>Ga0209697_10000736_pt1 | contig 53799 bp, 50 predicted proteins | sample AliMusrvi5mmetaG_FD_184115 | JGI IMG/M metagenome (GOLD analysis project Ga0209697, IMG submission 184115) | Freshwater lake bacterial and archeal communities from Alinen Mustajarvi, Finland, to study Microbial Dark Matter (Phase II) - Alinen... | ecosystem: Environmental > Aquatic > Freshwater...
TTGCCCCAATGGCTGGTGTAACAGATCGCCCTTTTCGTCAGCTTTGTAAAAAACTAGGTGCTGGCTATGCCGTATCTGAAATGATCGCCTCGAATGCGCTCTTATGGAAAAGTGAAAAGACCCAGCGTCGTGCAAATCATCAAGGTGAATTTAAGCCAATCGCAGTCCAGATTGCAGGCGCAGACCCAGCCATGATGGCTGATGCTGCCAAACTCAATGTGGACAATGGCGCACAAATCATTGACATTAATATGGGCTGCCCAGCGAAGAAAGTCTGTAATGTTGCCGCTGGTTCTGCCTTATTACGAGACGAGCCTTTAGTCCAACAAATTATTGAAGCCGTTGTTCAGGCTGTTGGTATTGGCCCTAATGCAGTTCCAGTCACCCTGAAAATTCGGACAGGCTGGGATCGTGAAAATAAAAATGCGTTGGCCGTTGCAAAACTGGCGGAACAATCTGGTATTTCGATGTTGACAGTTCATGGGCGTACGCGCGCGGATTTGTATCACGGCGCCGCTGAATACGAAACGATTCAAGCTGTGAAAAGTAGCGTACGAATTCCGGTGGTAGCCAATGGTGATATCACCACTCCAGAAAAAGCCGCTCAAGTTTTAAAACTAACTGGTGCCGATGCCATCATGATTGGTCGTGCTGCTCAAGGTCGCCCTTGGATTTTTAGAGAGATTGCACATTATCTTGCTACTGGCGACACTTTGCCAACACCCGAGATTGACGAGATTCAAAATATTATGAACGAACACTTACTCGATCATTACGCTTTTTATGGCGAATACACTGGTCTTCGCACTGCACGAAAGCATATTGGCTGGTATTGCAAAGGTTTACGCAATTCTCATCACTTTAGACAGAGAATGAATACCGCCGATGATTGCAAGACTCAGTTACAAATGGTCAATGATTTTTTTGATGAAATGAAATCCCACTCTGATCGTCTCCTTTTTTTAGAAGCTGCTTAAATTTGTAATTGATTCATGACTAATAAACACCCTATTACTGAATGCGTTCAAACCCACCTTCAGCATTACCTTGATGATCTCAAAGGCACAGCCCCATCTGACGTTTATCAAATGGTCTTGGAGGTAGTTGAAAAGCCCATGCTCGAGATTGTCATGCGTCATGCAAAAGATAATCAATCTCTAGCTGCACAATATCTCGGTATTAATCGCAATACTTTGCATAAAAAGCTAGTTGAGCACAAACTCATTAAATAATCATCTCTCTAAATAAAACACATGATTCGTACTGCACTCCTTTCTGTTTCAGATAAACACGGCATCGTCGACTTTGCTAAAGCACTTCATGCTCTTGGCGTCCAACTCATTTCTACAGGAGGAACGGCCAAGTTACTTGCTGAAAGTGGTTTGCCAGTCACCGAGGTCTCTGCTTTAACCCATTTCCCAGAAATGCTCGATGGTCGCGTCAAAACTCTCCACCCTATGGTGCACGGAGGACTGTTAGCGCGCAGAGACTCAAAAGAGCATATGGCCGCTTTAAGGGAGCACGGCATTGGCACGATTGATATGCTCGTAATTAATCTTTACCCCTTCAATCAAACAGTAGCAAAAGCGGAATGCTCTTTTGAAGAAGCAGTTGAGAATATTGATATTGGCGGCCCAGCAATGCTGCGGGCTGCGGCGAAAAATCATCAAGACGTCACTGTATTAATCTCACCAGACGACTACGCAGCAGTACTCTCAGAGATGAAGTCGAATCAAAATAATGTTTCTTATAAAACCAATTTAGCCTTGGCCAAGAAAGTGTTTGCTCATACCGCCCAATACGATGGTGCAATTGCAAACTACCTATCTTCCTTAGGCGATGACTTGAACCATCAGCAACGTTCTCCATACCCAGAGACCCTTCACCTAGCGTTCGAGAAGGTCCAAGAGATGCGCTATGGTGAGAATCCACATCAATCTGCTGCGTTCTACAAAGATCTCCAAACAGTAGATGGAGCTCTAGCAAACTATCGCCAATTACAAGGTAAAGAGCTTTCCTATAACAACATTGCGGACGCAGATGCTGCCTGGGAATGCGTGAAGAGCTTCTCTACTAGCAACGGCAATAACACTCCCGCCTGCGTCATCATCAAACACGCCAATCCTTGTGGCGTTGCAGTTGCTAGCTCTGCTCTGGAGGCTTATCAAAAAGCCTTTAAGACCGATCCAAGTTCTGCATTTGGCGGAATCATTGCCTTGAATGTGCCTTGCGATGGTACTGCAGCAGAAGCCATCTCCAAGCAATTTGTAGAGGTCTTGATTGCTCCCAGCTTCAGCAAAGAAGCCTTAGCCATCTTTGCAGCAAAGCAAAATGTACGTTTACTAGAAATTTCCCTCGGTAATGCATTTAATACCTTTGATTTCAAACGGGTAGGGGGTGGCTTATTAGTGCAGTCTCCTGATGCGAAGAATGTTTTACAAAATGAGATCCAAGTAGTTAGTCAAAGACAGCCCACTCCAAAAGAACTCAATGACATGATGTTTGCTTGGCGCGTTGCCAAGTTTGTCAAATCAAATGCGATTGTGTATTGCGCGGACGGTATGACCCTTGGTATTGGCGCTGGCCAGATGAGTCGCGTTGACTCTGCCAGAATGGCAAGCATCAAAGCTGAAAATGCAGGACTGAGCCTCAAAGGATCAGCTGTTGCGAGTGATGCTTTCTTCCCCTTCCGCGATGGTTTAGATGTCGTAGTCAGCGCTGGTGCAAGTTGTGCTATTCAGCCGGGTGGCAGTATGCGTGACGAGGAAATCATCGCAGCGGCAAACGAACATGGCATCGCCATGATCTTCACTGGCACACGCCACTTCCGCCATTGAGCAAGAGATAACACAATGCGCTGGATAGGAATCGATCCTGGTTTACGGACGACCGGCTTTGGCGTGATTGATGTAATTGGGCAAAAATTGACTTATATTGCCTCGGGCACGATTGAAAGCGGAGACCCTGCCAAAGGTCTACCTGAACGCTTGGGTTCTTTATATGCTGGGTTAATCGAAGTATTAGAGACCTATCATCCAGAATCTGCTGCAATTGAAGAAGTCTTTTTAAATGTCAATCCACGCTCAACACTGATGCTAGGTCAAGCACGTGGCGCCGTCATCGCTGCCCTCGTCTCGAAAAAACTCCCTGTAGCTGAGTACAGCGCCCTGAGAGTGAAGCAAGCCATTGTTGGTACAGGACGTGCTGCTAAGCCCCAGGTCCAAGAAATGGTGAAGCGTTTACTTCGACTCAGTCGTGCACCGGGCTCTGACGCCTCTGATGCATTGGGTGTGGCTATTTGCGCAGCACATCATGCTCAGATGCCAAAGGCAATCACGGCTGCACTTGCAGCCAAGAAACCCTCGAAGTCAAAAGCTTAAACAGGTTAAGATCTTCATATGATTGGTCGCATTCAAGGAACCCTCGTCTCAGTTCACCCGCCTCGCCTACTGGTAGATTGCCAAGGCGTTGGTTACGAAATTGATGTGCCAATGAGTACCTTGTATCAACTTCCCGAAGTGAATCAAAAAATTACTTTACTCACCCATTTTCAAGTGAGAGAAGATGCGCAACAACTCTTCGGTTTTGGGACTGAGACTGAGCGTGAAGCATTTAGAGCCCTCATCAAAATTAGTGGGGTAGGTTCGCGTACTGCTCTAGCTGTGCTATCTGGGATGAGTGTGAATGAATTAGCCCAAGCAATCGCTCTCCAAGAATCAGCCCGCCTAACTCAAGTGCCTGGTATCGGCAAAAAAACAGCTGAGCGTCTTTTGCTTGAACTGAAAGGTAAGCTTGCCCCTGATTTAGGTTTGGTAGCAGGTAAACCTCAAGCGAGGGAAGCCAGTAGTGAAATTTTGCAAGCCTTATTAGCATTAGGCTATTCTGAAAAAGAAGCGCTTTTGGCAATCACACAGATCCCATCAGACAGTAATGTCTCTGATGGCATTCGTCTGGGTCTCAAATATCTCTCTAAAACCTAATCAAGCGGTTTAGCTAAACCCACTAAACTAAGCTTATGGCTATACATACCGACGACCTCAGCTCCATTCCAGACGATTTACCTGAAAATGCTGCCGACCGCATTATTAGTGCAGCAGCCGGCAATGCCGAGGCAGTTTTTGAAAAAGCCCTGCGTCCTAAGCAGTTAGATGAGTATGTCGGCCAAACTAAAGCGCGTGCCCAGCTAGAGATCTTTATTAGCGCAACACGCGCCCGTCAAGAGGCGCTTGATCACGTTCTACTATTTGGCCCTCCTGGTCTTGGCAAAACAACCTTAGCCCACATCATCGCCAGAGAGCTAGGTGTTAACCTGCGCCAAACTAGCGGCCCTGTATTAGACCGCCCAGGTGATCTAGCGGCACTTCTCACCAATTTAGAAACCAATGATGTCTTATTCATTGATGAGATTCATCGCCTATCCCCCGTAGTGGAGGAGATTCTCTATCCAGCTCTTGAAGATTACAGTCTGGACATCATGATTGGTGAAGGCCCTGCAGCGCGGAGTGTAAAGATTGATCTCAAGCCATTTACCCTGATTGGGGCAACTACACGCGCAGGCATGCTCACCAATCCACTGCGCGACCGCTTTGGTATTGTTGCCAGACTAGAGTTTTACTCTACAGAAGAATTAACTAAGATCATCGAGCGCTCAGCCAATCTTCTCAAGGCCAAAATTGATCCTGCAGGCTCGATTGAAATTGCAAAACGTGCGCGTGGCACACCTCGTATTGCTAATCGCTTGCTCCGCCGTGTCCGTGACTATGCCGAAGTGAAGGGAACGGGAGTAATCACAAAAGCGATTGCTGATGCCGCTCTGAAAATGCTGGATGTAGACCCTAGCGGCTTTGATTTAATGGATCGCAAATTACTCGAGGCCATCTTGCACAAGTTTGATGGTGGTCCTGTTGGAATTGATAATCTTGCTGCAGCGATTGGGGAGGAGCGGGATACGATTGAAGATGTCTTAGAACCCTATCTCATTCAACAAGGATATCTTCAAAGAACTTCGCGTGGCAGAGTAGCTACACGCCAAGCCTACGAGCATTTTGGCTTAACGCCTCCAAGTCGCTCAGCCAATCTAGACTTGCTAGATTAAAACTAGCTTAGCGTCACTTTGGCAAAGCGCCGCTTGCCAACCTGAACTAGATACTTTCCTGCCTCAAGCTTTAGTGCTTTGTCACTAATCACAGAACCATCAATGCGTACTCCGCTTTGCTCGATATTGCGGTTGGCCTCAGAGGTCGATGGTACAAGGCCTGCGGCTTTTAAGAAGTTAGCAACGCCCATGGGGGCGCCCGATAAAGTGATCTCGGGAATATCATCAGGAATGCCGCCCTTAGCGCGATGATTAAAGCCTTCTAAAGCTTTTTCTGCAGCTGCCTCTGAATGAAAACGCGTCACGATTTCTTGTCCCAGCAGCACCTTGCAATCGCGTGGATTGCGGCCTGCAGCGACTTCTTGTTTCATCAGATCAATTTCTGCCATAGGGCGGAAAGAAAGCAAAGTAAAGTAATCCCACATCAAATCATCAGAGATACTCATGAGTTTGCCGAACATCTCACTAGCAGGCTCACTAATACCAATGTAGTTGCCCTTGGACTTACTCATTTTTTCTACACCATCTAAACCCACCAATAGCGGCATAGTCAAAATACATTGCGGCTCTTGTCCGTATTCCCGCTGGAGTTCACGACCCACTAAGAGATTGAACTTTTGATCCGTCCCGCCAAGCTCTAAATCACTTTTCAAGGCAACGGAGTCATAACCTTGCATTAAGGGGTATAAAAATTCATGGACGGAGATAGGTATACCGCCACGGTAACGTTTCGTAAAATCATCGCGCTCTAACATTTGGGCGACCGTATATTTTGCCGCCAGCTGAATCATGCCGCGCGCACCCAATGGATCGCACCACTCGCTGTTGTAGCGTACTTCTGTTTTTTTAGGATCGAGCACCAAGCTAGCTTGGCGATAGTAAGTTTCTGCGTTGACTTTAATTTCTTCGGGAGTCAAAGGCGGACGGGTCGCATTACGACCTGATGGATCACCAATCATGCTCGTGAAATCACCGATCAAGAAAATCACGGTATGGCCTAGATCTTGCATCTGCCGTAATTTATTTAACACTACGGTATGCCCCAGATGAATATCGGGGGCAGTAGGATCGAGACCCAACTTAATTCGGAGAGGAAGTCCTGTAGCCTGACTACGAGCTAGCTTTTTTAACCAATCCGCTTCCACCAAAAGCTCATCGCAGCCCCGTTTAGTGACTTCAAGGGCAGCCATTACCTCTGGCGTTAGGGGGTATTGTGGTTCGGGTTTAGCCGTCATGGTGAATCTATAAATTAAGTCGGTTAAATTAGAGCTGATATTTACTAAAGCATAATTGTCGCATTCCTCAGCATAAAGCCTACAGACCACATGAATCAGCCCTGCCCTCTCTTTATTGGCATCATGTCTGGCACCAGCCTAGATGGGATCGATGCCGTTCTTGCAAGCATTGGGTCTGATGGTGAGGCGGCAATAGAAGCTGCCCAAAGTGCCCCCTTCTCAGAAGGTCTTCGCAAAGCCCTCTTTGATCTGCAAAGCAGTGGCCCAGATGAAATTCACCGAGAAAGCCTGGCTGCTAACGCACTTGCCCAGGCCTATGGTGGACTTGTGAAGGCTTTGCTCAATCATGCTAGAAAAAAAGCTTCCGATATCACCGCAATTGGAGCCCATGGTCAGACTATTCGCCATCAACCCCAATTTGGCTATACCCACCAAACTCTTAATCCCGCTCTTCTAGCAGAAATCACAGGCATTGATGTGGTGGCAGATTTCCGGAGTCGTGATCTAGCAGCCGGAGGACATGGCGCACCTCTCGTACCAGCCTTTCATGCTCAGCAGTTTCAATCTGATGTAGATGTTGCGATTCTCAACCTTGGTGGCATTGCCAATCTCACCCTCTTACCTAAAACAGGTGAAGTAAAAGGATTTGATTGTGGTCCTGGCAATATGTTGATGGATGCCTGGATAGAACGACATCAACAAAAGTCTTTTGATCAAGACGGCACTTGGGCGACACAAGGTCGGTTGCATGAGGAACTACTCGCAAGAATGTTGTCAGATCCGTTTTTTAAGAAAGCCCCTCCAAAAAGTACGGGGCGTGATGATTTCCATTTAGCGTGGCTTGAAAAGCATATTGCCAAAGAAGTTATCGAAGCAGTGGATGTCCAAATGAGCCTGCTTCACTTGACTGTACTGTCTACCTTAGAAGCGGTGATGCTGCATGCCCCTCAAACCCAAAAGTTAATTGTTTGTGGGGGTGGAGCAAAAAATATAGCGCTGATGAACTTAATGAGAACAAAAGCCCCTCAGTTAGAAATTATTTCTAGTGACTCTGTTGGAGTAGATGCACAACTAGTAGAGGCCCTTGCCTTTGCTTGGCTAGCTTGGGCTCATAAAGAAAAACGGCCAGCAAATCTGCCGGCCGTAACGGGTGCTAAAGGACTAAGAATCTTGGGCGCTTGTTATCCAGCCTAATTACTAGTGGGTTTAGGCTGAGAAAGAAGAACCGCAACCACAAGTAGTAGTTGCGTTAGGATTCTTAATCACAAACTGTGATCCATGAATATCTTCTTTGTAATCAATTTCTGCACCAACTAAATATTGGAAACTCATTGAATCGACAAGAAGCGTTACACCATTCTTCTGAAACTCAGTATCGTCTTCATTGACAGCATCATCGAAGGTAAAACCATACTGAAATCCAGAGCAACCGCCACCTTGAACAAATACCCTTAACTTGAGGCTAGGATTTCCCTCTTCAGCAATCAGATCAGCCACTTTTGCGGCAGCGCTATCCGTAAACACCAATGGTGTTGGTGGCTCTGCAAGATCTTGTGCAACTTGGGTAGCAACTTCAGTCATGATGAACTCCTAATTCGAAAGGCAATAATTCATTTTAGGCTTTAAATCTCCAGTCTGCTGGAAAGGTCTTTAGGGCAATAAGGCAATCTGGGTCAAGCCCATGGTTTCGGGCAAGCCAAACATCAGATTCAAACACTGTACACCCTGTCCGGAGGCACCTTTAACCAGGTTGTCCTCAACCACCAAAATGACCAAAGTATCGCCATTCCCAGGCCGATGAATCGCAATTCGTAGGCCATTACTCCCTCTTACCGAGCGAGTCTCTGGGTGACTTCCGGCTGGCATCACATCGACAAAGGGCTCGTCTTTATAGAAATTCTCGTATAGCTTTTGGTAATCGACCGCTTTACCTGCCTCGGTTAAACGCACATACAAAGTCGAATGAATCCCTCTAATCATCGGCGTGAGATGCGGCACAAATGTCAGGCCAATCTGCTCATGCCCAGCAATTGCTTTGAGTCCTTGAACAATCTCAGGTAAGTGGCGATGGCCTTTAACACCATAAGCCTTAAAGTTATCGCTCGCCTCAGCCATCAAGGTGCCGATCTCGGCTTTACGTCCCGCACCTGAAGTGCCAGACTTGGAATCCGAAATAATATGTTCACCATCAATTAGCTGCTTGCCACCAGTTGCTTTTGGAGAAAGCAATGGCGCGAGACCTAATTGCACAGAGGTTGGATAGCAACCTGCCAGCCCAACTACCCGTGCTTTCTGAATTGCATCCCGATTAATTTCTGGTAAGCCATACACTGCTTCTGCCAAGATATCGGGACAGCTATGCTCCATGCCATACCATTTTTGAAACTCGGCAATATCTTTCAAACGAAAGTCAGCGGCCAAATCCAAAACTTTGACGCCTGCTGCTAATAGCTCCTTTGCTTGCGACATCGCAACACCATGCGGTGTAGCAAAAAATACGGCATCACACTCAGTTAGCTTGGCATCCTCAGGCGTAGTGAATTTCAAATCCACTCGACCACGTAAGGAGGGGAACATATCTGCCACAGACATACCTGCTTCAGTACGCGAAGTAATCGCCTGAATTTTGACTTCAGGATGCTGTGTCAATAAACGAAGTAATTCCACTCCGGTATATCCAGTTCCACCTACGATACCAACCTTGATCATGCTGTTCTCCAATTTCAATAAGCTATAGCTTACCGCGTGAATCTGACAATTACCTTTATTTTAGAAACAAAAAGGGCCGCTTGCGCGACCCTTTCATCAAAACATAGCGACTGAAAGAAATTAGCGCTTGCTGAACTGCTTACGACGACGCGCGCCGTGCAGACCAACCTTCTTACGCTCAACTTCACGAGCATCGCGAGTTACCAAACCTGCTTTAGACAGGGTAGGCTTCAAAGCATTGTCATAGTCGATCAAAGCACGAGTAACACCGTGACGAACTGCGCCAGCTTGGCCAGTCTCACCGCCACCAGTAACGTTCACTTTGATATCAAAGGTTGTTAAGTGGGCAGTCAGAGCTAAAGGCTGACGAGCGATCATGCGCGATGTCTCGCGTGCGAAATAGGCATCGATAGGTTTACCGTTAACAGTAATCTCACCTTTACCCGATTTAATAAATACACGGGCTACAGAGCTCTTGCGACGACCTGTACCGTAATTCCAATTTCCGTAATTAATAGCCATTTGGGTTCCTTAAATCTCTAACGCTTTGGGCTGTTGAGCCGTATGCGGATGATTAGCGTCGCCATAGACTTTTAATTTCTTGATCATGGCATAGCCGAGTGGGCCTTTTGGCAACATACCTTTCACAGCCTTCTCTAAGGCGCGACCAGGAAAACGGTCTTGCATCTTGTCGAAGTTGGTCGTACTGATACCGCCTGGGTATCCGCTGTGACGGTGATAGAGTTTGTTCAAGCCCTTGGTGCCAGTGACACGCAGCTTGGATGAGTTGATTACGACAATAAAGTCGCCAGTATCAACGTGTGGAGTGAATTCAGGCTTGTGCTTGCCGCGTAGACGGTGTGCCACTTCACTGGCGACACGACCGAGGACTTTGTCCGTAGCGTCAATCACGAACCATTCACGCGTTACCTCATGGGATTTTGCGGAAAAAGTTTTCATGATTTCTCAAATTGTTATTGTCAAAAAATACTCCAATCAAACTACGTCCACTTTGGCCCTGCTTATGTTTGCAGGCTCGCAGATTCAGAAATTCAATCGGTAAAACAATTACCGCTGACAAGTCGGTAATTCAGTAAAGCCTTGAATTGTAACCCAAAAAAAGCCCAGGAACGAGTCCTGGGCTGGAATCCACCGATGTTTGGGTGGAGGAGACACTGGGAGGCAAATCAATCTCTTATATAAGACTGATCACCAATATGGGTATTTAACCATAATTTATGGTGCAATGCAAGAAAATTGACCTAAGTCAATTTTTTGCCATATTCGCTACCGATGAATAATCCCCTTATAATGTCTAAATCATTGATAATATTGATTAATTTAGAAGTTAGGGATCACTAATATGGATTGCACAGTATCTTGGTTGGGCAATACTGGAATGGCTTTTTCTGCCGAAACAGGGAGTGGGCACCTCCTAAATATGGACGGAGCCCCCGAGGCTGGTGGTAGAAACCTCGCCCCACGACCCATGGAGCTGCTCTTGGCAGGAGCGGGTGGCTGCTCTGCCTTTGATGTGGTTTTAATCCTACAAAAGGCCCGCCAAGCCGTCTCAGGCTGCGAAGTGAAGGTGAAGGCCGAGAGAGCTAGCGAAGACCCCAAAGTTTTCACAAAAATTGATTTGCATTTCACGGTTACTGGAAAAGACTTGGACCAAGCCAAGGTTGATCGCGCAGTCAAACTTTCTCACGATAAGTATTGCTCTGCTACAGCAATGCTCTCAAAAACTGCAGAACTGACTTACAGCATCGAAGTCCGTTCGGAATAAGTGCAGAGCCAATCGATAAGCCGGATTCTGTCGCCTAGACTTGCATCTAGGGGCAATCATTCCTCTAGGCCGTCAGTTACCTAACGGCTCAAGCTCCCTACCCGCAGACTCAGCGGGACGCCTCATCGCCTGCTTACTTGGGATTGCTCCGGGTGGAGGTTACCGCGTTTCACCGTAACTAAATACGCTCGTCTCTGTGGCCCTATTCCGCACGTCGCCGTGGATGGCCGTTAGCCATCACCCTTCCCTATGGAGTCCGGACTTTCCTCCCCCTCAATAAAGAGGCGGCGATTGCCTAATTGACTCTGCGCCTGCAGTCTAACGCAGTCAGGAAAAAATGTTTGGAATTAAGCTGAAATGAGAGACCAGGCAACGTTCTCGCCAGCTCGCAACGGAATGATGGTCTCACCACCAAATGGCAGCTCTTGCGGAATGCTCTGAGCCTGTTTTGCTAAAGTAATTTTTTGGGTATTGCGTGGCAAGGAATAAAAATCTGGCCCAAAGAAACTGGCAAAGCCCTCTAGGCGATCGAGCTTACCAACACTGTCAAAAGCCTCGGCGTAAAGTCCCATTGCATTGAATGCGCTATAGCAACCTGCACAGCCGCAAGCACTCTCTTTTGCCCCCTTGGAGTGTGGTGCACTATCAGTGCCCAAGAAAAACCGTGGATTACCACTCGTAGCTACTTCCAATAAAGCAAGTCGATGCTCTTCACGCTTAAGTACTGGTAAACAATAGTGGTGCGGACGAATACCACCAGAAAAGATAGCATTACGATTCATCAGTAAATGTTGTGGCGTAATGGTTGCGCCAATGAGACGCTTCTCGCTAGTAACTGTATCTCGCACATAGTGAGCAGCTTGCAAGGTAGTGATGTGTTCAAAGACAATCTTGAGCTCTGGTAAATCTCTGCGCAAAGGCTCCAGCACACGATCGATAAACACGGCTTCACGATCAAAGATATCAATTTCAGAATTCGTCACTTCACCGTGAACTAAGAGCGGCATACCCACTGCTTGCATAGCTTCCAAAGCTGCATAACACTGATGAATATCACTTACACCAGCATCACTATTGGTAGTGGCGCCAGCAGGATACAACTTGAAGCCAATAATTCCATCCGCCTTTGCCTTGCGCACTTCTTCGGCACTAGTGTTGTCTGTCAAATACAAAGTCATTAAAGGCGTAAAGTTTTTAATCTGTAGCGACACCAACTTACTCTCAATTCTGGATCGATAAGCTTTAGCTAATTCCACCGTAGTCACTGGTGGCTTTAAATTTGGCATGATGACGGCACGCGCAAATTGTCTTGCAGTATCAGCCAATACGCTAGCCATAACATCACCATCACGAATATGCAAATGCCAATCATCTGGCTGAGTGATTTGAATCTGTTGAGGGTTGGTCGACATGGTGATGACTTTAAGATTAATTAAGCAAGATGATACGGAAATCATTCACATTAGTAAGGGTGGGTCCAGTTTCTACTAAAGCGTCCAATTCTGCAAAAAATCCATAACAATCGTGCACCCCCAAAAATTCGTTTGGGTTAATACCCTTACTTTTACTGGCTTCACGTAGTTCTGGAGTAAACCAAGCGCCTGCATTTTTTTCGCTACCGTCAATTCCATCCGTATCTGCAGCCAAGGCAGCCAATTGAGAAATATGCCCAGTTTCCACAAACAGAGAGAGCAAAAACTCGCTACAGCGACCGCCTCGACCTTTAATACCGGCAGGCAAAGTAACTGTACATTCACCACCAGAAATCAGAGCTATGGGTTTGCTACCATCGTGCTTATCAATGAGTTCCTTGGCGAGTTTCGCCTGATCAGCACCAACCTCTTTAGCCTCACCAGTAATGGTGTCACCCAGAATGATTGGCTCATAGCCCTCAGAGCGGACATAGTCAGCTGCGGCCTCTAGACTTTTATAAGCAGTTGCGATGACATGGTTTCTGACTGGAGCATTTTGCAAATCATGCTCTTTTAAAGTTTCCGGTATGAGCCCAGCCAAACCTTTTTGTAGATGATTGAGAACGGACGCAGGTATCGATATCTCATCTAGTTGATGTTTGGTCAAGATTGCTAGGGCATCCTGATAGCTGGAATAATCTGCTGCACAAGGGCCACTACCAATATCCGCAGGCTGATCTCCCGTCACATCAGAAATCAATAGCGCTTCAATTCGGGCACCGCGTTGCATCCCCGCTCTAGCCAGATTGCCGCCTAAGATTGCTGACAAATGCTTACGAACGATATTCATCTCCTCAATCGGAGCGCCGCACCTTAACAAAGCTTGTGTTGTCGTACGCATATCTTCCATACTGATGCCAGCTTGTGGCAAGGTCAATAAACTTGATCCCCCGCCGGATACCAACACAATCAATACATCTCCTAGATTGAGTTGATTAACTGAATGCAAAATCGCTTTTGCCCCATCCATACCGGCCTGATCTGGAACAGGATGGCCTGCTTCAATAATTTCAATGTACTCAGTTGGAGATCCATGACCATAGCGAGTTAATACTATGCCCTCAAGCTCAGTATTAGGCCAATGTTGTTTGGCAAAGCGCTCTAGTGCGCTAGCCATTGAAGCGCTAGCTTTGCCTGCTCCAACGATGAGACATTTTTTTTGTGGTGGGCTATTAGCAAAAATCTTTGCCAAGTATTCAGGCACGATTTTCTGAGGATCGGCCACAGCCAATGCGGCAGCAAAAGCATTTTGGAGAATGTTTTTTTGGTTACTCATCAGAGTATTCTAATCAAGCGTGGCTCGCTCTTGCATTTGCCACATTTCGGCATAGCGGCCTTGGTGTGCCAGCAACTCAATATGAGTGCCCCGCTCCACAATTTGGCCGTGCTCCATTACCAGTATCTGGTCAGCATGGACAATCGTTGAAAGTCGATGGGCAATGATGAGGGTGGTACGATTTTTAGCCAGACTCAGTAGCTCCTCCTGAAAGGCCCTCTCTGTTTTGGAGTCTAGGGCTGAAGTTGCCTCATCGAATATCAGCATTGCAGGGCTTTTTAATAAAGTACGAGCAATCGCAACCCTTTGTTTCTCTCCGCCAGATAGCTTTAGGCCTCGCTCACCGACTTGGGTGTTATAGCCATCAGGTAGGCGCTCGATAAAACCATCGATTTGTGCTGCTCGTGCCGCTTCTTGAACTGCCTCCGGGGTCGCCCCAGGATTTCCATAAGCAATGTTGTAACCAATCGTATCGTTGAATAAAACGGTGTCTTGAGGAACAATACCAATAACCTTGCGCAAGCTTGCCTGCTGCACATCTTGAATATTTTGCCCATCGATCAAAATCTTGCCGGACTGCACATCATAGAAACGAAATAGCAAACGGGCTAAAGTACTTTTACCTGCTCCACTCTGACCAACTACAGCAGTAATTGTTCCAGCGGGGATATTAAAACTCACATTACGCAAAATCTCACGCTTAGCGTCGTAATGAAAAGAGACGTGCTCAAAGTGGATATCGGGTCCAATCGTATAGTTCTGAATAACTAAGGGCTGAGCATTGGGTGAGTCAGCAATTTCTTTATCAGTATTAAGCAAAGAGAACATACGATCCATATCCGTCAGGGACTGCTTGATCTCTCGATAAATCACACCTAAAAAATTGAGGGGGATATAGAGTTGAATCATCAAGGTATTGACTAAAACCAAATCACCCAAAGTCATTGTGCCATTCATAACGCCTGAGGTAGCGCGCCATAGAATCAAAATCAAACCGATCGCAATAATGGTTTGCTGACCTAAATTCAGTACAGCTAAGGATTTTTGTGACTTGACTGCTGCCACTTGGTAACGCGCTAGATTTTCATCATAGCGACGCGATTCAAAAGCTTCATTGCCAAAATACTTCACCGTCTCAAAATTTAACAAAGAATCAATCGCTTTTTGATTTGCTCTCGAATCCATATCATTCATGGTGCGACGGAAATGGGTGCGCCATTCAGTAACAACTACGGTAAAGGCGATATAGAGAACTAGCGCTACAAGCGTAATGAGTGCAAACCAAATATCGTAGGTATAGGCTAAGTAACCTAGTACTAGGATAAATTCAATCAGAGTTGGCAAAATGCTGTACAGGGAATACTGAATTAGGGACTGAATCCCTCTAGTTCCCCGCTCAATATCTCGACTAACCCCTCCGGTCTGACGCGCCAAATGAAAGCTCAAGGAGAGTGCATGAAGATGCTCAAATACTTGTAGAGCAACCTTACGAACGGCGTTTTGCGTCACCTTGGCAAATAAAGCCTCACGCAATTCGTTAAACAATGAAGCGGAGATTCTCAAAAGACCGTAAGCCACAATCAGAGCGGCTGGAATGGCTAATAAGGCTTGGCCAGAATCCACCTTGATATTCAAGGTATCAATCAAACGCTTCATCAAAACAGGAATACCGAGATTGGCGACTTTGGCAGCGACCAAACATAGCAAAGCGAGCAATACTCTTAAGCGGTACTCCAACAAGTAAGGGAGTAAATCACGAATGACACGCCAATCACTTCGCTGTGCAATCGTTAAGGAAGGCTCACTTGATTTTGGGCCTGCTAAATGTCTCATAGTGCCCTTGAAGAAAATAACTGCAGAATAGCCTGGCCATTACTTGGGGAAAAACATTTAGCAGCAGCAGCTGCAAAAGGAAGCCACTCATAAGCAATATGCTCTCGGGGTGAGAGTCTAATGGCGACCTCATCAGGCACCCTCAATGAGAACCAATGTTCAGTATTTTTAAACACACCGGCTTCATATCTAAAGCGCCATTGTGGATAAATTTCGTATTCAATTTGATGCTGCATGTTTTGTAAGGCATCTGCAGGTAAGGTCTTGGCATCGATACCGGTTTCTTCAAACACTTCCCGGATAGCAGCTTGAGCTAGATCCTCACCGATAAAATCAATACTACCTGTTACGGATTGCCAGAAGCCTTCTCGATCAGCTCGCTCAATCAATAAAACTTCCCCATTCGATTTATAAATGACAACTAAAACCGAGACAGGGATTTTCAAGATTCAGCTAGCTTATACAGTGGGCGCTGCTTGGCGAAGGCGGATGTGTAATTCACGTAATTGACGCTCATCTACTGGGCTAGGTGCTTGAGTCAACAAACATTGTGCCCGTTGTGTTTTGGGGAAGGCAATTACATCACGAATCGACTCGGCACCAGTCATCATGGTGACGATACGATCCAAACCAAAAGCGATACCGCCATGGGGAGGAGCACCATACTGTAGGGCATCTAACAAGAATCCAAATTTAGCTTGCGCCTCTTCTGGACCAATCTTTAGCGCACGAAATACTTGGCTTTGAACCGCCTCTTGATGAATACGTACAGAGCCGCCACCAATTTCGCTACCATTTAATACCATGTCGTAGGCCTTTGCCAAGCATTTGCCTGGATCGGTCTCGAGGTATTTCATATGTTCATCTTTAGGGCTGGTGAATGGGTGATGACAAGCAACCCATCGTGCTTCAGCATCATCGTAATCAAACATAGGGAAGTCAACAACCCACAAAGGCTTCCAGCCTTCTGTGAATAAGCCATGCTCTTTACCCCAAGTAGAATGGCCAATTCGTAAACGTAAGTTACCGATTGCATCATTGACTACTTTTTCTTTATCGGCACCAAAGAAAATAATGTCACCATCTTTTGCACCAGTTCGTTTTAGGATACCGTCAATTGCTCCATCGTGGAGATTCTTGACGATTGGAGATTGCAAACCGTTGCGTCCTTCAGTGACAGAATTCACTTTGATCCAAGCCAAGCCTTTTGCGCCATAGATCGAAACAAATTGCGTGTAATCATCGATTTCGCTACGACTGATCTCTGCGCCACCAGGAACACACAAGCCTACTACTCGACCACCCGCTTGATTAGCGGCTCCAGAGAAGACCTTGAAATCCACATCTTTCATCAGATCAGTCAACTCGGTAAATTCCATTGCAACCCTCAAGTCAGGCTTATCTGAGCCATAGCGCGCTATACCCTCGGAATACGGCATAGTTGGGAAAGGATTGGGCAACTCAACACTCATAGTGGTCTTGAAAATATGACGAATCATGTTTTCAAATAAGTTACGAATCTCGATCTCATCTAAGAATGCAGTCTCACAGTCAATCTGAGTAAATTCAGGCTGACGATCAGCGCGTAAGTCTTCATCACGAAAGCACTTAGTAATTTGATAGTAACGATCAAAGCCGGCCACCATCAATAATTGCTTAAATAACTGTGGAGACTGTGGCAAAGCAAAAAATTGTCCATCATGCACACGGGAAGGAACCAGATAATCGCGAGCGCCCTCAGGAGTGCTCTTGGTGAGCATCGGCGTTTCAATATCAATAAAGCCCGCAGCATCTAAATAACGACGGCATTCCATTGCAACGTTGTAACGCAAACGCAGATTCTTTTGCATTTGTGGACGACGCAAGTCGAGAACACGATGGGTCAAACGAGTCGTCTCTGATAAATTCTCATCGTCTAACTGGAATGGTGGCGTTACCGATGCATTCAGAATCACCAATTGATGACAAAGAATTTCAACCTTACCACTCACTAAATCGGTATTTTCAGTACCAGCAGGACGTGCCCGCACTAAGCCCGTAATCTGAATACAAAACTCATTACGTACTTGCTCAGCAAGTGCAAACATCTCTGGACGGTCAGGATCACAAACAATTTGGACAAAACCCTCACGATCGCGTAAGTCAATAAAAATCACGCCGCCATGATCACGACGACGGTTCACCCAACCTGCGAGGGTGACTTCTTTACCAATCAGTGAATCGCTTACCTGGCCGCAGGTGTGACTTCGCATCGACATAACAATTTCCTATAAATCAAAGAGGTTTTGGAGACTCTAATGCAGTCTTACCAATAGAGCTATGGGGTGGGACAGATCCCATTGAAACAATATGTTTAAGTGCTTCTTCAACACTCATATCCAGTGCAATCGTTTGCTCACGTGGCACGATCATGAAGAAGCCTGAAGTAGGATTAGGGGTAGTTGGCAAAAAGACATTTACATAGTCTGCGCCTAACTTAGTACTAATTTCTTTTGCAGGTAATCCTGTTTGAAAAGCAATTGCCCAAGAATCGGCATGGGGATAGCGAATCAATAAGGCCTTACTAAAAGCATTACCGTTACCAGATAATAAAGTCGTAGATACCTGCTGAACACTCGAATAAATAGAGCGAACGATAGGAATCCGATTAACAAATCTGTCCCAAATTCTCATCCACCACTGTCCAGCAAAATGAATGGCTAACAAACCTGTGAAGATGATTACAAGAACGACAATTAAGATTCCGACGCCTGGAAGGTTACGGAAATGCTGTAAATCAGATGAGAACTGCTCTGGAAAAACCGCAATAATGGCGCTCATGACGGAGCCAAAAACACCGTCGAGCAAGCCCAAGCCCCACGTGATCACCCAAATGGTGACGGCCATCGGGGCCCAAACGAGAATTCCAGCGATAAAGTATTTTTTCATGTTTTCTGCCTAACCTCGTATTTTAACGGGTTAGATGCCCTTTGGGCGAGAGCCTAGTAAATACCGAGGCTGATCAAGACGATCCCAGCTAAAAATCCACCCGCAAAGAGGAGTGCCCCTACGATTAAACGGTGAGTGCGGCGCTCTTCGAATAAAACTGCCCTCAAAACCTCCAATTCAGCGTTTTGATTTTGTTGCTGATTTTGGGCCAAACTATCTGCAATCAACCTTGGAAGGGTTGGCAAAATTTTTGCCCAAGCAGGCGCCTCTGTCTTCAGGCCATCAATAAAGCCCCGCCAGCCCAGCTGCTTATCCACCCACCTCTCTAAAATTGGCTTTGCTGTTTTCCACAGATCCAAATCGGGGTCCAGTTCGCGGGCTAAGCCTTCTACATTTAATAAAGTTTTTTGCAAGAGCGTTAACTGAGGCTGAATCTCCACCTTAAAGCGTCGAGAAGTTTGGAATAGACGCATCAGCACAATACCTAAAGAAATCTCTTTTAAGGGTCGATCAAAGTAAGGCTCGCAAACGGAACGTACTGCCCCCTCCAACTCCTCGACTCTGGTATTCGCTGGCACCCAACCAGACTCGATATGTAACTCAGCTACTCTGCGGTAGTCACGATTAAAAAAAGCTAAAAAGTTTTGAGCCAAATAATTTTTATCGATTTCACTTAGTGTGCCAACAATGCCGAAGTCAAAAGATATAAAGCGACCAAAAGTTTCAGGCTCTAAGCTGATGGAAATGTTTCCAGGATGCATGTCTGCATGAAAGAAACCATACTCAAACACTTGAGTAAAAAAGATCTCAACGCCATCTGCTGCAAGCTTCTTAAAATCTACTCCTGCAGCGCGTAACTCTGCAGTACGACCAATCGAGATGCCATCCATTCTCTCCATGACGATCACGTTGGTTCGACAAAGATCCCAATACATTTCGGGGATCATGAGTTTCTTGGAGTCAATAAAGTAACGGCGCAACTGACTTGCATTAGCAGCCTCGCGCATCAGGTCGAGTTCATCATGCAAATAAATATCAAACTCAGCAACTACTTCACGAGGCTTTAAGCGCCGACCATCTTCTGATGCTTTCTCAATAATTTTGGCTAGATCCCTCATCAAAGCCAAGTCACCTTCAATCACCGGCAGAATGCCTGGGCGAAGCACTTTGATAGCTACTGATCTGCGCTGCCACTCAGGATGTTTATCTGTGCCGTGTAAAACGCCGAAATGCACTTGAGCTACAGAAGCGCTAGCTATAGGAGTAGCATCAAAATTTTCAAATACTTTTTCAATCGGCTCGCCCAACGCTGCCTCAATCAAACGTCGTGACTCTGCATTTGAGAATGGCGGAACCTGGTCTTGCAGCTTAGCCAGCTCGTTGGCAATGTCCTCGGGCAAAAGGTCTCGACGCGTTGAGAGGACTTGACCAAACTTCACAAAGATTGGGCCAAGCGCCTCTAGTGTTAAACGAATACGTTCGCCTCTCGGCAAGTCAGCACTCGGAGAAATCCAACACAGAATTGACAATAGACCACGGCGCAATCCAGGTTTGAGATTGTCACGCAATAAAGGCAACAAGCCATAACGCCAAGCGGTAAAGAAAATGAAAAAGAGGCGGCTAATTCGGCGCATGATTATTTTGTCTTTTGCTCAAGTAGCGCAATACGTTTTTCAATTCGATCTACTGAATCGCGTAACTCATTGAGTTCATTCTTACGAATCATGAAGTCCCGTTTATTCAGAAGTATTTTTCTTTCTTCGCTGACGTACTCCACAACATTCTGTAGAAAGTCTTTCGTAGCAGCTTGACCAGCCTTCACCATCGTCTTAGCTTGTCGTACTGCAAAGTTAGCAGGGGCGTCACCAACCCATTTAGCGAGGTCTTCTTCATACTCCCAGCGCACCTGAGAAACTAGTCGACCGATTAATTGAGCCAAATCAGCATCACCACTAATCTTCACTGCTTTGAAAGCTTGATCGCGTAAATTGCCAGAGCTTGCAAGCAAACCAGAAAGTGCTTGCGCCGAGACCTCTAAAAGCAGACTTGCTTGATCAGTACTATCAAGAGCGGCAATTTTTCCCTGTGGGGTGATCTCTACAGCCATCTGCCCCATCGGTAAATTTAAGCAAATACTTTTGCCTACATGAGGTGACAACTCTGCCATTGCCCATGGTTCACTGGCTAATACATGATTCACCCCGCGACATAGTGCGCCGGCAGCAAGGTAATGGGTTGAGGAGGTCAAGCTATTCATGGGTGCAAAAAACCCGCACGAATGCGGGTTTCCTTAGGAAAGTATCTAAGCTTAAACCAACTGCTGAATACCTGCTAGTACCCAACCTCCGGGGCCATTCACTGGCTTACTGAGATTCCAGATTTCCGAGAAGTTACTTGCTGGAGCAGAGACTTGCTCTCGAATCATGCCGGTAAATTGAACGCTGCAGTAATAATTACCATCAGCGGTTTCGATGCCTAGCAAACTGGCCTGCATGCTAACTACTTCAGTTTGATTGGAGGCGTCGAATCTGCCTGCCAAATCTTGCTCAATAGTGATGAACATCTCAGGAGTGGTGTATTCCTTTAGAGAAACTAAATCTCCCAGATCCCAAGCTTTTTGAAGGCGGACAAAGAATTGTTTGGCGTTCTCTAAAAAAGAGTACTCCTCAAAGCCCGGAGGCATAGTGGATTCAAACTTTTCAAGACTTGGGGTGACAGCACTTGCTGAGCTGCTCACGGGCTGAAAAGCGGGCTCTTGTTTAGCAAGAGGCTCGCTAGTCCGTTGCATGCCTTGAGCACCCGAGAACGATGGTAATAGACGTCTAATCACAAACATGATTGCAAAGCCAACTAGCAGCGCTATCAGCAAACCAGAAAACATTGAGGCCATTCCTTCGCCTAGGCCAAAGTGAGAGAAGAGGTAAGCGATACCTAGGCCTGCCGCTAAACCACCCAACATTCCGCCTATTCCACCAAAGCGACTTGGAGCTGCTGGTTGCGCTGGAGCGGCAGCAGGGGCGGCAGGCTGCGCCTGCTGAACTGGTCTTTGGGGAGGAATAGCTTGTCTTTGGATTGGGGCACTTGGAGCTCGACCAATGCTTCTACCGCCACCTAAACGCGCTGCATCAGCATCGGCTACTGCGGCAAATAACAGAGTACAACTTAACAATGCTGCTTTGAAAAAGTGCTTATTCATTCTGAACCCCCTAAATAAAATAAGTAATCCGTAGACTACCACCGCAATTGCATTTTAATATTTGATGCCGATATGGAGGGCCACAATACCCCCTGTCATGCGATGGGTATCCACTTCATCAAAGCCCACTTTCAACATCATGTCTTTGAGAGTCTGTGCATCTGGATGCATTCGAATAGATTCTGCTAGGTAACGATAACTTTCTGCATCTTGCGCAATCTTCTGACCCAACCAAGGCAGAATTTTAAAAGAATATGCGTCATAAATAGGTTGCAAGAACTCATCAGGCTTTGAGAACTCCAGGACTAGAACGCGGCCTCCGGGTTTAATGACACGCAACATCTCAGTTAGGGCTACATCCTTATGTGTCATATTGCGTAGACCAAATGCGACAGTTACTGCATCAAAATAATTTGGTGGAAAGGGAATCTTTTCAGCATCAAACTGAACGCAGGGTAAGGCCAAGCCATCATCTAGCAAGCGATCTCGACCAACGCGCAACATTGAGGCATTAATATCGCTCAGCCAAACTTGGGCATCTCCATTGATACCCCACTGGGCTGCTTGCGCAAACGCTTTTGCTAAGTCACCAGTGCCGCCAGCGATATCTAACACTTTTTGACCAGGGCGAACTTGGGCGCGCGCAATCGTCACTTTCTTCCATAGGCGATGTAAGCCAAATGACATGAGATCATTCATAACATCATATTTGTTGGCAACTGAATGAAATACCTCAGCTACCTTTCCAGCCTTTTCTGTTTCCTCAACACTCTGATAACCAAAATGGGTTTTACTCATACAGACTCTCTAGAAAATTAGTGACTGCCACAAGAGTGGGAATCTTTACTGGAGCCCATTACAGCATCGCGCTCAACTCCATGAGTATTGAGCTTAAGCAAATACTCAGCCCATAACTGTTTTTGGTTCTCTGCTAAATGCAGCAAGTATTCCCAAGTAAATAAACCTGAATCATGTCCATCAGAAAAGCTAGGCTTAATCGCATAATGGCCAACAGGCTCAATTTGCATGATCACTACGTCGCGCTTACCCGTTTGCAAAGTTTCTTGTCCGGGGCCGTGTCCTTGAACTTCTGCGGAGGGTGAGTACACCCTCAGAAACTCAAAAGGCAGATGAAAGCTTCTGCCATCTTCATAGCCTAACTCTAAGACTTTGGATTGCTGGTGGGCAACGATTTGATTAGGAATCATCAAACCAAGACCCTTTCAATACCGCCCTGATTGGCTTTGGCAACGTATTCTTGCATCCAGTCCGCACCCAAGATTTTTTGGGCCATCTCAACCACGATGTAATCAGCCGTAGTTGAACTATCTGCATCAAAGCGGGTCAGCCCTTGCAAACACGATGGGCAGCTCGTCAGCACCTTCACATCAACTGCTGGATCATCTTTCCGAAGGGCATTAGCGCCTTTTTCCATTTCAATTTCTTTGCGGAAGCGGACTTGCGTTGAAATATCTGGACGAGTAATTGCGAGTGTTCCAGACTCGCCGCAGCAGCGATCATTTTTAGGGATCGCTTTACCATCTTCCTGCTCAATCAGTTCATTGACAGTCTTGAGGGGGTCTTGCAACTTCATAGGTGAATGGCAAGGATCGTGATACATGTATTTCACGCCAGTCACGCCAGAAAGTTTCACGCCCTTCTCGAGCAAATACTCATGAATATCAATAATGCGGCAACCAGGGAAGATTTGCTCAAACTGATAACCAGCCAATTGATCGTAGCAAGTGCCGCAAGACACTACGACAGTCTTGATATCTAAATAGTTAAGGGTATTGGCAACGCGGTGAAAGAGTACCCTATTATCGGTAATCATTTTCTCGGCTTTATCAAAGTCGCCATTACCGCGTTGAGGATAGCCACAACAGAGATAACCCGGTGGCAGGACAGTTTGTACGCCGACATTCCAAAGCATCGCCTGAGTAGCTAAGCCTACTTGGGAGAACAAGCGCTCTGAACCACAGCCTGGAAAATAAAAGACAGCTTCAGTATCTGCGGAAGTGGTTTTTGGATCCCGAATGATTGGAACGTAATTGGCATCCTCAATATCTAGGAGCGCACGTGCGGTCTTCTTAGGCAAGTTGCCTGGCATTTTTTTATTCACAAAGAAAATCACCTGCTCTTTAACGCTCGGCTTACCTACCGTTGCAGGTGGGTGTGCAGTTTGCTTGCGAGCCAGCCTTCGGAATAGATCATTGCCTAATCTTTGAGCTTTGTAACCCCAGCCGATCATAGTCTTACGAACAAGATTAATCGTGTCAGGATTTGTTGCATTCAAAAACAGCATTGATGCAGCAGTACCAGGATTAAAACGCTGCTGCCCCATCTTGCGCAATAAATTACGCATATTCATACTCACATCACCAAAGTCAATTTTGACTGGACATGGCGTCAAGCACTTATGACAGACTGTGCAATGGGCTGCGACATCATCAAACATCTCCCAATGCTTAATTGAAACACCCCGGCGCGTTTGCTCTTCATATAAGAAGGCTTCTATTAACAAAGAAGTTGCTAAGATTTTGTCACGAGGGCTGTAGAGCAAATTAGCTCGTGGTACGTGGGTTGCACAAACTGGCTTACATTTACCGCAACGCAAGCAATCTTTGATGCTATCGGCAATTGCGCCAATATCACTTTGCTGCATGATGATGGACTCATGACCCATCAATCCGAAGCTTGGGGTATACGCCATGCCAAGATCAGCATGAGGCATCAATTTACCTTTATTGAATCGGCCCTCTGGATCAACCCGATTTTTATAAGCGCGGAAATCTTTTAACTCGGCTTCAGTTAAATACTCTAATTTTGTAATGCCAATGCCGTGCTCGCCAGAGATGACGCCATCGAGCGAGCGAGCCAATTTCATAATGCGATCAACAGCATGATGAGCATCTTGCAACATCTCGTAGTCATCTGAATTCACTGGCAAATTGGTATGGACATTGCCGTCACCTGCATGCATATGCAAGGCGACAAATACCCGCTTACGCAAAATCTGCTTATGGATTGCTTCTAGTTCATTCAAGATGGGTTCAAAAGCCAAACCACCAAACATGATCCTCAACTCAGCGCGAATCTCAGTTTTCCAAGATGCCCGCAAACTGTAGTCTTGCAGCTGAGGAAAATAATCATCCATCTTAGTGAGCCACTCTGACCAGCGTGCACGCACTCCTGCAATCAGATCAAGGGCTTGCTGGACACGATCACCCAAGATTTCTGCACTAGGAATTTCATCATCTTCAGTTGATTTACCAAGCGGTAGAGCACTTTTTCTTAAGAAGTGCTCTAAACCATCTAAGACCTGTAATTTATTCTTTAAAGACAATTCAATATTGATACGCTCAATACCGTCGGTGTACTCCCCCATTCGCGGCAATGGAATGACTACGTCCTCATTAATCTTGAAGGCATTGGTATGACGAGCGATCGCTGCAGTGCGAGCTCGATCTAACCAGAACTTCTTGCGTGCTTCTGGGCTTACAGCAACAAAGCCTTCACCAACTCGAAGGTTCGCCATTCGTACTACTTCACTGGTGGCTGCAGCTACTGCCTCTTCATCGTCACCAGCAATATCGCCCAGCAAAACCATTTTGGGTAAGCTGTTGCGTTTAGATTTAGTGGAATAGCCTACTGCTTTCAAATAGCGATCATCGAGATGCTCAAGACCAGCTAAGATCGGTCCGCCCTGCTTACTCAGGCCATCCAAGTAGGCTTTGATTTCGACAATGCTAGGAATCGCTTCACGCGCTTGACCAAAAAACTCTAAGCAAACGGTGCGCATGTATTTCGGCATGCGATGCAAGATCCAAGTGGCGCTGGTAATGAGGCCATCACAACCTTCTTTTTGAACGCCAGGCAATCCCGATAAAAACTTATCGGTCACATCTTTACCTAAACCTTCTTTACGAAAACGCTTACCTTCGGACTCAATAATTTCAGTTTTGAGAATGCGTTCTCCAGGCTCACTCAAGCCATCAGACCAGGTCAACTGAAAGCGGACTAGTGCTGCTTCATGAATCTTGCCAAGATTGTGATCTAAGCGCTCTACATCCAACCAATTGCCCTCTGGATCAACCATACGCCAGCTGGCCAAGTTATCTAAGGCTGTGCCCCAAAGTACGGCTTTCTTGCCGCCGGCATTCATCGCAATGTTGCCGCCGATACAACTCGCATCAGCAGAGGTGGGATCTACTGCAAAAACCAAACCGGCATGTTCTGCAGCATCTGCGACACGACGCGTCACTACGCCAGCACCAGTAAATATCGTTGGTACTTCTTTTGAAACACCGGGTAAATGTTTGCTCTTAACGCCATCAATCTGCTCAAGCTTCTCAGTATTAATGACTGCAGACAATGCATATAGAGGAATTGCACCGCCGGTGTAACCTGTACCGCCTCCACGAGGAATAATGGTTAAGCCAAGCTCAATACAACTTTTGACTAAACCGGGAATCTCGGACTCATAGTCAGGCTTTAGAACCACCAATGGAAACTCAACGCGCCAATCGGTAGCATCTGTTACGTGAGCTGCACGGGAAACCCCATCAAAACAAATATTATCGGAAGCAGTAAAACGGCCCAGTACTTTTCGTGCCTGTTTACGAATCCGCTCCACGTCTTTAAAACCGTTTTCAAAATTTTCAACGGCACGATGCGCAGCATTCAATAAGAGTTGTACTTGTGGGGCAGATTCTCCGCTAGCACGTTTCTTCACTTCACCAAGACGATGCCAAAGGGCATCAATCAGCATTTGGCGACGATTAGCGTTATCTAATAAGTCATCCTGTAAGAAGGGGTTGCGCTGGACTACCCAAATATCGCCCAGGACCTCAAACAACATGCGTGCGGAACGGCCGGTTTTTCTGACACCACGTAGCTCATTGAGGGTCTGCCAAGACCCCTCACCCAGAATACGGATGACAATTTCCCGATCGGAAAAAGAGGTGTAGTTGTAAGGAATTTCGCGCAGACGGGGTGAGCCCTCGCCGGCTTCAAACAACTGGTTTAATGCTAATGGAGCATTCATGGTGTGATATTCGTTAAAGAAGCATTTTAATTGAGCATCCCCGATATTGGCAGGAAACCCAAAAAGATGTTGGAGAAGTCTATAAACCCCAGCAAAACTAAGGGCTTAGCGTCCATCCGTGGTACGCTCATCAGATGGCAACCAACTACTTAAAGAAAATATTAGCGGCCCGGGTCTACGACGTAGCCAGGGAGACTGAGCTTGAGCTAGCGCCTGAACTGAGCAAGCGCTTGGGCAACCAAGTTTTACTCAAACGGGAAGATAACCAGCCCGTTTTCTCCTTCAAATTACGTGGTGCGTATAACAAAATGGCGCACCTATCTCCCGCAGCATTAAAACGAGGAGTGATCGCGGCATCAGCTGGAAATCATGCCCAAGGAGTAGCTCTGGCCGCAGCCAAAATGAAGACCAAAGCGGTGATCGTGATGCCTGTCACTACCCCCAGTCTCAAAATTGATGCTGTCAAAGCCCGCGGCGGCTCTTGGGTCGAAGTCATTTTGCATGGGGAGTCCTACAGCGATGCTTTTACCTATTCTCAAGTCTTAGAAAAAAAACGGGGTTTGACCTTCGTTCATCCCTTTGATGACCCTGATGTCATCGCCGGACAAGGCACGATTGCCATGGAGATTTTCCAGCAGCACGAGAAACCCATCGATGCAATTTTTGTTGCTATCGGTGGTGGTGGACTCATCGCAGGGATTGGGGAGTACGTCAAAGCAGTGAGCCCCAAAACCCAAGTCATCGGAGTCCAGTCAGTAGATTCAGATGCTATGAAGCGTTCCTTGAAAGCGAATCGTCGCATCGAGATGAAAGACGTTGGACTTTTTTCAGATGGCACTGCCGTCAAACTCGTTGGCAAAGAAACTTTCCGCATCTGTAAAAAAGTAGTTGATGAAATCATTACTGTCGATACCGATGAAATCTGTGCGGCCATCAATGATGTCTTTACCGATACCCGTAGCATTTTGGAACCTGCTGGAGCACTCGCAATCGCAGGCCTCAAGAAATATGTTGAACAACATCACAGCAAGAAGAAAACTTTAGTGGCAGTAGCCTGCGGTGCCAATATGAACTTTAGCCGTCTACGCTTTGTTGCAGAACGCGCTGATGTCGGTGAGTTTAAAGAAGCCGTCTTTGCAGTCACGATTCCAGAAGAGCGTGGTTCATTCAAACGCTTCTGTGAGCTACTAGGTAAACGGAATGTGACTGAATTTAACTATCGTATCGCCGATCAAAGACAAGCCCATATCTTTGTTGGTATTGGCACCCAAAAAGCTGGCGATAGCGAGGCCATCGCCAAACACTTCCGTAAAGCGAAGTTTGCTACGATCGATTTGACTCATGATGAGCTTGCTAAATCGCACTTGCGACATATGGTTGGTGGTCACTCTGCGCTTGCTCAGGATGAACAGCTCTATCGCTTTGAGTTTCCTGAGCGCCCAGGTGCGCTGATGAAGTTCTTAACGAGCATGGCGCCCAATTGGAACATCAGCCTGTTCCATTATCGAAATCATGGTGCTGACTACGGACGTATTTTAGTAGGTATTCAAGTGCCTAAAAATGAGCAGAAGAAATTCCAAGCATTCGTGGCAAAGCTAGGCTATCCACATTGGAATGAAACTAACAACCCCGCTTATCGTCTCTTTCTAAAATAAGATGTCTTTCTCACTCACCGGAAAACTGGTTGTCGCGATTTCATCGCGCGCCCTATTTGACTTTGAGGAAGAGAATCGTATCTTCGAATCCACTGATGACAGCGCCTATATGAAGCTCCAGCTGGAACGTCTCTCCAAGGCCGCACAAACTGGGGTGGCATTCCCGCTAGTCAAGAAACTATTAGCCTTCAATGAAGAAGGTGAGCAAAGAGTCGAGGTGGTGATTCTTTCGCGCAATGATCCCGTGAGTGGCCTGCGGGTCTTTCGCTCTGCAGAACATCATGGCTTACATCTTGAGCGGGGGGTATTCACCAGGGGCAGACCTCCTTACCATTACCTACGTTCTTTAAAGGCTAATCTTTTTCTTTCTGCCAATGAAGATGATGTCAGAGCAACCATTGATGCTGGCTTTCCAGCAGCACGGGTATATCCAGAATCGAGTAAAACTGCTGAGTCGCATCCTAATGAAATCCGTATTGCATTTGACGGTGATGCCGTTCTCTTCTCTGATGAAGCAGAACAAGTCTTCCAGAAAAAAGGTCTTGAAGCTTTTGTCGATCACGAAAGTAAGAAAGCGGATATCCCCTTGCCACCCGGCCCCTTCAAACCTCTTCTCGAAGCACTGCATCGCTTGCAACGCTCTACTAGTGAAAAGGGTATGCGGATTCGGACGGCATTAGTCACAGCGCGCTCTGCACCAGCCCATGAACGTGCGATTCGAACTCTGATGGCGTGGGGCATCGATGTTGATGAGGCTATGTTTTTAGGTGGTCTTACGAAGAGTGAATTTCTCAGAGAGTTTGAGCCCGACTTCTTCTTTGATGATCAAACCGGTCATTGCCAATCAGCCGCTACAGTTGCGCCTACTGGGCATGTGGTGTCTGGTGTTTCGAATCGACCAAAAGCGTAGTTATATGAATTCTTTACAGCTCGGCAAAAGCACGCCCTACCCAGATCAATACGATCCAAACTTATTATTCCCAATTCAACGTTCGGTCAATCGTGCCAAACTCGGAATCAAAGAACATGCCCCACTCCCTTTCATGGGAATTGATATTTGGAATGCATACGAATTAAGTTGGCTCAACGCTAAAGGTAAACCACAAATTGCTTTAGCAGAGTTTCAGATCCCTGCAGACTCGCCCAATATGATTGAGTCGAAATCTTTCAAGCTCTATCTCAATAGCCTTAATAACAGCCGCTTTGAGAATGAGGACGAGTTGCGTCAACGTCTCATTGCTGATTTATCTAAAGTTGCAGGTAGCCAAATTACTACTCGGATCAACCCAACTGATGCCATTGCTAAACAAGGCATGGAAGAAATGGGAGGGGTCTTATTGGACCGACTGGATATTGAAGTAGACTGCGCAGCTGGCGCCGACCCCAGCCTATTGGGCGTTAATGAGTCCTTTAGCCCTGTTGAGCAATGCTTAGTCTCTCATCTACTGAAATCTAACTGTCCTGTTACAGGTCAACCGGATTGGGCAAGCGTACAAATTCGGTATCAGGGAAGACCTATTTTGGAAGAAGGTTTGTTGCGCTACTTAATTGGCTTTAGACAGCTCGGAGAATTTCATGAGCATTGTGTAGAAACAATCTTTTGTGACATCAAGCAGCAATGTAAGCCAGAAAAGTTATCTGTTTATGCCCGATATACACGCAGAGGGGGTTTAGATATCAACCCCTTTCGTACGGATTACAACGCTGTCTGGCCTGACAACACGCGCCACGCCAGACAGTAATTCAATTTAGAACGGAATATCGTCGTCCATTGCGCCTAAGGAAGCAGCATTAGAGGACGCTGCTGGTGCAGATGATTCAGCAGACTTCGAGCGACTGTAGCTCTCGCCACCTTCGCTACCACCTACTGGCTTACCACCCAACATTTGCATGGTTTCAGAAACGATCTCTGTAGAGTATTTTTCTTGACCACTCGCATCAGTCCACTTGCGAGTGCGTAAGCGACCCTCAACATAGACTTGTGAACCTTTTTTCAAATACTGGCCTGCAATCTCTGCAAGCTTGCCAAAGAATGCAACACGATGCCATTCAGTGGTCTCTTTCATTTCACCAGTTTGCTTGTCTTTGTAACGATCTGAAGTCGCTACTGAGATATTGGTTACTGCGTCGCCACTAGGCATATAACGCGTTTCTGGGTCACGTCCTACATTACCCACAATGATGACTTTATTTACCGAAGCCATGTTGTCTCCCGAAGAAAAATACTACTGTTAAAAAATGATGAAGCTTAGGTGATGTCTCAGCGGCTTATGCCTTGTCAGTGGATCTGGCGGGCAACTCCTGCATTGACCAAGCAATTATAAGCCAGCAAATTAAGAGGCCTGTGCCAGCGAAAAAGACTGAGAAAGTACCAAGGCTATCCATTAAATAGCCTCCCAGCACAGCTCCACTAAAGAGACCAATGGATTGGGTGGTGTTGAATATCCCTAATGCAGCCCCCTTGGCTTCTTTGGCAAAACGCGAAACGAGTGACGGCTGCAATGCCTCTAATAAATTGAAGCCTACAAAGTAAATCACCAAAGTAGTAGCAATTACTGAAATAGAGCTTGCACTCGTAAAGATACTTTCAGCAATCACTAATAAAACAATCGCGACTAACAGGACAGTGCGCAGGCGATGTTTCTTTTCTCCCAAAATTAAAATAGGCGCCATGATGACAAAGGAAAGTAGCACTACTGGTAGGTAAATTTTCCAATGCGAGGCAAGCGGTAGGCCAGCATCAACCAACAGACGAGGTATTACTAAGAACATGGCAACTTGGGTTGCATGCAGTACGAAGACACCAATATTTAAGCGCATCAACTCCGGACGAAAAAAGATTTCTCGCAAAGATGCAGACTCTACCTTGGGTTCAGGTTTTGAGTTGGGCAAGATAAAGTGAGTGACTAGCATCGCTATCGCCCCCAAGCAAGCCAAAACAATAAAAATTCCACGCATAGAAATGAGGCGATAAAGCGGTGCGGCAATCACTAATGAGAGGGCAAAAGACAAAGCAATACTACCCCCTACTAGTGCCATAGCCCGTGTGCGGACCTGCTCACGAGTCAAATCGGCAACCCAAGCTGAGATCGCGGCGGAGATGGCACCAGCGCCCATCACTCCCCGCCCAATCGCAATCCACAGTAAATCATCCCGTGCAGAACAGATTAGGGCACCAGCAATAAATAAAGACAAGCCCCAGAAAACGACGGGTTTACGACCGATCCGATCGGAGAGGCGTCCCAAAGGAATGTAAAGGCAAGCCTGAACAATATTGAAGATTCCGAGTGCTAAGCCAACCCAAAGCGCCCGCTCGCCGCCAGGGAGCCCATGGGCATAGACACTAAATACTGGCAAAAGCAGAAAAAGGCCCAGCATCCGAAGACCATAGATGCCCGCTAAGGCCAAAGTAGAGCGAAGTTCAGAAGGATTCATAAGAAAAGGCTATATTAACAAGTTACCAAAAAAATTATGAATAACGAAATTAAAATCCGCGGCGCACGCACGCACAACCTTAAAAATATCAATCTGGATATCCCAAGAGAAAAGCTAGTGGTTCTCACTGGTCTATCGGGTTCTGGCAAAAGCTCCCTCGCTTTTGACACCTTGTACGCCGAGGGTCAACGTCGCTATGTCGAATCTCTTTCGGCATACGCCCGTCAATTTCTGCAACTGATGGAAAAGCCTGATGTCGATGTTATCGAAGGCCTCTCTCCAGCAATCTCGATTGAACAAAAAGCGACTAGCCACAATCCTCGCTCAACAGTGGGCACCGTTACAGAAATTCATGATTACTTGCGCTTGCTATTTGCTAGAGCAGGCACACCGCATTGCCCTGAACACAATCTTGCCTTAGAAGCCCAAAGCGTCTCACAAATGGTCGACACCGTATTGTCGATGCCTGAAGATACAAAGTTAATGATCTTGGCTCCGGTAGTCAGTGAACGAAAAGGGGAATTTGTTGACTTGTTTCAAGATCTGCAAGCTCAAGGATTTGTGCGCTTTCGCGTTCGATCTGGTGGTGGCACAACAAATACTGCCAAAGCCGAAATCTTTGAAGTAGATCAACTGCCTGCACTCAAGAAGAATGATAAGCACTCGATCGAAGTTGTAGTAGATCGCATCAAAGTACGTCCAGATATTCAGCAACGTGTCGCAGAATCTTTTGAGACTGCCCTGCGCTTAGCTGAAGGTAAGGCCATGGTTGTTGATATGGACACTGGCAAAGAGATGATCTTCTCGAGTAAGTTTGCATGCCCAATCTGCTCCTACTCTTTGCAAGAACTTGAACCACGCCTGTTTTCATTTAATAACCCGATGGGTGCTTGCCCATCGTGCGATGGCCTTGGTCATATCTCTTTTTTTGATCCGAAGCGGATTGTTGCGCACCCTGAATTATCTTTAGCCTCAGGTGCAATTAAGGGCTGGGATCGTCGCAATCAGTTTTACTTCAAACTTTTACAAACGCTTGCTAAACATGGTGGATTTGATCTTGAAAAGCCTTTTGAAAAGTTAAGCAAGAAAGCACAAGACCTGATCCTCATGGGCTCCGCCGAAGATAAGATTCCTTTTGAATATATCAATGAACGTGGCAAGCCAAGTATTCGGGAGCATGCCTTCGAAGGGATCGTAGCGAATTTTGAAAGACGTTATCGCGAAACTGATTCAATGACAGTGCGTGAAGAACTCGCGCGCTATCAGAATGTTCGCTCATGCCCGGAGTGTGATGGTAGCCGTTTACGCAAAGAGGCCCGCTTCGTTAAAGTCGGCGATGGCAAACAGTCCCGCGCGATTTATGAAATCAGCGCTCTACCTTTAAAAGAAGCGAAAGAGTATTTTGAAGAGCTCACCCTCAAAGGTGCTAAGCGAGAAATCGCCGATAAGATTGTCAAAGAGATTGGCTCACGCTTACGCTTTTTAAATGATGTGGGCTTAGATTACCTTTCCTTAGAGCGTAGCGCAGATACCCTCTCTGGCGGCGAAGCACAGCGCATTCGACTTGCCTCACAGATTGGCTCTGGCCTGACTGGCGTGATGTACGTTCTAGATGAACCCTCGATTGGTTTGCACCAACGCGATAACGATCGCTTAATTGGTACTCTCAAACACTTACGCGATTTAGGTAATAGCGTGTTGGTTGTTGAGCATGACGAAGATATGATTCGCGCTTCAGATTACGTGATCGATATCGGCCCAGGCGCTGGAGTTCATGGCGGTGAAATCGTTTCACAAGGCACACCCGCTCAAGTTGAGGCGGATCCCAAGTCACTCACTGGCGCCTATCTCTCTGGAAGAGAGGCTATTGCCGTTCCAGAAAAACGCATTCCTCCGGATGATCGCTACCTCGAAATCTTGGGCGCACGAGGCAATAATTTACAGTCCGTACACGCGAAGATTCCAGTAAGTCTTTTGACCTGTGTGACTGGCGTGTCAGGCTCAGGGAAATCTACTCTAATTAATGACACTCTGCATCATGCAGTGGCACAACACTTGTATGGCTCGACCGCAGAACCTGCAGCACATGATTCGATTAAAGGACTTGAACACTTCGACAAAGTCATTAGTGTTGATCAGTCCCCCATTGGCAGAACACCGCGCTCCAATCCAGCGACCTATACCGGCCTATTTACGCCAATTCGTGAACTCTTTGCTGGGGTCCCTGCTGCCCGTGAACGTGGCTACGAAGCTGGTCGCTTCTCGTTCAACGTCAAAGGTGGTCGTTGTGATGCCTGCGAGGGTGATGGCGTTCTGAAGGTGGAGATGCACTTCTTGCCAGATGTCTATGTCCCTTGTGATGTTTGTCATGGCAAACGCTATAACCGAGAAACCCTAGATATTCGTTACAAAGGAAAAAATATTCATGAAGTGCTCTCGATGACGATCGAGCAGGCGCATGAGTTTTTTGAAGCTGTACCCGTAGTAAAACGTAAGCTCAAGACCTTACTTGATGTTGGCTTGGGTTACGTCAAGTTAGGGCAAAGCGCCACTACCCTATCTGGTGGTGAAGCGCAACGCGTGAAACTTTCTTTAGAGTTATCAAAACGGGATACTGGGCGAACGCTCTATATTTTGGATGAGCCAACTACAGGCCTACATTTCCATGACATTCAACTTCTGCTGACAGTCATTCAGACACTCAAGAAACAAGGCAATACGATTGTGATCATTGAGCATAATCTGGACGTCATTAAAACAGCAGACTGGATTATCGATTTAGGGCCAAAGGGTGGTGCTGGTGGTGGACAAATTATTGCCACCGGAACCCCTGAAGATGTTGCTAAAAATACTGCTAGTTTTACAGGGCACTATTTAGCGCCACTACTGAAGCGCAAAAATCCGCCTGCTAAAAAGAAATAATCAGTCTTCGAGACTGTAGTTTGTTAAATTAATTTAGCTTGGGCTAAATCAGTTGCCTCTGGATTCCCTGAGAGGACCAAGATGTCATTGGCCTGCAAGCGAAGCTCGGGGCTTAATTCGAGCTTGATGTAATCCATGCCGCCTACCTTGCGCCTGACTGCCTGAACACTCACTCCCTCGTTCTCGAGATGAAGCTCCTCTAGAGTCTTACCAATGCTGGCAGACTCTGGCAACAAGGTGATGGACTGCAAACGCCAAGATTCATTAGGCTCCGATTCGGTTTCTACTGAGCCCCTGAAATATCCTCTCAACAAACTATAACGCGCCTCGCGGGCACTCGTGATTTGTCGAACCACCTTGCGCAAAGGTACGCCCATCATCAACAACACATGAGACGCCATCATCAAGCTTCCCTCAATGAGTTCAGGCACCACCTCAGTGGCCCCAGCGGCTTGTAATTTCCCTAAATCTGCATCATCTTTAGTGCGCACCAAGACAATCATGCCGGGACGAAGGCGCTCAACCTGATGCAAAACTTTGAGCGTAGCTGGAGTATCGGCATAAGTAATCACTACCGCTTTGGCTTTAGATAAGCCAGCTGCAGTGAGGTAGTTCTCTCGACTCGCATCGCCATAAACGACGTTATCTCCTGCAGCAGCAGCTTCCTTCACTCGATCGGGGTCCATATCTAAAGCAAGATATGGAATTTTTTGCTGATCGAGCATTCTTGCCAAGCTTTGTCCGGAACGACCAAAACCACAAATTAATACGTGGTTCGTTGTGCGGACGCTCTTGGCTGCAAGCTGAGTTAAGGCTAAGGATTGCAAAAGCCACTCATTGCTAGAGAAGCGCATCGCAATGCGATCACTATATTGAATTAAGAATGGGGCTCCAAACATCGAGAGCAACATAGCTGCTAAAACAGCTTGACTTAAGGCTGGATCAATTAAATCCAGGCCATCAATTTGATTGAGCAACACAAAACCAAACTCACCTGCTTGTGCCAGACATAATCCCGTGCGAATGGAGATGCCGGGGCTTGAACCAAACGCACGAGAGAGTAATGCAATCAAACCAAACTTAAATATCAAAGGTCCAATTAGCAAAAGTAAAACTAGAGCCCACTGCGCTTGGATGACCTTGAAATCAAGCAGCATGCCGATCGTAATAAAAAATAGTCCGAGCAGCACATCACGGAAAGGTTTGATATCTTCTTCCACCTGATGCCGAAATGGTGTTTCTGAAATTAACATTCCTGCTAGAAATGCACCGAGCGCTAATGACAAACCAAAATGCTCAGTTAACGCTGCCATTCCCAATACAATCAACAAGAGATTCAACATAAATAACTCTTGTGATCTCAGTTTTACAACCAATCTGAACCAACGACTCATGACTGTTTGGCCAATATAAAAAATGAGGACCAAAGCAATCGCAATCTTGATACCTGCAGTCGATAAAGCAAAGAGTAGGTCTTTTGGATTCTTACCGAGAGAAGGCAGCAAGATGAGCAGGAAGACCACTGCTAAATCTTGGAACAATAAGATGCCAATCACATTACGTCCATGCTGACTCTCAAGTTCAGATCGATCGGCAATGAGCTTAGTCACAATCGCTGTGGAGGACATAGCTAAAGCACCCCCCAGCGCAATCGCTGCCTGCCAAGAAATGGGGTAAATCCAATTCATAAATAGGCTTGCTGGTACCGCTAAAAGCATCGTCAGAATGACCTGGCTCGCACCCAAGCCAAATACGATCCTGCGCATCGAGCGCAGCCTATGGAGGTTAAATTCCAGACCCAGCGAGAACATCAAGAAAACCACCCCGAACTCGCCTAAATACTTCACTGTGGCTGAATCGTTGGCTAAGGCCAGGGCGTTGGGACCAATCAGCACCCCTATCGCCAGATACCCCAAAATGGGGGGTAGGCCAAAATAGCGGAAAATAAGAACCCCGGCCACCCCAAAGGCCAACAAGATGAGAGTTAATTGAAGAACTGACGGCATATACTCACCCCATGATAGCTAAGACTCGTGAAAGAACCCTAAAGCTTGCTCGCGACACCCTCACTATTGAGGCTGCGGCGTTGCAGAATATGCGTGACCGATTAGAGGGTGCAAATGCCGATGCCCTGGTTCATGCCGTTGAATTACTTCACGCCTGTAAGGGTCGTATTGTAGTTTCAGGTATCGGCAAATCAGGTCATATTGCCCGTAAGATTGCCGCTACTTTTGCTTCTACTGGATCCCCTGCTTTTTTTGTTCACCCTGCTGAAGCAAGCCATGGTGATTTGGGTATGGTTACCCGGGATGATGTCTTTGTGGCCCTATCAAATTCCGGTGAGACTGAAGAGCTGTTAACAATTGTTCCTATTGTTAAACGGACTGGCGCAAAACTGATTGCGCTCACTGGTGCTCCTGAATCGGCTCTCGCTAAACTTGCTGATGCTCATTTAGATACCAGTGTTGAGAAAGAAGCTTGCCCTCTCAATCTTGCACCCACCTCCAGTACTACCGCATCACTCGCAATGGGTGATGCGCTCGCAGTTGCCTTATTAGATGCACGCGGCTTTCAGGCAGAAGATTTTTTACGCTCCCATCCAGGCGGTAGATTGGGTCGCAAGCTCCTGGCACACGTTAGTGAAGTCATGCGCAGCTTTGAAGACACACCAAAAATTCAGATTGATGCTTCATTCAAAGCGGCTTTACTCGAAATGACTGCCAAGCGCATGGGCATGGTTGTCACGATAGATCAGAACCAAAAAGTCATCGGCATACTGACGGATGGTGATTTACGACGCCTCCTAGAAAAGAATGTAGACCTAGCAAGTATTGCACTTAAAGACGCTATTACTAGTGCGCCGCGCACGATTCCACCAGAACTACTTGCTGAAGAAGCAATTGAGATGATGGAAAAACATCGCATCAATCATTTGGTTGTTAGCGATGCCAATGGCATATTACTAGGGGCTCTCAACTTGCATGATCTGTTTGCAGCTAAGGTAATTTAATTCATGCCAACTGCATTCGGAACCCACAATACCAATCCTCTAAGTCAGTTTCCACAGGCTTGGGACCGCGCCAGCAAAATAAAGCTCCTTGTATTAGATGTCGATGGCGTTATGACCAACGGGCAAGTCTGGATTGGGGCGGATGGTAAAGAATCACTCAAGGCGTTTGATATTCAGGATGGCTTGGGCATCAAGCATTTGTCTCAATGCGACATACCTACTGCTGTCATCACTGGGCGTAGCTCAAAGATGGTCTTAGCGCGTTGTGAAGAATTAGGCATCGCCCATGTTCATATGGGTGTCAATAACAAAGTCCAGGCGCTCAATGAAGTGCTCAAAAAAATGAATCTGCGTCATAAAGACTGCGCAGTCATGGGTGATGACTGGCCTGATCTCGCCATGATGGCAAAAGCGGGGCTCAAAGTTTCTCCTGCACAAGGTCACCAAGCTGTAAAAGATGTTGCGCACTATGTATGCTCTATGAAGGGTGGCAATGGTGCCGTACGCGAAGTTTCTGATCTTATCCTCAAAGCACAAAATCGATATGAGGAATTGTTGCGACAGGCCTTGAGTTAAGTAATGGAACTCAATCCAGCACAAATTAAGGTCGGAGTATGGCGTCTCTTTTTACGTCTACTGCCTCTGATCATCATGGGGCTATTGGTGTTGATGACCTTTTGGCTTGTTAAGAAGACTAGTGCGCCCGAAGGTCCTGCTCTTGCCCGTGTTCGACTGCATGAACCAGACTACATCATTCGTAACGGAGCCCTGTCTGCCCTGAATGAACTAGGTCAAACAAAATATCGCGTACTAGGTAAGAAGGTAACGCACTACGATGATGATGCATCGATTGATATCGATACCCCACGCATGCGTTTATTCCAAGCCGATAAAACGCCAGTAACCGTTAAGTCGGATAAGGGTCACCTTGATGGTGATTTAACAATTCTAGACTTGATCGATAACGCAGAGATTTTCAAACCTGCTCAGGTAGCTACAGCTACTACTCCAGCAAGCTTTCGCATGCTAGCCCAGTCATCTTATTTCAAAGTACTCATTAATGATGACATTATCGAAACGAATCGACCCATTACTCTGGAGCAAGGTATCTCCATAATGCACTCTACCGAAGGCGGTAAGTTTAATAATGTGCAACAAAGCATGACCTTGCTGGGACAAGTCAAAGGGCGCATTGAGCGCAGCCAAGAAAAGAACTGATGCACCTACTGATACCCTCGTCTCGCTTCCTTTCCCTGATTAGCCTAATGATGGTTGTAATGGGAGCAGCTTACGCAGAAAAAGCTGACCAAAAGAAACCACTTATTTTGGAGGCGGATAAGGTGTCAGTGAATGATGTTCAGCAAGCGTATGAGCTACAAGGCAATATTCTGCTGATTAAGGGCAGCATTCTTGTTACTGGCGAGCAAGGAAATATCAAAGTTGACCCAGAGGGTTATGAATTTGTCACCATGGAAAGTGACCAAGATACGACTGCAAGCTTCAGGCAACGACGCGAAGGTCCTGCCAATGAATTTATACAAGCCAATGGTAAAAATGTAGTGTACGACGCTAAAACAGAAGTACTCACCATCACGGGCGATGCCAGTATGAAGCGACTTCTGAACATGCAAATGCTCGACCAACTCAATGGCTGGAAAATTGAGTACGATGACGTAAAGCAGTACTATCGAGTATTCCCGCCACCGGATGCCAAAGAAAGTGATTTGCCACTAGCAAGAGCAATGCTTTCACCTAGACAAAAAGCTACTTTAGAAAAATGACTGTCGATTCAAATTCAAGTTCTGCTGCAACCCTTAGCGCACATCATTTACAAAAACACTACGGCTCTCGTACAGTAGTCCGAGATGTCTCTTTGGAAGTGAAATGCGGAGAGGTAGTTGGGCTACTAGGTCCGAACGGGGCCGGTAAGACCACCTCCTTTTATATGATTGTTGGCTTGGTTCCACTTGATGATGGCAGAATTATTCTTGACGGAACCGACATCACCCATCTACCAATTCACGAACGTGCTCGTATGGGTCTCTCCTATTTACCTCAAGAGGCCTCCGTTTTTAGAAAACTGAATGTGGCTGAAAATATTCAAGCGGTATTAGAGTTGCAAGCACAGGGTGGAACACCGCTAAGCAAAGGTGAAATTCAAGATCGGCTTGATGAGTTGTTAAGCGAACTTCAAATTAGCCATTTACGTGATAACCCTGCACTTTCATTATCGGGTGGCGAAAGACGGCGTGTAGAAATTGCGCGTGCGCTTGCATCCCAACCTAAATTTATTTTGCTAGATGAACCCTTTGCCGGCGTTGACCCTATTGCTGTTGGTGAAATCCAGCGAATTGTCCGCTTCTTGCGTGATCGCCAGATTGGAGTATTAATCACCGATCACAACGTCCGCGAAACTCTGGGTATTTGTGACCACGCCTACATTATTAGTGAAGGCTCGGTCCTGGCTGCAGGCAAGCCCGATGAAATTATCGAGAATGATGCTGTACGAAGAGTCTATCTAGGTGAAAATTTCCGCATGTAATTTGCGATTTTTTTTGATCTTTTTTGATCAAATATCGTAACTCCCTCTTGGTTTTCAGTGAAATCACTGATACGCTAAAGGTTCATGAATTCCAATCCATAGATATAAATCCGTAAATCAAGGGGCATGCTACGCACCCTGGCTATTGCTATGCGTAGACAGCGTTGTTAATGGGAGCTGATGATGAATTTGAAGATTAATAGCCGTCATGTTGAGGTCACACCAGGAATGCGGGAACACCTTGAGGCGGGTTTTGCCAAGATTCGTAAGCATTTTGATCATGTAATTGATGCATCGGCCTTTTTGATTGTCGATAAAGCCAAAGAAAAGGATTTGCGTCAGACTGCTGAAATCACCATTCATCTCAAAGGCAAGGAGCTCTTTGCCCAAGCCCATCACTCTGACCTTTACCACGCAATGGATGCGGTGGTTGATAAATTAGAGCGCCAAGTCGTTAAACATAAAGAAAAAATCCAAGATCACCATCACGAAAAACATTTAGACTAGTGTTTACCCTCAGGACACCTATAATCATTTGATATGAATGCCCTGAATGATCTTTTTGCCCTCGACTGCATCACCCTAGATAGCCCCTCTAAAAATAGGGCTGAAGTATTTGTTGATGCTGGCAAGCTTTTTGCCAATCAAATTGGCATCAGCGCTGATCAGGTAGTGGAGTTTCTCAATGCGCGCGAAGCGCTTGGCTCTACCGCTCTTGGCGCTGGCGTTGCCATTCCCCACGGCCGGGTTAAAGGTTTAAAACAACCTATTGCCGCTTTTATCAGACTAAAAAATCCAATTGACTTTGCCGCACCTGATGGTGAAGCGGTTTCGATGTTAATTTTCTTATTGGTTCCGGAGAAAGCAACGCAAGAGCATTTAGAAATTCTTTCTTCAATTGCTCAGCTCTTGTCAGACGCAGATGCTCGCAAGATTTTGTCTGCTGAGTCTGATTCTGGAAAAATCTGTCAACTCATCCAAAACTGGGGTAGTAGCAAATGACCCAACCCCTCTTACTTGAAGGCGTTACAGCTCAGCAAATATTTGACGATAACGTTGCTGAACTCAGGCTCTCTTGGATTGGTGGATTAGAAGGGGCTGATCGCACCTTTCCTGCTGAGGCTGTAAAAGCAGCAGCTGCAAGCTCTGACTTAGTTGGGCATTTAAATCTCATTCACCCCAGTCGAATTCAAATCTTCGGCGAACAAGAGGTGGAGTATCACGCTGTGCTCAATCAACAACAGCGACAAGAACAAATTGCTTCATTGATTTCCAAGACTCCGCCCTGCGTGATTGTTGCGGATGGAAAGACTGCAGACCCCGATCTTCAACTCTTTTGCCAACGATCATCTACCCCGCTCTTTACTACCAGTATCTCAGCAGCATCTGTCATTGATCATTTGCGCACCTATTTGTCGAAAATTGGCGCGCCTCAGATTACGATGCACGGCGTATTCATGGATATTTTAGGTTTGGGTGTTTTGCTCACTGGTGAGTCTGGTCTTGGTAAAAGCGAATTGGGGCTGGAGTTGATTTCTCGTGGCCATGGCTTGGTTGCTGACGATGCAGTGGATTTTGCGCGCCTGGGACCAGATTACATTGAAGGTCGCTGTCCAGTGATTCTCCGCGACTTACTAGAAGTAAGAGGTCTAGGTTTATTAGATATTCGCACGATCTTTGGAGAAACTGCAGTCCGCCGCAAGCTCAAGTTACGCCTGATTGTCCAACTCGTTCGCCGGACTGATGGAGAATTTGAACGCCTACCCATTGAAGCCCAACATCTAGATGTTTTAGGAATTCCGATTCGGACAGTGAAGATTCAAGTGGCTGCCGGTAGAAACTTAGCAGTATTAGTAGAGGCAGCGGTCCGCAACACGATCTTGCAATTGCGTGGTATTGATACCCTAAAGGACTTCATTGAGCGACAACGCCAGCAAATGAATGCCGAGCCTGATAGCGCAAAAATCCAAGGGCGCTTACTCTAATGCAAATTAATCTGATCACCGGAATCTCTGGCTCAGGTAAATCAGTGGCTCTCCGGGCCTTTGAGGATGCAGGTTTTGATTGTGTTGATAATCTGCCAGTTTCACTATTAGAAAGCTTAGTAGGCAATCTGGAAAAGGAAGGAAGCAAACAACTGGCTGTTGCCATTGATGCTCGACGTGGCGAATCCATCTCTGAACTCCCCAAAATTTTAGAGAACTTACGAAGCCAGCATGAGCTCAGAGTGATCTTCCTCAGCGCTGATACAAACTCTTTAGTGCAACGCTTCTCGGAAACCCGTCGACGTCACCCTCTATCAGGCAGTAGCAAAGCCTTTGATTCCGCTACTTTGATTGAGGCAATTGATCGAGAGCGTGCGCTTTTGGAGCCCTTGCGTAGCCAGGCCCATTGCATTGATACCAGCAACATACCAGCGCATGCCTTACGCTCATGGATATATGACCTCGTAAAAGATAAATCACTTGGCCTAAATGTCGTCTTTCAATCGTTTGGATTTAAAAAAGGTGTGCCAAGTGAGGCCGATCTAGTTTTCGATGTACGCTGCTTGCCTAATCCTCACTACGACAAAATCCTGAAACCATTGACAGGCCATGATCAAGCAGTCAAAGAGTTCTTAGAGCATATTCCGGAAGTGGTGAGCATGGAAAAAGACATTATTCAATTTATTGAAAAATGGCTTCCCCACTATATTGCTGACGGTCGTAGTTACCTTACGGTAGCTATAGGCTGCACTGGCGGGCAACACCGCTCAGTCTATTTGGTGACTCGTCTCATGAAACATTTCCAGAATCAAAAAGCCTTGAGTGATTTACAGATTAGCTTTTTGTCCCGACATCGCGAGCTAGACTCAATCCCTGTAAAAGCAGCTTAATTGGCTGCGGTAGGCCATACTGACCTAGCTTATGCAGATCTACCCATTGATAAGTGGGATCGCTAAAACAATATTGCTCCTGTAGCTTCGCCTCCCAAATCCGCATCCACAAACGGCGATGTGTAAACACATGTTTAATCTCTTGTTGATGACTTAAGGATGAACATCTTTTTACCAACAGTCTCACATCCTGACCTCTGAAGACTGTCTTCAAGAGATCGGACGCTCCTACCTGAGAAGAATTCTGGGAAATTTTTTGATTGACTGGGGTACGAGATATCCAATCAGATTCAGGCAAGGACCATAAACCTCCCCAGATGGCTTTTGGCGGACGCTTCTGTAGTAAGACGAAATCGCCTTGGCGAAGTAAGACCATACTGCAGATAAATTCTGGTGACTTTGCCTTACTGATTTTTTTAGGTAGCAGTAAAACCTGATCGCTTAAGTTGGCCTGGCAATTTTTTTCAAACGGGCATTTTTGTTGGCCACCAATGCACACCGGTCTACGAGCTGTGCACCACGTCGCTCCAAAATCCATTAAGGCTTGAGTGTAAGTTGGCATGCTCTGCGAAGACTTTGGCAGCAAACGCTCTGCTATGGCCCAGAGCTCATCTGTTACCGCCTTTTCTTGCAAAGGTTGCTCTATTGCAAATAGGCGCGCCAGAATTCGCTTCACATTGGCGTCTAAGATGGGCGCTCGTTCCTCAAAGGCAAAAGCAGCGATGGCGCCAGCAGTCGATCTACCAATGCCTTTGAGCTGCTCTAGCAGAAGAGGATCTTTTGGAAAATGCCCATCAAAATCTTCAACCACCTGCTTAGCGCAAGCATGTAAATTTCTGGCTCGCGAGTAATATCCTAGCCCAGCCCACTCCGCTAAGACCTCGTCTATATTTGCCGCAGCGAGTTTTTTAACGTTAGGGAAGCGCTTCATGAAGCGGGGATAACGTTCCAGCACGGTAGTAACTTGAGTTTGTTGGAGCATGATTTCAGAAACCCACACTGCATAGGCATCGCGCTTACCCTGCCAAGGCAGGCCATGGCGGCCTTCGGCCTCATGCCAGGTAATCAAGCGCTCAGCAAATTGATCATGAAACGATTTACTCACCGCAGACTATCTCTTAGCGCTTTTGGCATTGGGAACAGAAATACGTTGAACGCTGACTTTGAACAATTTGCTTGATTGGAGTTTTGCAAACCTTGCAAGGCAAGCCTTTGCGGTCATACACTTTAGTTTGCACCATGAAATGACCAGGGTCACCATCGGTGTTAACAAAATCTTTAAGCGAGCTACCGCCAGCCTCAATTGCTTTTTTTAGAATCAATTTCACTGCGGCGGCAAGACGAGTGCATTGTGGGCGAGTCAATTTACCAGTCGCCTTTGCAGGATGAATGCCGGCCTCAAACAAACTTTCGGAACAATAAATATTACCGACCCCTACAACAGCCTCGCCCGCCAATAAAAATTGCTTTACTGCAATAGTACGTTTACGAGATTTCTGGAATAGGAGTTGCGCTCCCACCTCTCCAATAAATTCTTCTGAGAAGGGCTCTACTCCGAGTTTTTGCAATAAAGGATATTTTTCAATGGGTCCATTGGTTTTAGGATGCCAAAGGACTGCGCCGAATTTTCTGGGATCGTGCAAGCGCAAACTCAACTTCCCAAAGTCGATGGTCACCCGATCATGCAACTTTAAGTTTTCATACAATGGTAAAACCCGCAAAGTTCCCGTCATTCCCAGATGAACCAGTAAATAGCCCGTATCCATTTCTAATAATAAGTATTTACCTCTACGAGTAATGGCTTGTAGTTTTTGTCCAAGAAGCGTTTTGGGTAGATGTTTTGGGACAGGCCAACGCAAACGACCATCAATGATTTTGACTGCCGTGACTTTACGGCCCTCAAGATAGGGCTGGATTCCGAGTCTAGTGACTTCTACTTCTGGAAGTTCTGGCATGAATCGATTGTAGATTCGCGGATTAGAATGTGCTTATGAACCTATTCTGTAAATCTGCTTTTCAGTCTATTTGCCTTGTCTGCCTTCTCAGCGCCATGAGTTTCCTGGGCTCAAATGCTCTTGCCCAATCCGAGAATACTGGTAATGGAGAAGCGGTATTTGAGATATTGGCCTCTGAAATCGCGCTTCAGCGGGGGGAGGCTGGTCTCGCTTACAACACCTATTTAGAGTTAGCACGCCGCTACCAAGACCCACGATTAGCTCAAAGAGCAATGGAAATTGCGATTAATGCAGGGGCTTCAGATTTAGCTCTCCAAGCCGCGCAAACCTGGCAGAGCTTGGCGCCCGCACAGACTAAGCCTAAGGAAGTGCTCGTTACCCTATTGATTCTGAATCAACGCTGGTCCGAAGCGGTTCAGCCGACTATCGCACTGCTAAATCAAGAATCCTTGGCGGAACGTGAAAATACCTTGCTTCAGATCCAATCATTGCTCAGCAAAGCCAGCAATGAATCTGATGCACTTCGTGCCTTCTACGAAATTGTTTCCGAACTCAAGCCAGCCCCAAAAAATCCTGGAATTCTGTATACCTATGCTATGGCTGCCGAAAATACTGGCCATACCGAAATCATGGAAAAGGTATTACGGCAGATTCTGGTTAAAAATCCCAATGATGCCAATACGCTCAATGCCCTTGGTTATTCTTTGGCTGACCGAAACCAGCAATTAAATGAGGCGTTCAAACTCATTTCAAAAGCCCATCGCCTGGCTCCGGATGATCCCTTTATTTTAGATAGCTTAGGTTGGGTCAATTTTCGACTTGGAAAGAATGCTCTCGCATTAGAAGAGCTCAAGCAAGCGTTTGGTATGAAACCTGAAGCCGATATCGCCGCTCATATTGGTGAGGTCCTCTGGGCCATGAATCGTCACTCGGAAGCCGAAGCAATTTGGGCAGAAGGACAAAAGCTCGATGCTAATAATGCAACTCTCAAAGAAACAATCAAACGCTTAAAGCCAGATTGGTCTTTAAGTGCTTCATCTTCACAAGGGTCATGGGATGGCCGATTTGCAGTCAAAATTATTGGTATTACTAATAGCCAAAACCAGGGTGGATCTGGCGGTTTTACCTTAACGCAAGATGCACAAAAAGATATTTTAGAAATTCGTAATCCCGTTGGTGGATCGATTGCAAAAATCACTATTACCCCTGGTGAAGCGAGCCTAGAAAGTAACGGAAAAATAGTTACCGCAGTAGATGCCGACACACTAGTGCAAAATACTTTAGGCCTCCCGCTACCTGCTAGAGGCCTATCTAATTGGCTTAGAGGGGAAGTGCGTCCTGGAAGTACTGCTAGTGTTGAGCGAAATAGCAGTGGTCAAGTCAGTCAAATTATTCAAGATGGCTGGAACCTGAACTACACCTGGTCTAAATCGAATGTCTTAGAAAAACTGAATTTGAGTCGTAACTCTAACATCGGCTCGATTGATATTCGTCTTGTTTTCGATAAACCCAATGAGTGATTTCTTAGAGCTTCAGTCACCCGCTAAGCTCAATCTCTTTTTACACATCATTGGTCGTCGCAGTGATGGCTATCATTTACTGCAATCGGTATTTCAGCTCATTGATTGGTGCGACACGATTGCACTGAAATTGATTGCAGAAAATACTATTCGTCGCATTAATCCTTTGCCCAGCGTTCCCCCCGAACAAGATCTCGTGGTTCGCGCAGCCCAAGTTCTTAAAGATACCTATCAAGTTAAACAGGGCGTAGAAATCACACTTGATAAACAGATCCCCATGGGTGCTGGACTAGGCGGTGGCTCATCCAATGCCGCAACTGTTTTAATCGGCCTGAATCATCTCTGGCAACTCAAGCTCGATCTTGCTACGCTCTGCAAAATTGGATTGCAATTGGGTGCTGATGTTCCTTTTTTTCTCTTTGGCAACAATGCTTTTGTCGAAGGGATTGGTGAAAAACTTCAGCTAATTGAGCTTGAATCTCAGCGCTTTTTGGTGATTTTTCCTGGGCAGAGCATTGCCACTGCACGTATATTCCAAGACCCTCAATTGACCAGAAACCACGCTCCGATTACAATCGATGGCTTATTTGTATCGCCACCAAGCTATACCAGCAGCCAATTCGGCAATGACTGTGAATCTGTAGCGATGCAAATTTGTCCTGAAGTGAAGCAAGCTTTAGCTTGGATTGAAGCGAATTTGCCGGGCTCGGCGCCGCGGATGTCTGGCTCTGGAAGTAGCGTGTTTACTGTCTTAGACCAAGATCAGACGCCCGCTGCCCTAGAAAGAAAGTTGCAAAATCTTCCATCAGGATGGGTGGGTCGAATTGTTGGGGGCTTAAATAAAAATCCCGCTTACAATTTGATTTCTTCGGAGAAACTGTAGGGGAATCGCCAAGCTGGTTAAGGCACTGGATTTTGATTCCAGCATGCGAAGGTTCGAATCCTTCTTCCCCTGCCAAATTCTGTAGAAATATAAAGATATCCCTGGATTCTGAACCCTTAACTAATAGCCCATATCGCCCCATATGAATGCTGACCATCTAACCCTTTTTACCGGTAATGCGAATCCCATTTTGGCGCATGCGGTTGCCAAAGAGCTCAACCTGGCAATGGGAAAAGCCTTTGTTGGACGGTTTTCTGATGGCGAAATTCAGGTAGAAATTCAAGAGAACGTTCGAGGTAAAAACGTTGTCGTAATACAATCAACTTGTGCTCCCACCAACGATAATTTGATGGAGCTAATGATCATGATTGATGCTCTGAAGCGAGCATCTGCAGGGCGTATAACCGCAGTGATCCCTTACTTCGGTTACGCTAGACAAGATCGTCGACCACGCTCGGCACGGGTGGCAATTTCTGCCAGAATCGTCGCCAATATGCTGCAGTCAGTAGCCGGGATCGAGCGCGTTTTGACCATGGATCTTCACGCAGACCAAATCCAGGGTTTCTTCGATATTCCTGTCGATAACATTTATGCCTCTCCTGTTTTGCTTGCTGACTTGCAAGCCCAAAAGACCCAAAAAGAATTAATTATTGTCTCTCCCGATATTGGCGGTGTCGTCCGCGCCCGCGCGATGGCCAAGCAATTGGGTACAGATTTGGCGATTATTGATAAACGCCGCCCTAAGGCTAATGTGTCAGAAGTGATGCACTTAATCGGTGAAGTAGAGGGCCGTCATTGCGTCATTATGGATGACATTATTGATACTGGTGGCACCCTATGTAAGGCTGCTGAAGCGCTTAAAGACCGCGGTGCTAAGGGTGTAACGGCTTACTGTACCCATGCAGTGCTATCCGGTGGCGCCGTTGCCAGAATTGCTGCCTCTGAGCTCGATGAGCTCGTGGTGACCGATACCATTCCATTGAGCGCAGAAGCCTTAAAAGTGGGCAAAATTCGCCAATTAAGCGTTGCCCCCATCCTCGCGGAGACCCTATCTCGCATTAGCAAGGGTGATTCCGTAATGTCCTTATTTGCTGAATAATCCTAAAAATGGGGTTTAGCCTCCCTTTTTGAGGTTTTTTGGTCGTTTTATAGTCAAAATCCCCATTCCCACGATATAATCGAAGGCTTTTCTGTTTGGTCGCGAACGGAAATTAACCTTAATTTGGGAGTTCAAATATGAAAGTAGTCGCTTTTGAAAGAAGCGTACAGGGAACGGGTGCGAGCCGCCGCCTGCGCAACTCCGGTAAAACTCCGGGAATCATTTATGGCAGTAAAGACCCAGCCGTAGTTATTGAGCTGGATCACAATGCCCTTTTCCATGCGCTCCGTAAGGAAGCATTTCACTCATCTATTCTCGATCTAGAGATCGGTGGCAAAGCACAAAAAGTCTTGCTACGTGATTACCAGATGCATCCATTTAAGCCTCTGGTTTTACATATCGACTTTCAGCGCGTTTCTGCTACTGAGAAGATCCACATGCGCATTCCATTGCACTTTACCCATGCTGATGAATCTACAGCCGTGAAATTGCAAGGCGCGATCATTAGCCACATTGCCAATGATTTGGAAATTTCTTGTTTACCAGCAGATTTGCCAGAATTCATTGAAGTGAACTTGGCTAACATTGAAGTAGGTCACTCTATTCATGCTAAAGATGTCGCACTACCAAAAGGTGTTTCCTTGGTATTGCATGTTGAGCAAGAAAATCCTGTTTTGGTTAACGCTCGTATCCCAACTGTTAAGGCTGCTGATACAGAAGAGGCCGCTCCTGCTGCCGCTGCTGCCCCAGCCGCTGGTGCCGCTGCTCCTGCAGATGCTCCCAAGGAAAAGGATAAGGCTTAATACCTTAAAGCAACACATCTTGCATTACAGAAGACCCGCTTGCCCGCGGGTTTTCTTTTTTGCAGAAATGCTTTTATGCTCACACTATGACTAAATTAATCGTTGGCCTAGGCAACCCAGGCAGTGAACATGAACACGATCGCCATAATGCTGGCTTTTGGTTTGTTGATGCACTGGCAAAACAATTGGGGACTCGCTTCGAAACTGAAAAACGATTTCAGGGAAAGGCTGCAAAAGCGAAATGGGAATCAGAAGATCTTTGGCTACTCAAGCCCGATACCTATATGAATCTGAGTGGACAAGCTGTAGGCGCTTTATGTCGCTTTCATAAGATTAGCCCCGAAGATCTTCTCGTTGTTCAAGATGAGTTAGATCTAAAGCCTGGCAGCGCTCGGCTCAAGCTGGGGGGTGGCACTGGGGGTCACAATGGGCTCAAAGATATTCAAGCGCATCTAGGCACCCCTAACTACTGGAGACTCCGTATAGGCATTGGCCATCCTCGTGATCTCGCTGGCGATGGTCGAGCCATAGATGTAGCGGATTATGTTTTAAGAAAGCCTTTATTGGCCGAACAAAAATTGATTGAAACCAGTATCCAGAATGGTTTAGATTGCTTGCCATTATTTTTGAAGGGCGACCCTCAAGCAGCAATGCTGAACTTGCATTCTAAGGATTAGGCCACGTCTGCTTTGGGTGCAATCAGCTTCTGGTATTTAACCAGTAGCTGCTCTCGTGATTCCACATGGTCTGGATGGAGTGGGATGCAGTCAACAGGACAAACCTGTCGACATTGAGGTGCATCAAAATGCCCGACACACTCAGTACATTTATTCGGATTGATCTCATAAATTTCAATGCCCATATAAATGGCATCGTTAGGACATTCAGGTTCGCACACATCGCAATTGATGCATTCGTCCGTAATCATTAAAGCCATGATTCAGAATACCTCTGCTTATTTCAATTTATTAGCTGCAGTTTTTTGGGTCAGCCATTTTTCTACTGAAGGAAAAACGAACTTACTCACATCACCACCCATCAGGGCAATCTCTCTAACAAAAGTGCCTGAAATAAATTGGTATTGATCTGAGGGGGTTAAGAACAGAGTTTCCACATCAGGGAGTAAATAGCGATTCATACCGGCCATCTGAAATTCATATTCAAAGTCAGAGACAGCCCGAAGACCACGCACGATTACGCGAGCATGATGTTCGCGCGCAAAGTCTTTTAATAAACCGGTAAAGCCAACAATTTTGACATTGGTGTAATGGCCCAGCACCTCTTTAGCGATCTCAATGCGCTCATCTAAAGTAAAAAAGGGGTGCTTGCTTCGACTATCAGCAACGCCCACAATCACCTCTGAAAAAATACTTGAGGCACGTCTTACCAAATCTTCATGACCACGAGTGAAGGGGTCAAAGGTTCCTGGATATACAGCGACGGTCATTTACTCTCCTAAGGCTTAATGAATCTATAGTGAGTTTAGTCGCTTCTGCCCACAAATAGACAGGCTTTTACCTGCCCAGCCTCTAAGTACTTTCCACAATCCCAAGCCGGTAGTAGGCTTTTGATTTCATCAAGAGATCGGCTTGAGGGAAATTCTACATAAATACAGCCCCCAGAGGAAGGATCGCAGACCCGCGAGGACTCGCTCAGAGCCTGATTCAATAAAGCCTGATCCTGAAAAGGGGGATCGATAAAGATGAGATCAAAGGACTGCGCAGATTGGCGTTTTAAAAACTCAAGGCCATCTTGCTGGGCGATCTGAACTACTCCAGTTACCGGTGAAGATTGGAGAGCAGCAAAGTTATGCGTTAAACCCAAATACGCTTTTTTATTTTTCTCTACGAGCTGAACGCTTGCCGCACCCCGAGAAGCCGCCTCAAATCCTAGAACACCCGTTCCTGCAAATAGATCGAGACAACGTAATCTTGCAAGATCTTGTCCCAGCCAGTTAAAAAGCGTTTCTCGAATACGATCCGTTGTTGGCCTGAGATCAGGCAAGTCAATCACATCGAGCAAACGACTACGCCAAACTCCGCCGATAATACGAACCTTTTTTGGGAGTTCAGTTTGTTGCCTAGACATGTTTATTGCTTGGCCCCCAACACCACGATTTTCATGCGGTCCATTGCGAGATATTTTTGGAAGGCAATTTCAACCTGCTCTCTTGTTACAGCATTCACCTGCTCTGTCCAAGTATCTAAAGTATTGAGGGGTAAGCCATTCCAAGCAATCGATGAGACGTTATCGAGTAATTTGCGATTGTTATCGATTCGCAGAGGAAATCCATTAATCAAATTCGCTTTAGCTGCATCGAGCTCAGATTGAGTGGGTCCTTTTGCAATAAATTGAGAAATCGTTTCCGTCATGACATCGAGAGCCATAGTGGCCTGATCATTTTTGGTTTGTAGGCCCGCTTGAAAAATACCGGTCTCCTGACCAGGTGCAAAATAACTAAAAACACTATAAGCAAGGCCTCGCTTCTCACGAACTTCGTTCATTAGGCGGGAAACAAATCCGCCTCCACCCAAAGCATAGTTCCCCACGATTAAGGGAAAATAGTCTGGATTATTTCGAGCAATAGCAGTCATACCCATCGCGATATGTGCTTGCTGAGAATCAAACGGAATGGTAATTTCACGCTCAGATAGATTCTCTACAGGTGAGCGAGCCAATTCTGGGAGTGGCGGTATTGAAGATCCTGTCTGCGGCAAATCCTTGACTAGGGTTTGCATAATCTCTTGAGCTTCGCTTTTACTCACATCCCCAACCATGCTGACAATCACACGATCGCTTCGATAAAACTGCTGGTGAAATTGCTTCAAGTCAGATACGCTCAAGCCAGCGATACTTTTGACTGTCACAGCATTTCCCAAGGGGTAATCACCGTATACGGCTTTTCTAAAGCGTCGATCTAAAACAAAATCAGGCTTTGTCTCTGCTTCAAGTAAACCTGCACTAATGCGTTGTTTCTCGCGATTGACTATTACAGAATCGTAAGTTGGAGAACTTAAGATCAGTCTAGCCAGTTGTATTGCACGATCCCGAATATCAGGTCTGCTTAAACAGCGAATTCGAATCAAGGCCCGTTCACCTGTCACCCCCACACTGATATCTGCACCAAGATCAGCGATTTCATCAGCAATCTGAGCTTCTGTTAGGTTACGACCAGCAGATCGTATGCCGTTATCCAATAATTCGGCCGTCATAATTGCCAGGCCAGCCTTTGAAGCGGGATCGTAACGAGTCCCTGCGTCGATACTGATTTCAATATCAAGCATTGGTAAAGATTGTGTTTGAACTAAATAGGCTTTAGCGCCTTTATAAGAATCTAACTGCTGAATCGGTAATGCTGCCTGCACACTAGTAAGCAGACCGATGCTCATCACAGCACCCAAGACGAGAGACTGGCAATAATATTTCATTTCTGTACCCCCACTTTTGCTGATTGACGGGCCTGGGGATCCAGAATGGCGATGGTTAGCGTAGAGTCAATGAGGTATTTCTTAGCTACAGCTTGCACTTGAGCTGACGTAATTTGTTGCATACGATCTTGCACAGTATCTAAATCTTTCCAAGAAAATCCTGCCATCTCGAAGCCACCAATTTCCATAGCCTGGCCAAAGATAGAATCTCTTTTATAGACTTGATTCGCTAGCAAGCGAGTTTGAATTCTCTTTAACTCTGAATCTAATACCCCTTTATCCGTAACTTCTGCTAGCACCTTACGGATACCTGCCTCAGCTTGAGCAATGGTTTTCCCTTTTGCTAAATCAACGCCAACTATAAACAAAGCAGGTCCACGAGAAATCATGTCGTATTGAGCATCTACGTTGTCTGCCAAACGTACTTGCTTTACTAAAGTGCGATTCAATCGAGCATTGTCATAACCATCTAGCACCGCTGCCAATAACTCTAAGGCGTATGGCTCATCATTATTGATGTTGTCAGGCTGTAAGCGCGGAACCTTCCACGCCATAACTAATTGCGCACTATCGGCCGGAGCTTTGACATGAACTTGCTTAACTCCTTTTTGTTCAGGCTCAAGCTGTGGCTTACGAACTGGCAATTCATGTGCCCGAATACCACCATAATATTTTTCAACAAGCTGATAAGTTTTATCGGGATCGACATCGCCGGTAATAATAACGGTCGCATTATTGGGTGCATACCAATTTTGATACCACTGGCGTGCGTCACTTGCTTTCATATTCACTAAGTCATTCATCCAACCTATGATGGGGTGACGATAAGGTGAACTCATGAATGCAGTCGCCATTAAAGATTCATTTAATAAGCTGTCTGGATTATCTTCCGTCCGTAAACGACGCTCTTCCATCACCACCTGAATCTCTTTTGCAAAATCAGTGTCATCGAAACTCAGATTGACCATGCGGTCGGCCTCAAGTTGCATTACCTTACTCAATTTAGATTTTTCAACCTGTTGGAAAAAAGCGGTGTAGTCACGGGAGGTAAAAGCGTTTTCACGACCCCCTTCTGCAGCAACGAGACGAGAAAAT
>Ga0209697_10000740_pt1 | contig 53679 bp, 54 predicted proteins | sample AliMusrvi5mmetaG_FD_184115 | JGI IMG/M metagenome (GOLD analysis project Ga0209697, IMG submission 184115) | Freshwater lake bacterial and archeal communities from Alinen Mustajarvi, Finland, to study Microbial Dark Matter (Phase II) - Alinen... | ecosystem: Environmental > Aquatic > Freshwater...
CAACACCTATTCTTTTATAGCCACCTTTTTTCGGCATATTCTTCTATAAATTTATGATTGGACCTATCTGCCTTTACCCTTGACAGGAGCAGCTGCACCGGCTTTCGGCTGCTTGGCCCCATACTTCGAACGACTCTGCTTACGATCAGCAACACCGGACGTATCCAGTGAACCACGGACAATATGATAACGTACACCAGGAAGATCCTTGACCCTGCCGCCTCTAATCAAAACGATTGAATGCTCCTGCAGGTTATGGCCTTCTCCCGGGATATATGCTGTAACCTCAATTTTATTAGACAACCTGACACGCGCAACTTTACGCAACGCAGAGTTTGGTTTTTTTGGTGTAGTCGTGTAAACGCGAGTACAAACACCACGCTTTTGCGGGCATTTATCAAGCGCCGGTGACGCTGTCTTTACTACTTTTACACTTCTTCCGAGCCTGATGAGCTGCTGAATCGTCGGCATACTGAAACTCTCTTTCTATTTAAAAACCTCTGATTACAAAAGATGCAATCCTAAAAATTCCATAAGGACAACCAATGTAAGAGAATTATAAAAAAAAACAAAACCTAATTCATCATTTTTGTTCTCTTGACAAAATTTCTATACTCGCCGCCATTACCCCTTCACGGAGATCTCGCAAAGCCTGTAAACCCTGTTAAAACTTTCTAAAAACTAACTTTCCCTTCAGGATCATATCCCCTGCTTCGGGCGAAAACGATCCCCTACCGCTCCAACTGTAATGAGCAGCACGGCAATGGTGAACGCGCCAAGAGATATCCATCGGCCTTTTTCAAAGCCGCTTCTGTCATAATAAAACTGTATACGCCGGCTTCCTGCAGGAACTACCACCCCCCGAAGCAATCCGTTCACCTTCATCATTGAAGCATCACGACCGTCAACCTTAACCTTCCATCGCAAGGGATAATAGAGTTCACTGACAACAAGAAATGCCTCACCCGGGGCTGAAACAACCAGATCCATCACCTCAGGCTTGACACTGACAGATGTCACTGTTGCTGCCGAAAACCTCCGTCCTCCTGTCCAGGCAGCTGCATCGACATAGGCCTCTCCAGAAGCCGCATGCTCATCAAGAAGCCTCTGAAACAGATCTTCGTCTGCTTTTAACGCAGTCAGCCGAGTGGCAAACCATGCTCTTGGAAGCGCTCCCTGAAGCCTGTAAACATAGACCATAAGCCCACCGCCTGCTAGCTGAAGTGAACCGCTCTTGACCAGTTCGAGTGCAGGATTTTCAACAGGTTCCGGAGTGATGACATAGACGACATTCAGCATTCTGAGGATATTCAGACTGGCAAGGTTACCTGTTTTTGCAAGAAACTCTTCATAGAGCTTGAGTTTTGCCGGGTGGTAGCCGCCTGCTGACTCGATACCGAAAAGAGCAAACTTGTTTTCCGCAAAAAGCGGTCCGGCAGGATAGACCCTGAACAGCCCTCGCCTCGACGCAAGATAGCGGGTAATGTCATCATGGCGGAAGGCACGATCCACCGTAGTGCTGTCGGAATAAACAGGAGGGCGCAGAGAAGCTCCGGAGGGGTTAACTATCTGCAGATCAATCCAGAGTATGTCGCCAATCGCTATAAGAAGAAGCATTACGACCGACAACTTCCGGGAAAGCATGTTTTTTATGATCAGCCAGAGCACGCCGAACGATAACGTTATCAGGAGCATAAGGAGCAAGAAACTTTCCTTCAGGTTCTCCCATCTCACTTTATTGACCATAAAGGCCAGATTAAAGCTTCCAACGGATGGGTCAGGAAAGAGTGAACGGAAAAAAACTTCAATGCTCTGCTCAAAAACAAGAAAAAGAAGAAGGAGCGCCGCAACAGCAAGAGCTCCTTTATAAAGAGGTTTCTTCAGGCGATCCGACTGGCAGTGAATCAGCTCATGAACTCCTGAAGCAGCAAAAAAGGCCAGAACAAGATACACCATGATAAGGGCCATCGATGGCACCCTGAACTTGCTGAATAGAGGAGCTGCATAATAGAAGAGGTTAAAAACTGGAGTAAAAAAACTCCCGAACGACAAGAACAGAAAAAGCAGCACTCCGAACATCAAAAACCAGGTCATCGGCTCCTTTCTGCGCGATACAGCACCTCCAATTGCAAGCAGAAGCACAACAATTCCCGCATAATGCGGAAAGTCGGTAAAGGGCATAAATCCCCAGTAGGTAACCCCTCCAAAACCAAAACTTCCCGGACAGAGAAAGGTCAGAAGTTCCATTGGGTGCATAGACCAGAGTGTGGCATACTCCCACGAAGCACCTCCGCCAGCGGCCGCCATTCCTCTGACTGAATAGGCGGCATACTGCGATGCCGGCAGATAAATCGAAGCTGACATACCGAGACCGCAGACAAGTGCCAGCAGAATGAGCAGAGTAAGTTTGATGTTTTTCTGCAGAGAATCCCTGCGGGAAATGAGAAGAAACAGAAGAAAGAGCAACGCAAGCATCCACGAATAGTATGCAATCTGCACATGAGCCCGCTGCAGCTGAAAACCGGCAACAAGAGCGAAAATACCTGCGTCAGTGAGTCCTTTCCGCTCAACAAGCCGCAGCATCGCCCAGAGCATCCAGGGAATATATGCCACTGTCATGAGCTGACTGCCATGACCATGGACAAGCATGGCCGTCATATAGGGGTTGAGCATAAAAACAGCTCCGCCGAAAATCGCAGCAATTGCTGTCAGTCGGCAGTCCCGCAAAAAAAGAAAGAGTCCGAACCCTGCAAATGCAAGATGAAGCAGCTGAAGGGAAATAGTGCCGGTATGAAAGAGGTTAAAAAAGAGGTTTGGATAGTAGAGCCCACTCAGATAACTGAATGCCTCCACGGTCGGCATCCCTGAAAAAATCCAGGGCTGCCAGAGCGGATAGCTTCCGGTTGCCTCATGAACCCTGTCCAAAGCCATCGTTGAGGCCAGAGGAACCAGACTGTCGGGCGCAACAAGGATATTCGCCTGAAAAACGAGCGGGCAAAAAAGTAAGACTGCCAGAACCGTATAGCTGGCAAAAACAATAAGAAACATCTGCAGAGATTTCTTCACTTGCGCTATCACTTTGTTTCCTTGTTCATAAAGGGGATGACTTTGAAAATAATTTCTCTCTCCTCACGCTCCAACTTGAGGAGCAGCATCATCGCGGTATAACTGCAAACAGAGAGCAGGGAACCTGCCAAAAATGCCGCAAACACCGGCAGAGTGAGCAACCAGGAACGGGCAGCCACAAGAAGCACAGCTGCGAAAAGCCCTGCTGCAAGGGGTTTCCACAACGCATAACCGAATGGATGAATCTTTAACAGAATAAACACTTCGGAAAGCCGGACAGCTGAAAGCAGAAAAAATACCAGCAATGACGCTAAAGCTGCACCGGTTATTCCAAACCGCGGTATCAGAAGAAGGTTGAGGACAACCTGCAATCCAAGGGCTCCGAGAGCGTTATAAAGACTGAGCCGCGCATACCCAGTCATAGCAAGAACAGTTGAAGAGAGCCCAAAAGAGACCTGCAGAAAAGAGGCCGCTGTCAACAGAATGAGGGCGTTACTGCTGGCGGTAAACCTTGTACCGAATACTCCGAGCACCGGTTCAGGAAGCAGCATGAATAGAATAACCGGAGGAACAACAAGCCCGAGAATCCAGCGAGTCACCATTTTATAGATCCTTCCTATCTCTGCACTCTCCCGCCCGGTATGCAGTGAAGCGATCATGGGTGCAGCAATTCCGGCAAAAGCAAGAAGCACTGCCCGAATAAGGCCCGCAGTTCTCGCTGCCGGATGATAAAGACCAACTGTTGCTGTATCGGTAAGCATACCAAGCATGACGACATCGAGCCAGTGTGTCATCATACTCAAAAGCGAGACCACCAGAAACGGCAAGGCGTAGCGCATCATGCTTCTATCGGAAGCGGCACGAACAATGTCAAGGGGAAGCACTCCGCTGATTTTCGACAAATAGGGTCGAATCCAGAAAAATGCAATGGCTGCCGACAGGGCAAAAGGGAAAAACAGAGCTGCTTTCTGTCCCGCCGTGTAGCGAAAGAGCAGTGTTAAAAGAAGGAGCAACAGAGGACTCACCATCTGGGTCGCAATAATTTTCGGCTGGAGTTTCCTGAAGCCCTGAATCGCATGTCCATAGAGCATGGTCGCGACATTGAAAGGAATTGCCGCAGCATAGCAGCAGAGAGTGAGCTGCAGTAGGTGGCTTCCGTGGAGCATTGAGGCTATGTTCCCTGAAAAAAAAAGGAGAAGAAGTGCTACCGCGAGTGAAAGAAAAAGACTCGTTTTGAGGGCCGAACCAATCACTTCACGCTGACGGAGAGGATCGCTGCTGTTGATGCTCACAAAGCGCAATAACCCTGAATCAAGCCCGGCTATTGCAAAGACCTCTGAAATCTGGATAACAGCAACAGCAAGAGCGTAAGTGCCAAGCGCATCAGCATCAAGCACTCTTGCAACAAGCAGGTTAAAGCCAAACCGGGAAGCCTGGCCGAAAAGAAATCCGGCAAAGGAAAAACCGGCCTGACCTGCTATGACGCTATTGCGATTCAAATGAAATGCTCCTCGTAAGCGTTCTGCAGCTCCTGCACCATAGTTGCAGTAAGCACATCCCAGCTATGCTGCCGGGCAAATGCCTGTCGAGCCTCCCTTCTCTGGTCAGCAAGGGCTTCGGGAACCATGCGTACAAATTCTTCGAGCGAAGCGGCAACATGCACCACATCCCCCGCCCTCTCGACAGCGCTGCAATAGTTCATCGAAAGCACAGGCACACCGGTTGCACTATATTCATAGAGTTTATTCGGATGAGAAACGCCTTTCAGCTCATTACGGAGCAGGGGCATCAGCGCAAGATCGAAGTGCTGAATCCATGCCGGCAGTTCCCTATAGTCCACCTTGCCAACATAGTGTACATTCGGCATCGTATTAATAGTAGCCTGATTTTTCCACCAATCCCGTTCATAAGCCGGACCAATAAGAACAATCGAGTAATCAGGCCATTCACGGGCAGTTGCAGCAACAAGAGCCGTATCAATCCAGTCCATGGCCCCCGCGTAGCCGAGAATAGGCCGGTTCAGAGAGGAGAGTCCTACCGGAATGAGGCGAGCAGGGGTGGCGAAATGAGTAAACTCAACGCCGTTGCCAAGTTCAATACACCGCACACCGGACGGCACAGGAAGCCGGGCGGTCAACTCCGGGCTGACACTGAACAGCAGCTGCACGCTTGAAAGATAGGTCTTGAGATACCCCTCAAGCCACTGAGGAGTTCCCGGGAAAGCCAGATGATCGTCATTGGCATCATAAAAACGGAGCCGGCAGGACAAAAAAGCTGCCACCCTGCCCCAATAGACGTTACTCAACCCGATGATTCTTTCACTGGGAGAAAACCCTAAAAGAGTTACCCAGAAGAGCATCAGCACGATGCCGGGCAAGGATACCAACAAACGCAAGAGCGGGTTATCAAGCAGGCGCCCGATCCTGAATGGCACAGTTTTCAAAAACGGCACGCTGACGACCCATACCCGCCCCCTTTTTACCGGAATCCAGTGATGCTTGCGCCCAAGCGCATAGGGCTCAATAAAGAGAATCCTCCAGTTTTCCGGAAACCGCCCAAGGATACGCTGTTTCCGTGTCGAGAGAAAGTCCCACTGTATCTCTGAAAACCAGACCAGCCTGTATGGAGTGCCGGGCAGTCTCTTTGTGAAAGGCAAGGTCATACGGTAAGTTCATAAATCTGCACTTTTTCGAACAGTCCCCGCAAAAGCGGCTTTAACCCTGTAAGATAAAACAAGAGGGGGCGTATACGAAACTCTTCGCTTCTGACAATCCTGAACCCCGCACGATGAAAGAGAGCAAGTGCCGATTGACGACTCATCTCATGAAAATGATCCGGACTTGCAAGAGATGCGGGTTTCCTGAGAGGCATGGAGAGATAAAGCCTCGCGTCCTTTCCATGTAAAATCCGCCTGACTTCAAACAGGGCATGGAGTGGATTATAAAGATGCTCGAGCACTTCGAAAGCAGTAACCACATCAAACGATCCTTCAAGCGAAGCTACGTCAAGATCAGCAGTTGTATTGTCGAACGTACAGCCGAATAGCTGTTCAAGTGAAGCGGTAAAAGGGGTACGGTCACCCAGATCAAGGCCTTTGACAGTAAGAGTGCCTGAAAAAGAAGATCGCCTGATAAAGTCGATAGTATGCTGCCACCGGATAGTGTGGGCCCGTTCACTGAGATATTGCCCGTCAATGACGGTTCTGAATGTGCCTTGCATCCTGCACCCCCCCTATTTTGTTTACGCCTGAAAGCCTCCCTTTCATTAACTCCACGAAACTGGGGGCAAGGCGCACAGGAAGCAGGAGAATATAACAGAGCGTCCCTCTCCATGCCCGATGCTTTCTGAGAAGACGAAGCACGCCAAAGCTTTTTTTAGTCGTTTTCTTTATCACTTTCAATGAGGCATTGCCATGCATTGACGCCGATACCTTATGCCACACCCTTGAAGATGGAACATATTCTATACTCAAACCCAAAGCGGAGACCCGAAGAGAGAGGTCAACATCTTCGGCATACATCCGAAACGTTTCGTCGAAACCCCCGACCGCAATAAAATCTCTGGATCGGATCGCAAGACAGCATCCAGTTGCATACCCGGTAGGCCCTGGACAATCAAATTCAGGTGCATCTTTTTTCCGGAGCCCGACATGGCTGATGAGCCCGATCGACAGTCTGACAATGCCACCCGCATACCAGAGGATATCGGGTCGGTCCCAATAGTATATCTTCGGCACTGCAATGCCAGCGGCAGGATTTCTCCTCAGGGTTTCGACAAGCGGGAGACAAAAACCCGCATCGACAACAGTATCATTGTTCAAAAATATCACATACTCAGCATGCAGCTCCATAACCCGCCTGAACCCGGCATTGTTTCCTGCCGCATATCCGCAATTGACGGGCAAAAGAAGCAGCTCAATATCCGGGAATGCATCCTTTATACGACTGGGCGATCCATCCGTCGAACCGTTATCGACAACAAGCACCCTGCATGAAGGCGACATGACCCCTGCAAGGGAGCTGAGGCAGGCAAGAGTATCCTCTGCGCCATTCCAGTTCAATACCACAATCCAGGTCAGAGGATACATGAGATTACCTCCCGGAAGCTTGTGCTTCAAGAAAAGCACCTGTGGCAGCCGCAAAAAAGTCCCAGGAAAAATCTTTACACAACACTTCAATAGCTGAACGCACCCCGGTCAAATCCATTCTGCATTCAAGGAACTCACCGACCGCTTCCGCAATCCCCTCTGACGAACAATCACGGGCGATAAAACCGGTTTCGCCCTGCCGCACCATCTCAGGGAGAGCACCTGCAGGAGTAACAATAACAGGCAATCCATGACCGTACGCAAGCTGCAGCACTCCCGACTGGGTTGCACTGCGATAAGGAAGCACTACAGCATCAGCTGCTGCAAAAAAAAGGGCTGTGCGTTCCGGAGAAACATACTCCGGATAGAGATCGACACTGCCGCCAATACCCAGCTGACTGATCATCTCCTTGTAGGTATCCTGAGACTGAAAAAACTGTCCCGCAACAACCAGCCTGAGCGCCGGGTTCTTTTTCAAAATTTCCGGCATGGCATGGAGCAACATATCGAGCCCCTTATAGCGACGCACATACCCAAAAAAAAGCAGAACAGGAGACTCTTCCGCAAGGTGAAGTTCACCTCGTGCATCAAGCATTGAACAAGCGCCTCCTTCCGGCTCATAGAGAGGGTGAAAAAGCGTCAGCATCGGAATATGGGGCATAGCGAGACTAACCTGCTCTGAAACAGCTTTCGAGAGTGTCACAAATCCATCAGCAAAAGCCCGAAGCAACCAGCGCATGAAGGAATCAAAAAAGAATGATTCATGAGAGGAAAAATTATGGAGCAGCACAACAATCCGGATGCCGGTCAAGCGGCGCAACAGATAATAGAAGGGAGCCAATAGACCAGTCCAGTATGCTGCTAAAAGGATATCGGGTGTCAATACCCTTATCGAGCGGATTGCTCCAAACCAGGAAAAGGGGTTATAGAGAACCAGGCGACAAGCTTCGGAAATAACAGCATCTGCTGCATGGGGAGCAACAACGGCGCCCTTTGATAAAAACTCAGGGTAGAGTGCCTTAAATGAAATGGAAACAACATCATAACCCCTTTGAAGAAGGGCATCCCTCAACAGTCCGCTGAAACGGGCAATGCCGCCTTTCAGAGGAAAAAAGGGAGTGATGAATGCAATCCGCAACGGTTTCAATAACGCACTTGGACAGTTTTCAATCTATTGTTCTCCAAATCCCTGTTCAAAAAACTCTACCAGTTGACGGGCAGCTTCATCAGCATCCTCACCCTCCAGCTTGAGCGTCAACCTGGTTCCTTTAGGAGCCGCAAGGCTCATAACACCAATAATTGACTTCGCATTAATCTCAACACCCTGCATCTCAATATAAAAATCCGACTTAAACCGCGACGCAAGCTTAACCACCGACGCTGCAGGCCTCGTATGCAGCCCCGCCTTGTTTTTAACAACAACTTCCTTTACAATCACGTATGTCTGTTACCTTTTTGGTTGATTAACCCACTACCCACAATCGTTATACTATACCTCAGAGCGTTTTCACCATAGCTATCTCATCACACGCCATCAGCTTAGGGCAATGAGTGCAATCCCTCCATATTTTCTGCGGAAAATACTCTTTTTGAATTTCACGGTACCCAAGACGCCTGAAAAACTCACTGCTCAAAGTCAAAACAAAAACCTCACTCACCCCCTCCTCACCAAGAACCGACTCCGCCTTTTCAACCAGCAGGCGCCCGATCCCCTTCATTTTGTAACGGTTAAAAACAGCAAGAGAGCGAATTTCAGCAAGCTTTGAGGTATAAAATGCAATAGCGCAGCATCCTATGACCTCACCGCTATATTCAGCGACAAAAAAATTACGGATATTTTCGACAATATTCTCACCCGAACGCTCCAGCATAATTCCCTGACGGGCATACTCCGCAGTAATCGCGGAAATTGCCGTTGCATCAGCAAGACGCGCATACCTCACATGGAGTTCACTTTGCTGCATGACTACTCGAGACCCTCTTCCAACGGTTCGTCAGCCCTGATGCGAATCGATACCTCTTTCCAGAGTTCATCTTTAAGCTCCTTCAATCCCTGTCCTGAAACAGCGGAAATGGGAAGTACCTTGATACCTTCTTCAAAGACGGGAATTTCAAGATCTTCAGCCGCAATATCCATTTTTGTAATAACCACTATCCGCGGCTTGTCAAGAAGCCCTGTGTTAAATTTACCAAGCTCTCCGAGAAGCGTCCGGTACTCTTCGGCTATGTCAGGAGAATCTGCCGAAACAAGAACAGCAAGTATTTTAGTGCGTTCTATATGGCGCAGGAACTGAATACCAAGCCCCTTACCCTCTGCCGCACCCTCAATGATTCCCGGAATATCAGCCATAACAAACGACTTGTACTCTTCATAACGCACGATACCGAGATTCGGCACCAGAGTGGTAAACGGATAATCGGCAATTTTTGGTTTCGCCGCACTGATCACAGAGATAAGCGTGGACTTTCCCGCATTTGGAAAACCAACCAGACCGACATCGGCCATAAGCTTCAGCTCCATTTCGAGCGTAAACTCTTCACCCTTCTGGCCGGGCTCGGCATACCGCGGAGCCTGACGCGTCGGGGTGGCAAAATGCTGGTTTCCCCTGCCGCCTTTTCCGCCTCTGGCAATTAAAATTTCCTGATCCACACCTGTCAGATCAGCAATGATTTCCTGGGTTTCAGCGTTTCTTACAATGGTTCCGCATGGAACATCTATAGTAACATCGCCACCATCTTTTCCTGTTTTCCTGGCACCCTGTCCATGGACACCGCGAACTGCCAGATACTTCTTTTTATATTTGAAATCAAGAAGAGTTGTAAGCTGGCGGTTGGTTCTCAGCCATATATGACCTCCACGGCCGCCATCGCCGCCATCAGGTCCCCCCTTGGGCACAAACTTTTCCCTACGAAAACTCACACAACCTTTTCCGCCGTCTCCAGCCTGAACATAAATTGACGCACTATCAACAAACTTCACTCACACACCTGCCTTTTGAATAATCTTTCGCTTTACCTATTTTCATACACACTATAATAAACTCTTACACCACATGACTGCACAAAATTCCGGAAAACCCGCTATCGAAGAACTCATATCGAGGCTTGAGGAAATAACCCGGAACATTGAAAATCCAGAAACCGGCCTCGAAAAATCCATATCACTCTACGAAGAGGGGCTTACCATTGCCGACAACTGCAAAAAAAGGCTGCAGGAAGCCAGAAAAAAAATAGAGGTCATCAATCCGGAACTTGCCAAAACCTGGCCTGATACACCCCGCATCAAAGATCTCTTCGACAGCGAAGGCTGAAACCCTGTCACACCTCAAGCTTCTTCAGAAGAACCTCATTGACCATTTTGGGATTAGCCTTGCCTTTCATACGGCTCATGCACTGTCCTACAAAAAAGCCAAGCAGCTGAGTCTTTCCGCTGCGATAGGCAGCAAGCTGAACGGGATTAGCCGCGAGAATTTCATCTATAACACTCTCAATAGCGCCACTGTCTGAAACCTGGGCCAGACCATCACGCTGAACAATCTCAAGCGCAGTGGCACCATTATCCAGCATGAGTTCGAACACCTGTTTAGCGATGGTATTGCTGATCATCCCTTCGCCAATAAGACGAACAAGCCCGCCAAGACGGTCGGGCGCAATCGAAAACTCCGAAATATCAAGATACTTTTCTTTCAGCGTGCGCAGCACCTCACCCATCACCCAGTTTGAGGATGCTTTTGTATCACCCGAAACCTTGACGGTAGCCTCAAAATAATCTGCAACCTCTCTTTCAACAGTAAGAACGCCGGCATCATAGGCTGGAATGGCATACTCCGAAACAAAACGGTTTGCACGAACTTCAGGAAATTCAGGCAGCTCACTCTGCATACGGTCAAGCATATCCTGGTCAACAAGCACAGGAATCAGATCAGGATCAGGGAAGTAACGATAATCATGCGCAAATTCCTTACCCCTCATTGAACGAGTCTCTCCCTTATCTGCATCCCATAGCCTGGTTTCCTGGATGATAACGCCGCCACCTTCCAGAATCTCCTTATGGCGATCAGCCTCAAACTCAATGGCTTTTTCAACATTCTTGAAGGAGTTCATATTCTTGATTTCGGTACGGGTACCATACTCCGTCGACCCTACAGGACGCAGAGAAACGTTGGCATCACAGCGCAAGCTTCCTTCCTCCATGTTCCCATCAGAAATACCAAGGTACTTAACAATCTGCCGCACTTTCTGCAGATATGCGGAAGCCTCCTTTGGAGTGCGCATATCCGGGTAACTGACTATTTCCAGCAACGGCACACCACTTCTGTTCAGATCGATGTAGGTATCCTCGCCGATATCATGGATCGACTTGCCTGCATCCTCTTCAATATGAATTCTGATCAGCCTGATAACCTTTTCGCCCTCACCGGCCTCAATTTTGAGAACTCCTTCACTGCAGATAGGCTCTTCAAACTGTGAAATCTGGTAGCCTTTCGGCAGATCAGGATAAAAATAGTTTTTACGGGCGAGAACCGAACTGGGTGCAATAGTGCAGCCCATTGCAAGTCCAAGTTTGACCGCGTCCTCGACAACTCGGCGGTTAAGGACTGGCAGTGCTCCCGGAAGAGCAAGACAAACCGGACAGACATTGCTGTTGGCGGGTTTGCCAAAAAGAGCAGAACAACCGCAGAAAGCCTTGCTTGCTGTATTCAGCTGACAATGGACCTCAAGGCCCACTACTAATTCATAGTTCATTGCAAAAATAACGTTATTGAAAAACACCAGTTCGCTATCACCGAGGTCTCTCCTGCTTATAAAAACTTTTCAGTACTGCCGATAAGAAAACTTCTGGCCGCCCACCGTCGCTTCAGCCATAATCCCAGCCTTAGGAAGCACAAAAACAGCTACACCATGAGAATAATCAATTGTGGTAGCCGCTCCCGTAGTAGCCACGACTCCCTCTACCTGAGCATTCAACTCATAATTTCCCTTTTTGAAATTATCGAGCTCTGCCTTGTCCTTAAAAAATATGATTTCCGAAAATGACTGTCCGCCAAGCTGAGGGCCTACATTGAACTGCGTAATCGATGAATGTCCGACAAGAGTATTAAGCTCATAGACATAACCATTACCATGTCCCCCTCCGACAATAAAATATCCTCCCTTGAAAACATCAGGAAAAACTACATAACCGTAGGCTTTTTCAAAAAAACGATCAAGCACGGGAGCATTCTTTTTGAAAAACTCAACCCCGGCTTTTGCATGATCCTCATCAGCCGGGTCCCATCCTGCCCTAGCAGTGGAAAAAACCAATCCCGCAAGCATACATGCCAGCACAGCAATTTTCATGATCATCATCTTCTTCATCATTTGGGCGTATTTACTTGTTTAATAAGATCCAGGTATAGAAAACATCCAATGATATGCAACCGGTAATGTACAATTTTCACTGCAATAAATCATAGATCCCTCCTTTTGGTCGGGATGACAAAGAGCAGACGGGGACTTGATTGGGTTAACCTCCGGCTTCGAGTTCGCGTTTCAGGGCTTCGCGTTCGATTTCGAGACGGCGAATCTCGCGGTTGATTCGGTCGAGTTCTTCGGGGCTGCTGTCTATTTCGAGCCTCAATCGGGACGATGCCTCGTCAATCAGATCGATTGCCTTATCGGGAAGAAAACGATCTGAAATATAGCGGTTGGAGAGTTCGGCAGCTGCAACAATTGCGGCATCCTTGATTCTTACTCCATGATGAATTTCATATTTCTCCTTGAGGCCGCGCAGAATTGAGACGGTGTCATCCACGCTCGGCTGATCGACCACAACGGTCTGAAAGCGGCGCTCGAGAGCGGCATCTTTTTCAATATGCTTGCGGTACTCATCGAGAGTTGTAGCGCCTATGCAGCGAAGCTCTCCGCGGGCAAGCGCGGGCTTGAGGATATTTGCAGCATCCATTGAGCCTTCGGCAGAACCCGCGCCGACAAGCAGATGGATTTCATCAATAAAGAGAATAATCTCTCCATCAGACGACTGCACTTCACGAACGACTGCCTTAAGCCGTTCCTCGAACTCACCGCGAAACTTTGCACCGGCAACAAGCTGAGCAATGTCAAGCGCTGCTATCTGTTTGCTCTTCAGGTTTTCCGGCACATCACCGGCAACAATGCGCTGGGCGATTCCCTCCACAATAGCTGTTTTACCAACTCCAGGCTCACCAATCAACACCGGATTATTTTTGGTGCGTCGGCTGAGAATCTGCAACACCCTGCGAATTTCTTCATCACGACCGATAACCGGATCGAGCTTTCCTTTGCGGGCCTGATCGTTGAGGTTGCGCGAATATTTTTTCAGTGAATTATAGGTCTCCTCGGCACTCTGACTGGTCACGCGCTGCGTTCCCCTGATGGTGGTAAGCACCTTGAGAATTGCTTCGCGGTTAATACCGGAATCCTTCAGCATACGCGAAACGTTGAGCCCTGCTTCACTCATGGCAATAAGCAGATGCTCGGAGCTGATATAGTCATCTTTCAGCTTTTCAGCCTCTTTCAAGGCTACGTCAAAGACCTTGCCGAGATTCTGTGAAAGATACTGCCCCGTTGCCGAAGCGCCTGTCACCTTCGGAATTCTCTCTATTTCACGATCAAGTGCCGCAAGCAGAGTCTCTGAAGGAGCTTCAAGCTTCTGCGCTATCTGGACAGCAATACTGCTTTTATCTTCAAGCATGGCCAAAAGCAAATGTTCCGGCTCTATCTGCTGATGCTGCCTGCTGCTGGCAAGCGTTGAAGCCGACTGTAAGGCCTCCTGAGCTTTTACCGTAAATTTGTTTGGATCAAACTGCATAATTGTGATTGTTTTTTGTTTTCGGTTCTTAAACATACAGCTTCCCTCTTCGGGGAACATTACCGCAAGCCATAGAAACTACTTCCTGTATAACAATGAAGATGGTAAAAAAGTTAACACCTGCGTCTTGAATGCCCGCGATACCGGAAAGGAAAAAAGGCTACGGCACAATACTGCCGCAACCTTTTAAATAACTGTTAAAACGAGGTTTCAACTTCTCCAGACATACCTCTCCCCTTATCAGGAATGAGAGGTTTCTTCCTCTGGCGGTTTCGGCCAATTCTTGATCACAGAACTTACGACATGACGGAGAATCTGGGCGCTGGTAGAAAGCAGCTCCGCACCTTTTTCCTGAATGTTCCTCTGCGTATCGAGCTGATCCTTGAAAAGCTCAACACTCGCCGGATCATAATTTCCCTGGCTGACGTAAGCATCAATTACCTCTTCGGCCTCATCAAAAGGCAAGTTGAAAACCCTGAAACCAAGCTTCGCTCTCTCAAGAGAGTCAAGAGCTTTCAGACCAGTATTCTGCTGCTCCATAACATTTCTGTTTTTTTCGTCTATAGAATAAATGACTCCAACCACCTGATAATAAAGGAAATATAACAATGTTTTTCAACAACTATCAGAAAGTAACAAACACGATACAGCCACTACCGGAGCTTACCTCCGCCTCTTCCAATAAGGGCTTCAGCAAGCAGAAAAAAAAGACCGGCTGCAAGAAAATACTGGGAAAGCGGCACACGCTCAACAGGCTCCATCACCCAGCGGGAGGCATCTTCGATATGGTTAATCCGTTCAGATATGTCACTGCTCACGGTATTATCAGCCTTAAGGCGGAAATATAATCCGCCTGCCTCATGAGCCAGCTTCTGCAATGTTTCACTATGGAAGCTTGTCGCTATGGCGCGTCCACGTTCATCACGCTTCACTCCTTCTCCGGTACCTCCCAAGGGAATCGTAACAGGCGAAGTCATGCCCACTCCAAGGACAAAAACATGGATTCCCTCTTGCTTTATCCTTTTGGCTTCAGCCAGAAAATCACCGGCATGATCTTCACCGTCACTCAGCAGCACCACAATCTTCTCTCCTTTTATACCTGACTGCGTCTGGTTTTCCGTTTCCGGTTTCAGGAGTTTTCTGGAAAGCTTAAGTGCCGAGCGAAATACAGTTCCCTGCTCTTCGATCAAATCGGGTGACGCCATGCCAAGCAGCGCATCAAAAGCTTCCTGATCAGTGGTGAGGGGGCACTGCACAAGAGGAGAAGCCGCAAAAAGGAGGATCGCTCTCCGGCCTCCCTTAACAGCACGACTGATGCTGGCAATTTCCTGTTTAGCCTGACCAAGACGATCCGGCGGCACATCCCGGGCCTTCATACTGCGGGAAATATCAAGCAGAAAAACCAGATCCGCACCTTTTCGCAATACCGGGCGACCGCCACCGGTTAGGCGTGGACCGCTCAATGAAAACAACACAAGACCAATGCCGCAAAATAGCATGACTTTTTTCAGAATGAGAACCCATAACCGGGCATCGGGCATTATGGCACTCGACAGTAGCGGAGTGGCAATCGCTTCGCGAGCCTGAAGCTGCCTCATAACCCCATAGCCAAGAATAACGGCAAGTGGAATCAGAAGAAGCATGTAGCCAATATTTTCAGGCCAGGCAAAACTCATATGTGTAATTTCATCCTGTGAGCATTCCGGTTACGGGATCCGCAATAATCTGGTATTTGACACTATGACTTCAAGAAAAATGAGTGCGAGGAGAGTCAACACCAATCGGGTAAACAATCCTGAACGGCCCTCAATAATCGTCCCTGACGTCCGTTTTTTCTCCAAACGGCCGATAGCTTTCATTGTTTCACCAAATGCCGCATGATCTTTCACTTCAAAATACCTGCCGCCCGTCGTGCGGGCAATCCCGCGAAGCGACTCTTCATCCATCACCGGATGATTGCCTTTTTCCCCGGATAGATCCAGACGATTACCATGGCTGATAACTCCGGCATTAATTGCATATATCCTGATACCGCTCTGCAGGGCGAAGCCTGCAGCCGTTGCGGGGCCAACCTCTCCGGTATTATTTTCACCATCGGTAACAAGAATGACTGCCTTATTTGACGATTCCGAGGCCTTAAGCCTGTTGACGGCTATGAGAATTGCGGTCCCGATGGCGGTCCCTTCATCCTGTATCACTGTCGGGGTAAGACGGTCAAGCAGCATAGCAAGCACCTCATGATCAATCGTCAGCGGACACTGCGTATATCCTTTACCGCGAAACACCACAAGCCCAATTCTGTCGTTCGAACGATGCAGTACAAAGTTTCGGGCAACTTCTTTTGCTGCATCAAGACGGCTTTCACCGGCAAAATCCTTCTGCAGCATTGAGTCTGAAATATCGAGCACCAGCATGACATCTATACCCTTCGCTTCGGCGTCAGTCTGTCGGTAAAGCAGATGGGGGCCGGTAAGGGCGATAACTGAGAGAAAAAGAGCGCTCCAGCGCAGCCATTGAGGCAGTAAACGCAAGACGCGGCCAGCTCCGAATCCCAAGTCGCGCAAGGACTCAAGACCGGGGAAAAGTATTGTCGGACCTTTACGAAGCCGTTCATGCCTCTCCTTGAACCACGCTGCCAGAAGAAGCAGAGGCAAAAGGAGCAGCCACCAAGGCTCCGCAAGCTCAATGCCTGGTATACGAGCAAACCACTCCTGCATAAGCGAAATATTTTACCTCAAAGATGCAAAATCCCCGGTTAAATTCCCTCTAACCGCTTGAACTCGATAACTCTAAAGAGCCGCAAGTTTTTCAGATTCAATCTCTGCTGCATAGTGCACAACATTGTGCACCCTGAATTAAATCAAAAGCTGACAAGGAAAAACCTTGATATTTGTTTAGCATCAATTGTTCCCCTGACCAGCCTTTAAAGAATTGTTGCGCAAGAAAGCCCAATAAATCATCTACATATTAAATATGTGGCGGGAATACCTTATAGAATGCCATTTACTTGGCTCCCTTCTTAGATTAGTTCTTTAACCAATAAACGAAGAGCTGTTACGATGAGTATGCCTGCTGTTAAAAAAACACCACGGAAGGTGTTGATAAAATTACATCGTTGGAGTGGATTAGTGCTCCTTGCTTTCCTGTTTATTGCCGGATTTACCGGTGCGGCGATCTCTTTTCGCGCTGAACTGGAGAGAATTATCAATCCAGATCTTTTTGTGGTTGAGCCGGGGAACAACGCGCGCCCTTATGCTGAAATAATTACCAATGTTGAATCGCGATTTCCCGATGCAGTTGCAGGCATGTTGAGGCTGCCCAAAAGAAGTGATGATGCTTTGGTGGTATCGTTGCGACCAAAACAGGATGTCCTTGGAAAGCAAAAGCCACCAGCAGTAATGGAAAGCTCAACAAGGTTCGATCAGGTGATGGTCAACCCCTATACCGGAAAAATACTTGGCGAACGCAATACAACACAGTTTGTTCTGTCGAGAACGAATCTGCTGCCGCTCTTAAGCCGCCTTCATTATTCACTCTTTCTCGGCAAAACAGGCATTCTCGTTATGGAATGGTGTGCGGTTGTCTGGCTGGTTACTCTGTTTTTCGGTCTGACGTTGAGTTGGCCTGCGAAGAGCCGTAGAGTGGCATCATGGCTTTCGCTGCTGAAGGTGCGGTTGAAAGAGGGAAACTTTAAAATCAACTCCGACCTGCACCAGTTTGCGTCGGTTTTGATTTTTCCGATAATGGTGATAGTTTCTTTTTCAGCAATGTATTTGAATTTGCCTGAAGTTGTAACGCAGATTACAAATATCGTGGCACCGGTAACTCCGATCCCTCACATCAAGTCAACGAGCCCACTTCAACCGACGGGTATCGGCTGCAGTGTGAATGATGCCATCGGGATTGTGCAAAGCACTTTTCCGAAAACATCGGTATTCTCAGTGAATCGTGATCTGAAGAATGGCGTCTATAATATTCGCTTTCTTTTGCCCGGCGATGTTTCGCCAAATGGAAACAACTATGCTTACATCTCCATGGCAACCGGTCATGTAGAATATTTAAAATTAGCTGCAACCGGCAGCGCGGGAGATCGGTTTATCAATTGGATGCGTCCGTTGCATAGCGGAAAAGCTTTCGGGCTTTTTGGTCAAGTAGCTTTTTTTCTTGGAGCCATTTTTCTTTGTGTCATTTGCGTAACAGGCCTGAATGTTTATATAGGAAAAATCAGCCGTCGCCCGTCTGCGGAAAAGGTCTGAACATCAATAAATCAAACAAACGAAGCCCTATGAAAAAGAATTTTATTGCCGGTTTTATCGTATCTCTTGCAATGGCCGGCCTCTTTGGCGGAGTCGCAATTGCCGAAGACAATCAGGCTGCTGATACCAGACAGGTTGTTACTTCCGAAGCAAAAGCTGAAGCGCCTGCGGCCGAAAAAAATGAGTCTAAAGTAGATGAGTGCTGCACAATGGGTGAGCTGAAGCCTCTGTAAAAAAGGTCCCCGCTGCCGCGAAAGCATTTCGCGGCAAGCCGACCTGTTTTAATACCCAAAAACATCTTTAAGCGTCAACTCCCTTACCGTTCCATATTTTTTCAGGGTTTCCATATTGAGATTGCCTGATTTGCCAAGGACAAGCATGACTTGTTTTTTGTCGTGGAAGCGTTTTCTGTGAAAGTCTGCGATATCGTCCAGACTCATTGCAGGAACTTCGCGGCAGATATCTTTTCTGATATCATGATGGTGCCCAAGCTTGAGAGCTTCTTCATAATTCAGCAGGATTTCTGTTTTTGTTAATCGATTGGTGGATTTTTCCTGAAGAGCAGCGCTTTTCGCCGAATCAAAAAGTTTAGCTGATTTTGGCAAATCGGTCATCAGCTTGCTCATTCCTTCGAGCGCTTCGGGAAGTTTGTCTGACTGGGTGCCGATGTAACTGAAAATATAGTTTGACTTCCCTTTTTGCTTGGGAGCGCTGTAGCCGGAAAAAACTGCATAGGCAAGGGCTTTTGCTTCTCTCAGTTCCTGGAAAACAACGGAGGACATCCCGCCACCGTAATATTCATTGAAAAGAGTGACAACCGGCACCATTGAAGGGTCGTACAACTTATCTCTGGTCAACATGATAACTTCCGCCTGCGTCATATCGTAGTCTACAACGTAAACAAGATTATCCTGCTGTTCAAGCTCAATAAAAGAGTCAGAGTCCGGCGGATTTTTGAACGACTGCGGATAATGACGAACAGCATGCAGCTCACTGAGCACCTCTTCGGAGGATGCCGGCCCGAAATAGAGTACCCGATGGCTGTATTGCAGAAGGTTACGAACTTCATCAAGAAGCTCTTGAGATGTCACTTTGTCAAGCTCCTCACTGCTGAGCAGGTTGGTGAATGGCGAGATCGGCCCGTATTTTCCGTAATTGATCAAGCCTTCGAAAAGAATCTTGTTTTTCGAAAGTTTGGCGTCGGCTCTCTCTTTGAGAACACCTGCCTTGAGTTTTACAAGAGTTGCTTCATCGGGCTTTGCGTCGACAAGCAGATTTTCAAGCAGCCTTATCGCTGCCGGAGCGTTTTTTCCGAGGCCCGTCATCGAAAGAGAAACATTACGGTCAGAGGTGGAAACAGAAAAGCTGGCTCCAATTTTATAGAGTTCCCTGCTGAACTCGGCATGAGTCATTGTCGATGTTCCAAGATAGGAAAGGTAATTCAGGGCAAGATCGAGTTTTCGGCTGTTGTTTTTTCCAACATCAAACATATAGTAGAGCGAAAAAAGATCGTCTTCCCGATTTTGCACATAGTGCAGCTTTACCGATGGATTGATATCTGCAAAGGTGATGTCTTTTTGGTAGTCAACAAAGGCCGGCTCGAGTTTGTTTGATTTCAGGGCAAGAACTTTTTCTGCAAAGGGGGAGGCGGCATCCCTGTTTACCTTAAGGGGCGTAATGGCTGGCTTCTGGATTTTAGCTTCGCTTGCAGCCTTGCCGTTTTCCTTGTAGACGGCTACATAATTTGAACCATAGTGCTTGCGGGCAAAAGCCACAAGTTCATTTTTTGTGATTTTCTGAAGCCGTTCAAACTGGCTGACATGGTGCGACCACTCCATACCTGACGTATAGACATTTACATAGGACTCGACTCGGCCATGATTGAGTTCATAGCGCTTCATCTGTTCGATTTTCATATCATTGATGGCAGCTTCCATCAGCCAATCAGGAAAGTTCCCCTCCTTGAGGCGTTCGATCTGCTCAAACAAGAGCGCTCGGACCTGGTCGAGACTTTGGTCTTTCCTCGGTTTCGCGGAGAGGAGATGAACGGAGTAATCTTTCATCAAGACCAGACTTGAGCTGGCATCAAGCACTTTCTGCTGCTGATTAAGGTTGAGGTCCATCAGTCCTGCCGCATTGTTATATAAGACCTTATCGATAAGCGTCAGGTAATCGGTATCTGAACTGTTGATTCCTTTAAAGCGATATCCAAGGGCAAGCTCTTCAGCTTCCGGCCCTTTAATTTTGATAATCAGTGGTTTCGTGATCGGCTCTTCATCTGGCGGAGTAAAAAAGGGAATTGCTTTTGGCGTGAGGAGTGAGAATTTTTGATCGATCATTTTTATAGCGGCATCAGGATCAAAGTCACCGGCAATGCAGAGGGCCATGTTGTTAGGGAGATACCATGAGTGGTAATAGTCAATGACATTTTTTATCGACGGGTTTTTCAGATGCTCCGCCTTGCCGATAGTTGTCTGGGTGCCGTAGGTATGTTTTTTGAACAGCCCGGCAAAGAGGGTTTCGAATATTTTGCTCTGGTCACTGTCCATGTTTCTGTTTTTCTCTTCATAGACAGTTTCAAGTTCGGTATGAAAGAGTCGCATGACCGGATTGCGGAAGCGCTCTGCTTCGATGGTCAGCCACTGTTCGAGCTTGTTTGAGGGAATTTCGTTTAAATAGACGGTCTCTTCTTTCCATGTATATGCATTGGTTCCCCGGGCTCCGATCGAGTTCAAAAGCTTGTCGTACTCGTTGGGCGCTGTAAATCGTGCAGCGACATTGGAAATACTGTCAATATCCTTGTAGATCGAAGCTCGCTGGTGGATGTCGGAGGTCAAACGGTACTTTTCATAGAGCGCAGTAATCTTATCGAGCTCGATACGCTCCTTTTCATAGTCAAGAGAGCCTAATAAATCGGTGCCCTTGAAGAGCATATGTTCCAGATAGTGAGCAAGACCGGTTGACGCGGGGGGATCATTTTTGCTTCCGGCGCGTACGGCAATAGAGGTATAGATTTTCGGTTTGTCCTTATACGGACTCATGTAGACCGTCAGCCCGTTATTGAGCTTGTAGATTCTTGTATGGAGTGAGTCGCCGGGAACTGAGGTGTATGGGTAAGCAGTTTTTCCGTTTTTAATGGAAGTGCAGGATAGTAACTGCAATAAACATATCCCTATCATCAGCATTGTGATCGGGCTTTTGCGGCATACTGAAAAGCTGTTCCTCATACAAAGGCAGGAGTATAGCGTCTGTTTAAAAAAATAATCGGGGCCGGCAGCCCCATTCGTTTTGCCAATATAGCTGTTTCTTTTTTTTCAAACTGGATGAGTTTATTCATCGGGGGAGTGCGGAATGCGAGCGGAACGAATAACTTCTTCAGCCTTTCGGAGTGACTGGCGGGACTCCTCGGCATCCGGACGACTATCGGCAAATTTAACCAGATCGGCCTGTGCGAGAAGATTCATAATGCTTTCAAAACCCGCGACGCCAAGCTTTTTCAAATCGCGTTCAATCTCCTGAGTCACAGCCTCAAGCGCCCTGATGCGGTAATGCTTTTCAAGGAAAGTTCGCATGATATTGCTGAGCTCTTCGTAGCATTCCGGCGGCGGCATGCCTGCTGAAAGCCTTGAACCAAGCTTGCGAAGCTTTCGCTGGGCAACCTGACCGGGATCGACCTTTTCAGCGCTCGTGCGCACTGTGCGTTTGAGAAGAAAGAGCAGAAGCAGCACAATTCCGGCAATACCAAACACCCCAAGTAGAACAGGCAATATGAGCAAAAGGGGAATCGTTGGCTTTAAGGGTGGCTTTATCGGTCTGAGTTCCCTCATGGTTGAGTCTGTAAGCGACCTGACAAACACTGCACTTGATGGGCGGTAGGGCTCACGGCTTATGACCTTACCCTGGCTGTTGCGAAGCACCACAGTAAAACGGGGAAGAGGTTGCCGTCCACTTCCGAACACTGCAAGCTCAAAATCAAAACGTTCCTGACGCTTACCCGGTGATACGACTGCGGAGGACTGTTTGCGATTGACCAGCTCGAATGGAGAGGCCGACAGGCTGTCTAAACCTTCAAGCGAAACAAGATCGTTTGCTGAGTGGCGGACACCAATGGCGCAATGGATACGATCACCGACAAGAATGCTGTCGGGTTTAAAAGATACCGTTACCCCGGAAAGAGCTCCCGATGCCTCCGCTGAAAACAGGGAGACTGTCACCATCGGAAGCGCAGCAAGCAGCAGTAAAAGCAGCCACTTGAGCGAACCGGATGCATGCCGTTCAGACCTTACGTTCACGGAACCGGAAAAAAGCGTTAAGATCGCCGATAAAAGAGCGGTCTGTGTCGAGAAAAACCGTGTCGATGCGCATTCGCCGGAGACGCAGCCGAAGCTCTTCATGCATCCTTGACTGCTCTTTGCGGTAACGGGCGACTTCGGGGCGACTGGCGGCATCAACCGTTATACGCAACCCGGTTTCGGGTTCTTCAAGGTCAAGAAGGGCGCTGTGAGGAAGTGCCTTGTCCAGCGGATCGCTGATGTGTACGAGTATAAAGTCGTGGCGGGCATTAAGCTGCTTCATACCTTTTTCGTAGTCACTGGCAACCAGATCAGTGATAAGAAAAATGATCGATTGCCTGCGGAGCGTATAGCGGATAAAGGAGAGTGCCGGATTAATGTCGGTGTTGCGGTTTTGAGGTTTAAAGCGGAAAAGCTCTTCAAGAATGACCAAAACATGATCTCTGCCTTTTCGGGGAGCAATAAAGGTTTCAACCTGATCGGTAAAGATAAGAAGCCCAACCTTGTCATTATTCTGGATGGCACTGAAGGCGAGCACTGCGCTTACTTCGAGCGCAAGCTCCTTTTTGCGACGCTGCCGGCTCCCGAAAAGCATTGAATCAGAACCGTCCACAACAAGCAGCAGAGTACGCTCACGCTCTTCAGTGAAAAGCTTGACATAGAGTTCATACTTCCGGGCAGAGGTGTTCCAGTCAATCGAACGGACATCGTCACCGTACTGGTACTCCCTGACATTGCTGAATTCGATCCCTTTTCCTTTGAACGAAGAGTGGTATTCGCCACTGAACTGTTCACTGGCCATGCGCTTCGATCGAATTTCAACCCGTCGTATGATTTTCTGAAGCTCTTTCAGATGATCTTCATTCCTTTCCATTATAGACTCCACTCATTGTTCAGCCTTCAACAGCATCTTGTGCAGAGGTTAAGGAACCTGCACGTGCTGAAGAATCTGGCGGATAATATCGTCTGGCTTTACGTTGTCAGCCTCAGCTTCGTAGCCCGGCCTTATGCGGTGCCGGAGGGTATCGTATGCTATGGCCTTCACATCTTCAGGCGTTATGTAAGCCCGGTGTTGAAGAAAGGCGTGGGCTTTGGATGCAAGAAGAAGAAAAATTGAGGCCCTTGGCGAGGCTCCGAACTCGATCATTGTTTCAAGAGAGGCAATGCCGTACTGCGCAGGCTTTCTGCTTGCAACAACAAGATCGACAATGTAACGCTGCACTCGAGGATCGACATAAATAAGATCAATCAACGCTCTGGCTTTAGCAATGTCGTCAGCCTGGACAACCGGTATGATTGGAGCTGAAGCCGCATTAGTAGCTGATTGCAGCATTATTTCAAGCTCTTCATCGTAGGATGGATAATCGACAAGCACCTTCATCATAAACCGGTCCACCTGGGCTTCAGGCAACACATAGGTTCCTTCATGCTCGATGGGATTCTGGGTAGCCAGCACAAGAAAGGGTTCTTCGAGAGGAAAGGTCTGGGTGCCGATGGTGACCTGGCGCTCCTGCATGGCCTCAAGAAGCGCAGACTGCACCTTGGCTGGAGAGCGGTTGATTTCGTCAGCAAGGATGACATTTGCAAACACTGGCCCTTTACGGGGATAGAACTCCAGATCTTTCGGGTTGTAGATCATCGTACCGATAAGGTCTGCAGGAAGCATGTCGGGGGTAAACTGTATGCGCTGGAACTTCAGGTTCATGGCAGCAGCAAAGGTGCGGATAATGAGTGTTTTAGCAAGTCCGGGGACACCTTCCAGCAGTATGTGTCCATTAACAAGCATGGCGATAAAGATACGCCTGATAACATCATGCTGACCTATAACCCGGCGAGAGAGCTGAACCTCCGCTTTTTGAATAAAACGGGAGGCCTCCGTTATACGCGTTCCAAGTTCTTCCAGTTCGACTGCATGCTGCATTGAGCCTCCTCTTGTCTTATACTTGTTAACGTAACGTCTTTTCCGGCTATCGGCCTGCCGAACAATTGCTACAGCTTTTTATAGAGACCGTTAAAGCCATAAACCAGCATAATAAGACCACCGATGACAGCCGACCATGAATAGATATCGGGGAGAATAAGAATACTGTTAAGAATACCGAAGTCGGGAGCAAGAAGAAGAATCAAGTCGGCGCCTGCGAGAATCACAAAGACATGAAAAACGCTTACCTTGACGTTCGGTTTGCTATTATTGCCCGGTTTGTTAGCTTTGCCCATAGCTCTTTGAAAAAAATTTATTCCATGATTATTTTAGGCATAGAAACCAGCTGTGACGAAACCTCTGCGGCCATAGTTCGTGACGGCAGGGTGGAATCGAATATTGTCAGTTCACAGCGCTGTCATTCAGCCTTTGGTGGAGTGGTGCCGGAACTGGCTTCGAGAGAACATGAACGGCTTATCGTTTCAATTACAGATTCTGCCGTAACTGAAGCCAATATAACAAAAAATGAACTTGATGTCATAGCTGCCACTGCCGGTCCGGGCCTTATCGGCGCCGTCATGGTAGGCCTCTGCTTTGCACAAGGCCTGGCATATGCACTGGGAAAACCTTTTGTGCCGGTCAATCACATCGAGGCCCATATATTTTCGCCCTTTATAAATGAGGGTGAGGCTCATCATGCCCCTGAGGGGTCATTTGTCTCTCTGACGGTTTCGGGAGGACATACGCTGCTGTCGGTTGTAGCGCAGGACCTTAGCTACGAAGTTATCGGGCGGACACTGGATGATGCAGCTGGAGAGGCGTTTGATAAAACAGGAAAAATGCTCGGGCTCCCCTATCCGGCCGGACCGTTAATTGACAAGCTTGCGGAGAAGGGCGACCCTCTTTTTCACAAGTTTCCCCGTGCGCTTACATCGCAATCCCAGACAAGTAAAAGTTATCTTGGGAATTTTGATTTCAGCTTTTCAGGCCTCAAAACATCTGTACTCACCTGGCTGCAGAAGCAAACACCCGAGTTCATAGAGCTCCATCTCCCGGATATTGCCGCATCGATCCAATGGGCAATAGTCAGCGTCCTGGTCGAAAAAACTATCATCGCTGCCAGAAGCCGGGGTATAAAAAGTGTTTCAATTGCCGGAGGAGTCAGCGCTAACTCTGGACTCAGAAAAGCGATGAAAGAGGCGTGCGATAGGGAGGGTATAACCCTTTATATCCCCGGCACCGTTTACTCGACTGATAATGCCGCAATGATTGCAACTCTTGCCGGTGTAAAACTCTCTAGAGGCATGAGTGGAGAGCGCTCCTACAACGTAGCGCCTTATGCAAGCTTTGCGGCCGGAGCACGGAAGGCAGGATTGAAATAGTTGTATAAATACATTACATTGTTGATCATCAAAAAACGATCCTGGATTTTTATATAATATCACAACGCTACTATGCACAATCATATACACTCTCTGTTCCTCTTTGCAGCTCCCGCAGGTGGCCAGACACCGAACCAGTTTATACAGCTTGTCCCTCTTGTCCTTATTTTCGTTGTCTTTTACTTCTTTATGATCCGTCCTCAGCAGAAAAAGCAGAAGGATAGAGAAAAAGTACTCGACAGTTTAAAAAGAGGTGATAAAATTATTACCATAGGCGGTGTTCACGGTACTGTTGCCGGAATTGATCCAGACAAAAAAACCGTTCTGGTTCAGGTATCCGAAACGACAAAAATCAAATTCGACCGCACTGCTATTGCCAATATCGACAAACAGGAATCGGGCGATAAACTCGCGACCAAGGAGTGACAAGTATAATGCAGCCAAGACCGGCTAAATTGGTATTAGAAAACGGATCAGTCTATAACGGGACTGCATTCGGCCATATTGGAGAGGCAACTGGAGAAGTTGTATTCAATACTTCGCTTACAGGCTATCAGGAAATTCTTACCGACCCTTCGTATGCCGGTCAGATGGTGTTGATGACCTATCCGCTGATAGGAAATTACGGCATCAATCCTACCGATAACGAATCAACAAAGGTATGGGCTTCAGCCTTTATCGTGCGTGAAGTGTCACGGGTATACAGCAACTATGAAGCTACTCAAACTCTTGACTCATACCTCAAGGAGGCAGGCGTCATGGGACTGGCCGGTATCGATACCCGTAAGCTTGTTCGTGAGATCCGTGAAAAAGGAGCCATGAGAGGCATTATTTCTGCGCTTGAAGAGAGCGATGATGTTCTGAAAACGAAAGCTCTTGCAATCCCTGAAATGAGTGGCAGTGATCTGGCAAAAACTGTGACGGTCAGCGAAAACTATACCCTTGAAAATGAAAATGCCCGCTTCCATGTGGCGGCTTTTGATTATGGCATCAAAACAAATATTCTGCGGATGCTTCAGGATGCAGGATGCAGGGTTACTGTCCTGAAGGCCGGAACAACAGCCGAAGAGGTTATAGCACTTAATCCTGACGGTGTCTTTCTGTCGAACGGCCCAGGCGATCCGTCAGCGGTGGGTTATGCAATCGAGACCATAAAAAAACTTGCAGAGTATAACCGCACAACAAGAAAACTTCCGATTTTCGGTATCTGCCTTGGCCATCAGCTGCTATCGCTGGCTTTTGGCGCTGAAACCTATAAACTGAAATTCGGGCACCACGGAAGCAATCATCCTGTAAAAAACCTTACCAGCAAGCAGATAGAAATAACATCCCAGAACCATGGTTTTGCTGTTACAATGGAGTCGCTGCCTGAGAGCCTGGAAATGACCCATCTGAATCTTTACGATAATACTGTCGAAGGTGTCAGGCACCGCGAGCTGCCTTGTTTTTCAGTACAGTACCATCCTGAAGCAGCGCCGGGTCCTCATGACTCGCACTATCTGTTTGAACAGTTCACCGCTCTTATGGACAAGGCAAAAAACTAATTTCAAAGAATCTCTTTAATTACAATTCAACCCACTTTCTGAAGAGATGAAAAAAAGATTATTCACACCAGGGCCGACCCCTGTGCCAGAAAATGTCATGCTACGCATGGCTGCGCCGATTATCCACCACAGGAACCCCGAGTTCATGGAGATTCTGACCAGGGTTCATGAGGATCTCAAGTATCTCTTTAGAACCACGCAACCGGTTGTTGTACTCAGTTGTTCGGGAACCGGAGGTATGGAAGCATCGATTTCAAGCATCTTCAAGCAGGGCGACAAGGTCATAACCATCAACGCCGGCAAGTTCGGTGAACGCTGGGGGGAGCTTGTGAGAATCTTCACAGGTAACTGTGTTGAGGAAAAAGTTGCCTGGGGCACTGCCATTCAACCCGAGCGATTGCTGGAACTGCTTAAAGAAAACCCTGATGCAAAGGGCGTCTGCCTGACACATTCGGAAACATCAACCGGCACCGCAGCCGATATTCAGACTCTCAGTGCTCTCATTCGCGAACACTCTGAGGCCCTTGTCCTTGTAGACGGCATTACTGCTGTCGGAGCTCACGAGTTTCATTTTGATGACTGGGGCGTCGATATCTGCATTACCGGCTCCCAGAAAGGACTGATGATGCCTCCAGGCCTTGCCCTTGTTGCTATATCTGAACGAGCACAGGATATCATTAATGCCCAGAGCGGCAAAACCCAGTACTACCTGAGTCTTAAAAAAGCACTGAAAGCCCATGCCGGAGACGACACACCGTTCACCCCGGCAGTTTCGCTGGTTATCGGCCTTGATGAAGCCCTGCAGATGATTAAGGATGAAGGCATTGAAACAATCTGGAAACGCCATGAAAGCCTGGCAAGTGCCTGCCGACAGGGATGTAACGCTCTTGGCATGAAGCTGTTCAGCAACTCCCCTTCATTTGCCGTCACTCCTGTATGGCTGCCTGAAGGTGTAAAATGGTCAGCATTCAATAAAGCACTGAAGATCAACAACGGTATCACTGTTGCTGCGGGTCAGGATGAGTATAAAGACAAGATTTTCCGCATTGCTCACCTCGGCTATTACGATGAACTTGACATGCTGACTGTGATCGGCGGCCTGGAAAGAGCGTTGAAAGAGATCAACTACGATTTTGAAATCGGAGTTGGTGTCAGCGCAGTTCAGAAAGCATTTCTTGGCAACTGAACAGGAAACTTCCTTATGAAACAGCCGCCCTTCGGGGCGGTTTTTTTGTAGCTTTCTATCTTTTTAAAAAGTGCTCAGATTATGATCAGACTGCCTGCACTTCTGCTTATTGTGACCATAGTCTCTTCCATGCAGGAGATGATGCAGGACTACCGTTTGCAACTTCGCGCCAATTCACTCTATGAAAAACGAGAGTATGGCAAGGCAGAAAGAACGTTTCGACAACTTTTGAGCACCCTCCCGGAAGGAAGAAAAAAAACATCGACCACCTACAATCTTGCCTGCGCCCAATATATGCAAGGCAAATTTATGGACGCTTCGGTGATGTTTGCACACAAACAGGCAACGGCAGGCAAAAGTCGTGATATAGAGCTGCAATCACTTTTCAACGAAGGGAACTCACTTGCCATGAGTGCCATAGGAACCCCTGTAAAGTCGCGCAAAACAGCGTTGTTCCGTAATTCTCTCGATCGCCTCAAATCAGTTTTACTGAGCAACCCGAATGACGGTGATGCAAAAATCAATTACGAAATTGTACGACGTTACCTTCATGAGCTTGAGCCCCCTCAACACTCTTCGTCATCAAGCGCTGACAATAACGGTAAAACTGAGCCTAAATCCGGCATCAGTCAGGATATGGCACAACGGATGCTAGAACATACACAACAGGATGAGTCCTCACTGATGAGGCAGCTTCCCCGAAACAAATCAACAGCGGCAAAAAGCCGCAGCAACAACCTGGACTGGTAGAGAATGCAAGCAACCAAAAAAGTCCTGCTGGTTTTTCTGCCTTCGGAAAGCGGCGTGGACGGTGCTCGATCACTCTACAGCGAAAATGATAGCAATGCCTTGTTCTCATGGTTCAACCGTTCGCTGAGAAACGTCATCAAGCAAAGCCAGTTCGCTATCCCTCCGCTTTCTCTCATGATTCTCAGTTCTATTGAGGTGCAGGGAGTTGAGCAGTCAATCTGTGATATGCGGTTTGAAGAGTTCCCCTATAAAGAAAAATGGGATCTGGTGGGCATCAGCGTACAGACCGGAATGGCAAAAAAGGCGTTTGCACTGGCCGACGCCCTCCGTTCGCGGGGAATCACTGTAGTACTTGGAGGTGCCCATGTAACTCTTTTTGCAGAATCGTGCAGAGCACATGCCGATGTTCTGGTAGTGGGCGAAGCTGACGATCTTTGGAAAGAGGTGCTTACCGATCTTACAACATGCACTCTCAAGCCACATTACCAATCCGATAGTTTTCCTGATCTGGCACTCTCAAGACCTGTGATGAAAACATCACTGATCAACAGCCGCTACTTTACCACCAACCTTATCCAGACAGGACGCGGGTGTCAGCATAGCTGCGACTTCTGTAATGTACATGTGCTCAACGGTCATACCCTGCGCAGAAGAACTATCAGCGATATTGTCGCGGAAGTTGCGCGATTCAAAACGCATGACCGTAGAATATTCTTTTTTGTCGACGATTCTATCAATGCCGACCCGGCCTATGCCCGTGAACTTTTCGGGCAGCTTACTCCCCTGAAAATCAAATGGTTCGGCCAAGCCACCACGACACTCGGGCAGCAGCAGGAACTGCTCGAAACTTTTGCCCGTTCGGGATGTCAGGCTTTGCTGGTGGGGATAGAAAGCATAGAAACAACAAGCCGGAATGCTCACAAAAAGAACCAGAATAAAGCCAGCGAACTTTCTCAGTCCATTAAAACCATCAGAAATTCGGGGATAAGCCTCTACGGGAGCTTTATATACGGACTCGACGGCGATACGCTTGAAACTCCTGCTGCAATCCTTGATTTCATCAGCGACACAAAACTTGATGTTCCCGGCATCAACATCCTTCGGCCCATTCCAGGAACAAGAGTTTTCGATCGACTCAGGGAAGAGGGACGGCTGCTGTTTGATCCCCTCGACATTACCGCCTACCGATATACTTTCGGTCAGGAAATGCTCTATACTCCCAAAAACATTCCGCTCGACAGCTTTATAGAGAGTTATTCCGCTCTTACCAGAGAGATTTTCACCATAAAAAACTCAATCAGTAGAGGAGTTAATGCTCCCAGCGCTAAAGCCGCAGTCCTGCTCTTTAATCTTTTTTACACTCACCTCTACAGCCTCTCCCGTAATGACTTAAAGCAACAGTTGGAAAAAGATGCCTATAAAAAAACCATTTTGCCATACGCTGAATAATTTTTAAACTGTTGGTTATAAATTTCCGTACATACCCTGCACAACAACTAAAACAGTATTACGCATATGAACATGAAACCTTTTCTGCCTTGTTTGACCTTGGGTCTTGTTTTCCTTGGTGCATGCGGTCTTGAAAAACCTCCTGCAAGTCTTAAATTCCCTGAGGAAAAGAAAGAAGCTGCAGCTAATGCTCCTGCCGCTCCCGTTGCTCCTGCAGCCGCACCAGTGGCAGAAAAAGCTCCTGCTGATCCAAAACTTGCTGCCGGCAAAGCTGTGTATGATACGAACTGTGCCGCATGTCACGATGCCGGAATGATGGGTGCCCCGAAACCAGGCGACAAGGCTGGATGGAGTGCACGTATCCCTCAGGGTGTAGAGACAATGGCAAAAAAATCAATTACCGGCTTCCAGGGTAAGGTTGGCGCTATGCCTCCAAAGGGTGGAAACGCCTCACTGACCGACGAAGCTATAACAAATGCTGTTGCGTTTATGGTCGACAAGTCGAAATAACCGGAACATAACTTTGATATTTACATCCACACAACACCCGTTTCCAAAAACCAACAATCATTATAAGGGAGGATTTTCCATGTCTCGTTTTCTGTCAGCTGCACTGTGTGCACTATTTGTCTGTTCCATGACCTCTGCAGATGCCAAGGCTGGCAGTGATGCCAAAGCAGGTAAAGCTATTTATGACACGAACTGCGCAACCTGCCACAAGGATGGCGTTATGAATGCACCGAAATTAGGTGATAAGGCTGCATGGGCTCCACGCATCAAGCAGGGTATTGCTGTATTGAACAGCAATTCAATCAAAGGATTCAAGGGGAAAGTAGGAATGATGATGCCAAAAGGTGGTAATCCGAAACTCACTGACGCCCAGATTGGTGATGCTGTAGCCTACATCGTCCAGGTGAGCAAGTAAAACTATTTGCATGTAAGGCTGAAAGGCGGGACGATCTCCCGCCTTTTTGGTTTTCAGCCAAAAACAGTCCGCAACCTCATTATGACGCATCAAACAGAATACCTTGGCTATGCCGCCGGAATCATTACCACGCTGGCATTTTTACCTCAAGCCATAAGGATTTTCAGAACCAGGCAAACCCGGGATATCAGCCTTCTTTGGGCTTTTTCGATGAATCTCGGGATTATTCTCTGGCTTCTGTATGGTATTGTAAAAAAAGATCTGCCTATCATTACAGCAAACAGCATAACTCTGGTTCTGCTTATGATAATTCTGTACTTCAAGGTGCGCTACAAATAGAGAGAGGAAACTAACCCGGCAGAGGATGGTAAATCAGCGGAAAAAACGTAAATACCAGAACAGGCTACTCATTTTAATATTACAGTTTTTCAATGAATCAACTTCATATCGGCTTTGTTGGAACGGGAAGAATTGCCCGGGCACTTATAGCCGGACTTAGCGGGAAAAAATACACAGTAATTTCCGGCTTTGACAAAGAAGCCGCCGCTCTGGCGTCCGTTGCTGCCGAATACCCCGTTCATCCCTGCCTCTCTATTGAAGAGATTGCCCTTACCTCAAAGGTCATCATCCTTGCCGTCAAACCCTACCAGATCGCTGAGGTTCTTGCGGAACTGAAACCCGCTCTCAGTGCTGATCACCTGCTGATAAGCGTAGCAGCGGGAATTTCCTCGGAGTTCATCTTGCAGAACTCAATAGATACCCTTAAAGTTATCAGGGTAATGCCCAATACCCCTGCATTCGTAGGCGAAGGGATGACTGCTGTCAGCAAAGGAAAGATGGCTTCAGACGATGATGTTGCCCTTGCGTGTGACCTGTTCAGCTCGATCGGCCGGGTAGCCATTCTCAATGAATCGCAAATGGATGCGGCAACTGCACTCTCCGGCAGCGGACCGGCATATATGTTCCATATTCTTGATTCCCTTGCCCAAGGTGGCGTGCAGTGCGGCCTTACCCATAAAGAAGCGCTCCTGTTAAGCGCTCAGACCATGCTTGGTGCAGCAAAAATGGTGCTTTCTGGCGGGAAAAGCCCGGACGTACTCATACGGGAAGTCACAACACCGGGTGGCACCACAGAAGCAGGACTGAAGGTGCTTGATGAAAAAAATATCCGGCTGATTCTGGTTGAAACCGTTGCTGCTGCAGCGGCACGATCCATGGAATTGATGAAATAAACACTATGAGAAGAGGAGTTGTTCGTACCCTATACAGAGCTCTATGCATGCTCGTGATAGCATTTACTGCTGTTCCGGCAATAGCTGGAGCAGCAGTAAACCGGACGGGCAAACTCTTTATTGGTGCTACAATAAACAACAGCCTCCCTTATATAGGCCAGGAAGTTTTTCTGACCTATACGCTTTATTTCAAAGAGGTTGCACCAAAAATCTCCAATGAAACCGCCCCGCTGCTCAAAGGAGTCTGGACAAAGGAAACCGTCCCGGAGCGCTTTATTAAAAGCTCCCCGACATCAATTCAGGGTGAACTGTTCAGATATGCTGTTGTAAAGCAGTTCAAGCTTGTGCCTCTTCAAAGCGGAAAAATCACTGTTTCAGGTTATAGCATTTTATGTAGCCTGCCCCAGGATCATGATGCTTCTGGCGGACAGGAGAGAGCTGAAACCCACGAAAGGATTACAGCGCCTGATGTAGTTCTATCCGTCCGCGCCCTTCCTGAACCGGTTCCTGCAGGATTTGCCGGTGCTATTGGCACATTCAGGCAGGAGTTTGCGGCAGATAAGCTCAAGCTCAAAGTCGGCGAGCCTTTATCATTGAAGCTTGTGCTCACTGGAACCGGCAGTCTGCTTACCCTTAAACAGCCGGATATTCACCTGCCTGAAAGCTTTCGACAGAATCCACCCGAAATAATCTCATCGTTATCTGCAAACTCAGTCCCTTCGACCGGTACCATAACAGCAACAATTACTGCCTGGCCGCAATCAGCAGGTGAATACGAGATTGCATCACTACGCACGGTTACCTTCAATCCCGAGACAAGGCAATACAGCACCCTTTTTTCAAAACCAATATCCATAACCGTAGCGCCTGCATCAGAAGGAATAACAAATAAAACCGCACCTCGCAGCTCTGTTCCTGAAAAAAAGCCCTTGATATCGCCGCTGCTCATAGTAACCGCTGTCGCATTACTCTTTTTAATGGCCCGGGCCACCACAATACTAATAAGAAGAAAACAGATGAACCCGGAAAAGGCAAAGGGCCAGACTGGCAGTGACACCTCTCCGGCAAGCCTTAAGCTTGAACTTTTTTTGCTGCTGGAAAACGCCGGGATTAAAAGTCCCGGAGGACTGACAAGAGTGGAACTGAAAAATGCTCTGCTGAAGTTGGGGCTCCCTGATGACGTTCAAGCGGAACTCCCTGCGGTTCTTGACTCACTGGACAGAATACTCTACTGTCCGACAGGAAAAAAAGACGCTGCCACTCCTGACTCGATTACAGAGAGGGTAAACTCTCTCCGGCAAGCATTGAGCAGCATTAGCGGTAGCAGATAATAAAAAGCGCCACACCCCCAAATTGCCCCGACGCCGCTATACTGAAGGCTCCTGCTGCGAACCGAAGAGTGAAAACGCAAGTTCAGGATAATCGGTAATAATGCCGTCGGCACCTCTATGCTTCATCGCAAGCATATCTTCCTTTCTGTTCACCGTCCAGGGAATCATCCTGATACTCTGAGCATGGAGATATTCTGCCAGCGTACAATCAACAAGAGCAAAATGGGGATTTACATAGTGAGGCAGGAAACCGAGCGTTCGCAGAACCTGGTCCATGTTTTGGGATTCTTCAATCAGCAATCCGTAACAGAGTTGAGGGTTGAGCTTCCACGCCTCACGAACCACACGATAATCGAAAGACTGAATACGGACACGATCCGACAACCCGGAAGCCTCAACAAGACGAACAACAAGTGCGGCATAGCAGTCGGGTGCAGGATGAAAGATTCCATCCTTATCCGGCCATGACTTTATTTCAAGATTATAGATCATCCGACCCTCCATCCCCAACGAAGCCATCCATGCGTCAACTCTTGTGAACACCATAGAAAGAAGAGGCTTAGAGGAGACAATACGCTGTTGAAGAGTGAATGACGGATGCGGCAAACCGCAATCATAGGTCGCGATATCACGATATGCCATATCATACAGATATTGCTGCCGATCTTCGGGACTCAATGGATTTCCATGAGGATCAGAATAATGGGGGCCGGAGAGCCAGGGATCGTGCGAAACAACAATTTCGTGATCTTTGGAAACTACAAGATCAAGTTCTACGACTCTGACGCCAAGATCGGCTGCCTTGCAGAATGCCTGAAGGGTATTTTCAGGGAAGAACGATCTTGCCCCACGATGAGCCTGTATTTCAAAACCCATAGTGAGGAAATAAAAGGAACATCAAAGGCATGCTGTAGAGGGCTTTACACACTCGTTATTTAACAACAATCCAGTGCTTGAAACCTTCAAAAATTTTATCGAAAACGCCTTGAGCCTTGATGTCAGGCGAAGAGAGATGCTGACCTTCGTGGCCAACAATGGCAAAATAGATAGCCTTTTCGTAAAAGTAGTTCAACTGGTGGGAAAATTCGATAGCACGGTTTAAATCGACACCTTCTGTAACAATCCCTTCATCCAGAAGGTAGCTCCAGAGAAGATCCCGTTCAAGCATGAACGAATAGACCATTTCACTGACTTTAAGACCTGATTTTGCGCTCTGAACGCCTATTTCACAGAACTGCTCAGCGATTTCACGATCTCGACCCTCTTGTTTGCCTATCCACTGGCCCAGTTTTCTGAACCGGCTGTAGACAATATCGTGAAGAGCTTCTTTTGAGAGCCTGGCGTATCCTGTTGTGAGTGGATTATTGCGGACATTCTGTACCCATTGCAGTGAAAGGGATTCAGCATGATCCTCAATAAGACGAATGAAGCGATTGATAAGCAGCATAGTACAAACGATGTAATGATGAAGTTACAACTTATGTAAGCTACGAATCTTCTTTGAAGAGTTCAATAGCTGAAATTGAACGCACAATCCTGACCTCAGAAAAAAGTTGAGGATAAAAGATGTGGTGTTTTGATTCAGCAGAGCAGCTTATGCGTTTCGTTTGCCGGAAGTGGATCGATATACTTTGGAGGATGTCTTTTTTTTCGGTTTTCTTTTTTGCTGCAGCTTGTTGCCGTCAGCACTTTTTGATGCAGGACGTGAAGCTGTAGCGCTTACGCTGAAAAACTCGGAAGGATTTTTGCTTCTTCCTTTGTTAAAACGGTTTTTTCGATACTTTTTTTCAAGGTCAGCGTAAGGACTTGGCGGCTCTGGCGAGGTATTGTAGTTATTAAAATTGGGCTCTTCAATGACCTCATCTACATCATCCAAAACCACTTCGGGATGAACTTTATTAGGCAAGTTATTTCAATTTATGTTGAACAAATCAAGAGCACTTTTCACTCACGATTCTTCTGAAGGGAGTTCAATTTACTAATTTAGTTTAATAATGCAAGCTTTACTACCACGAAATAGTGATGGAATTCATGTTTATGTTTTTGCGTTGCTTGTTGTCAGTTTAAGTGGTAACTTTTACTTATTTTAATAAAAAGGAGATTGCCATGGATATTCGCAGATTGATTCTCGCCGTTATTCTTCCACCTGCTGCAATTATGAACAAGGAAGCCGGAACCATTATGCTGACCGGACTTCTTACTCTGCTTGGATGGCTGCCTGGAGTCGTTTTTGCGCTTTTCCTGATATCGCAGGAACAATGCAGATGCGAAGTTAAAGCCTGAGCGCTACGTTCTGAAGGTGAGGTAATTATTAACTATAGTTATAGCTTTTCATATCAAGCAACTGCAGCAAGAAATTCTGCAGTTTTGCTTAATCTTCTGCGTCAAGAAGAGACAACGCCATGAAGCTTCTTGTCGCCATCGATTTTTCGGAACTTGCAGAGCAGATTATTGCTGAAGCGGAAAAACTTGCCAAAGTCCTTCAGGCGAAAGTTTTTCTGCTTCATGTAGTGCCGCCAGCTTCACCGATCATTGACGCACATCCTGATGTAGAAACACTGATCCCCCCTGAGGAAGTGTTCAGGAAAACAAGCATGCCCTCGCCATTCGATATCCCTGAATCAGCAAAACTTATTTCGATTGCCAAAAGACTGCAGGAGAGCGGCATTGATACAACAGTAATAGCTGCTCAAAACGATGAAGTTTCGGCTATTATCGACGAAAGTAAAAAAATAGGTGCTGACTGGATAATGATGGGATCCCACAGACATGGAGCGCTCTTTCACCTCATCGTTGGCAGTGTCTCAGAGGGGGTAATCCGGCGGGCAGTCTGCCCGGTCATCATTGTGCCGTCAATACAGCACTGACCTGCCGCCCGGGCATTCTCCAGAAAAAAAGCCCGGCAACAGATCGTTACAATCATGCTCCCCCAACCATATTCAGGGCAGACGGTTCAGGGCACTGACCGTGGCTTTGATGGACGCAAGACTGATATTTGAATCGATTCCTGCGCCAAATGCAATCCGTCCATCAGCGCTGCCAATCTTGATATATGCTATGGCAAGAGCCTTGGCGCTGTGCCCGATAGCATGCTCGGCATATTCATCAACGCTGAATTCAAGGCCACTCTCCTTGATAAAGCCCTTGACAAACGCATCGAGAGGGCCGTTGCCCCTGGCCTCAAAGCTGAATTCCTCCTCCCTCATCTGCACGATGCAGTTGATAGTCGTCGACTCTTCATTGCTCCGTAGAGGATCCTCATCGTCCCAGCTGAAATGACACTTTTTGAGTGTAACAGGTTCCTTGAGTTTCACATACTCAGTATGAAAAAGGTCATGGATCTGCTCTGACGAAAGCTCTTCACCTGTAGTGTCGGCAACAGCCTGAACAGCTTCGGCAAAATCGGGCTGCATCCATTTCGGAATCTGAATCCCGAAATCCTTCTCAAGCACATAAGCCATTCCGCCTTTTCCGGACTGACTGTTGATGCGAACAATCGCCTCATAGGTACAACCGACATCCTGAGGATCGATTGGCAGATAAGGAACCGCCCATAACCCATCAGGGGACAAGGCATGCGCTTTCATTCCTTTGCTGATCGCGTCCTGATGAGAACCGGAAAAAGCAGTATACACAAGCTCTCCGGCATAAGGATGGCGAGGATGAATATCCAGACGGGTACAGCGGCGATAAACCTCGCGTACCCGTGGCAGATCGGAAAAATCAAGTTCAGGATCAACACCCTGACTGAAAAGATTCAATGCCATGACTATGATATCCATGTTGCCACAGCGTTCGCCATTTCCAAATAAAGCTCCTTCAATACGATCTGCCCCGGCCAAAAGAGCTAATTCAGCAGTTGCTACTGCTGTACCACGATCATTATGGGCATGAACACTTATAAGGACAGCATCCCGATCTTTGATATGACGGCAGAACCACTCGATCCGGTCGGCGTATATATTCGGGCGGGACATTTCAACCGTTGATGGCAGATTGAGGACGATTTTTTCATCCGAAGATGCTCCCCATGTATCCATGACTGCGTGACAGACTTCAAGGGCATAGTCGAGCTCGGTACCGGTAAAACTTTCAGGGCTGTACTCGAAGCGAATGCCTGCATTGCCCGACTGATCTTTCAGGCGGCGAACAAGAGCAGTTCCCTCGACAGCAATCGCTTTGATCTCCTTCTTGTCTTTACGAAACACAATATCCCGCTGCAACTGTGAGGTCGAATTGTAAAGGTGCACAATCGCCCGCTTCGCTCCCTTGATGGCGTCAAACGTTTTTCTGATAAGGTGTTCACGAGACTGGGTCAACACCTGAATGGTAACATCGTCTGGAATCAGATTGTCATTGATCAATCTGCGGACAAATGCATACTCAGTAGCAGAAGCTGATGGAAAGCCGACCTCGATTTCCTTGAACCCCACTGAGACGAGAAGCTGAAACATGGAGACTTTTTCTTCAACGCTCATTGGCACAGGAAGAGCCTGATTGCCGTCTCGAAGATCCACGCTGCACCATTTCGGTGCTTTTGTGATAGTGTTGTCAGGCCAGCTCCTTCCCGTAAGATTAACCGCAGGATAGGCTGCATATTTTTTATAATTCATCTTTTTCATTGCCGGTCACTCTCCTTTTGTTCCCTTTTACATGAAAAAAGCCACCAACCCTAAGAGGCTGGTGGCTTTAACAACGTCATTTCTGTCGATAACAACGAACTAAAAAGCACCTCCCCTTATAGCCGAAAGACTCCGGAGCAACAGGCTCTGGGTAAACAGAAGGTTCTTCAGGTTCGCTATGCGCATGGTCATTACAAATATTCAGTCGATAAAATCAATATTGATGTAGTAAAAATACAAAAAATGCTACAGCTTGCAATACTATCGAAACCATTTTCTGTTCCTGCGAACTGCCCAAGGCCTTAAGTGATAACAAAACCAGCTCCGCCAAGTACAAACACTTTTATCCGCCTGAATAGATTATTAGCACCTGCAATAATGAAGTCGAACAGTCATCCTTCTCAATAAGAATACGGGAGAGGTAAGATACGCATGCCCCAATATCCTGATAAAGCAATAAGGTTAATCGGTTACAGTCAGGAAAAAGAAATAAAGAGGATGTGTAAGAAAAGAAAAAAGGAAGATCTCCTTTCGAAGGGTCTTCCTTTTTTGGCTCCGCGGGAAGGACTCGAACCTACAACCCTGCGATTAACAGTCGCATGCTCTACCATTGAGCTACCGCGGAATCTCGGAACAGCATTGTTTACTGCTGATTGGCGATCAATATAATTCCGTTTTTTTTAAATACAAACCCCCGCCGGTTTTTTTTGTCTGATTTGTGTTAAAAGTTGTACCATCATCCATTTTCATTTTCCATAATAATTTTTGTACATTGGTGTTCTTTTACTGAAAAGGCAGGTATATGCATAAAGATAAATCGCAAATAGCGATCCGGATTGCGGATCTTGTGCAGGAAATCCATGAATTTGATTTTACCTGCAAAGCCTCTGATTTTAAAGGCTGGCAGTTGGCTGAGGCCGGTTTTACCCGGGATATACAGATAAAAGCAGTTGTTGATAAGAAAGAAGAGGAAGTCATCGTCACCATTGAAACATATACTGTAGCAGATTTTACCTGTGATAGATGTCTTGCTCCGATATCAAGAACTCTTTCGGGATCGCTCAAGCTCTATTATATGTTCGGTGTACCTGTTGAAGAGGCTGAGCATTTGAGTGAAGAGTACCGCCTGCTCGACAAGAACGCTGACGCCATAGATCTGACTGGAGATGTTTGTGAAACCCTGTTGCTGTCGCTGCCATTGAAGGTAACCTGTACTGATAATCCGCTTTGCAAGCTATACGGAATTGATGGGAAAAATGAAGAGTCTCATGCTGAGGAGATAAGTGCCTGGCAGGAGTCACTTGAACAGCTGAAAAATAAGTATCGTTAACTGATTATAAATAAAGAGTACCATGGCCAATCCTAAAGCCAAAATGTCTAAGTCCAGAAGGGATAAAAGACGTGCCCAGTTCATTGCCCGTACAAAGCCGGCGACCACAGTCCTTTGTGCTAACTGCGGAGAACCAACTCTTCCGCACCGTGCATGCCGTCATTGCGGTCACTACAGGGGAAGATGTGTTGTCAATAAATTAGCAAAGAGCTGATAATCCCTAACAAGACAAAAACCCCATCATGTTGACCATTGTTGTTGACGCCATGGGCGGAGATAATGCTCCTGCCTGTGTGATAGAGGGAACGATTCAAGCTTTGCAGGAAAGCAATAACAGGTTTGAAATCGTACTTATCGGCCAATCCGAAAAAGTTGAACCACTGCTCGCAGAAAGAGATATCAGTGCGCTTAACCTCAGGTTTCTGCACGCCCCCGAAGTGGTGACGATGGAAGATATTCCGGCCACTGCTGTCAAAACGAAACAGGAATCATCACTTGTAAAAGGCTTGCAACTCTGCAAGACAAAACAGGCTCATGCCTTCGTCAGTGCCGGCAATACCGGCGCACAGATGGCTGCGTCGCTTTTTGTCCTCGGTCGGATTCCGGGTGTACTCCGTCCTACCATTTATGCATATTTCCCGCGTCTTGGGGAAGGATTGACCAATATTGTCGATGTAGGTGCAAATGTTGACTGTAAACCAGAGAATCTTGTCCAGTTTGCTGAGATGTTGACCATCTATCAGCGCTACGGTGCTGGAATAGAAAAGCCTCTGACAGGACTACTCAATATCGGAGAGGAAGATGGCAAGGGATCTGAAGTGCTCAAACAGACATTCAAACTGCTTAAAGAGGCCGACAGCAAGGGGAAGATTTCATTTATAGGAAACATTGAGGGTCATGATATCTTAAAAGGGCGGGCAAGTATCGTAGTTTGTGACGGGCTTGTGGGCAATACTATCCTGAAATTCGGTGAAAGCATCCCGGAGTTTCTTGGAACCCTTTTCAAGCAGTCAGTCGATAACCTTCTTGCTTCTGGCCAGATGGACCAGTCGACAGCAAAGCTTACCGGAGGAATATTCAAGGCAATGTTCGAACCTTTTGATGTCGAAATATTCGGTGGTGTCCCTTTTCTCGGAGTTGACGGCATATCGATTGTCGGGCATGGGCGATCAACTTCAAGGGCTATTAAAAATATGATCTATATGGCTGAACATATGATCGAAAAGCGTGTGAATGAACATATCGCGGATGTTCTTTCTGAACAGTAGGATTTTTCTATCAGCACCCCTCTGCAGCTGAGTCATCAGCACAAAGCCGCAGGTTATTTTTTCTATTTTATCCTGCATGAAATAACTGCCAACAACGCATGAAAGCTGCAATTACGACCACAGCAAAATATTTACCTGAAAACATTCTGAGTAATCATGACCTCGAAATCATGCTCGAAACCAATGACGAGTGGATTCGATCGAGAACAGGCATCAGCGAACGCAGGATACTCAAGGATCCGGAAAAAGCAACATCGTATATGTGCGGAGAGGTTGCCCGGCAGCTTCTGGAAAAACGGCAGATATCTGCTGATGAAATCGATTTGATTATTGTTGCAACCATGACCCCGGATATGCTCTTTCCATCGACAGCATGTCTTGTTCAGAGCATCATCGGCGCTACGAAAGCCTGGGCTTTTGACCTTAATGCCGCCTGCTCCGGTTTTATTTATGCACTGAATACAGCTTCACGATTTATTGAGTGCGGTGCCCATAAGAAAATCATGGTTATCGGTGCCGACAAGATGTCGTCGGTTATTGATTATACCGATCGCTCTACAGCCATTCTTTTCGGAGATGGAGCCGGCGGTGTAATACTTGAGCCTTCAAAGAGTGAGGAATTCGGTATTCTCGATACGCGCATGTATTCAGATGGTGAGAACGGCAAGCATCATCTTCTTATGACTGGCGGAGGGAGCCTTAATCCGGCTTCACATGAAACCATCGATAAGCGAATGCACTACATCTATCAGGATGGTCGTCAGGTGTTCAAGTCAGCTGTTATCTCTATGGCCGAAGTAGCTGCTGAAATCATGAACCGCAACAACCTCAAGGCTGAAGATATAGACTACCTTGTCCCTCACCAGGCAAATCAAAGAATCATTACCGCCACAGCAGAACGCATGGGACTTGATGACTCAAAGGTCGTCTCGAACGTTGCTCGCTATGGCAATACGACAGCAGGCACCATCCCGATCTGCCTTGCAGAACTTGATGAAGAGCAGAAACTGCACAGCGGATCAAACCTGGTACTGGTCAGTTTCGGTGCAGGATATACCTGGGGCGGCATCTACTTAAAATGGCAGTAATCTCGTTTCACCCATTTATCTGAACAATTGCACTCATGAAGGCATTTGTATTTCCGGGACAGGGATCCCAGTATTGCGGCATGGGCAGGGATATTTTTGAAGCTTTCCCCGCTGCCCGCACCTTGATGGATCGGGCGAATGAGCTCCTCGGTTATTCAATAACCGATATTATGTTTTCAGGCAGTGAAGAGGAGTTGCGTCAGACGAAATATACCCAGCCGGCTATATTTCTGCACAGTATAGCTGTAGCAACACTTATCGGCGGCACAGATATAACCATGACTGCCGGACACAGCCTCGGAGAGTACACTGCACTCTGCTTTGCCGGAGCTATCGGATTTGATGATGCCTTGCGTATTGTGGCAAAGCGTGGCGATCTCATGCAGAATGCCGGAATACAAAACCCCGGAACCATGGCCGCAATTATCGGTATGCCCGATAATGCTCTCGATAGCCTGCTTGCTGAAGCCGGCCGGGAAGGAATCATTCAGGCGGCTAATTTCAACTCTCCCGGACAGGTAGTTCTTTCCGGTGACATTGCCGCTGTAAAAAAAGCCGTTGAACTTGCACCTTCCAAGGGTTCCCGCATGGCAAAAGAGCTGGTTGTGTCTGGCGCATTTCACTCACCGCTCATGAAACCAGCCGAGCATGAGCTTTCAGCAGCACTGGATCTCATTGACATAAAGCCTGCTGCCATACCTGTTTGCATGAATGCCATTGCCCAACCGGTAACCAGTGCGGCTGACATAAGAAAAAACCTGATTTTACAGCTTACCAGTTCTGTATTATGGACACAATCGATTGAGACTATGATCCAGAACGGCATTACAGAATTTGTTGAAATCGGACCTCAAAAAGTTTTGCAGGGGCTGATTAAACGAATCGATAAAACGGTTACCGCACGGGGCGTTGATAACGCTGCGGATATTCAATCGCTTGTTTGACAGTTCTACCAAAAGGCCATTAACATCAACCGAGAGAAACTATGTTTGAAGGAAAAATTGCCGTTGTAACGGGAGCCGCCAGAGGAATAGGCCAGGCTATAGCTTTTAATCTTGCATCTAAAGGAGCCGACATTGTCCTTTGCGACATCAAGGCTGAATGGCTTACTGAAACCGCCGAGGGCGTTAAAAAACTTGGCCGGAAAGTATTCTGCTTTGAACTTGACGTCACCAACACAGAGGCCGTGCAAAGCGTCTTTGCCGACATTGCGGCTGAAACAGGAAGGATTGATATTCTTATCAACAATGCGGGCATTACCCGAGACGGTCTTCTGATGAGAATGAGCGAAGAGGATTGGGATGCCGTTCTGACGGTCAACCTTAAAGGGACCTTTGCTTGTACAAAAGCGGTCAGCCGCACGATGATGAAGCAGCGTTCGGGCTCTATCGTCAATATCGCATCGGTTATCGGCATTATGGGAAATGCCGGACAGGCAAACTATGCTGCATCAAAGGGCGGAGTAATCGCTTTTACCAAATCGATCGCCAAAGAGCTTGCCTCGCGCAACATCCGAGTAAATGCCGTCGCTCCAGGGTTCATAGCATCCAAAATGACAGATGCACTTTCTGAAGAGGTCAAGCAGAAAATGCTTGACGTTATTCCGCTTGCGCGCTTCGGTCAACCTGATGATGTAGCAAACGTTGTATCGTTCCTTGCCGGGGAAGAGTCAGGCTATATAACAGGTGTTGTCATCAACATCAGCGGTGGAATGGTCATGTGATTTGGGCAAGGTTATTTTCTTTGTATATTGTCTGACTTTTTCAACTTTTTTAAATCAGTAACCAACTATTAATCCGGAGAAACAAACAATGAGTGCAGCAGAAATCAAAGATAAGGTATACGATATTATCGTCAGCAAAATGGGCGTTAACAAAGATCAGATCAAACCGGAATCAAAGTTTTCCGATGACCTCGGTGCAGATTCACTTGATACCGTTGAACTGATCATGGAACTTGAGAATGAATTCGGTGTGCAGATTCCTGATGAAGATGCTGAAAAGATCGGCACAGTTCAGCAGGCAATCGATTACATCGTTAAAGCTAAGTAATCATTATCTCCAAGCAATAAGCAGGCAAACGTTAAATCAAAACAGATGGGTCAGGAGCGCAAACGAATAGTCGTTACCGGAATAGGTGTGTTAGCACCTGTTGGTCTTAATAAAGATGAGTTCTGGGACGCTCTGTATCACGGCAAGAGCGGTGCTGCTCCTATCACATATTTTGATACTACTGATTTTGCCACAACTTTTGCCTGTGAATTGAAAGGGTTTTCGTCTGAACCCTATATTGACAGAAAATCCTCAGACCGAATGGATCCCTACTGTCAGTATGCAGTCAGTGCAGCAACTCAGGCATTGACAGATTCAGGACTCAATCTGGAGGAGATCGACCCGCTCAGAATCGGAGTTGTACATGGCTCTGGAATTGGAGGCATGACCACCTACGATAAACAGTTCAGAAACTATCTTGAACGTGGACCAAGACGGATCAGCCCGTTCTTTATCCCCATGCTTATTCCGGATATTGCGGCTGGCCAGATTTCAATACGTCACGGACTCATGGGTCCAAACTATGCCACAGCTTCGGCCTGTGCGACATCGTTGCATGCCATTATAGACTCCTATATGCTTATTCAGTCAGGATTGGCTGACTACATGGTCTGCGGTGGATCTGAAGCACCTATCACACAGTTGAGTGTAGGAGGTTTCAATGCTGCCAAGGCACTCTCTACTGCTAACGACCGGCCCGAGCAGGCATCACGCCCATACGACCGCGATCGCGATGGCTTTGTCATGGGTGAGGGAGGCGGATCCTTGATCCTTGAATCTCTTGATTCAGCAAAAGCCCGTGGTGCAAAAATTTATGGGGAAATTGTTGGAGTCGGAGCAACTGCCGATGCCTATCACCTGACAGCGCCGCACCCTGAGGGCATAGGTGCAGTCAATGCCATGAGAAGCGCACTCGCTCTTGCAGGAATTACTCCTGATAAAATCGATTATATCAATACCCACGGCACATCCACTCCACTGGGTGATATCGCTGAAATTAAGGCCATCAAAACTGTCTTTGGTGAGCACGCCTACAAACTGAGCATCAGTTCAACCAAGTCCATGACAGGGCATCTTCTGGGTGCTGCAGGTGTTGTTGAATCTATCGCCTGTCTACTTGCCATGGAGAACCAGACTGTTCCACCGACCATCAACTGCGATAATCTTGATCCAGAGATTGATCTCGATGTGACTCCAAACACTCCGAAAAAACGCTCTTTAGAGTACGTCCTCAATAATGGCTTCGGATTTGGAGGCCATAACGCCTCACTGATTTTCAGGAACGGTTCATCTCTCTGATAAAACCATTCCTGCCAATGGAGCAATTCTGGCAAAAAATCACATCCTTTGCATTTCCACGAACAGAGGAAAACACAATTCCATACAAAATCGAGGATACTCATCCTTTGATTACGGCCGGCCTTTCTCTGAAAACTATCGATTACCTGAAAAAGCTTGCAGGATTTTCAGATATCAATCTGCCGATATACCTTACTGCCCTGACCCACCGTTCAGTAGTACATGATCCTGCTACACCAGCCATTATTGAATCAAACCAGCGTCTTGAATTTCTTGGAGACTCTGTACTTGACCTGCTGATTTCTGAATATCTTTTCAAAAGTTTCCCGGAAAACGCAGAGGGCGAGCTTTCAAGCAATCGGGCTAAAATAGTCAACCGGAAATCTCTCGCCGGATTTGCGCGCAGTATTAACCTGGGCGAACATCTTCTTATTGGTGATTCGGCAGATGAAGAAAAAATCAGAAGCAGCGAATCTGCTCTTGCAGATGCTTTTGAGTCACTCATCGGAGCAATTTATCTTGACCGTGGAATCAAGGAAGCTTCAGACTTTATCAGCCGCCACATTATCCAACATGTGAATTTCAATACGATTGTGGCTGCCGAGCATAACTATAAAAGCCGTCTGATCGAGTACACACAATCGCATCATCTCGCACCGCCAGTATACTCGGTTATGGGCGAAGCCGGTGCTGAGCATGACAAAACTTTTACGGTAAGGGTGACCTGCGGCGATATCCTCCTTGGACAAGGCTCTGCCCAAAGAAAAAAAGATGCGGAACAATTTGCAGCAAAAGAGGCAATGGAGCGAATCACTGCTGAAAAGGTAGAGTGGAAGTGAAATAACGACTCTTGCTGTTCTTTTTTTTCTGATTGTTTTGAGCTTATGTCAGCCTTCCTCTATATTGAAACACCTCTTTATTATAATAAAACGCCCACTGCTGACGCAGTAACACAATGAGAGAAAAACTGATTTTTGATTTATCCCGCTCTGGACGCAAAGGCTACACTCTCTCCGGGCATGATCTGCCGGAAACTCCACTGGATTCCATTCTGCCCTCAAAGTTTCTCCGCAAGACACCCGCAGAGCTTCCGGAAGTTTCAGAAAGTGAAGTTGTCAGGCATTTTGTACGCCTTTCGACTATGAACTACCATGTTGATAAAAACATGTACCCTCTTGGAAGCTGTACAATGAAGTACAATCCCAAGATCAATGATTATACCTGCGACCTGCAGGGATTCAGCGCACTCCATCCGCTGCAGCCATCGGAAACAACCCAGGGTGCATTGCAGCTTATGTATGAACTTGCTGAAATGCTGCGCGAAATTGCCGGAATGGCAGCCGTAACCCTTCAACCGGCGGCTGGTGCCCATGGTGAACTTACCGGCATTCTTCTTATAAAAAAGTATCACGAATCACGTGGATCAAAACGAAGCAAACTGCTTGTTGTTGACTCGGCTCATGGAACCAACCCCGCTTCGGCAGCACTGGCCGGATATCAGATTATTTCTGTAAAGGGCAACAGTGACGGCAGAACGGATCTCGATGACCTCCGCTCGAAGCTGGACAGCGATGTTGCAGCACTCATGCTGACCAATCCGAATACCATAGGGCTTTTTGAAAAAGACATTCAGCGCATTGCCAGTATGGTGCATGATAACGGCAGCCTCCTCTATATGGACGGAGCCAACATGAATGCCCTTCTCGGCATTACCCGTCCCGGAGACATGGGCTTTGATGTCGTTCATTACAACCTGCACAAAACATTTGCAACTCCGCATGGCGGCGGAGGGCCGGGGAGCGGACCGGTCGGGGTCAGCGAAAAGCTTCTTCCCTACCTGCCGGTGCCGATTGTTGAAAAACATGAGACCTCTGAAGGAACAACCTATGCGCTCAGTTATGACCGCCCTGAAAGCATAGGAAGGATGATGAATTTTTATGGAAACTTTGCTGTTCTTGTAAGGGCATATACCTACATCCGAATGCTTGGCCCTGAAGGGCTTCGCCGGGTTTCTGAAAATGCAATCATTAATGCAAACTACCTGTTGAGCCGCCTGCTTGAACGCTATGATCTGCCTTATCCCAAGCCGGTTCTGCACGAGTTTTGTCTCTCGGGTGACAGACAGAAAAAAGCCCACGGTGTAAGAACGCTCGATATCGCCAAAAGGCTTCTTGATTATGGCTTTCATGCACCGACCATTTATTTTCCGCTCATTGTCAGCGAAGCAATAATGATAGAGCCTACAGAAACCGAGTCAAAAGAGACTCTTGATCTCTTTGCCGATGCCCTGCTCAGCATCGCCGATGAAGCTGAAACTAACCCGGAGCTGGTGCTTTCTGCCCCGGTGACGACACCGGTCAAACGACTTGATGAGGCTCTTGCTTCAAGGCAACTGAACATCTGCTGCTCGCTCTAAGAACCAGCAGAATAAAATTAACTCAATCTTTACCAGACTTATTGTGCAGTACGAATCCATGTTGTTATACTTCAAAAAAACTCGAGGCTATGCTCTTACATCGCACGAAAGTTCTTGTACTCAACAGCAGCTATGAACCTTTAAGTATTTGTGACGCCCAGAAAGCCGTTCTTTTACTCTTTGGAGGTAAAGCAGTGCCGGTCGCTCATCACCCGGAACGGGTCATCTGCACCGTTTCCCGAAGCTATCCCCTGCCGAGTATTGTCCGACTGACATTTTTTGTCAGGGTACCCTACAAAAGAATCATACTGAACCGGAAAAATATTCTCCTCAGAGACAGTTTTCAGTGCCAGTATTGCGGCAAAACAGATCACCCATTAACCATTGATCACATACTTCCACGTTCAAGAGGCGGTGAATATACATGGGAAAACCTTATAACAGCTTGTCCCCGATGTAATTCGAAAAAAGGAAACCGAACCCCTCGCGAAGCAGGGATGCACCCTTTAAAACAACCGATCAGACCTAATAACCTGATGTTCATGCAGCAGACGACAACAACTTTTTCCGATGAATGGAAGCCTTACCTATATATGAGCTGAATAAACATCCTCTTCGACTTCAACCATTTTTTCAAGATAAAGCTGCTGATGCCTGACTGTAATCCCGAATTAGTCCTACCCTCATGGATTAATGCGTTCACAGCAGAACACAGTGGCTTTTTCATGTCTGACAATGAGCGCATGAGCTTCGCAATTGAACTTTCCAGGCAAAACACTCTCCAAAAAACAGGCGGTCCTTTTGGTGCTGCGGTTTTTGAGCGATTGTCAGGTAAGCTAGTTGCTGTCGGGGTTAATCTCGTGATAAAGAGCAACTGCTCACACAACCATGCCGAGATGGTTGCGATAGCCCTGGCCGAGCATCGTCTTCGGCGTTACACTCTCAGCCATCCCGATCTGCCGGACCATGAACTTGTAACTTCCTCTGAACCATGTATCATGTGTTTTGGAGCAATCATCTGGTCAGGGATCAAGCGTCTTGTATGCGGAGCTTATACCGTCGATGTCGAGAGTGCCGGTTTTGATGAAGGCCCTAAACCTGATAATTGGATAGAAGAACTTGAACAACGAGGAATCGAGGTAATTACCGGTGTGGAGCGCTTAAAAGCCAGGTCGGTTATCCAGAACTACATCGCAGAGGGCGGGCTTCTCTATAATGGCAATCCAAGACGATAAATCAGTATTGTCAGGAATTTTTTTACTTTTCATGCAGAACCCGCAGGCTTTTACACTGCATCAGGAATACCGGAACCAATCTCAACCGAATGAAACAACGCCACTTTCGCCTGCTTTCTGGATTTTTCAGCATTCTGCTGTTCATACCTGCACCACTAATCGGGTCTACTCCGATAAAACCAGGGAGCGAACCATGGGCTGCCCAGCAGATTTTCAACGTTACAGACACCAGAATTGAAGAGACACTGAAAAGTCTGAGCCTTTCACAAAAGGTCGGGCAGATGATTATAGCAGAGTCAGATGGACATTATAACAGCGATGATGATTCCGCCTACCGGCTTCTTGACAAGCTGGTAAAGGAAGAAAAAATTGGCGGCATCATGTTTCTGAAGGGAGGCGCTTTCAGCGCTGCCATGCTGGCTAACCACTTTCAGTCTCTTGCACCGCGTCCTCTCCTGATGAGTGCCGATATGGAACGGGGACTGGCCATGAGATTGAGCGGTGCTACCGAGTTCCCCCCGAATATGGCCCTGGCAGCAACACTGGATTCCAGATTTGCCGCTAAAATGGCACAGGCCATTGCAAAAGAGGCAAAAGTCGTTGGACTTCAGCAGGACTATGGCCCAACCCTTGATTTGAACATCAATCCGTTAAACCCCATCATCAACACCCGTTCGTTCGGCGATAATGTCGCTTTGACCATTGAAATGTCCCATGCGGTTATCGAGGGACTGCAGTCGAACGGAATTATTGCAACCGCAAAGCACTTCCCGGGGCACGGAGACGTAAGCGTTGACAGCCATATTTCACTTCCGGTGCTCAGGGCTGACCGTCAGCAACTGGAAGATTATGAACTGAAGCCCTTTAAGGCTGCCATAGAACAAGGAGTCATCAGCGTTATGATCGGGCATCTTGCTGTGCCGAAATTAACCGGCACAATGGAGCCTGCATCAATTTCAAAAATAATCGTCACCGACCTGCTTCGACATGAACTTGGATTTCAGGGGCTGATCATTACCGACGCACTGAACATGAAAGCGCTGTACAATGGTCAAAATGTGCCGGATGTATCCATTAAAGCCGTTCAGGCTGGAAACGACCTTCTGCTCTTTTCCCCTGATCCTGAACTGACCCATCGCTCTATTGTTCAGGCCGTTGAAAAAGGCCTTGTCCCGATAGAGCAGATTGATGCCTCTGTACGAAGAATCCTTCAGGCAAAACAGTGGCTCGACATCGAACACCACAAGCTCGTCGATCTGAACCGGGTCCAGGAAAATGCAAGTCCCGAATCCCACCGCGATCTTGCAAAGGAAATAGCTGAAGCCTCCGTGACTCTCGTCAAGGATGACAACCACTTCATGCCTCTGAGAAGAGTCTCGTCAGGCAACCTTCTCAATATTATTCTGCAGGATAAAACCAACCTTGAAGTAGGTAAAGGATATATCAAAAACATCGACAACTATTATACGGCCGACCATATCAGGATTGATCCCGGGGCCGACTCTCTTCGCTATGCAAATGCTACCGAAATGGCAATGAAAGCACCTGCGGTTATTGTAACCTCCTATGTCCAGGCGCTCTCCGGGTCTGGAACCCTGAAGCTTACCGAAAAGCAGCAGGAGTTTGTCCACTCTCTGGCGACAATGATGCCGAAAGAAAAACCGCTGATTTTCATTTCCCTCGGGACTCCTTACCTGATCAACTATTTCCCTGAATTAACAACCTATCTCTGCACCTATTCATCAAAAGAGGAAAGTGAAGAGTATGCTGTAAAAGCACTGAAAGGGAAACTTAAACCCCGGGGAGTACTTCCCGTATCGTTGCAGGGAAACCCCCGCTGAACAACATTGATCGATCAACAACCTCTTTACCGGCATTATCACTATGGGAAAAACCATTAGGGACGAATCAACCGCAAGCGCCTACTGGGCGGCAGTCAATACCTTTTGTTCGCTGAAGGACGTTCATGTCATTGCTGATGCACCGGTCGGCTGCTACAATCTTGTCGGTGTCGCTGTCATTGACTATACCGATGCCGTTCCCTACCTTGAAAATCTTACCCCGTCAAGCCTTACCGAAAAGGAAATCGCCTCTTCAGGCAGTTCTGAGATTGTCAGAGAGACAATTGAAAAACTGCAGGCGCCTGGACGGCAACTGATTCTGGTATCGAGTGCGGAGAGCGAAATGATCGGCAGCGACCATCAACGAATGCTGCAGATGAAATACCCTGATGTCCGATTTTTTCCATCGAACTCACTCGGTGAAAATGAATGGAAGGGCCGGGAACGAGCGCTAAAATGGCTCCATGAACAATTTGATGATCATCAGCCCGCTGCGGTTGAACCGGGTACCGTAAGCATTATCGGACCAACTTACGGCTGCTTCAACAGTCCATCAGATCTTGCCGAAATCAAGCGCCTGGTTGAGGGCGTTGGAGGCCGCCTCCGTCATGTTTATCCCTTTGAAAGCTCACTGCATGATGTTGCGAAGCTGAAAAACTCCGATGTCATTGTGCAGATGTATCATGAATTCGGGAGCAGCCTTGCCGGGTTACTGAAAAGACCTGTGCTGCAGGCTCCTTTCGGCATTGATGAAACTAAGAATTTTATTCTCGAGCTTGGAAGGCTGCTGAATAAAAATGAAGAGGCTGAAGCTTTTTTGAAAAAAGAAAAACGCACCACACTGAAACCAATATGGGATCTCTGGCGCGGCCCACAGGCTGAGTGGTTTCCAACTATACGATTCGGAGTAACAGCCGCAAAAACCTACGCACTCGGATTGAACACCTTTCTTGCCGGGGAGATGGGAATGCTCTGCCTTTTCAGTCACGACACCGCCGAAGCCGACAACACCCTGATCCGTGAAGAGATTAAACAGAAACAGCCGCAGTTCCTCTTTGGCAGGATTGTTGATAAAATCTATCTGGCCGAGCTTGACGCCAAAACACGATTTATTCCGGCAGGTTTTCCCGGCCCTATCGTCCGCAGGGCTCTCGGAACACCCTTCATGGGTCATAGCGGAGCGGTCTATCTCCTCCAGGAAATTGTCAATGCCCTCTATGACATGCTCTTCAACTTCCTCCCTCTCAACCGTCAAGGCACAAGAGGCGAGGAGAGTGCCGGCAAGGTGGCGTGGAGCAATGAAGCTAATGCCATTTTAAATGAAATTGTTAAAAAAGCACCATTCATCAGCCAGATCTCGTTCGGCCGCGAACTGAAAAGAAAAGCCGAACGGTTGGCTCTGAAGCAGGGTAAGGATACCGTCACTCCTGAGATCATGCGAATGATGAACTGATTTGGAATATTTTGTTTTTTTGTGTATAGTCCAAGTCCACTTTCCGGAACCGGGGAATGCAGTTATTAACTGCTCAGCCCTCCCGGCCCGGCATTGCTAACGAAAAGAGGCTGTATAGATTTTTCCATACGAAGAAGTTGCGATTGCAGCACGCTTGGCATGGAGTGAAACGACAAGAAACAGAATGTCTGAAAATCAGGAACAACTGGCTTTGATAGCCCTTACCCTGCCGGACGGGACAGTTAAATCATTCCCATCAGGCAGTACCGGTCTGGATATTGCACTTTCTATTGGACGAAAACTTGCGCAAGATGCCCTGGCGCTGAAGGTTAACGCTACTCTTGTTGATCTGACCGCCCCGGTTACCGCTGACTCTGCGATTGAAATCATTACCTTTGATTCAGCTGACGGCAAAGATATTTTCTGGCACAGCTCAAGCCATATCATGGCCCAGGCTATTGAAGAGCTTTTTCCCGGCAGTAAATTCGGCGCCGGCCCATCTATAGAGCAGGGCTTCTATTACGATGTTGCATCGCTCCACCGCTTCCGCGAAGAGGATTTGCGCGCAATAGAGACAAAAATGCTTGAGATAAGCCAACGCGACATACATATTCAACGGGAAGAGATGGCCCGTACAGCGGCCATAGAGTTTTTCAAGCATACGAGAACCGACCCCTATAAGGTTGAAATTCTTGAAGATACCCTGAAAAACGTCGACGCCGTTTCACTCTATCATCAGAACGGTTTTACCGATCTGTGCATTGGTCCTCACCTGCCGACAACCTCGAAGCTCAAGGCAGTTCTTTTGACCAATATCTCCTCCTCC
>Ga0209697_10000741_pt1 | contig 53669 bp, 52 predicted proteins | sample AliMusrvi5mmetaG_FD_184115 | JGI IMG/M metagenome (GOLD analysis project Ga0209697, IMG submission 184115) | Freshwater lake bacterial and archeal communities from Alinen Mustajarvi, Finland, to study Microbial Dark Matter (Phase II) - Alinen... | ecosystem: Environmental > Aquatic > Freshwater...
ACATTCAGTCACCCTTATGCAGTTGCGCTTCGCTTCGTTCGCTGTGGTCAACTTACGGGAGGACTTGCACCTCCAAGATTGCGCCCATGCTGGGCGCACCAAAAAAAAGCGCCCTTGCAGGCGCTTGAAATCATCGATATTTTGAGATGCTTTTTCAACTGCTCAATGCCTCAGCGCCTGCAACAATTTCACTCAGTTCTGTAGTGATTGCAGCCTGTCTTGCACGGTTGTAACTGATGTTGAGAGTACGAAGAAGCTCCTTTGCATTTTCTGTGGCAGAATCCATAGCCGCCATACGGGCAGCCTGCTCTGCAGCATTCGATTCAAGCATCATCCTCCATATCTGGGTATTGAGATGCTTAGGCACAAGCACGTCAATAATAGCTGATGGTGATGGCTCGTAAATATAATCACTGCTGCTCTCCTTCCCCGAGGCTTCAGGTGCAATAGGCAGAAGCACTTCTGCTTTCAGGTTCGGCGCCAGTACCGACTTGAATTCATTGTAGGCAACAATCACTCTGTCAACCTCGCCTCGCAGATACATGCCGGACGCGGTATCAGCAATCTCTTTTGCCGTACTGAAATCAAGACTCTGAAAAACAGCCGGATATCCCTTGACAATTTTATAGTCTCTTTTCCTGAAAAAATCAAACCCGCGGGAACCGGCACAAATCATGCTTACTCCGCCCTTGCTGTGAATATCGGCGAAGTCCTCATGAATGGTTTTGTACGCAAGCTTGATGATATTGGTATTAAATGCGCCGCACAGGCCCCTGTCGGAAGTGATAAGAATCACAAGAACTTTGTTGACCTCAGAACGGCCCGAAAGCAAGGGATTGAGCGAAGTATCTACCTTGGCTGACAAGGAACCCAGCATATCCTTCAGCTTTGCAGCATAAGGACGGGCCATTACTGCTCGCTCCTGAGCCCTTCTCAGCTTTGCAGCAGCCACCATCTTCATCGCCTTGGTGACCTGCTGTGTAGACTTTACCCCCTTGATTCGTACACGTATATCCTTTAATGTAGGCATGTATTTCGGGACTGTTATTAAATTGCTTAAAAACCCTCTTTTCTCTTCTTACGCCTTATTTTTTTCCTTGAAGGTATTCACAAACTTAACAGCAATTTCCTTAAGCGTGTTTGCTGCATCAGTCTCCAAAGTACCTTTCTCGGCAATGCTTTTGAGGATATCGCTGTGCTTGACCTCAAGCATCCCAAGGAACTCCTCCTCAAACTTGCGGATAAAGCGTAAATCAACCGAATCGAGCAATCCCTGGGTACCAAGAAAAATAATGGCAACCTGTTTTTCAACCGGCATCGGGATATACTGACCCTGTTTAAGAATTTCGACAAGTCTTGCACCCCTGTCAAGCTGAGCCTTTGTGGTTTTATCAAGATCAGAACCGAATTTCGAAAAAGCCTCAAGTTCACGGAACTGAGCAAGATCAAGACGCAGGGTACCGGCAACCTTTTTCATGGCCTTGATCTGGGCACTTCCACCAACACGGGATACTGATATACCAACGTTGATAGCCGGCCTCTGTCCGGAGTTAAACAGGTTGGATTCAAGAAATATCTGACCATCGGTGATAGAGATCACATTGGTAGGAATATATGCAGAGACGTCACCCGCCTGGGTTTCAATTACCGGCAGTGCGGTAAGACTTCCGCCACCCTTCACTATTGGCTTAAGAGCATCAGGAAGATCGTTCATCTTCCTTGCGACCTCGATATCGTCTGTAATTTTCGCAGCTCTTTCAAGCAGACGGGAATGCAGATAAAAAACGTCGCCAGGGTATGCTTCACGTCCCGGCGGACGACGAAGAAGCAGGGAAAGCTGACGATAGGCAACAGCCTGCTTTGAAAGATCATCATACACAACAAGAGCGTGGCGACCCGTATCGCGGAAATACTCGCCAAGAGTAGCACCGGCAAACGGAGCGATAAACTGCAGAGGTGCAGGATCAGATGCAGTTGCAGAAATAACGATGGTATACTCCATCGCGTTATACTTTTCGAGGGTATTGACAACTTGAGCCACAGTGGAACCTTTCAGTCCAATAGCCACGTAGATGCAATAAACCCCTTTGCCTTTCTGGTTAATGATGGTATCAAGCGCAACAGCTGTTTTTCCTGTCTGACGATCACCGATAATAAGTTCACGCTGTCCGCGGCCGATCGGAATCATCGAATCGATAGCCTTGAGACCTGTCTGCAGCGGTTCGTTAACCGATTTCCGATAAATAACACCGGGAGCCCGGCGTTCGAGAGGAAGACGGAGCTGAGTTTCAATTGGGCCTTTGCCATCAATCGGCTCACCAAGAGGATTGATAACTCTGCCAAGCATAGCTTCACCAACCGGAATTGAAGCAAGCATGCTTGTTCTTTTAACCGTGTCGCCTTCTTTTACCAGATTTGATTCACCAAACAATACAGCGCCGACGTTGTCCTCCTCGAGATTCAATGCCATTCCCATTACTTTATTGGGAAACTCGAGAAGCTCGCCTGCTGCAACCTTCGATAAACCGTATACACGAGCAATACCGTCACCAACCTGCAGCACTGTTCCCACATCATAAACGTCTGCTTCTGACTCAAAACCGGCAAGCTGCTTGCGAAGTATAGATGAAACCTCATCAGGCCTGACTGTTATAGACATATCTTATTCCGCTTGGTTATTTGTTTAAGAAAAGAAGAAGATTCTGCTTACCTTCTTTTGAAAGTCCAACTTGGATATTCACCATTCCAAAAGAATTAAACTGAAATTTAATGAAAAGCTTTTAGTTATTCAAATTCTCTCTATTATTTGAACCTATACTCTTTTTATTAGCTTAACATCCTACACCAATACCTTCAGGAATTTTGTTCGCAGAAAACGGTATGAAAACTGTCAAAGGATTCGCTTCAGCAACCGTCGGAAATGTTGCCTGCGGCTTTGATGTCTTGGGATTTGCCATTACCGAGCCCGGTGATGAAGTTATTCTGACGCTTTCCGATGAAATACAATCGGGTTCTCCGGTTTCCATTACAAGCATCACTGGTGACGATGGAGCACTTCCGCTTGATCCTAAAAAAAACACATCAAGCTTTGTTGTACTGAAATTCCTGGAATATATCCGTACACATAAACAGATAGACTTCACCGGACATATCTCCCTGGAGCTGAAAAAGCACCTGCCGCTCAGTAGCGGTATGGGAAGCAGCGCTGCAAGCGCCGCGGCAGCACTGATTGCCGCAAACGAATTGATGGGCAATCCCTGTTCTAAAATGGAGCTTGTGCACTTTGCAATTGAAGGTGAGCGGGTTGCCTGCGGATCGGCTCATGCCGACAATGCTGCACCTGCAATTCTCGGTAATTTCGTGCTGATACGGAGCTATACACCACTCGATCTCATTACAATCCCTTCACCCGAGCACCTTTACTGTTCCCTTGTACACCCCCATACCGAACTGCGCACCTCCTATGCCCGTTCGGTACTGCCTGCAAGCATCTCGCTTAAAACGGCTACCCAGCAATGGGGCAATGTCGGAGCTCTTGTTACCGGCCTGCTCACTTCTGACTATGACCTTATTGGCCGATCTCTGGTTGACGTTATCGCCGAACCGAAACGCGCTCCGCTGATTCCCGGCTTTTTTGAAGTCAAACAGGCAGCTCTTGATTCGGGCGCCCTCGGATGCAGCATCGCCGGCTCAGGTCCCTCACTGTTTGCGTTCTCTTCTTCTGAAAAAACAGCTCTTGAAGTAGGCCATGCAATGAAAGAGGCATTCATCCACTCGAAAGCACACCTTGAGTCCGATATGTGGGTATCGCCTATCTGTAAAGAAGGGGCAAGAATACTGTAACAACATTCAATTGTGAGTAATACAAATCATGATCTATTTCAGCACCAATAAATCATCAATACCTGTTTCTATAAAGAAAGCCACCCTTGAAGGACTTGCTCCCGATGGAGGACTTTACATCCCTTCGGAAATTCCTCACTTCTCCCCGGAAGAAATGGCACTTCTTGAAGGCGCAACGTTCAACAACATCGCCTTTGCCATTGCAAAAAAATTTATCGGCGGCGAGATCCCTCTGGACCAGCTCAGCGATATGATCGAAAGCTGCTACCCTTTTGATACTCCGATTGTCAAGCTAGATAATAATACCTTTATTGAGGAGCTTTTCTGCGGGCCGACACTGGCTTTCAAGGATTACGGAGCGAGGTTTCTTGCCCGACTGACCGGCTATTTTGCAGCAGAAGAGGAGAAGCTGATTACAGTCCTGGTTGCGACATCAGGAGATACAGGAAGCGCAGTTGCTTATGGCTTTCAGGGTATTCCCAACACAAGGGTCGTTCTGCTCTATCCTTCAGGGAAAGTAAGCCGCCTGCAGGAACAGCAATTGACGACCGCCGGAGGGAACGTTCACGCCCTTGAAGTAAAAGGCGATTTTGACGACTGCCAGCGCATGGTAAAACATGCGTTTATTGATCCTGACCTGAAAGAACGACTGACACTCACCTCAGCCAACTCAATCAATATATCGAGACTGATCCCTCAGTCATTCTATTATGCATGGGCAGCCTTGCAAATCAGGGAGCTCTATGGTTGCAGTGAGCCTCTCTTTTCTGTGCCGAGCGGTAATTATGGAAACCTCACTGCCGGTGTACTTGCCAAGCGTATGGGATTTCCGATAGCTCACTTTATTGCAGCATCAAATGCCAACGACAGCGTCACCCGCTATCTTGATGACGGGCGCTACGAACCACGTCAAACAATCACTACCCGTTCAACAGCAATGGACGTAGGCAATCCGAGCAATTTCGCAAGACTCAACTATTTCTATGGTAACAGTCATGTTGCTATGGGCCAAGATATCACCGGGATTGCTGTTTCGGATGAAGAAACACTTGCAGCAATCAGACTGGTGTACGACCGATTCGGCTATATCATGGATCCGCATACTGCTGTTGCTTTTCGTGCTCTTGAAAAGTACAGAGCCTCAGGCAGTAATGCAAAAAAAGCAGGCGTTGTCCTCTCAACTGCCCATCCGTCAAAATTTCTTGAGGTTATCCAGGATGCACTTGATAAAGAAATAGAAATACCCCCTCGCCTGCTGGATGTACTCGAAAAAAAGAAAAAGGCCACTATCATCAGTTCACAGTATACCGAGCTCGCCTCCTTTCTCAATGAGCTCAAACAGTCAACATGAACAACCGCGGAATAAACTTCAGAACTCTTCTATTTTTTTTCATCCTGATACCGGTCATGTTTTTCGGGTTACTCTATTCCATGCTGGTAAACATCATCGATCCAACCGGAGACGGCTTTCATAAAATAACCGCCTGGTGGGGACGTTTCAGTGCAAAACTTTTCGGCATTTCAATTGAGATAACCGGCCAGGAAAATTACTGCCCCGAAAAGAACTATCTTGTGATCAGCAACCATGCCGGTATGGCCGATATTCCTCTGCTGCTCGGCACCATGAACCTGAACCTGAGGTTTGTAGCGAAAGAAGAACTTGGAAAAATACCGTTATTCGGCCATGTTATAAGAAAGGCAGGTTTTGTAATGATCAAACGAGGACAGAACAGAGAGGCACTGAAAAGCCTTCTAGCGGCAAGTGAAGTTCTAAAAAGCGGACGCTCAGTACATATTTTTCCGGAAGGAACAAGATCGGCAGACGGTAAGCTGCTTCCGTTCAAGCGGGGAGCTTTTCTTGTTGCCCAAAAGGGGGAAGCTCCGGTTCTTCCGGTCACCATTATAGGCAGCCATCTGATCACCCCGAAAAAAAGCCTTAAAATTAACAAAGGAAAAATCAGGATAATCATCGCCCCCCCTCTTCAGCCATCCCTCTTCAAAAGTGTAGAAGAACTTCGGGATGCATCATCAAAGATCATCGAAAACAATCTCACCCGTTACAGCAACAACTAAATCTGCCTGTAAAGATTCACCATCTCTATGGCAGTCATGGCGGCATCAAATCCCTTATTGCCGGCTTTCGTTCCTGCCCGCTCAATAGCCTGTTCAAGATTTTCTGTGGTGAGTACTCCAAATGAAATAGGAATCATCGTATCAAGAGCAACCTGAGCAATCCCCTTGGTGGCTTCGGCAGCAATGACATCAAAGTGTGGTGTCGACCCTCTTATAATAACCCCAAGAGTGACAATTGCGTCATAATTGCCGGTAACGGCGGCCTTTTTAGCGACTAAAGGAAGTTCGAAAGCTCCGGGACAACGCAGAATGGTGATATTCTCCTCCGATCCACCATGACGGCGAATACAATCCACAGCACCCTCAACAAGCTTCTGCCCTATAAAATCGTTGAAGCGCGACACAACCAGAGCGAACCTGATATCCTTTGCGTTCAATACTCCTTCAATCTGTTTAATCTGCATGGTAATTTTCTTTTTTTGGTTATTTCTACGAACGGCAATACCCGAGTATCCGCTCAACAAGATCGATGATAACATGACCGATGGTAATATGGCACTCCTGAACCCGGTCTGCGGAACCTGAGTGAGGCACAATAATTTCAAGATCAGCCACTCCTTTCAACACGCCACCATCACCGCCAAGCAGAGCAATGGTTTTCATCCCATGCTGCCGGGCATAATCCAGAGCATTAACTACACTTGTACTGTTTCCGCTGGTAGAAAGACCGAGCAATAGATCTCCTTCACGTCCATAAGCTTCAACAAGTCTGGCAAAGACCGCATCATACCCAAGATCGTTCGCTCCGGCTGTCAGGGCCGATGTATCTGTTGAAAGTGCAATGGCTGGAAGTGCCGGCCGCTGAACACTGCTACGGTACCGGATAGTCAGCTCAGTTGCAAGATGCTGGGCATCGGCGGCACTTCCGCCATTACCGCAGATAAGCACTTTTCCGCCCGCTTCAAACGTTTCGGCGATCATTCGAGCCATAGCCACAATAACCGCACTGTTCTGCCGCGCTACCGTCTCCTTGAGTCTTGCGCTGTAAAGCATGATATCAAGGACGACTTCTTCGTAATGTGTCCTATCGGTTAAACCTCCGGAACACTTGCACTGCTTGGTCATAAATACCATGTTAAAATAACGTAAATCAACACTGGCGTTAAATATAATGAAAAAAATAAAGCAGTTCGAAACCGCGCATTTCGCCAATGGACAAAAAAAACTCCGCCTCATGCATAACATCAGGCGGAGCTCAAGAGTGGTGAAGGAATAAAGACTCTTAGTGGTACTGAGCGCTCTCTTCTTTGACAAATTCAACAAGCAGCTTCAAATGTTCTGGATCCATATCAGGCAGGATACCATGACCAAGGTTGAAAACATGGCCGGAATGTTCGGTATGCTGACCAAACGACTTGAGAATTTTAGCAGCTTCAGCCTTGATTCTGGCAGGTGTACCGTAAAGAACCGTAGGATCGAGATTACCCTGAAGAGCAACACGGTCATTAAGCTCAGTGCGTGCTTTGCCGATATCTATTCCCCATCCGAGGCCCATGGCGTCACAACCGGTATCAGCGATGTCTGAAAGAATGGTGTTGCAGTCCTTTGAGAAAACGATAACCGGGGTATCAGGATGTTTGGTCTTGATCGCCTGTACGGTATCCTTGATGTAAGGAAGAGCGTACTCGCGATAGTCATCCTCGGAGAGTGCGCTTGCCCATGAATCAAAAATCTGGATGGCATCGGCGCCAGCCTCGATCTGCTTCAGCACATAGGCAGTTATGACGCCTGAAATCTTGCCGAGAAGCGCATGGGCCATTGCTGGCTCACGGTACATCATCTGCTTGGCGTATGCGTAGTTTTTGGAACCTCCACCTTCAACCGCATAGGTAAAGAGTGTCCATGCCGCTCCGGTAAAACCAATAAGAGGAACACGGTTATCGAGTTCTTTTTTGGTCATACGGAGTGCATCCATCACATAACCGAGCTTTTCATCGATATCAGGAACAATCAGTTTATCGATATCAGCCTGGGAACGTATCGGGGGAGTAAGTCTGATTCCTTTGGATTCGATAATCTCGACATTCATACCCATGGCTTCATTCACGACAAGAATATCGGAAAAAATGATAGCTGCATCCACACCCATTAATTCAACAGGTTGAATAGTTACCTCGGTTGCCAGCTCCGGGGTTTTACAAAGAGTTAGAAAATCTGTTTTTTCTCTCACAGCACGGTACTCCGGTAAATAACGACCGGCCTGCCTCATTACCCAGATTGGCGTCCGGGAACATGGCTGACGCTTTAATGCCCGGAGAAAAAGATCATTTTTGAGCATGCAATGCAATAATTTGATGGGTTAACAAAACAAGATCCCCCTCAGAACACAAGGAAAATTCCAGGCTGAGAGCAAAGTAAAAGTGCAAAGTTACGTTTTTTTAGCCTTTAATTAAAACTTTCCGGCAGATCAGTAAACAATGCGGAATTCATTCGGTTGCAGCACCCCGGTTCAGCTCACAATATGCCTTTTAATACCAAGTTGCTTTGCTGTGTAACCAAGGGCGAGACCGACCATTTCAGAAATATGAAAAACAGGAATAGAACTATCGATATGAGCCTGTTTGAGCGCCTTTGACTGATAGCCGTCAAGCACGGTATGGCAGAGCGGACAGGGGGTTACAATAAAATCGGCTTTTGAGTTGATCGCCTCTTCAAGTGCTTCGGCAGCAACATTGAGAGATTCTTCCTCAGCAACCAGAAGTGTATGAAAGCCACAACAACGGTTTTTATGCTCAAAGGGGATGGTTTGCCCTCCAAGAGCCTCAATCAACTGGTCAAGCGAGCTTGGAGCAAGAGGATTATCCCTGCCGAGAACTTTTGACGGCCTGAGAATATGACACCCATAAAAGGGGGCAATCCGGTAATTTTTCAAAGGAACCGTTACTTTGGCTTTGATTGAGTCCAGACCGACATCGTCAACCAGTACCCACAAAAGGTGCCGAACCTCGGAGGTACCTCGATATTCAAGCCCTTCCTTTTTCAAAATATCATTGACCTCTTTTTTCAGCGCAGGTGTTTCATCAAGTTTTTTCTTGGCAGTACGGATGGTCATCAAACAGGTATTGCAGGAGACGATAAGATCAAGGCCCATTTTTTCAGCAAGCGCAATATTGCGCGCATTAACCAGCGCAAAATGTTTAGGGCTGACATAATCGAGGTTACTTCCCCCGCAGCATGTGCCTTCATGGAGCTTGACAAACTCAAGGCCAAGATCTTTCTGCCAAAAATCGATCGAACGGTCCACCTCTTTCGTCATGGACTCATTGATGCAGCTCATATAATATGCATATCGCTTCATCCGGCAGTTCTCCCTTATTATTTTTTATGCGATTTAAGATGATCCTGCTTGACATGTTCGGTCATTTCCCTGAACATCGCCCTGAATATCTTTATTCCCTTAGCCGGTTTTACAAGCGGCGGCGGAGGTGGCGTTCTTCGTTTGACAATCATTTTCATAGCCATCGGCAAAAGGTTCCGCAGTGTCCAGACCATTCCGTTGGTTCTGATGGGAAGAGTGGCTTCAACCAGCTTGCCTTTCTTTTCAATATCCTCCATAAAGGCTTCAGCATGTTTAGCACCGCTGGTATCTCTCGGACCTCTGCTTTCAAGAGCATCCTCACGTATCGCGTGAATTGCTTCCATGATCGGAATGCTTTTTACACACGATTCCTGACAGCGGTAGCAATGTGTACAGTCCCAGACTCCATGATCCTTAACCAGTTCAGCAAGGCGTATATCATGCATTGAATCCCGGCTGTCGACATTCATTCGGTAAGATTTCAATAGAACAGCGGGTGAAACATACTCTTTGTTCGCCCTTAAAATGCTGCACTCCGAAACACATGATGCACAGAGAATACAGTCTGTCGCCTTATCATACTGCTGAAACTCTTCTTCGGAAATGAGAAACTCCTTCTTACCCATTTCGGCAAGGGGCATAGTAGAGTCAATCCAGTTCGAATAATGCGTCATCTTGTCGACCAGCGGATCCATGTCGACGATAAGATCCTTGATCATCGGCAGGCTGCGCAAAGGCTCTATCCTGATTATTCCGGGTTCCCGGCATTTATCGAGCTCATCCCATACCTGGCTCGTGCAGGCAAGTTTGGATATTCCATTCACACGCATACCGCAGGAGCCGCAGATTCCTGCCTGACAGAAGGCCCTGAAGCTGAGCGTTGCGTCAACATGCTCCTTGATATAATTCAACGATCTGAGCACAGTAATACCTCTTTCTGCCGAAATGGTATAATCATCGAAGTAAGGCTTGCTGTCGACCTGTGGATTAAAGCGAAAAACCCGGAAGGTTACATCTCTTTTTCCTTCCTGATGCTGATCTATTGTGTCCGTCATGAGAGAGAATGATTAATAAGTTCTTTCCTGGAGTTCATACCGTCCCATCGTTACCGGTTTTTCGCCTGGAATGACTTTACCGTCAACAAGGGTTGCCAGAGTATGCTTGTGCCACTTTTCGTCATCCCTGACAGGAAAATCGATGCGGGTATGGGAACCCCGGCTTTCCTCACGGGCCAAAGCGCCAACTGCAACAGTTTCTGCCAGATCAAGCATATTTTTAAGTTCAAGTACCTGCATGAGATTGGTGTTGAAAACATCACTGGAATCAAAGACCCGGACTTTTTTGAACCGCTCTTTAAGCTCTGCAATATCCTGTATACCTGTATGAATCAGGGAGGATTCTCTGAAAATTCCAACATTGAGAGCAAGTGTCTGACCAAGTTCCTCACGCAGTGCGCCATATCGCTCATAGTGCCCGGAAGGCTGCATTCTGGTTCTGATCTCCTCAATACTCTCCTTGAGTTCCTCTTCCGAAATGGTACCGGGCTCAAATTTCCCAGCCTCCTCAGCTGCTGTATGGCCGGCAATACGTCCAAACACAAGAATGTCGAGCAGAGAATTTCCGCCAAGACGGTTTGCTCCATGCACCGAAACACAGGCACACTCACCTGCAGCATAGACTCCGTCCATTACCGTGCGACCGAAGTTATCAGTATCAATTCCACCCATTGAGTAATGAGCAGTCGGCCTGATAGGAATCGGCTCTTCGATAGGATCGACGCCTTCAAAATTCAATGACATCTCGCGTATCTGCGGCAGCCGCGATTTGATGAGATCCGCTCCAAGATGGCGGAGATCGAGATGGATATATTTTCCTGCAGGGCTGTCAAACCCTCGTCCTTCAAGTATTTCAGTTTCAATTGAACGTGAAACAAGGTCTCGTGGGCCAAGCTCCATCTTTTCTTTCGCATATCGGGCCATGAAACGTTCACCATCTTTATTGATCAGGTAGCCCCCTTCACCCCTGGCTCCTTCAGTAACAAGCAGACCGCTCTTTCTTAGGCCTGTAGGATGAAACTGAACAAACTCCATGTCTTTCATAGGTATACCGGCACGATATGCAATGGCCTGACCGTCACCGGTATTCCCCGCTGCATTGCTTGATCGGTTCCAGTACATCTTGGCATAGCCGCCGGTAGCAAAAATCACTGTTTTGGCAGGAAATGCTTCAACCTTGCCGGTCTTCATATTCATGGCAATCAAGCCCTTCGAACGACTTCCTTTGACCGAGAGGCTCAATGCGAAATATTCGTTAAAGAAAAGCACCCCTTTTCTCAAACACTGTTCATAAAGTGTCTGTAGAATAGTATGACCTGTTTTATCGGCACAGTAACAGCAGCGTGGACGACCGGCTCCGCCGAACGGCCTCTGTGCAATGGTGTTATCTTCCATTCTGGACCAGGGTGTCCCGATATTTTCAAGTTCACGGATAATTTTTGGAGCTTCAGAGCAAAGCACATCAACGGCATCCTGATCAGCAAGATAATCGCTTCCCTTGATGGTATCGAAAATATGCATTTCAACAGTATCATCCTTTGCCTTATTGGCAAGTGCAGCATTGGCTCCACCCTGAGCCGCAGAGGTATGCGAACGGTTCGGATAAACTTTGGACAAAACGGCGATATTCAAAGCAGGATTGGTTTTCATAGCCTCCATTGCGGCATAAAGACCGGCACCCCCGCCTCCGACAATAACAATATCAAATGGTTTCATACGCTCAAATCTCTTTATGAAGCTGTTGAGAACGCTTCACTGATTAAACAGAAGGGCACTGCTGCGGCAGAGCCCCGCTCGTTGAAATTGTCTTTATGGTATTACTGAGGAATGCAGTATAATAGAACCTAACTGCCGGACATTTCTATACCTGATGCTGATTTGAAAAGTACACTGTACAGCGCACCCTCCCCCTTGAACTCAAAAACCCTCCATGACGATGTGCAGAAACTCCGCTACATGGCTACATGGTCATCATGAATCGGAAGTTCCTCGACAGCATGAAGCACATCAGTCATATTGAGGATTCCCAAAACCTTATTGTTTTCCATAACGGTAAGACGCCTGATATTGGTCCTTTTCATCAGGCGAAGAGCATACTTTATCCTGAGGGCAGGGTTGACACTGATGACAGGCTTGCTCATAATCTGAAACACAGGGGTATTCCAGGGATCGCGATGCACATCCTCGCCGGGATCGATTACTTTCTCAAGAATATCTTTTTCAGTCACAATACCATAGCAATCGTCCTCATTCCGAGGCTCAACAACAAGTCCGCTCTCGTTGGTCTTTTTCATAATCTGAAGCGCCTCTGCAACAGTACAGCTTCCTTTAATAATATGAAAATCCTTCTGCATGAGTGCAGATACCGGCAGCGTCCGTAATGTTATAAGCTGATCCATAATCGTCAGGTTGCTTAAATATTAAAAAAACACAGAATGGCGCGCTATTAATGCGTAAAACAATCACCAATAGAGCACCTATAGTATTTCTGAAAGCTCGTTAAGGCGGGTTCCGTCAGCCTGCGCATGAAAAACTGGCGTAAGATATCAATTTATAAAAAAAAACGACATAATTGCAAGAGCGGCCTTTTCAAAACAGCTTTTATACAATCCCATGAGTTTTTTTGTAAACTGCCCAGTTCTGTTTCAACAGGAGAAAAGCATTGAAATCCTTCTGAAGGAGAAAGGGATTCGAAGAGCGTTCATAGCCGATGGATGAGACTGGAAAGAGCCCGTAATCGTGACCGGGATAGACTTTTGTAGCGTCGGCGAGCAACATGATTTTGTGATGCAGTGACTTGTATTCCATTAAAGCCTGCTCTTCGGTGCCTGTTCCCCCGACCTTCCCCGTAAAGAGCGTGTCACCGGTAAAGAGTGCATCGCCAATATTAATGCAGATAGAATCCCTGGTATGACCAGGGGTATGGAGAATTCGGACATCAAGAGAACCAATTGGAAACAGAGCACCTTCATCCACCCTGATACCTGTTCGGGAACAGGTATCTCCGAAAAGAAGGGGTACGATACCACTCAGACGCCTGATGGTGTCATTGCCATTGGTATGATCATCATGACCGTGGGTTGAAAAAACAAACCGTATATCAAAACCATGTTCTGCAGCAAACCGGACAATCATTTCCGGATTGAAGGACGCATCGATCACGAGGGCTTCACCCGAAGCCTCATCGGCGACAAGATAACCGAAGTTCCTGTCGCCGCCTGTACGAAACTGTTCGACAATCATTATAAGACCCTTTTTTTTCAGGCAGTTTTTTCAACATTCATGAGAAAAGCACGGGCAGGAAAATCCTTGTCCACAGCTATAGGGTTCTTCTCAAGTTCTTGCATGATAGTTTCAGCCTTATCATCGTCAAGGATAGCAAAACACAGGGATGAATAGGTCCCGATCATCTCATCGGTTGGCCACCACGCCTGCCCCTGTAATCCTGTTTTTTCGCAGTTGCACCCCCTGATATCCATACTGCTGATCATTGACACTTTGTGCTCCTGAAAGAGACGCCGCACTTTCGGGCGGGTCTCTTCGTGTCCCATTATGGCCAGAAATTTCATGATTTTTTAGTTATAACAGGTTTTTCTGATTTCTTTTCAGCCATGTAATAGACAATCGGCACAACCACAAGCGTTAGAATGGTTGAAAGAACACCACCCCAGATGAGCGATATGGCAAGACCCTGAAAAATCGGGTCAAAAAGCATGACAACGGAACCAATAACAACTGCGCCTGACGTCAGAATAATCGGGCGCGTCCGTACTGCAGCTGACTCAATGACGGCCTGCTTCAGCTCAATCCCTTCCGCCCTTCGGATCTGGATGAAATCAATCAGCAGTACAGAGTTCCTTACCATAATGCCAGCCAGAGCAATCATGCCGATCATACTTGTAGCGGTAAAGAAGGCTCCGTGCAGCATGTGGCCGGGAATAATGCCCACAAGGCTCAACGGAATGGCGATCATCATGATTAACGGTGTCTTGAAGGACTGGAACCATCCGATAATCAAAAGGTAAATAATGACAAGCACGACCGCAAACGCTGTTCCGAGATCGCGGAACACCTCAAACGTAATCTGCCACTCTCCGTCCCACTTCATCGAAAGTTTATCTTCGGTTGTTGGGGCTGACGTATAAAGAGGATTTATGGAATAGCCTGCGGGAAGCTTGATCTTCTGGATTTTTTTATCCATGTCGAGCATGGCGTAGACCGGGCTTTCCGTCGCACCGGCAACATCCGCAGTCACATAAACCACCCGGCGAAGATCCTTGTGGTAAATGCTTTTATCCTGAATTTTCTCCTCAACCTTCACCAGTTCCGACAGTGGAATCATTTCACCGGCACGCAATCGTGTTGTCAGAGTCCCCATTCCCTGTGACTGTACAAAAATACCGGACAGATCATGCAATGAAGTTCTGTCTGCCTGTGGCAACCGTACCTGAATCGTTACAGGATCAAGCTCGTTTGCTGTATGAATCAGCCCCACATCCATGCCCGCAAGCGACATACGCAAGGTCTGGGCTATCTGTTCGGCACTGACTCCCCGGAACGCAGCCCGCTCTTTGTTGACCACCAGATTGTACACCTTCTGGTCGGCTTCAACCACCCAGTCAACATCAACCACGCCGGGTGTCTCTTTAAACACCTGCTTTACCTGAGCAGCAAGGGCAATCTGCTCACTCTGTGTTGGCCCGTAAATTTCAGCAACAAGCGTTGACATAACAGGGGGGCCTGGAGGAATCTCGACAATTTTTGCATTCCCATGATAACGCTGTGCAATCTGCTGAACTCCCGGTCTGACGCGTTTGGCTATATCATGGCTTTGAGCCTTACGATCGCCTTTATGAACAAGATTAACCTGTATATCGGCCATATTCGCCTTCTGGCGGAGATAGTAGTGGCGTACAAGACCATTGAAATTGATCGGTGCATTGGTACCGACATAGTACTGATAACTGCTGACCTCCGGAACTGTTTTCAGATAGGCGGAGACCTCCTTGGCGACTCTCGCGGTCTGCTCAAGCGAGGTGCCTTCCGGCATATCGAGAATGACCTGAAACTCGTTCTTGTTGTCAAACGGCAGCATCTTCATCTGCACAGCTTTGAGCGGCACCAGCGCAATAGCGCCAGCCAGCATCAAGCCAACAACACCAAACGCCAGCCACCGTTTAAGCGGGCTTTCAATAAACGGAGAGAGTATCCTGTTGAAAACTTTGTAATACCCTGTTTTGGTGACATCATACTCTTCGTGATGACCACTCTCAGTTTTCAAAAGTCGGAATGAAAGCCAGGGAGTTGCAATAAGGGCAACCAGAAGAGAGAATATCATGGCCAGTGAAGCACCAATCGGCATTGGACTCATGTAAGGGCCCATCAGACCGGAAACAAAAACCATTGGCAGCACTGCGGCAATAACCGTGAACGTTGCCAGTATTGTGGGATTACCCACCTCATTGATAGCGGTAATGGCGGCCTGCAGTTTTTGCTGTCGCTTCATGGCGAAGTGACGGTGGATGTTTTCTGCAATGATAATGGAATCGTCAACAACAATACCGGTAACAAATATCAGTGCAAACAGCGTCACCCTGTTAAGTGAATAATCCAGAAGATAATAGATCAGCAGGGTCAGGGCAAAGGTTATCGGCACTGAAGCCAAGACCACCAGTGACCCTCTCCAGCCGAGGAAAAATCCGACGACAATGGTGACGGCCACAACTGCCATAAGCAGATGTTCCAGAAGGGTAAAAACTTTCTCAGATGCAGTCGCTCCATAGTTCCTTGTCTCGGTCACCGTGATTTCGGAAGGAATAACAGTCTGGCGGAGCCCAAGCACTCTTTCCATAACCTTGTCGGCAAGGACTGAGGCATCGCCCCCTTTGCGTTTGGCAACCGTCACCGTTACCGCAGGGTACTCTCCGGCAACTGACCCTTTGGGAGCTGCTGCAGCCCATCCGAAAAAGTTGTAGTTGTTGACCTCTTCAGGCCCGTCAACCACGCTTGCCACATCACGGAGATAAACCGGTGATGCACCGTAGATACCGACGACAATATTCCCGACATCGCTGGCGCTCTCAAGAAACTTTCCTGTGCGGACAACAATCTCCTGATTCATCTGTTTGAAATCACCTGATGTCATCTGGTTGTTGGCCTGCTGCACCTGACGGGTGATCTGCAGCGGACTGACGTTGTACTTCAGGAGTTTCTGCTTGTCAAGAACAATCTTGATCTGACGTTTCAAGCCTCCCTTTATTTCAACATCACCGATATTTTTTATTTTTTTCAGTTCATCGGCAACCTCAACGGCTGTTTTCCTTATCTGGTACGGATCTTTGCTCTTGCTCCAGAAGGTGAGATTAAGCACAGGAACATCGTCAATTGAGACTTTTTTCATCAACGGAAACTGGACACCAGCGGGCATCTTGTCCATGTTTTTCATGAGGGTCGACCAGAGCTTGACCATGCTTTTCTCGGCATCCTCGCCAACTTTATAGCGGACAGTCACCAGGGCAACATCAGGCATGGAGGTGGAATAGACATAATCCACTCCCGGAATTTCGGTCAATGTTCTCTCAATCGGTTTTGCAACTCGTGCTTCAATCTCGGCAGGTGCAGCACCAGGAAAAGGGATAAAAAGATCAACCATGGGTACGACAATCTGGGGCTCTTCCTCTCTCGGCGTCATAAATGTCGCCATAATTCCCACAAGGAGAGCGGCCACCATCAAGAGCGGCGTAATCTTCGAATTGATAAACTGTTTTGCAAGTTTACCGGCAATACCTTCATTCATTTGCTCTGAACCTCCTCAGTCACACGCGGACTCTTTTTTACGGTTACGTCTTCATTAAGTGCGGGATTATAGGTTCCCACCACAAACTCTCCTTTATCCAACCCCCCGAGAACAACAAGATCACTGTTGATGAATCGGCCTGTCCTGATCCATCGCATCGACAAGCGGTCATCAGCTCCGACAACAAGAATGCCGGTTAGCTCGCCGTGACGCACGATGGCTGTCTTCGGCACAAGCAAAACCTCAGCTTCCCCTTCTGCACCGCTTGCAGTGCGAACCGGCACAATGTTTTCGACCGTTACAGCAGGTTCGGCCTTCCCGCTCTTTACCGGCTGCACCTCACTGTTTCCGCAGCCCGCAAGAAACAGTAACCCGGCTGCAGGCAAAAGCAGTAATTTCTTTTTGATAGGTATACCCATGGACTTATTTCTCTTCAGTTATCAAATCTCCTCAGTTTCCCTTGTAATAGGCAAGCTCACTTTTTGCCACGCAGTAATCATACTTTGCCTGATTCAACCTCATTTTCGCATAAGTATAGGCTTGCTCTCTCATCAAAAGCTCAAAGGTCATTGCCATGCCGGTTTTGTACTGCGACCCGATATAATCAAGGCTGACTTTACTCTCTTCAATTGACTTCTGGGCAACGACGATTCGGGCTTTAGCCGTTCTCATTGACCGTATTGATTTATCAACTTCTGCAATGCTGTTACTTCGGGCGTTTTCATAGTTGTACATCGACTCGCGCTCTTGGGCTTTAGCCTCCTGGATACGACCGGATGAAGCCATGCCATCGAAAATATTCCACTGCACATTCATACCAAGTCCCCAGCTTGAACCTCCACCGAAAATATTGTCGCTGTGCAGGTTGGTCTGGAGAAATGCGTTAACACGGGGCATCCTTGAAGCACGGGCCATATCTGCCTGATAACCGGCAATCTGCCGGCTGGTTTCGAGAGCCTTGAGATCAGCTCTATTTTCCGGCACGGTTTTACTTTCGCCACCCGGTACAACACCGTCAACCAAAAGATCTCCGGTTGGAACAATAGCTACATGAGAATCAAGATGCAGCATCACTTTGAGGGCATCGGTGGCATCTTTTATTGCATCATGCAACATAAGCTTTTGCTCCTGAAGCTCTGAAAGCCTTACCTCTGTTGATAGTTTGTCTGATTTTGTCATCAGGCCCGCACTAAAAGCTTTAGCCGCCTCGTTACTGTGCGCCTGCATGGTTTTTATAGACTGTTCGACCGCTTCAATATTTTTTCGGGCGAGAATAAGTCCGTAGTAAACTTTGCTGACCTGAAAACCAATCGTCTCCTCCGTCCTGACAGCCATATGCTCGTCAGCTTTTTTTGCAGTGAGCGCAATTGTTCTTCCTATTGCGGCATCGGCATTGTAAATGGGCTGCATGACCTGAAGGGATGTATTAAAATCGTTGATAACTGCCGGATGAGTCATCTTTTCTGCATCAAAATCTGAGTTCTGGAGACTTTTCTGCTGCAACTTGAAAACCAGTGCGGCTCCAGGATCGTTTGTCACCATCAGAGTTTCCGACAAAGTGACTTTCGGCAGAGATGACTGTCGGGTCTGAACCACTCTTGCCTCAGCCTGATCAATCCGGCTTCGGGCAGCTTTAATGGATGAATTGTTCTGACGGGCCATCGATATGGCATCGGAAAGAGAAAGTTTCACTGTGGTATCATCTGCTTTTGCCTGAAGCGGCAACGTCAGAGCGCCGGCCATACAAAAACTGATCAATGCTTTATAGACCTTCATAGCTTGTTACTGTTTTGAAATGAGTTTTAAAATCTTCTCTACACTTTTCGAGTCGTCATGATTCACGCACTCTTTGAGGTTTCGCTGAAGTACAAGCGAAAAGGTGTTATCAAGAGCCGCTTTTGCCGCCTGGAACTGTGTAATTATCTGGGAACACTCCTCTTCCCTTTCGATCATCCTTACCAATCCTTCAACCTGACCTCCCACCCTTTTCAGCCTTAGAATCACATCTTTCATAGAATCCCCGGTTATAACCATGATCGTATTATTGTAATCGCACAAAATACCCATACCCCGTATGGGTATAATAATATTAAAAAAAAACAGACCGGCAAACAGTTTTATTTCTGTCTGTCGTATTTACAACCGTTACGAGAAGCTGAAAGTGATTTTTCTCCCCTCAAGACGGCCATTGTAACTGTTTTAGTGTTTGGTAATAAGTTTTAAAATCTTTTCTACGCTTTTCGAGTCGTCATGACTCATGCACTCCTTGAGATTTCGCTGGAGTACAAGCGAAAAGGTATTATCAAGTGCTGCCTTTGCCGCTTGAAACTGCGTAATAATCTGGGCACACTCCTCTTCCCTTTCAATCATCCTGATCAATCCCTCAACCTGCCCCCCAACTCTTTTAAGCCGAAGAATGACGTCATTCATAGAACTTCTGGTTGTAACCATCATCGTGGTATTAAGTGAGCGATCCCCATACCGGGTATAGGTATAAAAATAGTAAAAAAAATGATCAACAAACAGCTTAAATCTGTCAGGAACACCGCCTGTCATAACAGAGACGGAAAGTTATTTCGTTCCGCTCGCAACAGCCACTTCTGCCTTGGAACAGCAAATATCAGACTTCACCTGACAGAGCATGCTTTCTGTCGCCTGCTGCATGATCTGCGACATGATTGTGTCGCTCATGAACTTGAGAATACCTTCAGGCATGAGGTTCAAGGGAAAGGAGAGATCGAAATCAAGAGAGATATCAGTGTCAAAAAAAACTGACGTCCTATCATCTTTTTGATGAAGAAGACATATCTCGGAACTGGCTTTTCCGATAAAGGTATTGGGAGCTTCAGATTCAAATTCAGGATATTCATGAACAGGACTCCACCTGATCCGCTTTGCTTTACTATGGAAGGGAACTCCTTTTTTTAACTTTGCAGCAAAGGTCTGTCCATAGATATCATCAGGATCATCAAGAGAAAAACTCTCTTCCTGTTGACGGACAAAAAAGACTGCAGTTATAGGATGGTTTCGAGGATCAGCTACCTGAAAAACCCACTGAAAAACGTCCAACTCCATAAAATACCTGACATTAGTGCAATAAGGATTACACTTGATCAGTTTTTCATGATTAGAAAAATATATAGTTGACTCATGCATGCAGGAGTCAAGAATGATATGCGCATTGCTTTTACCAACAACTTCCATGATGTAATAAAATAATTAAGGACCACTTTTGAGCTGTGGATTTTTTAACATTTGCAATGGATTGAGAGTTCCTGATGGAAACCTTGAAGCGGTTAACAACTGAAAAGTTGACAATTTCATCTATCCGTTCAACTTCAAACCCATCCGGAATCAACCACCAAATTCGCCTTTGGCTTCTTCAAGCATCTCACAGGTAATTTCCTTATATCCCATCTCAGAAGCATACTCTTCAGCCCCTGTTTTAATTTTACTCTGAAGAAAGGAAGGGACACTTTCAAGCCATTCCTGGGCTTCAACGGTCCACTTAACTGAACCAGTTCGTGATTTCAACGTTTTATTGTACTCATGAAGAACATCCAGAACAAACGAATCGATAAAAGTATTTTCACTGAGCACATTGGACGGGAAAATTTTTTCGACAAGTATTTTGTTACGTACCAAATGTATTTTTAACTGAGGGAGATACAGTACCGCTGCCATAGCTTCAGGGCTCCCGCATGTCAGAAACATTGCTATTTTTTTCCTCTTCAGATTTTTTTTCAGATTGCCATAATTCAAGGCCCCCAAGAGCTGCGAGGAAACAAGAAAATAGTAGACCGGTGCACCAAGGATGACAAGATCAAAATCCTTTATAAAGCTGTAATCCGCCAGTGCTTTACATTTTACCTTTTCCACATAAGCACCGCTTTCCGCAAGCTGCAGGCCAATGGTATCGATAATAGCTTCTGTAGAACCGCTTTTAGTTCTGCTATCATATAAAATAACAGCTTTCATTTTATTTTCTTGAGAGGAACTCATTATATAGCTATTTTATAATAACTTAGAGCAAATATAATCCTTTGAAATCAACAAAATCTTTACAAAAACTTTATAACTCTCTTAATAATCCTGTTTTTGAACCCCCTATCCTTTATAAGACACGCTCTGAGAAATTGTACAAAGTTAAGAAATAGATAGAATAGTTTTTTGAAGTGTGAAAATATTTGTTTCTTAAAAAAGGCAGCATTATGAATGCTTGGTAGCATAGTAAAGTCGAGAACATGTCCGACAAAAACGTGCTAAACGACATAAACGCTCGCTCGTGGTGCTCTCAGAAAAAATTTTCAAACATATTACTCCAAGCCCATACCGTATTTATGTGACAATGCTCTTCCGTTTATGGTGCCTAAAAGATTATCCTGAGCATCTATACATGTGAAGAGGATAGCCTCTTCATCATATTTTTCTATTTGCTCTGGAGTGTAAAATGTTTTAACTTGATTAAAAATCGGTAATAATTACCGGAATTAATTTTTACATAAATATCTTCCATAAACTCTAAACAAAAAAGCCATGTCAAACGGAACAAATGATGTATCAGGCGCCATCAGCAATCTTATTGATACCGTAGGCAAACTTGCACAGCAGCAGGTTGAATTGCTGAACAGCGGAATCAAAACAGCTACATCACTGATCGAGCCACTTGGAAAAACAGCTACAGATCTTGCAGGTAACATTTTAAACGCTTTTACCCAGGTTTTGCAGTCTGTCTCTTCAGCTATTACTAAAAAGTAAGAGCTTCCTGTTTTTTAAAAGCACCTTATACAAGAGTATAGGGTGCTTTTTTTTTGCTTTCCATAAAGGATTTCTCAATTGAACAGAGGGAAAGCTGGTCTCGATTGAAACGAATCCGACAGAGAAGGTTGCCTGTATGCCCATCCAGAAAAATATCACCGCACTATTCAACGCTCATTGCAGCAAAACCCTTTCAATCATAAAAATACAGGGCGATGCATCAAGTCGTCAATATTTCCGGGTAACTGGTACTCAAGGATCTTCGATTGCCTGTTACGATCCAATATTTGAAACATCAACACACGACAGCTACCCCTTTCTGCTTCTGCACAAACTTTTTTCCCGTCATGCCATTCCTGTCCCAGTTCTTATAGCCTTTGACAGTGAAAAAGGGCTTCTGCTTCTTGAAGACTGCGGCGATCTCCTCCTGCAGAACCTGTTCGGTTCCTCAATAGAGCACACTGTTCCTGACCGGTACCGGGAAATCATTGATATCCTCATACAGCTGCAGTCAATAGATGGGTATAAAAGCCAATTTCCTTTCAGTCTGAGTTTTGATCATGAAAAACTCATGTTTGAATTTGATTTTTTTATCCGTCATGCTCTCCTCGACTATTTTTCACAAACCTTCGATCGGCAGTTGATCAGTCGATTACGACATGAATTTGAAGCTATTGCAGATATTCTCGTCAAACCGCAACACTTTGTTCTGAATCACCGGGATTTTCACAGCCGCAATATTCTTATTCAAAATGAAAAACCAGTGATTATTGACTTTCAGGATGCCCGCATGGGCCTGCCGCAATATGATGCAGTTTCCCTGATAAGGGACTCCTACGTCAAGCTCAGCCCATCGCTGACCGAAGAGCTGAAGGAATATCACTACAATGCACTCTGCCAGAACAGGCTGACCACCATGAGTTTGGACGAATATCTTTTTTATTTTGATATCATGGCGTTTCAAAGAAATATCAAGGCCGTAAGTACTTTCTGTTACCAGACCAATGTTAAAAAAAACAGTACCTTCGAGCACTCTATTGCACCAACTCTAGGCTACCTGCCCGATTATATCAACGCAAGAAAAGAGCTGAAAAAAGCCGGGAAAATTCTTCAGACTCTTCTTGACGGCACAACAAAATGAAAGCATTTATCCTGGCGGCGGGTTTCGGCACACGGTTGCGTCCATTAACCGACCATATACCGAAACCACTGATTCCGATTCTTAACATTCCAAGTCTTTTCTATACTTTTTTTCTGTTGAAGCAGGCCGGAATCACCGAGATTATCTGCAATATTCACCATTATGCCATTGCGATCAGGCACTTTATAGAAGCAAGCGATCTACCTGGCCTTACGATCACTTTTTCAGAAGAGCCACTGATTCTCGGCACAGGGGGTGGCTTGAAAAAATGCGAAAACCTTCTTGGAAGTGACGAATTTCTTCTGGTCAACAGCGACATTATTACCGATATTGATTTCAGGGCACTTATAAACCACCATCACCAGTCTGGCCGGCCAGGAACCCTGACGTTGTATGAAACCCCTGAAGCTGCAACGATAGGCTATATCGGTGTTGAAAACGGTCTTGTCAAAGACTTCAGAAACAGCCGCAATACTGGACTTTATTCTGCGTATATCTATACAGGAACTGCCGTTCTCAACCCGAAGATTTTCGGGTTTCTGAAGGAAGAGTTTTCGGGAATTGTTGATACAGGATTTACTGGACTTATTGATAACGGCGGCCTCAGTTATTACCTGCATAAGGGACTTTGGATGGATATAGGTTCAATGCGGAGCTACTGGCAGGCAAATCTCGATACAACCTCAGTCATATCCGGCATGTCTGACCAAATGAACCTGGCAATCGGCAGGCGTCCACATTCGATCTCTCCTGATGCTTTCATCAGTAGCACTGCTGAAGTATACGGCTCCGTAATCGGAAAAGGATGTCACATAGGAGCTGATTGTACAATCACAAATTCAGTGCTCCTTCCTGGAGTAATCGTCAAACCGGGTACTGCCATCATCAATGCGGTTGTCGATCCATACAGTACGACAGTAATGACGCCTATGAATCAAAACAGGAACAGCACATGGTAGCAACAGGGCTTGACATCCTGCTCAGAAACACTGAGGGCATTCGGAACAGAAACATCGGACTCATTGTCAACCAGACCTCTGTAACTTCGGAATTGAAATACTCATGGAATATTCTGAAAGAGAACGGACTGCATATCAAAAGGATTTTTTCTCCTGAACATGGCCTTTTCGCTACCGAACAGGATCAGATTTCCGTCACATACCAACCGGAACTTGACTGTGAAGTGGTAAGCCTGTACGGCGAATCAGCAGAATCACTCCTTCCGGACAAAGCGCTGCTTGACAATCTCGATCTGATACTGTTTGATATTCAGGATGTTGGCTCGCGATACTACACCTATATCAATACACTCGCCCTGTTTATGGAAGCTGTTTCCGGAAGGGATATTGAAATTGTGGTGCTTGACCGCCCGAATCCCCTGGGAGGATCAATTATCGAAGGGCCAATGCTTGATCCTGCATTCAGCTCGTTTGTTGGTATCTTTCCCATACTGGTGCGCCACGGTATGACAGCAGGAGAGCTGGCTCATCTCTACAGGGACTTCAAGAAAATTGATATCAATCTGAGCGTTATTGCAATGGAAGGCTGGTCCCGTTCCATGCTCTTCCCGGAAACAGGTCTGCCCTGGATTCCTCCGTCCCCGAACATGCCTACATTCTCAACTGCGGAGGTTTATCCGGGTATGTGCCTGTTCGAAGGACTGAACGTTTCTGAAGGAAGAGGAACAACTACTCCCTTTCAACTTTCCGGAGCACCATTCATCAAGCCCGGTGAACTTGCAGAACACTGTGGAGGATACGGACTCCAAGGTGTTCTTTTCCGCCCGGTATGGTTCAAACCGACATTTCATAAGTTTTGCGGGGAAGTGATCGGCGGCATATGGTTGCAGGTTACCGACCACTCCCTGTTCCGTTCATTCGCAACAGGAGTTGCAATGACTGCTGCTTTGAAAGAGCTTTACCCTGAGCATTTGCAATTTCTCAAAAGTGTGTATGAATTCAACGATACCATTCCGGCTTTCGATCTTCTTGCAGGCAACAGTCATATACGCAACTTGATACTCAATGGTTGCGATACCGGCAGCATTGTTGCGTCATGGCAAAGCGAGGAAGCAGAATTCGCTGGAATCAAGCAAGGCTTTCACCTTTACGATTAGCGGACACTCTCGATGCTCCTCACAATGAAAATGAAGACTATGCCCGATATCCGTCTTATTAACCTCTTCTGAACAATACTGACAATGCAGACCATCGATCTTGCCATCATTATTCTGTTTCTTATTGGCAATACACTCTTCGGTCTATGGCATGGTAAAAGCAACAAAAATTCAAGCGACTATTTTCACGGCGGTCACAACATGCCTTGGATTGTTTCGATGCTCTCAATTGTCGCATCCGAAACCTCGGTACTGACTTTCGTCAGTGTTCCCGGTCTGGCCTATCGAGGCGACTGGACCTTCCTACAGCTTGCAATGGGATACATTATCGGCAGGATCCTTGTAAGTTTTGTGCTCTTACCCCTGTATTTCAAACATGGCGTCAACTCTATTTATGAAATCATCGGCATCCGGTTCGGGCCTGGAATGCATAAACTGGCAGCTATTGTTTTTCTTGTCACCAGAACTCTTGGCGATGCCATAAGGTTTCTCGCTGCCGGTGTGGTTGTGCAGGTGGTAACCGGCTGGTCTCTGCCCCTTTCCATCATGATCATCGGTGTTGTCACCCTTGTCTACACCCTCTCAGGAGGCATCAAGGCAGTTATCTGGCTTGAAAGTTTTCAGTTTGCTCTTTACCTCCTCGGCGGGATTCTTTCCATAGTTTTCCTGCTCCATAACATAGACTTGACTCTTCCTGACATACTCACTTCGCTCGACAGTTCAGGAAAACTGAAAATCATCAATACTGACACGCATATCTTTACCAACCCCCTTGCATTTTTCAGTGCCTTTACCGGCGGCATACTCCTCTCCCTCTCTTCGCATGGAGTTGACTACATGATGGTACAGCGTGTGCTCGGCTGCAAAACTCTCGGATCGGCAAGAAAAGCTATGATAGGCAGTGGTTTTTTTGTGTTTTTCCAGTTTTCAGTTTTTCTTTTCGCCGGCTCTCTGATCTCTGTGTTCATGCACGGTGCTGCCATGGAAAAAGACCGCGAATTTGCCTATTTTATTGTTCACTATCTTCCGGCAGGATTGAAGGGATTATTGATTGCAGGTGTGTTATCCGCCGCGATGTCCACTCACAGTTCTGCAATCAATGCCCTGGCCTCCTCTACGGTGAATGACATCCTGGGCGGAAAGGCTTCACTCGATTTTTCAAGGCTGATCAGTTTCGGCTGGGCTATATTGCTTATTATCATCGCACTAATGTTTGACGCCGGCAACAAGGCTATTGTTATGGTAGGCCTTGAAATTGCATCTTTCACTTACGGGGGCCTTCTGGGGCTCTTTCTGTTATCAAAAAGCAAAAGAGCCTTTCACCCTGCGAGTCTTGGTATTGGGCTGGTTGCCAGTATGGGTATAGTCTTTATCCTGAAATTTCTGGGACTTGCATGGACTTGGTATATTACGGTCTCCGTTTTAGTTAATCTTCTGGTTACAACGGGTATCGATATGGCCTTTTTGAAAAAAAGAGTTCCTGATTCACCGTGAACTTTTTATGCTGGAAACACGTATCTTTCTTAAATTTACTCCAAAAAGAAAGGAGTGATAGACTCTGGTAAGTTTTGAGAACTGGATGTCAATGAAAATCCGGAAATAAAAAAATCATTATAACCTTTCCATCATGAAAATTCTTGTTGTCGAAGATGACGCTGCTGTAAGAAAATTTATCACCACCCTATTGAAAAAAGAAAACTATACTGTTTTCGATGCGGACAACGGTATAAACGCCCTTTTGATTCTGAAGGAGCAAAAAGATATTACTTTGCTGATCACCGACCTCATTATGCCCGAAATGGAGGGTTTTGAAACGATTATAGAGGTAAAAAAACAATATCCATCGATAAACATTATTGCTATTTCAGGCGGAGGACAAGTCGGTCCTGAGAACTTTCTTGTACTGGCGGATGCCCTCGGAGCGCACACTACCCTTAAAAAACCATTCAGCGGCCAGGAATTGATTCGTGCAATCAAAAATCTTTAACCATCACGGACCAATCTCCTTGCGCTGGGATTACTCAAGCTTTCTTTACATCATTCTATTCAGAAAGAGAATCGTAGTATTGTTCGAGACTCCGCTGTTCTTCATCAGCCTCATTGATGACTTCAAATGTTTTGCTTTTTGCCTTTACAAGCCATAATGCCACAACAAGAAGCTCTGCGACATCAGAGCGATTGATAAACCCGCTCCACAATCTGTCGCCAGTATCTACATGAAGCTTATGCTGCAAAGGTTCCCCATCCTTTAAACCCCCGGGCCTCACAATGGTATATGATCGCCCCCCCATTGAGAATACCTTTCTCAGGTGCTCCTCGGCTTCCCATTTTTTAGACAGTACACCAGCAAAAAGATTAAGCGGATGATACCATTTGGTAACCGCCATTGAGCTTACCAGTCCAAAATGTTTTACCCCGGCCTTCGCAGCTTCATCGACAAGCCTGATCACGCCATCCCGATCAACCTCCGCCGGAGATGATTCACCTGAAACCGAACTGGAACCAAGCGCGGAAATAACGGCATCACACCCCGTTACAGCCTCTGCAATATCGGCGGCACTTTGAATCTTGCCGGTTGCAATTTCAACACTATCGCCGAACATACTCACCGCCTTTTCCCTATCCCTTGAAAACACTCTCACCGGTATCCCGTAATGCAGAAGTCTTTTAACAACCCATTGCCCGGTTTTTCCTGTTGCCCCTGCGACAAGAACTTTTCCCTTATATCCAGCTTTGGCATCCATGACAAAATCATTTAGCAGATTAGAGACAACTTATTTTTTAACAACGTATTAATAGATGAACCTCTTTCGGTTGCATTAAAGTTTCTTTTTCACTGCAGTTATTTCATTACTTTTTGTCAATACACATTCTTCTCGCTCTGAAATGGGCTCATGAAAACCTTTTTTAAGTTTACTCCATCAAAAAAACATATGAAACATCCTCGTCATATATTGGCTATCCTCTGTTCCTGCACGGCGCTTTTAATGACAAAACCAGCATCAGCCTTCGATCAGGAAACTCTCAATACTCTTAAAACAAGTGTTTCGGAATGGAATGCCTGGCGTCTTGCAAAACATGGGCAAAACATCGACCTGTACAAAGCACAACTTGAAAATGCAAACCTGACTGGAGCAAACCTCAGCAGAACTATTCTTGTCAGAGCGGAACTGAGCGGATCAACTCTCAACATGGCCAACATAAAGGAATCAAACCTCATGATGGCATCAATACAAAAAGCAAATCTGAAAAGCACCGACCTCTCCGGCGCTTATCTTGTCAAGGCAAATCTCAAGAAGTCATTCATGAAAGGGGCAAATTTTACTGACGCAAACCTTCAGGGTGCAAATCTGAGATGGACCATACTGGAAAACGCAAACTTCAGCAACTCTAACATGGCTAATACAATACTTTTTGAGGCTAACCTTGAAAATGCAAATCTGAAAGGGACCAACCTCGAAGGAGCTATCTTCATCGAACAGGCTAATCTTGATGGTGCCGTACTGTCAAATAATACCATCCTGCCATCTGGTGAAAAAGCCACTCTTTCCTGGAGTGCCCGGCACAATGCTAAATTTATCAATGAACCTGAAGTGCATCGCATTACCTATGACACCCATCCACCAGTTGAGCTTGTAGAAAAGGTGAATAATACAGTCTTACCCTCTATCCGCACTTCTGCAATACCGCAGACGTCAAGCAGAAAACAGGAAGCGCTGATTTCTGAAGATGTTGCATCCTGGAACCAGATGCGCAGCAATAATCCTGCAGGAAACGTAACACTGAAAGAAGAAAAACTGGAAAATGCGCATTTGGAAGGAGTCAATCTTCAGCTGGCAGTTCTTGTCGGTTCGAGCTTTGAAGGGGCTTCTCTCGATAACGCGAATATGGCGGGAGCAGATCTGAGCAAGGCAAATTTTCATAAAGCCGACATGAAGTCGGCACAACTCCAGGGCGCAAACCTGCAGGGTGCGAACCTTGATCGTGCTTTTCTCAAAGGTGCAAACCTCAGCAGAAGCAATCTAAATAATGCTGTTCTTTACGGGGCCATACTGGCCGGTGCAAATCTGAGCGAAGCAAATCTTGAAGGAGCATCTTTGTTCGATGCTGACTTTGAAGGGGCTAATCTTGAAGGAGCTAACCTGAAAGGAGCGAACATTACAGATACCAATTTCAAGAATGCAACATTATCGCCACTTACAACTCTTCCGTCAGGAGAAAAGGCTACATCTGGGTGGGCAATCCTGAAAGAAGCCCGATTTGTAAACGAAACCCGGCAGTAACCACAAGTTGCACTTAAAATAAAAGTTTAACCCACTCATGGGCGACAATCAGATGACGTCATTCACCCCGAGAAAGCGCTTGCGGTAGAGAAAATGCTGTAGAAGATGGGCTTTGGTGATATTGGGGTCACTGGCTTCAAGCCTGTGTTTTTTACCTGTCCGGGTAACTACATCAAGTGTCCCGTCATCATTGACTTGGGAAACTTTCCAAAACTTGTCTACCACATAATGATAATCCTCACCATGTTCGAGAGGATATACCTGCTTGGCCCTGGGACCCGGACAAAAAGATCTTTTAGGCTTATGGTATACAATTTTATCACCGACCCTGAACTGAATCATCTCGACCTCCTTTTCAACTGAATAACCGAACTTTAATATTGATATGACTTATTATTTATAAAAAATAGATGTATAAAAAAACTATTTTTTTTATTTCGTAATAAATTATTGATTTACAGCTAGTTATTCAACAAACCGGATAATGAGACGATCATTGTCCATTTCGGCACCCTTTGTTTGAAGAGTTGCAAGCACTTGAGGAAGAACCATGTTGCGCCGGTGATTTCCAATAGTTATGGTCAGTTCGTCACCGCTTTTGCTGAGTGCTATATGGTCTTTAGGAATTCCCGGCAGATAGAGCTCCAGATCAAAGCCTTCTGGTGTCTGCCGGATCTTGAATGTAGACTGATTGTAGTATACCTGAGCAGGATCCTCTTCCCCATAAAGCAGCTCCTTCAGCTTTTCAAGTGCTTCAAGTCCGCATATTTCTCGGGTATAGAGAGGAATCTCCTTAACAGGAAGCGGACTGAAATTGTCGATAATTTGCTGCCGGTAAATTATCTGGTTCTCTTTCCAGTACCTGAAATACGGATCATGCACTTCTGATGGAATAATTCTGTTTGAGATTACCAGATCCACAGAAATATTATATAAGCCAAGATAGGCATAAGCACGAAGAGACTCCTTGATCACCATCTTTTCAGGATTGGTCACCAGACGTACCGAAGTGACGGTATGGTCGATAAGAATTTTACCAAGTTCGTTTATGTGTTCATAAAATTCGAATGGAACATCCATCATCTCCCTGTCAGGAAGAGAAAAACCTGCAAGAGGACGGAAAATCGGTTCAACAAGCGGCCTGAGATAGAGTGCAACATTTTCCAGTGGTTTGTACAGGCGACGCATGTACCAGCCTGCTACCTCAGGAATGCTCAGCAGTCTTAACGCAGTACCCGTTGGAGCAGAATCAATGATCAGAACATCATATTGCCCCTCCTTGTGATGGCGAAACACCCTGACAAGACCAAAAATTTCATCCATTCCCGGTAGAATGGCAAGTTCCTCGGCCTGCACACCATCAACCCCTCTTGCCTTTAATACTTCGGTAATGTATCGCTTGACCGTTCCCCAGTTCTCTTCAAGTTCCTGAAGCACATCAAGCTCAGCACCCCAAAGATTGTCGCAAATTTTTTTCGGATTGTGACCAAGCTCGATGTCGAAACTGTCAGCAAGTGAATGAGCAGGATCAGTGCTCAGTACAAGGGTTTTATAACCCAGTTCCGCACAACGTAACCCAGTCGCTGCTGCCATTGATGTCTTGCCGACGCCGCCTTTACCCGTCATGAGAATAAGCCGCATACAAACTCCTCTCGTGTTTGTTTGAGATGAAGATATTCTTAAGCTATAACCCGCAACAGGAAAAATTAGTTTTACTGGACGTATCCTGCGCAAAGGGAGTTATCCTGGATTCCGCAGAGAACATTTGATGTGTTTGACCGAACAATAGAAAAGGGGGAACTGCTGCCTTGTATAAAATGCTGTATAGAAGCAGAGATACACGACACATCCCTGAGAGAAGAACAGGAGGCAAAATTAGTAATCAATACTATCAACGACAATCGTCAACTTCCTGCACGTCTGAGAATTATAGCATATTCATGTAATTCTGACATCGGTTTACTCTTTATATACAGACACCACTCAACATTAATATACGCGCCTGTTGCTGTTTTAAATCGCGAATGAAATGAGACAATATCATCTTCCGGCCTTTGCGGCTTAAGTGCACTCTGTATAGAAGCATAATCTTCCGGATGGATCAAACTGGCCAATTCAACTCCCGATAAAGAGTTCTTTTCATACCCTAAAAATTCTTCAAGGGAACCGGTCAAATCAACAAAATGTTCGGCATCATCAATAACTGCATAAGCCTCAATCTCTGGCTTATGCATATCGACTCCTTTACCGGAGTGAAGACGAACCTGCCTGAAAAGATTATCCATTTCAACACGATACCGTGACAACGCCATGGCATTACTGAGTGGAGCCAGTGAGTCGCCTTTTGAATAACCACTCTGCAACCATTGAATATCTGCACCATCCTTTATCAGACGCTCAAGCATTTTTTTCCCGGGCTGACATTTCCCCTTTAGATAAGGGGTCATTTGAGCCGGATATTTTATCCCTGTTGTTCTGCAGAACGAGTTGACGGATCCATGTTTTTTCAGAATGTATTCCCTGAGCCGCTGGCTGAATCCGTTATTGGAAGCGGTAGATACAGGTGATTCGTTGATCAGTACCATTGTAGTCAAAGAAGCTTGATTGATATATCATATATACGGTCTAATATAAAGCTATTTGATTGACTTTTCTACGCAGTTTTATCATATACGACGTCAGCAAGATCCCAGCTTTCTCGACAAGAAAGTGTCACATAGGAAGTTGACAGTGCAAACTTTTATATCTGAACAAGAAGGCCGATCTCAATCACCTGTCCGGCGGGAAGATTATAGTATGCTGTTGCACTGAGCGCATTCCGGGCCATTATTGCAAAAAGTTTTTTGCGCCACACAACCATTTTAGACTTGATGCCGGTAACAATTTTTTCCCGACTCAGGAAAAAGCTGATCGCTTCGGGTTTAAACTGAAGGCCTTGATGATTTGCCATGTCAATAACCTGGCTGATATCAGGATATTCAAGAAATCCGTATCTCGCAACAACTTTGAAAAAGCCGTCACTCAATTTTGTTACCTCAACCTTATTAGGGCCATGGACCCTCGGAACTCTTTCTAAGCTGAAATGAAAAAGAGCCACTTCCGAATGCAATACCTTGTTATGTCGAAGATTATGAAGCATGGCCATGGGAATCGTATCGGGATTTGCTGTCAGATATACTGCCTGACCCTTCACTCTCTGAGGCTGCTGCAATAAGATGCTCTGCAGGAACTCATCAACCGATAATGTACGGTCCTTCAATTGCTTCAGCAGAAGAATGCGTCCCTCATTCCAGGTAACCATAAGAGAAAACACAGCAAAACCGATCAACAAGGGAAACCATGCGCCATGAAGCAATTTTGTCATGCTGGCGCCAAAAAAGGAAAGGTCAATAATCGCAAAAAAACTGATCATGACGTTTAGGGCCATCCGGTTCCATTTCCAGATATCACTTGCAACGTAATAAAATAAAATGGTAGAAATCAGCATGGTTGCTGTTACCGCAACACCGTATGCAGCAGCAAGCTGGCTGGACGAACCAAAACCGGCAACGAGGCCGATTGTTGCTATCATTAACGACCAGTTTGCCGCCGGAACATAAATCTGCCCCATATGTCTGGCCGAAGTATGCGTCACCGTCAGACGTGGAAGATACCCGAGCTGGATAGCTTGCTGGGTCAATGAAAAAACGCCTGTAATCAGCGCCTGAGAGGCAATAATGGTTGCGGATGTAGCAAGAATCACCATTGGAATCATTCCCCATGATGGAACAAGACCATAAAAAGGATTATGGGACTCCTGAGGAAAGTTCAGCAGCAGCGCACCCTGTCCGAAATAGTTCAGCAGTAATGCTGGAAGTACAAGCAGTGCCCAGGTCAAACGTATAGGACTTTTACCAAAATGACCCATATCGGCATAGAGAGCCTCAGCTCCTGTAACAGACAGGAAGACTGCCCCAAGAACCATAAAGCCCTGAATATGGTTGCTGAGCAAAAACGAAATACCATACCAGGGCAGTATCGCCTGCAATACCTGCGGGTAGCGTTGAATTTCAATAATACCAAGTATGCCGATGACTGCAAACCACAGAAAGATAATAGGTCCGAAAAGGGCGCCCACTTTAGCTGTGCCATGATGCTGAAACAGGAAAAGGCCGGCAAGAACAAGAATGGTGACCGGTATAACAAGATCCTTGAATGCCGGGGCAATAATCTGGACCCCCTCTACCGCACTGAGAACTGAGATGGCAGGAGTAATCATTCCGTCCCCATAGAGCAAGGCTGCGCCGAACAAGCCGATAGCTACCAGAAACCAGCGTTCATAACCAATTTTTTTGCTATGCGTGATAATCAATGCTGTAAGAGCCAGAATTCCCCCCTCTCCATCGTTATCAGCTTTCATAATAAAGGTGAGATATTTCAGGCTGACAATCACAATAAGTGACCACACAAGCAGTGAAAGAACCCCCAGCACATTGGCGTGAGAGACTGGAATGCCATAATCACCATGAAGAGCGTAAAGAGGACTGGTTCCGATATCACCGAATACAACACCGAGAGCGGCAAGAGAGAGGCCTGCGAACCGTTTCAGTCCGGATTCCCCTGAATGGATTGTTGCATCAGTCTCTTCAGAGGTCTCTTCAGAGTGTGTTGACATGGTCGATTACGAAACTAAATGGAAGGAAAGAAAGCGAATATTGCTACTTAGGAATCAATCCAACCTTTCTTGAAAAAGTGGATATGGTATATCCATCGATAGACGAAAACACCATGAAACAGCGATAACGCCTTTTTATTAAAGGAAATCGTGTTACTGAACAAATAAAAGCACGGGGTAATATAGCCAATAGTTAATAAAATAAATCAAATATCCCCGCCTGCAGGACACACTTCAGATGAACAACCACGAAACCCTGTTTTTCAAACAACATCGATCAACATCAGGTCCATATTGATAGTATAATGTAGTGAAAACATGAATCTATCATGAGCCGGAAATAGCTATCGCACCAAAATGAATACTATTCAATAGTATGAATAAAAAAACTGTTAATCCGCTCCAGAGGCCCGGAATACAAAACAGTGGTAAACTCATAAATATCGACAGGAATTATGGCGATACGACAGGAAAACTAATGATAAGCCCTTTCTAAACCGGGTTTTCACAGAATATTGCTTGCTCTGTATTATTTTTATTATATTGACACCTAAAGCTCGACTGAATAGCATATTGATTTTTATTCATTCTGCCAGCTTTTTTCATATGTACTGTTTCAATGAACTGTACCTTAAACCTGTGAGCCTATGAGGTATGACAAACATTTTTTTTCTATATCGTTTATTGGAATCCTGATCGCAATTGGCTTCTCATTAAGCCAAAACGGCATGCATCTTTCAGAGATATCCGCCCACTTTAACCCATTCTATAACTCCGCTGAAGCAGCCCAGCGAGAAAATAAGATCACATCGGAAACGCCTTCAGAAAATAACAACGACCTTTCTCTTGTTGGTGAAGGCAAAGCGTCCTATTACTCCGATCAGTTTCACGGACGAAGAACGGCAAACGGCGAAACCTTCAATATGAATAAACTGACAGCCGCCCATCCTTCACTGCCGTTCGGTACATGGGTAAGAGTAACGAACATGAACAATGGCAAAGATGTTGTTGTACGCATCAATGATCGCGGACCTTTTGTCAAAGGAAGGATCATCGATCTTTCTATTCATGCGGCTAAAGAACTCGGAATCATACAGTCCGGAACCGTGAAGGTTAAGCTCGAAGCGCTCGGATCAGGCCACTCGGCATCATCAGCTGGCTGATCTTCTTCACTCTGCATGTTGCGCAAAAAAAATCACTGTGAGCGTAATCCTGTTCGGATGTGATGTATTTTATAGAGGCTTCCCTATATTGGCAGGTAGTGACCGTTGAACGCTTTAAAGATTGTGGAAACAGCAAGGCATCACCTTTTTGCTGATTGTATATCGGAGCTTCTCCATTCATGTTATATCCATCAGGCAAAGCACTGGGGATGCGCCACTCAAAAGAAGTGCTCCCGGCAGGACTAGTGAAGTTGCAACGTTTGACAAAACGCTCATAACCCTTTGCTTTATGACGAAAAAACAACGATTTATTTTCAACACTTTGTGCTCAGTAATCTTTACCATAGCTTTTTGTGCTGCCCCGAACATCAGTCCACTCCATGCAGCGAAAAAAACAAGACAAACAAGACACCATAAGCTACGCTCTTCGAGTATTCATAGGCCACACAAAAAAAGGACTGCTAATTCCGTATCGTCAACAAACAGAGAAGCCATAGACTCTGGCGACAGCTACCTCGTTGCAGAGGGAAAAGCATCCTACTATGCAAGAAATTTCCGTGGAAAAAAAACAGCAAGCGGCGAATCATTCAACCTCCGCCACTTCACCGCGGCACACCGCTCACTTCCATTCGGTACCAGTGTCAAGGTTATCAATCTTGACAACGGAAAAAATGTTGTAGTGCGCATCAATGACCGTGGCCCTCACCTGAAAGGAAGAATTATCGACGTTTCACCTGCTGCAGCCAAAGAGATTGGACTTTTGGGCAATGGGACGGCAAACGTTCGTATTGAGGCATTCGACTAAAGCCGCTGTTTTATGGCCTTGTAAAAACCATGATAAGTCCGGAATCGATATTCTTCCTGTACGCTGATTTATCAAAGCCAGCATAAATGCCCTCCAGAAAGAACCCTGCCGCCTGATGCAACTGAAGAAGAACGTCCGAGGCAAGAGGGTAGAGCTGTGATTGCTCATTGAACAATATTTTTCCGGCAGCAGTCAGTTGCACTTCAAAAACAGCCCCTTCGGGCGAGATCTGTGAGTAACGACGATGAAAGGTCATCGATCCCGCCGCAATGGTTTTCACTGGAAAGGAATAATCCTGCAATGTCAACAGATAGTCCCAGTTTACTACCTGTAGGATCCAGCAACTACCGGAATCAAGAGTAGCATAAACATCGCTAAGAAAAGTTTCTAACTTTTCCAATGGAAGATATGCCAACACATTACCTATCGAATAAATAAGCTGAAAAGAACTCTGAAGGGAACTGAGCTCTGCAATATCCATGTATTTGAATACCCCTTGCTGATAAACTGCTGATGCAGTCTCAATCATCATCCGATCAAGATCAATCCCTGTGACCCGGAAGCCGTCGCGCAAAAACATACCGCAATAATGACCAGGTCCGCATCCTGCATCAAGCACTGCTGCCCCGGACCTGCCGACATGCTCTCGAAGAAAACAATAGACCTGCTCCCGGAAGGGAAATACCAGTTCGTAGTAAGGCGCAAAATCAGAATAAAAAGACATTTTACCTGTTACCTGTTTAGACCATCGTTTAATGCCCCTTTAAATACTTGGCAACATGATCAGAAAAATTATTGGCATCAAGAATACCGACAATTCTGCTTTCAGGAATTTCTTTTCCTGTTTTATCAAAGAAAATGATTCCTGGAGGCCCGAACAGCCCAAACCGCTTCATTAACGCACGATCATCTTCGGTATTGGCGGTTACATCCACCTGAAGCAACGTCAGGCCATTGAGCTGCTCAATAACCTTCGGGTCATGAAAGGTAAACCGATCCATCTCTTTGCATGCTACACACCACTCTGCAAAGAAATCAAGCATAACAGGTTTATTTGCTGATTGGAGGGCACGGTCAAGTTCAGCTGCCGATCGGATACAGGTAAAATTCACTTTTTTCTCTTCACCTGAAACAGCAACTGATGTCGAAGTTGAATGAAATTGCGCGAGCGGTTCAAGAGCATTAGTTCCACCTGAAGCCGCCCCGACAAGCTCAAGTAGCCCGAAAATAAACAAGACGATACCAAAAGCTTTTCCAAAACGTTGCGCTATCGAGAGCTTTTCAGTAGAAGTTTTGAAAATATTGAGAAAAACAGCGCACAGGATTGCGAAAGCACCCCAGAAAAGCATGACAACCTGAACGGGAAGAACCGGTGAAACCATCCAGATGGCAACTGCGATCAACAAAAGCCCGAAAACATATTTAACACCAATCATCCATGCTCCTGCCTTCGGCAACAGGCTACCGGCAGACAACCCGACAAGCAGCAGGGGAACACTCATTCCCATCGCCATCGAAAAAAGTGCCAGACCTCCGAGAAATACATCACGCGTCTGACTGATATAGACTAGTGTGCCTGCAAGTGGGGCAGCAACACATGGCCCAACAATAAGCGCTGATAACGCACCCATGATAAACACTCCTGCAAAACGTCCGCCCTTTAAATTTCGTGAAGTGTTGTTAAGTTTGTTCTGTATAGACGCGGGCATTTGCAACTGATAAACATCAAACATCGAGAGAGAAAGAAACACGAGAAGCACAGCAAACACCGCGAGAACCCATGGCTTTTGCAGCGCGCCGGCAAGCCCTTCTCCAGCCAATCCTGCTGCAACACCAAGGCTGGTATAAACTAACGCCATTCCAAGACAGTAGGCAACCGCCATTAAAAAGCTGCGGCGACGGTTCACATCACCCTCCCCCACAATAATAGAGGAAAGAATAGGAATCATCGGCAGAACACAAGGTGTAAACGATAACAACAACCCGAAAACAAGAAAAGCAAGAGAGATTTTCCACAAACTCCCTCCTGCAAGGGTAGCTTTAGCAAGGGAAAGATCATTATCAGCCGGACTCTCTTGCGTAGAACTCGGTTTCTCAGCTATACTAACGCTGGCGGATGGCTTTTCTCCAGCAAGCGAGAGTACTCCCGGCTTGTCCGGATAAACCTTGAAAAGACGGGTTATAGGAGGATAACAGAGACCATCCTCAGCACACCCCTGATACTCAACGTTCAGGGTAAAAAGACCATCCGTCTTGACAAGCGGCACTTCGACAGTCAATTGATCATGATATATCTCAAGCGTTTCACTGGTTGTAGGATCAGTAACCTTGATGCCTTTCGGCAAAACAGGAAGCTTCAGCTCGGCTTTGCCGCTTTCTACACCAACCTTCACTCTGTCGCGATACAACTTATACCCCTTGGCAATATCCCAATGCAAAACAACTGTGTGGTTATTGTTCAGTTCCGCCTTGACTTTGAAAGCCTGTTCAGGATCAAGAAAATCAGTTGCAAAACAAGCATTCACACGAAGCAGCAGAATAATCAGAAAAGCCAAAAAAGCCGCAGAACGCCTGAGAAGGATATTATTCATGTGTTAAGTCAATAAATGTTAATAAGAACCCCAGAAGCCCCTTTTATGTATTCTTGTGAAATATCTCCCCAAGCTGATCCACAGCAAGATATCCCAAGCCGGAATTTTCAAGAAAAGTTAGTCCCTCAGCCTCTTTAAGCATTGCTATTGTAGAGTAGCTACCTGCAGTAATGGCTAACGGGGCTACAACCGTTACTGATCGCCAGTATGTGACCGGATACCCTGATCGGGGATGAAGAATATGGCAGTAACGATGACTGTCCACTTCAAAATAACGCTCGTAGTCGCCGCTTGTAGCTAATGCTCCGGTATAGAGAGGAATTGACGCAATCGTTCGATTTTTATGACGAGGATCCTGAATCCCGATCATCCAGGGACTCTCGTCAAACTTTGGACCCACAACCCGTATATCTCCTGCAAGATTGACGTACCCATTCCTGACACCTTTACCATGCACCAAAGCCGCAGCCCGATCAGCAGCATACTCCTTACCAAAGCCTCCAAAATCGAACTCCATACCGACAACAGGCAATCGAACGAAATTGCCTTGACGATCAACACTCTTCCAGTTAATCAAGCCACATTGTCTCGACAATACGCTCTGATCGGGAACAACCGCACTACCAAAATCCCAGGAATGGCGCAAAACACCAGCAGTAATATCAAAGAGTCCCGCGCTGCTTTCATACAAAGCATCAGCATACTGAAACAGGGAAAGGGTCTCGTCATCACACTCAACCCAGTCATGTCCCGCTGCAGCATTGATCCGCGAAACGATACTATCTGCCCTGTATCGGGAGAACTTATGTTCTATTCTCGAAACTTCTTCAATGGCACACCCTGCAATTGACTTCGCCTCCTCTTTATTGCCTGCGGCAATAACCACTTCACAGCCACCTCCCATAGCTTCAAATCGAAAATGAAAGCTATCCATGCCATTTTTCATACATTGTTAACCCTTTAGATTTTTCTCGATAAACCGACCTGAATGCTTCTGGCGATAAACAATGCCAATCCGGCATCATCGTTCAAGCTGCCAAAAGGGTTAGTGCTTGTTACTATTTTCTGTTGAGAGGCTTCCCTGAAGCGTGTATCCGCGGGAAAGATAATCAGACTTCTTTGAATTAACTCCGATCCTATCCCATGCCGTTCTTGCAATTCCAGTACTATCTACTGATTGGCGCTCCTGATAATGCAAACATTTATAACCGACATTTCCTCGTTCCGGTGCAGTTTCAGGACAGGTAAACCCCAAAGATGGTAATGCCAATGCAACTTATAGAAAAGCTTTTCCAACAATTGTTGACTTCGTTGTCGAAATCGATAACATGGGGTTTCTAATACGTTTTTACGTCAATTGAGCCATAGCCAACACTACCAATCCTTAGAAACCTGAAGCAGCAAATTTATACTTCGAGAGCATCAGTCTCATTAAGTCATAGCTTTAGGTATATTACTTCCAGTCACGACTCAATGTTGAAGCAAATGATCTGCAGTTCATGAGAGCGACATCAAAATCTTAATCCTGCCTTTATTCCATACTCTGTAGAAGTATTTGCAGGTTCCACAACTGAAATCGTCTTCTTTTTATTATCTGAATCCGTAACAATAATGGAATCAGCTTTTGATGTCTTGATATTCCAATAACGACAATACGGTTCAAATGAGAGGCAATATGCATTATTGATTCTCCTCATAATCTGTAGTGATACTCTGAAGCCATACCCGTCCTTTTGATCATTGGTAAACTGATTTGATGAAGTAACCCCATTGATTCGCATATCCTTTGGGATTAAGGTAATCTGGGTACCGGCAATAAATAAGTCGTATTCTAGCAATCCACCAATCATCCAGCTATTATCAAAAGAAGAAGAGAGCTCAATCCCAACAGGAAAATAATAGTAATTTGCCTCCCTGTCGTAACCATAGGCGCCAGATGACGAAATCATACCTTCCGACTTGTCGGAAAGTCTTCTATACCCTAATCCCACATAAGGAGTTACCAGCTTCTGCCCGGCATCAGATAGATTTTTACCAATAAGAATTCGGGCATCAATCATGGCATCAGGTGTGTTTTTTATAGCTCCTGTAGAGACCGACGAGTAATTGATTGGGCCCCAGGTTGCCTGCACCTCCGCTTTCATCATGCTAATAGGGGCGAGATACTCTTTTCGAAGAGAATAAGAAACCGCCAGACCATACATTGAACCCCTATCCTCCATATACCCGGGTTCTTTATAGGTTATATGCGATATTGTTGGTTCTATTTCAAATGACGTTGCCTCAATGGAAGATTCAGCATATAGAGTCCCGAAAGCAAACAATAGTAAACCAACGGTAAAAGCTGCCCGTATTATTAAACATCGCATAGTCCTAAACGTTAAGAGCTGAATTGCAATTATTCATTGAATACCGCAAGAACACACCATCATGAATGCTTCTTGCGCTAAAAACTTAACGTTTATTTCTTTACGATCTAAATATTTCAAAGAAGCAACAACACGACTAATCCAACACAGCCTGATAGTTTCGAAAAAATCCCCTCAACTTGCAGCGGGAGTCCCTGACTTGCATTTGATTCTTTACTATTAGAAAATAACCCAGGAAAGGATTCCAAGTATTCCCACTCCCACTATGGCTGGTGCAGTGTCACTATTTCCACCCCCTGAAGTAACAACAGGTATTTGAACTGTAGTTGCAATTGGCGCTTGATCCGTGTAAAAATCGTAGGGTGTGGAACCAGCAAAATGATTACCTGCTAAATCATTAACTGATGTCTGCCCAAAAGTAACAAAGTAATGAGTACCATACGCCAAAGCGTTGGTATGGTGTATCGTAAGAGTAGAACCTGAGATTGAAATAGTTTCAGTCAGAGGGTCATCAGACGTTGCCACTACTGTGCCTGTAGAAGAATCACTGTGGATGGCAATCGCACCAGTACCCTTCTGTACCGCTTCACTGAAGGTAAGCACTATGTCGCTACTTACTCCAACACCGGAAGCAGAATTTGGAGGGCTGAACGCTATTACGGTTGGTGGTGTAGTATCAGTTGATGTTGTTGGAGTTGTTGCTGCAGTTGTTGTAAAGTCATAAGACGTTGTACCGGCAAAACTGTTTCCTCCTACATCTTTTATTGATCCTTGATCAAGGGTAACATAGTAGTGAGTACCATACGCTAATGTGTTGGCATGGTGTATCGTAAGTGTAGAACCCGATATTGAAAGAGTTTCAGTCAGAGGGTCATCAGATGTTGCCACTACTGGACCTGTGGAAGAACCACTATGGATGGCAATAGTACCGGTGCCTTTTTGTACCGCTTCATTGAAGGTAAGCACAATGTCACTACCTACACCAACACCCGAAGAAGAATTTGGAGGACTGAACGAAAGCACTGTTGGGGGGGTAGTATCATGAGCAACAATGGCGGCTGTAACAGTTGTAAAGTCATATGATGTTGAACCAGCAAAACTGTTTCCAGCTATATCTTTTATTGAACCTTGATCAAGTGTAACATAGTAGTGAGTACCATCCGCCAAAGTGGCGGTATGGTGTATCGTAAGTGTAGAACCCGATATTGAAAGAGTTTCAGTCAGAGGGTCAACAGACGTTGCCACTACTGGACCTGTGGAAGAACCACTGTGGATGGCAATAACTCCGGTGCCCCTCTGCACTGCTTCACTGAACGTAAGAACTATATCGCTGCCGACTGCTATTCCAGTTGCACCTACCGACGGACTGTAAGAAGATACTGTCGGAGGTATTGTGTCTGCTGTTGGCGTCGGTGTTGGTGTTGGCGTTGGCGTTGGCGTTGGCGTTGGCGTTGGCGAGCCGTAAGATAGTGAAACGGTTGTGTCAGAAAATTTTATAGATTCAACACTCTTCAGGTAGAAAGTGAAATGGTCTTTACCTCCCGAACTAGCGCCTGTGACTGTAATTACTCCACTCGCATCAACTGCACCTATTGTAAAATTGGTACTCACAAATCTTGATGCATATTGATTGCCTGAAGTAAAGTCCAACGTATCAGTCCCGGCTAGACCATCAAAATTATAAGTATTTGTTGAACTAGGCTGACCATAAGTTGCGAATCTTATGGTATCATTACCGGTAGTCCCCGTCCAAGTAAGTGTGGCCATAGTCTCCTCCTTATTTTAATCTGTAAGGTTATCTCTAAAAGTCATATACCAACTCCTTTCTTAATCTGGTTTAAGACAATAATTTCTTTCGTAAACCAATTATTTATTGTATCAAGCTTCAATAATGAGTTATCAAGTTAGAATTGTCGCGACACGCCAAGCTGAATACTTCTCGCACTGAATGGCGCCAAACCAGGGTCCCCGCCACCGGATATACTCCACTGTGCGCGCTGTTCGTAAGACTCTAATTTTGCATCAACCAGCCAGTCCTTTGCAATTTTTTTCTCAATTTTGATACCGATAGTTATAGCACCAAAAGCTGAAAGGCGTTGATCCATTGAATAATAAGTGGGCAGATCTGCTGAAGGGTCAGGAAAATCAGGTAAATAAAAGTCAGCCGCGGTTTGAGAGTAGAGCCTCACAAGTGGAGTTACAGTAAATTCTTTAGGTAGGGGTTGGACATATTCTAACCCAAATGTATGAGCTTTAATCCCCCAGTTATCGGTATAATAGCGGTAAGATATTCGTGCAGTACCGTCTTTTCCGTCAAAATGATGATTCCATCTTGTCATAAGCGTCTTACTGTCCCGATTATCAGGTCTTTGCTCAAATAATTTATACGGGTCATTAAAGTAACCTTTACCCTTTGAGTACCCTATGTTAAGCTGAACAATATCCTGCTTTGTCAAGATCTTTGTAATGCCAATCAGACCAGCAAGAGTCCGTTTGTCGTAAAACATATCTTTATTGACAGTTGGATTAATGGTATCGGTTGTATAGCTGCCACCGAAAGTAAAGGTTGTATTCTTATCTTCTGTTGAAATACTCTCCTGCGCAGAATAACCGCGTGAGATGTAATCATTTTCCTTTGAATAGCTGGTTCCCAAGGTAATTGATCCTTTTGAAAAATAGCGGGTAACACCCAGATCAACCGCCTCCCTATGGTCTTTCATTTTTGATGCACCTGAAACAATGTGGGAATTGTATTCCGGGGATGCACCTGAAACAGAGTCATTGGTGTAGGTCGTACTTATGGACCACTTCCCGGCTACAGGCGCCATGCCTGTAACAGAATATGCATTGACGCTGACACGGTCTTGATCAGGTTGGCTGTCCTTGTAATTCAGGTATTTGAAGCTTACAATACCTCGCTCCGGGGCTGCCTCAGCAAAAGCTGAATGAGATGATGGCAACGCCATTGCTGCAGCAAAAAGGGCAGCTCCGATAACATTGGTTTTTTGTTTTGTGACAGATTTCATTGGCTTATCAAAAAAATTAAAAATTACGTTTAATTGCAGCCACAGCCACCACCGCCGACGCCTGAGCCTCCTGATGCAGCTTCTTTGCTGCTGTAGATATGCTCGGTATATGCCGTGTCGAGCTTGTCACCCTCAAAAATCATTTCAGGCCGGGCAAGTGTTTGTTTTTCCCATGGTTGTACAGTGGTTCCAAGAGAACAGCCGGATAAGGTTAGCGTGATAATCGAGAGTATGGTATAAACAGATTTTCTTATTAAAGATTTTTTCATCTTTTCGCCTCCAATGCAGCCTTAATTTCTTTCTCGAGACTTTCACGATCAGTTTCCTTGAATCCTAAGTGCTGAAAAATAACCTTCCCGTCTCGTCCAATCAGATAACTGGTCGGCATACCCTTGACTCCATATGTCTTAGGAACCTCTCCCTTTGAATCAAATGCAATGGTAAATTTTGCCGGTGTCTGAGCAAGAAACTTTTTTGCATCGTCATTTTTAGCATCAAGGTTAACACCGATAATCGTCAGACCCTTGTCGCGGTATTTTTCCTGCGTCTCGTTCATCCAGGAAAAAGACTGCCGGCAAGGTCCACACCACGATGCCCAGAAATCGACATAAACCACAGACCCGGCTGATTTCGACAGTTTCACTTGACCCTGTGTACCAGGTAGATCAAAATCCGGAGCCTTTGTTCCTGGCTCAACTGCAAATGTGTTGACACTAAAGGCCATGCAAACGGAGAACGCTAATAGAAATCCCTTCAATTTTTTGATTTTAGTGTTTGCCATAGTTGTAACTGTTTATTTGATATTTTTTTTGTAGCTAATCTTCCTGATAAATATTTGTATAAAACTGTATCAAAACAGCAATCCGCGACAATCTTTCATGCAACGTAAAAAAAGGGTTATCTCAGAAATATTCCAGGAAGCATAGAAATTATTGCCCTTATTTGGCTAATTGCCTGTTTTAACAGAAAACACACCGCTCTATATGAAAATCAGATCGTGAAATATGGGAGATTTTAAACCGGAATCCGATATGTCCTCAAATACATTACAATTGTTAATGATCGATATGAAGTAGCCAAAAAAGGAACCCATTATAATGAACGCCGATCATATCTCTTGCTGAATATTCATCACATGATGTATTCAGCACCTTTTTCACATATTCATAGTAATCAATACCATCTTTAAGCAACATTAAGAGATTCTTAAAAAATGCTTAAAATATTCGATCCTTTTATTGTGAAAGAATTTCTAAGAAATGCATATACATTTTGAGAATTGCTCATCGAAATGAGTTATCAGAATTGCGGCAGTGAAAGTATCGTGGAGAGTGGTAATTGGCAGGAAATATTTGGAAACTCTAACCTTTAAAGCTTCTAAATATAGAGATATCAATTTCGATAATTGACCTCTACGCTAAACGAGGAGGCTGTTTTGCAACAGTCTCCTCGTCTTTAAATAACTATTTAATGAACGATAATTATTTTGCAAGCTTGACGGTGACTGTAGCAGTTTTTCCATCAGCTACGGTTACTGTGCCTTCCTGCGCCTTAAGTTTTTCACTCCATGCAGTAATCTTGTAAGTTCCTGCAGGGACATTGCTGATAGTGAACTTGCCGTCATGTTCTGATACGGCTGCATATTGATTTTCTGTCACAATAACCCATCCTGACATTTCGGAGTGCACATTACAAAGTAGGTTAACAGCGCCTGGCTTATCAAAAGTCACTGGTTTAGACATGCCAGGATTATAAGTGCCAAGATTGAATTTTTTAACAGCAGAAGCTGAAAAAATATTATGGTTCACCTTATCGTTATTTTTAAAATCAACGGTGGATCCAACAGGCACAGTGGTGACATGTGGAACAAAAACAAGGCTTTTCTGATCAACGGTCGCCTGCTTTGGGGCAACAGGGCCTTTAACACCTAAAAGGTAAACGACAGCATCTGCTTTGTACTTTGGATTGCTGGCATCAATAGTACCTGTAATTGTACCACCGCAAAAAGCATTCGAGGCCATAAAACCGAAACCGGTCATCAAAAGTGCGGTTTTCAAAAACTTGCTTGTAGATTTCATAGTTTTGTGCTCCATTTCATTTTGGTTTTTAATAAAAAATCCCTTCATAAGTCAAAATAATACAAAAAAATTAATTACCGGAAAGTTCAGTTGCTTGATAGCGTTCTGATATAGCCAACAATGAACTCCAGCTCCTCACTATGGAACGATTTTCCCCAGGGAGGACACATGTTGGACTTGCCGACAGAGGCAGAACCCTCCATTATCGCCTTGAAAAGCCTTTCATTAGTCATACTTTTCATAAAGGCCTTATCGGTGAAATTGGCGGGCGTTGGTGTTAGTCCATAATACTGACCGCTTCCATCACCGGTCTCTCCATGACAGACCGCACAGTAGTGAGAGAAAAGCCGCTTACCTTCTTTCAGGGCATAAGGTACCTTTGTGGCTGTGACGGCAGAATCAGCTGCCGTCATCGGTTTCTTGAGGTCAGCTTTTCCTGATGCGCCCGGTTTCTTGCCGCATCCGGCAATCACAAGCAGCGAGAGTACTGCCAGTGCGGCGAATTTCCTGATGTTTAAGGTTTTTTGCATCACTTAGTATTCAGTTTCAGGGTCATCAAAAAGTTTGTTAAGTAAATTCTTTCCGTCTCTGAGAAACCATAGTTAGGCTCAACAATATCCGGCTTGAATTTCCGGGCATTTTCAAGATGTTTGAAAATAAAGCCGGGAGTCAGGCGGTTACCGACATTCGTCAGATTTGGCCCTAAAGCACCACCATCCGTACCGATCTGGTGGCAAGCCCTGCAGCCTTTGAGATCATAGAGCGCCTTGCCCTTGACAATCTGGTCAGGTAATGTCACTGAAGGAATTGTCGGTATTGCTTTCGGAATATCGCTTGACAGAAGCTCCTGCTGGAAGAAGTTAATCACAACATCCACATCCGTTTTGTTCGTGTCTTCAACCTTCTGCTGACCAAGATTAAACCTTGGCATAGTGACCTTTGCCTGAGGCTTTCCTGATGACAGACCAAACTTCGGCATCTGCTGTAAGAGAGGACGGATCACATCCGGATTCGCAAGGAATTTACGGATCCAGCCCTCCTGCAATTTACTGCCGGCAAACGATATATCAGGAGCATAGTCGGCCCCAATGCCGCGGATCGAATGACAGTTTGTGCATTTGACATCAGCAATAACCTTAGCAAAGTCGCCGGTAAACTTATAAGACTGTACACCTGCCATCCTATCCAGCTCCTGTCGTGAAGGAACAAGAAAACGGGTAGGCACGCTTGCATCGGTAAAGCCGTAAAGAACCGCCGCCAACTCATTAATCTCCGATTCAGCAAGACGGAAATTAGGCATCCGTAACCCAAGTCGGTAGCCTCTTGGATCTCTCAGTTTCTGTTTGATATAAGTCAAGCGGTCATTTGAAATAGATTTTTTCATTTTACCGAAATCAAGCATATCAACTGGCTTGCTTCCAATGGATGACAGTTCCATGCCGATCTTTTCACGCATCTCGGAATTTCTAAGGAAGGTAACGCCCTGTTTCTTCAGCGATGGAGCAACCTGAACCATATCCTCCATTCCAAGCATTTTGTGGCAGCCATAGCATCCGTATTTCTGGACAAGTTCTTTTCCTTTGGTAATAGATGCTGCCTTGATCTCAACAGGCTGAGTATATTTATACTCCATATCTTCATCCTGATACTCTGTTGTTATGAAGGCTACCAGTGAGTTAATCTCTTCGTCAGTAAAGCGGAAGCGAGGCATCTTTGTGCCGGGGTTATACGCATTTGGATTTTTTATCCATTTGAACAACCACTCTTTGTTCACCTTGCCGCCGACCTTGCTTAATTCAGGAGCATAGACCTTGACATTGTTGCCGCCTCTTCCACCGGTAACATGGCAGAGATTACAACGTGACTGGGCCCATAACGCCTTACCTGCCTCAATCAGCTTGGCATCAGGCTTGGTCTTTGTATTGTCGACATCGTGTCGGGTCGTGCCGGTCATACTGAACATATAGTCAGCAATTGATTCTGCCTGATCCTGGGTAAAGTAGAATTTAGGCATCCGCGCAATAGAAGAGTATGACTTTGGGTCCATCAGCCATTTCACTTCCCATGAATAATTAACCTTGGTGCCGACTTCAGTCAAAATCGGGCCGACATCACCTGTCGTTTCATAACCCGGAATCTTATGGCAGCTATAGCATCCATACTTTTTAATGAGTTCTGTACTTTTTGTGATTTTTTCAGCACCACGAAGCGATTTAATATCACCATGACAGTTCAGGCATGAAGTCTGCGTCATATCACCATCAAGCATCGGTTCGTCCCAATGCTTGATATTACCGTGAGCCTTTTCCGTGGAGGTTGTTGCACGGCCCTGGCCACGATGGCAGAAGGTGCATCCAAACTTGTTTGGATCATGCTTTTCTAAATAAATAAAGGAAAGAGGATGTTTCGTAAAAGGCTGGGTAGATGAAACCGAGCTTTTAGCATCAATACCGATATGGCAGGACTGGCAACGATCTGCCTTATCAACATCCGCTATGTGAACCTGTTTGATTTCAACAGAGACCTTTTCATTTTTTGCCGTCCGCTCTTTAGCCTCTTCGAGAGGATTTTTCATTTTCTCTATTTCAGCCTGTATAGCCGCTTTTGCGGCAGTCATAGCAGATAACTGTTCCTTTACAGAATCCTCGCTCTTCTGCTGCGAAGCTAAAACCAATCCAATAGCATCAATCTGACGCTGAAGCGAATCCATTTTAGTCTTGTATTCAGGCAACTGGGTCTTTGTAAAGTAGTATTCTGTTTCAAGAAACTGACCCCTTAAATTCCTAAGTTCTTTCTGTGTAACGGTCAGCACCTCATGAGCTGCATCTAACTGCTTGTTCAGCTTCGCATACTTTTCCTGAGTCTCCTTGTTTTGAAATGCGGCTTCAGCTTTCTCCAGCTTTGCTTCAAGCTCTGCAAGTTTTCTGTGTCCCCCTGACCGTTCAAATTCAACGACTGCTTTCTTATAATCACGCTCAAGCTTATCGTGTTTAAGCGTTTTATAATCTTCCTGGTATTTTTTCCATGGCCTCAGGCCAAACTCATCGTCCCACACAATCCATACGGAGAGTGCAAACAATAATACACTGAAAAAAACAAAGAGGTAGACTCTGAGGGATGAATTGTCTTTATTCTCATTCGCCATGTTCAAGAGTTTTTTTGGGCTTTTAGAATGACCTGTTACTGAATACCGGGAATTAATGAGCTAGAACTCAAATACTGAACCAGGGAGTTATCCATACATACTTGATTAGAAAAACCAGTCTCAGAACCATCTTTATCGGTATGGACATCATTGTTATAAATAAAAAGACAGTTGTAATGTACCTGACCATCCCAAGCTGGGTAAGAAACTCAGGATTGTTCTTCTTCCAGTAAAGGTAAGGCGCAACCATACCTCCTATCATATAGACCCCGGTAACTATAGCTCCTAAAATAAATCCGGCCAGTGAACGTGAGTCTATACCTACAACTGAGCTCAAATCTCTGAAAGGCTCAAAAACAACCCTCGCATGATCCCACTCCTGCCATGGCCAGTACCACAACCATCCTGGACCTCTAAAGAAGACGCCGATGACAATGAGAAGCAGCCAGAGAACAAAAAAGCCGAAGGAGAAAATAATAATAGACCACTTCCTCTCTGCAAAAGTATAATAGCCGTTTCCTTTTGGATTGATATCAATGTAGGGTATTGCTATAAGCCCGACAACAATAAGGGACGGGAGCACAACACCGGCAAGCCATGGATCAAAGTAAACCAGCAGTTCCTGAAGACCCAGGAAGTACCAGGGTGCCTTTGCCGGGTTTGGCGTAAGGGTTGGATTGGCGATCTCCTCAAGAGGAGCATCGACCGCTATCGACCATATCGTAAGCCCTACCATGACTACGAGTGCAATGATAAGCTCGATGCGGACAAGAGGCTTGAACGTATCAACAAATTTGTCATTTTCGCCATCCACGGGGAGTCCAGCAGCAAGAAGCCTGTCATTGTGAAAGGCCTGCTGAAAAGCCCATACCATGAAAAACGACACCATGAAAATCATGATCACGATGGCGATATTATCTGGCTGGGTAATGATTTCAATAAAAGGGTTCATAATCGACTATGCCCGGTCTGTTATTTTTGAGGTTTTGAAATTCCGCCGTCTTTTCTGACTCTCCAGAAATGAACAAACATCAGAATGGTCGCAATAAGAGGAATAGCGACACAATGCCAGATGTAGGATCTGAGAAGTGCATTTCCACCAACAAGTGCACCGCCAAGAAGCGCAAAACGTACATCGTTGAATGGTGTTATATGAAGAAACTCACTGAATGGCCCCTGATAACCGAGAAGCGGGGTAGCTGCGCCCATATTTGTACCAACAGTGATGGCCCAGAACCCGAGCTGATCCCACGGTGTGAGATAACCGGTAAAACTCAAAAGAAAGGTTAGTACAAGCAGTATAACACCGACGCCCCAATTGAATTGACGGGGCGCTTTATAGGAACCCGTCATGAAGACCCTGAACATGTGAATCATCACAACAATGACCATGAAGTGCGCTCCCCAACGATGGAGATTACGAAGGATAACACCAAAGGGTACCTGGAATTCAAGATCCTTGATATCGGTGTATGCCTGATCAATTGATGGATGGTAATAAAACATCAGAACAACACCGGTAATGATAAGAAGGAGATAGGCAAAAAAAGTAATGCCACCCATTCCCCAGGTAAATCTGAGTTTAACGGCACTTTCGCGAACTTGCACTGGGTGAAGGTGAAGAAAGACATTGCCGAAAACAGCCTGTGCCCTGTCTCTTACGGTATTACGGTAATCCCTTCTGAATATGGACTTCCATATCAGATTCTTTTTTACCTGGTTAGTTATCTCTGGTAGGCTTTTCATAGTCACGTCACGTTTTATTTGCTAAACAGTTTACTGATACCCGCGCAGCCTCTTTAACTGCCTCTCATATTCGGCTTCACTCTTGCGCGAACCGTCTGGATTTAGCATCTCCACGCCAGTCCAAGGGCAATCAATGGCACAAATATTACAGCCCGTACAACTCTCATCAACTTGAGCGATTCCCGTAAAATTCAAATCGGATTCAACAATGGTTATGCTGTCGGACGGACAGGTCTGAACACAAATCCTGCACCCGGTACAAAGCTCTGAGATGACCCTTGCAGCTGCTCGTTTTCGAGCCCCTGAAACTCTCTGGAACGGAGTTTCTTCCTGCAACGCTGTTACATTTTCATCACTACCCATGTTCATAAAATTTCAATTATCGAAACCGCGTCAAACTCTTAATAAACTCTCAGGGTACACCTCGTTGGACTCCTTGCCCGGAACACCTGGATACCTGATCGTCTTGTCGACAAGCATCTGACCGTCCTCGGCAACACTTATCTTAAAGCGGTCCATTGGTCTTGGAGCAGGGCCTTCAAAGTTCAATCCAGTTATATAATATCCGCTGCCATGGCAGGGACATTTAAACTTTTTCTGCGCTTCCATCCAGTTTGGCGTGCATCCCAGATGTGTACATTTGGTCTCCATCGCAAAAAATGCGCCATCCTGCAGCCTGATGATCCATGTTCGGTACTCCCTCTGATACTGGGAGTTGACCGTCCCGAGCGGGTAGTCCGCCGGGAGTCCAACCTTGAACGTCGATGCAGGTTCAAACAGCACCCGCGGGTAAAAAAACCGCAAAAAGGCCGCTGAGTTTATTGCAAGGAAGCCTATAACGCCCCCCCATCCAACACGAGTCAGAAATTTCCGTCGGTTGCTGGACTCAGCCTGACCGCCTTCAAAATCTTTCTGGCTTGAGATTTCTTCCTGGTGCTCTGTTACGAGCTCTTTTTCATCCTGCATAGCAGTTTTTTTTTGCTTTCTATGAGATCTTTTCTGAACTGAAACTTATACTTTTAACTTACTTTAACGAAATACTTTGTATTAGCATAAAAAAGGCATGCTGACAAAACGGAAATCCTATCAGAAGAGCAATACATTTCCCGTTTTGTCAGTACACTTCTCTGAAACAAGAGCAAAACCCTAACCGATATAATTAATTCAAAGTCATTAACATAACATTGAAATACAGGCTCAATACCTCATATAATATTGAAAGATTGAACCTGTCTTTCATACCACTTAACTCAACAAACAATTAAAATGCTAATCCAGCAGATACTGCGAATGTGTTAGCATTGTTAAGACCTGTCGTTGAAGCTGTTGCTGGAGCAATATTATGGGTAAAAGCAGTGTAAGAAGCTTTAAGAAATACATTTGCCCTAAGATATGCAGTAAGTGAAGCCGCAATTGATGGGTTGTCCAGACCTCCGACCACACCAAGATACTTGTACGTTACTCTTGGCAGGAGCCATGGGTAGATATAATACCCAGCATCAACTGCATAGTTATTAAGCTTGAGATCACGATCCTTGCTATAAGCGAAGCCGCCTGTAAAATTACCATAGTTCCCTGCGATATCAGCCCCATATACCAAGGTCTCAACCCCATTTCCATAGGTAAGCATATTATCCCGAGCACTAACAAGGCTAGCTCCAATAGCAATACTGTTATCCAGACCAACATACTCATTACCATATGTACCGCCAGCTCCGCTCAGTAGTCCAGCGCCAAAAAATTTGTATTTCACCCGCAGATATCTGATATCATCAAGCTTATTAGACGGCGACAAATTTTTGGTTGTTTTTATCGACTCAGATGACTCTGCACCACTAACACTTAAAGTCGTTCCATTCGGAGCGTCAGTAAGATCGCTAACCCCAGCAATAATATTCAGCCCACCTTCCTTTCCCACAGCATAATTGAACTCAGGACCTACGCCTTGAGCTGGAAATACGTTTGTAAAGACGGAAATAGGACTACCCAACCCTCTAAACGCACTGAATCCATTACTACCATAGCTCAGGTTAACTCCAGGAGAAAACGACCATACTGCTCGCAAGTTTGTTGTTGTGGCACCGGTTGCGATGTTTTCAATAGCGCCAACAAATCCAATAGTCTCACTTACTGTACCTCCAAAAAGAATCCTGGCATCGGTAGTGCCTACTCCCCAGTTCAGCGTTTGGGGTGTCTTTAGTGCTCCAGTTTTATCTGTCTGTTTATCTGAATAGTTGAACATATTTCCGCTTAGATAAAGAGCAAATGGCGCAAAACCAGGAATATCTGAAGGCCAAGGTGAGTTAGGAAAGGTTTGCTTCCAGCCCTCCGCACCCATTTTTGTCTGCTCCTGCTTGGCATGATCCTCTTCCTCGCCACCCGGCCAGCGATAGCCGTTGTTTTTGAACGCTTCGCCGAACGCATTCCTGTTCGGGAAACCGGAATGACAGGTGTAACAGGAGGTCTGATACTTTCTCGCAAATGCCGGCACAGCAGAACTATCCTGACTCCAGAATAGAGCAGGAACCATACAGAGCGACGCAATTGATGCAAATGTCGATTTTCTCATAGATCGAACTTTTTTTTGAGTTATTGTGATTGATTAATACAGACTTTTACTACAAGAGACACAAAATTCCCTGGAAATGCATCAAGGCAAATCCATACAT
>Ga0209697_10000747_pt1 | contig 53493 bp, 47 predicted proteins | sample AliMusrvi5mmetaG_FD_184115 | JGI IMG/M metagenome (GOLD analysis project Ga0209697, IMG submission 184115) | Freshwater lake bacterial and archeal communities from Alinen Mustajarvi, Finland, to study Microbial Dark Matter (Phase II) - Alinen... | ecosystem: Environmental > Aquatic > Freshwater...
CATCCGAATTTTGAAGAACAGATTCAGGTGGTAAAACAAACGCTTGAAGATATTCATGCTTCGGATAAGCCTATTTTTGTGGTGTTCAACAAGATTGACATTTATTCACATATTGAAAAAGAGCCATTTGATTTGACTCCTTCAACAAAACAAAACTTAACGATTGAAGACCTTAAAAATTCATGGATGGCAAAAGATAATACATCAAGTATTTTTATTTCAGCAAAAAATAAACAAAACATCAATGACCTGAAAAAAATGATTTATGATAAAGCTAAAGAAATTCATTGCAAGCGCTATCCTTACGAGAATCTGCTTTATCACATGCCGGAATAAATAATTCAAAAAGCATCTATTGAATTTTTTTTAACTTTACTTACTCTAAAGTTGTTTTTGTGAATACTCAAAGAATCATTATCAGTAGAACAGACAGCATCGGCGATGTGGTTTTAACATTACCAATGGCAGGTGTTCTGAAAAAACTTTTTCCCAATTGCACAATCATTTTTTTAGGACAAGCTTACACTCGCCCTGTTATCAATGCCTGTGAGCATATTGATGAGTTTATTGATTTAAAACAAATATTAAGTTTGCCAGCGAATGAGCAAATTCAGTATATCCGTCAATTAAAAGCAGATATTATCATTCATGTTTTCCCTCGAAAAAGTATTGCGCGTTTAGCTCGGAAAGCCCGAATCCCATTGCGTATCGGCACAACAAATAGAACTTATCATTGGTTTACTTGCAACAAATTGATTCGACTTTCACGAAAAAATTCTCTTTATCACGAAGCACAATTAAATCTTAAACTCATCGAATCACTTGGCGCTAAAGCAATCTATTCGCTTGAAGAAATTTCTGATTTTTATAATCTGACAAAAATTAAATCTCTAAAAGATGAATTTAAAAATCTTTTATCTGACAAAAAATTTAATTTAATATTACATCCAAAATCCAAAGGAAGCGCCAAAGAATGGGGTATTGATCATTTTGCAAAACTCATTGAACTGCTTCCGCAAGATAAGTTTAACATTTGTATTACCGGCACACTTACAGATGGAGAGTCAATTAAATATTCATTGATAAAAAAGTTTCCTCATTTGATTGATCTTACCGGAAAATTAAATCTTGATGAACTGATAAGTTTTGTTTTTTTTGCAGATGGTATGGTGGCTGCAAGTACTGGCCCATTGCATATTGCAGCCGCACTTGGTAAATATATAATTGGTTTATATCCTTCTCTTCGACCGATTCATGCGGGCAGATGGGCGCCACTTGGCATACATGCTTTTTATCTGGAAGAAGATAAATCAATCACGGAACGGCACGGAATACTTGATATTCGACCTGAAGATGTGAAAGAGAAATTAATGGATTTTGCAAAACAAATTGAGAAATAAAAAATTAAATTTCTATGAACCCTTTGCGCATTCACTATTTGAAACATGATTCGGCTGAAGGATTGGGCAGTATTGAAGACTGGATAATTAAAAATAATTTTAAATTATCTTGCACCAAACTTTATGAAGAGCATGTTTTTCCTGATGTTGACAGCATTGATTGGCTGATTATCATGGGCGGACCGATGAGTGTGTATGAAGAACAAAAATATCCATGGCTTGTTGAAGAAAAGAAATTCATTCATCAGGTGATTAATAAAAATAAAGTTGTGTTGGGCATTTGTCTTGGCTCGCAGCTGATAGCTGATGTTCTCGGTGCAAAAGTATATCCGAATAAATTGAAAGAAATCGGTTGGTTCCCTGTGAATATGCTTTCTGAAGTTAAGAATAATAAACTTTTCAGCAACTTCTCTGATGAGATGATGGTTTTTCAGTGGCATGGCGATACCTTTGATATTCCAGAAGGCGCAATACATTTAGCCAAATCAGAAGCTTGCAAAAATCAGGCATTTGTTTATAATGAAAAAACGCTGGCTTTGCAATTTCACTTTGAAGTCACTTTTGATGATATTGATGGAATGGTTAAAAATTTCGGGCATGAACTAGTTAAATCAACTTACGTGCAGACCGTAAAAGAAATAGAAGACGGAAAAAAATATGTTCAGATAAATATTAATTATATGAATAATATCCTGGGCAAATTTTCGCAAATGAAATAATATATCTACATTTTCGCATGTTTAAATTTGAGATTAAGAATTCGATTGCACTGTGAATTTGATTCTTACGAGCATTTTCATATGTAATTATTCGAATATAATTTTTATCTTTGCACTTCTCCATATTTATTTTTAAAATCAAATTAATTTAATGAAACATTTTTTTTTGCGGTTGATCAACCCTGTGCAATGGATTAAAGCGTATCGCTTTCATCGAGCGAATTCTAAATATGATAAATCTTCTTACGATTTGGAACTTTTTCTTTATTCAAAGATACTTAAAAATGACATGCTTCATTATGGTTATTTTGATGATGTAAATGTGGAAACTGAAACTATTTCTATCAGACAATTTGAAGATGCTCAAATAAAATATGTAAGTAATATTATCAATCAAATTAAAAATACTGAAGGTCTCATGCTCGATGTAGGATGCGGAATGGGTGGGCTTTCAGGTATGTTGCTCGAAAAAAATTATAATGTTGAAGCGCTAACGCCGAACAGCAATCAGAAACAACATATTGATAATAAATATACAGGATTGTTGTGTCATCATATGAAGTTTGAAGATTACAATACAGATAAAAAATACGACACAATTATTAATTCAGAATCGCTTCAATATATCAACCTTGATACAGCTTTTGCTCATGTGGATAAACTGCTGAATTCAGGTGGAAGATGGATTATTGCTGATTATTTTCGTACTGGTGAAAACGCTACTAACTTATCCGGACATAAGCTGGAGGATTTCAAAGAAAAAATTAAATCAAAAGGTTGGAATCTCGTTTATGAGCAAGATATTTCATTAAATGTATTGCCAACAATTAAATTTGCGTATGCATTCGCAAATCGCTTTCTATTGCCAATAAAGCATTTTGCTTTTGAAAAATTGCGCTACAAACTGGGATGGCTTTATTATATGGGTTATAATCTGCATACTTCAATCAATAAAAAAATTGAAAAGGAAATGTGTGCAATTGATCCTGAAATTTTCTTACATGATAAAAAGTATTTTTTATTTACGATTGAAAAAGTATAAAATATCTTTCAATTCTGCATGGATTAAGGGTTTTCATTTTGTTTAAACTGAATTCTAAGTTCTGAATCCTTTTGCAAAGCTTAATTTTCTAAACAACTTCAGCTCTTACTTGTTTTTATTCTCAGTTGGATTGCCTTTAAATTTTCTCAAATTATAAGTAAGTGTAAACATGAAATAGCGTGTAAGCGCTTTTGTTTGGCTGTCTTCAATGTAGGTTTCTGTAATTGTTCGGTTGATTGCTTTGTTTTGATCCAAAATATCAGCTACGCTAAATTTAATTTCGAGCGCTTGATTTTTAAGCAATTTGTAGGCTATTGATGCATTCCAAAGCAAGAAATTTTGATTATACGATTGAGAAAGTCCTGAGTAAAGTGAATGATTAATATTGGTATTAAACACAAATCTTTTCAAAAATATTTTATTTAATTTGAATGATACAACTTGGTAATAATATGTATTATTTGATTGTGTTTTAAGCGTGTTTTGCACAACACTGTAATTGCCGGTATATGAAAAAGTAAAATCAGTTTTTTCGCTGATATTGCTGCTCAACACCAAGCTCTGACAGAGATTGTAATTATTTGAAAGATTTGTGTAATTATTAATCAACACAGGAGTTTTGCTATACGTTAACCCTGTACTTAAATTCAGGTTGCATTTGATTTTACTAACTGCAATAGGCAATCCATACGTAAAAAATGATCGTGTATTCCAATATCCATCAATGTTTACAGGCTTTGTCAACTGGCTGCCGCTGTTCAAAGTTATACCATCAATCACTGTTTTTTTGTAAGGTATAAATATTGAATTTCCAATATAATTTTGCGCATAATTTGCATAAAGAAAAATGAACATTGTAGTTGCTTTTACAGAATTCGTTTTTCCGTATCGAACAGTTAACGATTGTTCGTAATCCTGCTTCAAATCAGAGTTTCCGGTACTTAATAAAAGAGGATTTGAATTATTAATCACGTTTTGTAATTGAGAAACAGAAGGAACATTGGTAGAAGCGCGATACATAATCCTCAAATTTTGTGATTTGGAAAATTTATAATTCAACATTGCTTGTGGAAGAAAATCTTCGAAGGTTTTATTTACTTTGAAAATTGCAGGAAAAGTTTCATCCCCAGAAAGTGTTGCATATTGATAATTCAAACCTGCATTTAAGCTGTATTTTTCCGCATTCAGCCGACAGCTCAAGCCGCCGCGGTTAACAATATAATCAGTAGAATATTTATTGCTTAATGTAGTATCTAATTGTAAATATTTATGAATAATTGTATCGTACGCACTGGTTTCTTTATCTGTATTGTTTCTTGATAATGAAGGACTGTAATTGATTTGCAATTGTCCTTTTTTGCCAATAGGTTCAGTGTAAACAACACTTGGAGAAATTGTATATCCATTTGTTTTTTGATCTGATTGCTGATTGATTAGCGTGGTAGTAGTATCATTTAAATTGTAATATTGACTAGAAGAATATAAATTTCCATTGCCGGTTTTATTATTTAATTCAGTACCTAAATTTAATGAAATCGTTCTTCCTTTTTTATTGAATTTATGCCGAAAAAGCAAGTTGTTTGAGAAGTTATAACCTGAATTGTCTGAAATGTTTTGATTGTCTGTTTGACTAACAAAAGCCGATAAACGTGTGTTTGCGCCATTTACAGAAGATGAAGCATTATTTTTTTGCCAGTTTAATTTTGGGGTGATAATTAAAGAATTGGATGAATCAATAGTATATTCAAACCGAAGATTAAATCGATGATTATAATTATTATTTTCTGAAGCGCTTTTTTCATTATAAAAAAGTCCGCTGTCTTTGGCAGTTATGTAGTTTCTTGTTAACGTAGTTGAATTTTTATTATCTGCATTATTGAAAAAATAACTGGCTGTGATTTTAATTTTTTTGCCCCAATTATCGCTGTAGTTCATACCGATTGCATTGGTTGTAGCGATTCCGTTTTGCTGACCGACTAAAAAATTATTTATTGAATTTCCCCCAACTCCCCCAACTCCACCAAAATTTCCGCCGCCACCACCGCCGCCGCGTCCACCAAAGCCACCACCACCGCCACCTCTGCCACCACCGCTATTGCCTGTAATACCCAGCAAATCCTGAGTGCCAAAATTTTGTTGGTTCACATTATTGGTAAGACCTATAATTGAGAATCTGCGATTGCCTTTGAAAAGATTGATATTTCCGCCAGCAATATAATGATCATCTGTTCCATAGCCGGTATATATTTTTCCGAATTGCCCTTCGTTTTTATTTTGTCTGGTAACGATATTCATCGTCTTTACAGATTGCCCGTCATCAAAGCCGGTGAATTGAGATTGATCGCTCAACTTATCAAAAACCTGAATCTTATCAACTATTTCGGCAGGAAGGTTTTTTAATGTAAGATTCGGATCATCACCAAAAAAAGGTTTTCCGTCAACCAACACCTGCTGAACCTGTTCTCCATTCACTTTCACTGTTCCATTGTCGGATGTAACGCCGGGCATTTTGGTAATTAAATCTTCTGTTGTGGCGTCAGGATGCGTTTTAAATGCTTTTGAATTATATTCAATGGTATCTTCTTTTTGTACAGCCATAGGTTCTTTGCCAACAATAACAGCATCTCGCAGAGCGATGATATAAGTTCGCATTTTTAATGTGCCGAGATTAGTTTCAGTTTTGGTCGTTCTGACAATAAGTGTATAGGGTTTATGACTGACATGTGTAGCTTTGAGTTTATAAATATTTTGCTGAAGATTCTTAAACTCAAATTTGCCATTTATATCTGTAACAGTAAATACATGGTTTGAAGTATCTTTAAGTTGGTAAAGGGCTACATTGGCTTTTACAATAGGCGCGTGAGTAATACTGTCAACAATACTTCCTGAAATACTGAAGTATTGCGCAAAAGAAAAATTCTGGGAAAGGGAAATAATTCCTATTATAAAAAAAATATTTAGTGATTTGAATCGTTTCAACTTTTTGATTTACCAAGTTTAACTTTAATCCATGTTTTGATCGGTTCAGTATCTTTAAAATTTGAACTATTTGAGTGCATACCACCATTATGCATTCCGCTACTGCCGCCATGCATTCCGCCTCCACCCATTCCGCCTCTGCCACCATTGCCAGAACCTGAATGAGATCCGCCTTTTCCGCCTTCACCTTCGTCAGAACCGCTATAACTATCATCACTTTCTAAACCAACACTTATCACTTTTTTATTGTCATTCAAAGCTGTTGCAGGCGATTTAAATAAATAACTTAAAGGAACAGACATTTCATAGATCATACAATCAGTTGAATCAATACCAATGGCAACCTTGATTCCCAAGGAAGCTAATAAACTGACTTTAACACTTTCTTTTTTTTCAGAACCCAGCAATGTGAACCCTATCATCTCTAAATCTCTTTGCTCGCTGATAAGCATTTTTTTCATAGTTTTCATGTCTTTCATTAAATCTCCGGCATCTGTATTTCTTTCAGATGAGAAATTTTTATGATAACTTGCAACGCCGCTTAAAGGAAATTTTACGCCAAATAATTTTTTATTACGACCTGTTGTATCAATCCAAATCGTAAACCCTTTTCTCAAAATCTTCATTTGATTCTTTAGGTCAACGATTTTAAGACAGACATATAAATTTTTATTATCATTTAAAACATTGTATAAAAAATGAGATTTATAATCATATAACATTGTGTCTTTCCAGTCAGCCGCTGAACCGTCAATCTTTAAAGCCTTTTCCTGCCAATGACTTGCACCAATAATTCCTTTATTGCATGAACTGAAAAAAATAGAAGTCATTAAAAATAATAAAGGGGAAAAAACTGTTATTGCAATTTGTTTATTTTTCATAATAATTTTTTATTAAAAATATATTTAAAGATAACATTAAATTTAAAACACTTCGCCAATATTAAAGAATAAACCATGAGAGCCATTCAGCCCAAATCCATAATCAATAGCAATGTTAGCTTTTGATTGTTTATTCATTTTTAAACGTAAACCAACGCCTGCACCTGGCAAAAAAGTTTCAATTTTATTGGAAGGATATTCTGAAAGTGATTCTGTGTTGGCAAATACAACTCCTCCAAACAAACCGTTTCTTGATATTTCAAATCGATATTCTGTTTCAAGATAAATCATATTTTTTCCTCTGAATCTTCCTTGTACATATCCTCTGCCTGAATTAGAATAGGCATCTCCACCGGTGTTTGATAAATCCAAGTAAGGTGGATTTCCTTTTAATGTAAAATAATTATAACTCCAGAAACTTAAAACATTATTGGAATTATTCGGGAAATGAAAATATTTTCTGAAATCAATCAATAAAGATTTCCAGTTTTTATTGCTTCCCAAAAATTTAAAATTTTCACGATATTGAATGATGGCAAATATTCCTTTTTCTGGATTGACCGAATTGCTTCTATTGTCATACTGAAGATTAAGAGACAAGCCAGACGAAGCAGAAGTGGCAAAAGAAGAATTTTTGCTTTTTATATTATAATTATTTATTTCAGAAATTATTGTTTTATTTTGGTTGGAATCTAATTTAATATTATAATGATAGTCGAGATGATAGCCAATGCCTGTAAAGAAATTTGGCGCAATTTCTTTCATTGCAAGTTGGTAAATGCGGATGTAAGAATAATCAATCGGCACTGCATCTGAAAGCGAATTTTTACTGCCCAATCCAAATGTATTCGTGGGAAATTTATAATATCGCCAGTCGCCTACGAAATTCATTTTGTGTTTTTCATAAAATATATTTGAATTAACGATTGCCCAATACTGGTTGTATTGTGAGTAGTAAGCGCTTGCTAAAAAAGATGAAAGTTTTTTCTTAAGTGTATCTGTATAAAAAGAAATGTTTGAAACTAATGCGCCTGTCACTCCTGATGATAACGCATAGCCAACAGCCGGCAATACTGATAAAAACGGTCCTTCACCTTTTTGGTTTGTTGTATCGCTTCCCAAAAAACTTTTTAATTTAAAAGTTTTTTTTATTACATCTCTTAAATCTTTTTGTTCAATTTTATTTTTCTGCAATGAGTCGCCAATACTATCTTTTCTAATCGTATTATTATCAAAAAAATTAGATTGAGCAAAGCCTTGAGATAATGGCGATAAAACAAATATCAAAAAAAACAGAATGATAAATGATTTGATAAAATTCTGAAAAGCTAAAGAACAGTAAGTGTATTTTTTCTTGAATTTTAACATCATATAATTTCCAACTTCAACGCAAAATGCGGTTTTATATTATTTAGACAAAATTAATATCCAATAGTTTAACATCCTTCAAAATTAATCTTTAAAAAATTATATAAATTTGAGGAGAAATAAAAGTTATTGGAATTCTTTTAAACATTTAAATCAAATCAAAAATGAAAAATCAAATTCAAAAAAATCCGCAATCAGGTGCTGTGTATGGTTTTGGTCTTATTGGTGCAGCTGTATATTTTATTTCTCATGCTACAAGTTTTTGGTTTGGCGTTCTTGGATTTCTGAAAGCAATTGCTTGGCCTGCTTTTCTTGTTTATGAAGCATGCAAGCATTTAGGAATGTAAATTGAAGTATTTGTGTTGATTTTGTAAATTTTATTTTGTGCAACCAAATCTCCGGTAATATTTTATGCTTCTTTTGAATGCGTATCTGCAAGAATATCCACTGTTTTACTTAAATTTTAAGATATTTCAGTATTGTTGAGTATTTTGGACAAAAATAAAAATGTTTAAACTACACCTTTAATTTTTCTATTTTAGTGGTTTGCTTTTTCAATTAAAAATAAAAAACATATGAAAAAAATTACATTGTTCCTTTTCGCATTGTTATCAGCTGGTTTCGTTAATTCACAAAATCCAAAAACAGATAGTTATAAAATAGTAACTAAAATACATCTTGATGGAGATGAAAGGTGGGATTATCTTTTTTCTGACGATCAAGCTGCGCGCTTATATATATCGCATGGAGGCATTGTGCAGGTAGTTGATGAAAACAAAGATGAAGTGATTGGAAAAATTTCAGGCATGAATGGCGTGCATGGCATTGCCATTGCTCCTGCTTTAAATAAAGGGTTTATCAGCAGCGGAAGAGATTCATCCGTCACAATATTTGATACAAAAACTTTTCAGGTAATATCAAAAATTACTGTTACCGGCAAAAATCCTGATGCTATTTTATTTGATTCATTTAGCAAAAAAGTATTTGTGTTTAATGGCAAAACAAATAACGCAACAGTTATCAATGCTGAGGATAATCAGATTATAGCAACTATTCCATTGGATGGAAAGCCTGAGTTTTCAGTATCTGATGGGAAAGGAAAAGTGTTTGTGAACCTTGAAGATAAAAGTAAAATCGCAGTCATTAATTCTTTAACTAATAAAGTAGAAAATGTTTGGGCAATATCACCTGGCGAAGAACCGTCCGGATTGGCGATTGACAATGAAACTCACCGATTATTCAGTGTTTGCAACAATAAATTAATGGTTGTGGTTGATGCTGAAAACGGAAAAGTTATTACTACATTGCCTATTGGCGAGAAAACTGATGGTGCTGCGTTTGATTCGGGTTTGAAATGTGCTTATAGCTCAAATGGCGATGCAACATTGACTGTTGTAAAGGAAGAAACAAAAGATAAATTCAGTGTTTTAGCAAACGTTCCAACTCAAAAAGGTGCGCGAACTATCGCAGTGAACAAGCTGACACACCACATTTATATGCCTTCTGCAAATTTTGAATCTCAAAAAGAAGGCGAAAGACCAAAAATGGTTCCAGGCACTTTTGTTGTTTTGGATGTTGTGCCACAATAAAGATTTATTCTTATCTTCGGTCTGAATATGATTAAGAATTGTGCCATATTATTCCTGCTTATTTTTTCTTTTACAAAAGTTTATAATCAATCCATTGATTATTTTATTGAGCATGGGCTTCAGAATAGCCCGCTGTTAAAGGATTTTCAGGGACAAATAAATACTGCTTCTATTGACAGCATTATGATTAAAGCGGCGCACAGACCGCAAATTGATGCCAATGCGCAAATTCTTTATTCGCCTGCTTATACAAATTTTGGGTATGATGAAGCCATTACGAATGGCGGCAATTACAGTTCTGTTGTAAGTATTTCGCAATTTTTTTTAAATAGAAAAACTATTTATAACAAATATGAAAATATAAATTTGCAGAAACAATCACTTGATAATACTTTAAAAATTTCTTCCAATGATTTGAAAAGATTAATTACAAACCAGTATTTGCAAGCTTTTGCTGATTTCAGTAATTTTAATTTCAGTCAATTATTTTTAAAATTAATGTATGAACAAAAGGATTTTCTGAAACAATTTGTTGAACATGGTTTGTATAAACAAACAGATTATTTATCATTTTTAATCGAAACTCAAAATCAGGAAATGTTTGCAAAGCAAATAAAATCGCAGTATATAAAAGATATTTATTTGTTAAATCAGTTGTGCGGCTTGAATGATACGGTTTTGCATGAATTATCTTTGCCGGCTATTAAAAAAAATACTTCGGCAAATATTTACAAATCTCCATTGTTCTCGCATTTTTATATTGATAGTTTAAAAATCATCAATGAAAATAAAAGCATTGGATTGAGGTATCGCCCTAAATTCAACTGGTTTGCTGATGCAGGGTTTCTCAGTTCCAGTCCAAATTCTTTTTATAAATATTTTGGATACAGCGCCGGAATCAATTTTAATATTCCAATTTACGATGGACACCAACGGGTTCAGGAATATCAAAAATTGAAAATCTCTGAAAATACTCGTGAAAATTATTCTGTATTTTTTAAAAATCAGTTTAGTCAGCAGATGCAGCAACTAAATGAAGATTTGAAAACAACGCGTGAAATGCAGGCGCAGCTTAAGATACAACTGAATTCAGCAAACGAATTGGTGAATATGGAAAAAGCTTTATTAAATACCGGAAACGTCTCCATTACAGAGTTAATCAATGCAATGAAAAATTACATTAACATAAATTTAAACCTGAATCAATTGCAAATAAAGGAACTTCAGATTATTAATGAATGGAATTATCTGATGCAACAATAAAAATTATGAAAATAAAAATAAATTTATCATTTATTCTTTTTTGTTTAATAGCTGGAACGCTTGTGTTTACAATACGTTGCAGCACAAATAAAGACGAAGAAGAAACCGTGGCAAATGCAAAAACGCCGGTTACAATTACTCCAATCAGCATCGGGCAAATTGCTGATTCAATAGAATTGAACGCTGTTTCGGGTTATACAAAACGAAATTCGGTGCGAACAACAACAACCGGAATCATTGAAAACATTGAGATAAATCTTGGCGACAAAGTTGAAAAAGGACAAGTTTTATTTATTGTGAAAACAAAAGAAGCAACAGCACTTTTTGAAAATAAAATGATGAGCGATTCTTTGAAATCATTTAAAGGAATTATAAAAATTAAAGCATCGAGAAATGGAATTGTCAGTTCTATCACGCATCACAAAGGCGATTATGTGCAGGAAGGCGATGAAATTGTGGTCATATCAGAACCTGAAAGTCTTGTGTTCATGCTTCAGTTGCCTTATGAATTGAATCATTTTGTGAAAACAGATGAAGCATGCAACATTGAATTGCCCGATAATTCTGTGATTAAAGGCATTATAAGCTCTTCTCTGCCAGTGATGGACATTCAATCGCAAACAGAAAATTATATTGTGAACCCATCAACAAAATTAAATATACCTGAAAACCTTGTTGCTAAAATAAGAATTGTGAAAAGCATAAAAAATAAAACTATCATATTGCCTAGGATTGCCGTGCTTTCCAATGAAACACAAACTGATTTTTGGGTAATGAAATTGATTAATGATTCAACTGCAATAAAAATTCCAATCAAAAAAGGCATTGAAACAGCTGAAAAGATTGAGATTCTCGAACCAACTTTTTTAATTACTGATAAAATTTTATTGACCGGAAACTATGGATTGCCCGATACAGCAAGAGTTTTGGTTAAACCCACCGAATGATGAAAAATTATTTTCATACACATAAAAATCCTGTTTCATTATTATTAGCAGTAATAATTATTGGTGGTTTGTATTATTACAGGCAGATGCCAAGATCATTGTTTCCTGAAATCACGTTTCCGAAAATTAAAGTCATTGCTGAAAATGGTGAACAACCGATTGACAAAATGATGATTTCAGTTACTAAACCTTTAGAAAATGCAATCAAACAAGTGCCGGATATTAAAATCATTCGAAGCGCCACCAGTCGTGGATCATGCGAAATATCAGCTTTTTTGAAATGGGGTTCTGATATTAATGAAAACCTGCAAATGCTCGATTTACGCATAAATGAGATTAAAAACGATCTTCCACCGGGCGTAAAAATTGAAATAGAAAAAATGAACCCATCCATATTACCGGTGATGGGCTTTGCGCTCGAAAGTAAGACCAAATCGCCAATAGAATTAAACATTCTGGCAAATTATACTATCAAACCTTTTTTGTCGCAGATTGAAGGTGTGTCATCAGTTCGCATCATTGGCGGGAAAACAAAAGAATATTGGCTGATTTTGAATTCGCAAAAGATGAGCGCTTTCTCCATCACACCTGACGCAATCACTACAGCCATCAGTCAAACGAACTTTATTTCTTCCAATGGATATATGTCAGATTACAGGCGAATGTATCTAACGCTGACGAATGCCGGATTGTACAATAAAAACGATATTGAAAATGTAATTATAAAAAATGACGGCAAACGGATTATCAGTTTAAAAGATATTGCGCAGGTTGAGGTGCATGAAAAAATTGAATATACAAAAATAAATGCAAACGGTCGGCAAGCCTTGCTGATAGCTATAATCAAGCAACCAAATGCAAATCTGATTAATTTGTCAAATGATTTTTTATCTAAAAAAAATGAACTTGAAAAGTTACTGCCACAAGGTGTTCAACTGACACCATATTATAATCAGGCTGATTTTGTTGAGAATGCAATCAGCAGCATAGATGATAGTGTGTGGTTAGGATTATTATTGGCAATCTTCGTTGCTGTTCTCTTTCTTCGTTCTATCAGAGCCAGCGCAACTATTCTCATCACGATTCCAATTACTTTAATGCTTACGATCATTGTTCTTTATAGCATTGGTTATTCTTTAAATATCATGACATTTGGCGCAATTGCAGCGGCAATCGGGCTTATCATTGATGATGCTGTTGTTGTTGTGGAACAAATTCATCGGACACAGGAAGAAAATCCTGATGAAGAAACACATTCGATGGTGCATAAAGCAGTAAAGTTTATTTTGCCTTCTATGATTGGTTCTTCAATCAGTACCATAGTTATATTTGTTCCATTCATTTTGATGGGTGGCGTGGCAGGCGCTTATTTTAATGTACTCACAAATACAATTATCATCACATTAGTTTGTTCATTTTTCGTTACATGGCTTGGACTTCCGGTGGTTTATATTATGATTTCTAAACTCCCACTGAAACCACCTAAATTTAAAGAACAAGATATTTCATTTTCTAAAAACAGAAAATGGGTTTCATTTTTTATTCAACGACCTGTAATTAGCGTTGTCATTATTTTAACATTCATTTCTTCTATATTTTTAGTATTGCCAAAACTTGAAACCGGCTTCCTGCCTGAGATGGATGAGGGTTCAATCGTTTTAGATTATACTTCACCACCCGGCACTTCGCTGGAAGAAACGGATAGAATTCTGCATGAAGTTGAAAAAATAATTACAAGTATTCCTGAATATGAAAGCTATTCGCGGCGAACAGGCGCTCAAATGGGCTTTTTTATTACTGAACCAAATTACGGTGATTATTTAATTCAATTAAAAAAGAATCGAAAACGAACGACTGAAGAAGTTATTGATGAAATAAGAAAAAAAGTGAAAGCCTCGCAACCCACGCTGCGCATAGATTTCGGACAAGTGATTAATGATATGCTTGGCGATTTGATGGCTTCCGTTCAGCCGATTGAAATAAAAATATTTGGCGATAATCAGGGAAAATTAAATGAATTGGCAAAACAGGTTGCTGATAATATTAAAAATATCAACGGCACAGCCGATGTTTTCAATGGAATTACTGTTGCAGGTCCTTCGGTTGAAGTAATTCCAAATACTCAAAAATTAGCACAATTTAATATCATTCCTGCTAATTTTCAATATCAAATGCAGAACCAGTTGGAAGGAAATATTATTGGCGCTATTCCTGAAAAAGAACAATATACTAATCTGCGTATGATCTATCCAAACACCATAAAAATCGGTGTTGACAGGATGAAGCAACAATTTGTTTTTTTACCAAATGGGAAATTAAAACCTATCAACGAATTGGCAACTGTGGTTGTGAAAGAAGGGTTTGCTGAAATAAAAAGAGAAAATCTGAAGTCTGTGGCCATCGTGACAGGTCGTTTAAATAAGCGCGATCTTGGTAGTGTGATGAATGATATTCAAAAACAAATTGAAAAAAATGTTGTGCTTCCGAAAGGTTATTATGTTGAATACGGCGGTACGTATGCTGAGCAGAAACAATCATTCAGCGAATTGTTAATGATTTTAATATTATCAAGTCTTTTGGTTTTTGTATTGATTCTGTTTTTATATCGTGATTTTAAAGCGGCATTTATCATTCTTGGGATTGCTGTAACCGGCATTGCAGGAAGTCTATTGGCATTATATCTCACGAAAACACCTTTAAATGTTGGGAGTTACACAGGATTGATAATGATTGTTGGGATTATCGGTGAAAATGCAATATTTACTTTTCAGCAATTTTCTTTAATGCTAAAAACACAAACAGTGGATGATGCATTGATTTATGCCATTTCAACACGTTTACGTCCGAAACTCATGACTGCATTAGGCGCTATCATTGCTTTAACGCCATTAGCGATCGGAATCGGAACCGGAGCGCAAATGCACCAACCATTGGCAATTGCAGTTATCGGAGGTTTTATTGTGGCACTTCCTTTGTTGTTAATTGTTTTTCCAACATTATTACGATTGATGTATAAACATACTTAATTGTATTTTTTCAAGTTGTAATAAGGGAAGAATAAATTTTGAATTTGGTTCTTGATTTTGAATAAAAAAATTTTCTGTAAAATTTTTGCCAACCCGATTGAAATATAAAGGTTTTTGGATATTGAATCCAGTTGTTGATAATACGAGTGATTCAGGCAGACCAAAAAATTGCAGAGTGGAATTTGTGATTTTAAACAAAAAGATGTTTCTGTTTTAACTTCATAATATTTTAAAATTTCTTTGCAAATTATGTCTTAAAAATAAATCTTTGCCTTTTTTGAATAGAATCATTCTAAAGAGCTGCCAAACTGATTGATAACAATATTTTGCAGTATCTATCGTTTATATTTTAATTTTGTAAAAAAAACTGAATAAATTAATGAAGAGGGTTGTTGTTTGTTTATATTTTATTTTTTCAATTTATTTTCAATTGTTTGCTCAAACACAGTATTTCAAAAGAGAAATAACTTGGGAAAAGCTAAAGGACATAAGTGTTTCAGATAGTCTGCTGGTGAAAACATTATTTTTTCAGAATGCTTTTTTTAGTCCTAAATACAGGCAATTGCCGCTTTATTACGAGAAGTTTCAGTTGCAAAATAATTCTTCAACTGCCAGTGTTTCTATATTAAATTTGGTATTTGTTGCATGTTCAGATTCAGAGACACAAATATTAAGTAATCTTCATTTTACAAATGATTCCATTATTCCTGAAACATCAAAACTGCTTGAACTTAAAGTACCATATGTTTCAATAACATTTGTTCCTCTCAGGAAAAACAGCATCAGCGGGCAGTTTGAGAAACTTGTTTCTTTTGAAATTCAAATTACAGAAACTGATAATCTTTCAAAAGGTACAAAAGGAACCAGTCGCACGTATGTTGAGCATTCAGTATTAGCCAGCGGCAATTGGTACAAAATGAGTTTGACAAATACAGGTATTTATAAAATTACCTATTCTGATTTGGTCAATATGGGGATTAATGTTAGCAACATAGACCCGCGAAATATCCGTATATATGGCAATGGTGCTGGCATGCTTCCGGAATTAAATAACGGCTTTAAATATGACGACTTACAAGAAAACGCTATTTATGTAGAAGGAGAAAGCGATGGAAAATTTAATCCCGGAGATTACATTCTTTTTTATGGCGAAGCGCCAACTACTTGGAATTATTCAGCTACAGATAAAAGATTTCATCATACCAATAATATTTATTCAGATGTGACAAATTATTTTATTACAACTGATCTGGGCGCAGGAAAACGAATCTCTTTAGAACCATCTGTTACTGCACCATCCACAGATACTGTTGCGAAATTTACAGATTATGCTTTTCATGAAAGCGATCTTTACAATTTTATCAAGTCAGGCAGAGTGTGGTATGGTGAAGTATTTAATATTTTAAATACTTATAACTTTAGTTATTCTTTTCCCAATATTGATGTATCTACAAAGGCATATCTAAATGCAAATGTAATCGCCCGTTCGGGGACAACAAGTCAATTTAGTGTAAGTGCAAATGGGAAAATTTTTAATTTATATATTGGTGGTGTAGATCTTTTGAATTACAATGGAGTTTATGCAGCCACTTCAACAGGAAGCTTTATATTTCCTCTTTCAAGTTCAGATTTAAATATTTCTTGTAACTATAATTTACCTGATCAATCTTCTTCAGCTTGGCTGAATTATTTTGAACTAAATGTTACAAGAAATCTTATTTTTTCCGGCAACCAGATGCCTTTCAGAAATAGCGATTGTGTTGGCTCTGGAAATATTACTGATTTTCAAATGAGTAATGCATCTTCATCAATTAAAATTTGGGATGTTACTAATCCGCTTACTATTCGTTCGGTTGGAACAATGTTAAATGGTTCGAATCTTACATTTCGATTGCCAACAGATTCATTAAAAGAATTTATAGCTTATAATAGTGCGTCTTTTTATTCACCGACTTTTGATGGAAAGGTTGCGAATCAGGATTTGCATGGAATAAAACAATGTGATTTCGTTATTGTCAGTCATCCTGATTTTTTAAATGATGCCAATCGTCTTGCACAATTTCATAAAACACATGATTCTCTATCAACAATTGTCGTAACGCCTCAACAGATTTATAATGAGTTTTCATCCGGGATGCAGGATGTTTCAGCCATCCGAGATTTTTTAAAAATGCTTTACGACAGGCGTTCTTCATTAAATCCAGCTCCTAAATATTTGTTGCTATTTGGTGATGCATCGTATAATTATAAAGGGACGGTCAGTAATTCAAATTTTGTCCCCACCTATGAATCTCAGGAATCTCTTGATCCGGAGTCTTCTTATGCAACAGATGATTATTTCGGATTGCTTGAAGATGGCGATGGCGTTGATGACAGCGGAACATTAGATATTGGTATTGGACGTTTTCCTATACAGTCTGCTGCTGATGCAAAAGCAATGGTTGATAAGGTTTTTAGATATACAGCCAGACCATCAGATAACAGTGGGTTTAACGCTGACCCATCAACCATCAAAATATCCAATATGGCTGATTGGAAAAATATTATTTGCTTCGTTGCTGATGATGAAGAAAACAATACTTTTATAGCAGGCGCTGAAGACCTTGCTAAATACGTAAATAATACTGTCAAAGTATTCAATATTGATAAAATATATTTAGATGCTTTCAAACAACTTTCTACTTCAGCAGGTCAGCGTTATCCAGATGTAAACATTGCCATTAACAATAGAGTGGAAAGAGGCGCTTTGATTATTAATTATACAGGTCATGGCGGAGAAGAAGGCTGGGCGCATGAACGTGTACTTGGAGTTTCAGATATTAATAGCTGGAACAATACATATAATATGCCTGTATTTATTACAGCGACCTGCGAATTCAGTCGTTTTGATGATCCGGCCAGAATATCTGCGGGGGAATTAGTATTTCTAAATCCTAATGGTGGAGGAATTGCATTATATACAACTAGCCGATTGGCTTTTTCTTCCCCGAATGCTTATCTAAACCAAAGTTTTTATAATTATGCTTTCCAAAAAAATAATAATAAATTCTACAGAATGGGAGATATTATGCGGCATTCAAAAAATGATAATTTAGGACTTGCAATTAAAAATTTTGTTTTACTTGGCGATCCAGCCCTCACGATGGCTTATCCTGAATATAATGTCAAAACATCTTTAATAAATAGTGATTCTGTCGTCAATCAACCGGATACTATAAAAGCATTTTCAAAAGTTACTGTTAGTGGTTATATTGAGGATGAATCTGGAAATATTAAAACAGATTATAATGGAATGCTTTATCCAACAGTGTTTGATAAATTTACTCAATATAATACATTAGGAAATGACCCTGCAAGTCTTCCTGTTCAATCATTTTATCTTCAGAATAATATTTTATATAAAGGGAAAACGAAAATTAAAAACGGAAAATTTACGTTTGCATTTATTGTACCTAAAGATATATCTTATAAATATGGATTTGGAAAAATTAGTTATTATGCTTCATCCGACAGTTCAAATGACGCAAATGGTTATTATAATAATATAATAATTGGCGGTTCGCTTGATAATAGTGTAGTTGACACCAGTGGCCCGGTAATTAAATTATATATGAATGATACGCTTTTTCGTTCAGGAGGTATTACAGATCAGTCGCCTACATTATTGGCATATATCAAAGATAACAGTGGAATCAATACGATCGGCAATGGCATTGGCCATGATATTGTTGCTGTTCTTGATGGCAATACAGAATCATCATTTGTATTAAACGATTTTTATAGTTCGGATATTAATAGCTATACCAGTGGAACTATCAGATATCCATTTTATAATTTAAGTGCAGGTAAACATACATTGACAGTAAGAGTTTGGGATATATACAATAATTCATCACAGGCGGAAATTGAATTTGAAGTGATACAATCAGACAAATTAGTTATAAGTAATATTTATAATTATCCTAATCCGTTTTCTTCTGATAAAAAAACCAGATTTCGTTTTGAACATAATTGTCTCTGCAACACGTTAGATGCAGAGATTCAGATTTACAATCTTTGTGGACAGAATGTAAAAACAATAAAACAAACAATTATTGCTGAAGGCTATGATTCTGAGGATATTCAATGGGATGGCACAAATGATCAGGGTACTAAATTAGCCAATGGTATTTATATTTATCGTTGTAAAATTACTTCTGATAAAGGAACCACTGCTAGTAAAAGTGGGAAATTAATAATTAGTAATTAAAGATTTTTCATCTAAAATTCTTAAAACAATATATTTTATTTTTTATCGTTATATTTGCACTTAAAATTAATCCAAATGCATTTAAATAAAATCGTTTATTCCTTCATTTTAATATGTTTAATATTTTCAGTTAATGTGAATGGACAGATCAATAGAACTGACAATCTGAACACAATAACAACAGCTGTGCCTTTGTTAATGATTGGTCCTGATGCAAGAGCAGGAGCCATGGGAGATGCGGGCGTTTCATCCACTCCTGACGTGAGTTCAATGCATTGGAATCCATCAAAATACGCATTCATTGAAAAAGACATGGGCGTTGGAATATCATATACACCATGGCTTAAGAATTTGGTTCCAGATATTAATCTTGGTTATATCTCTGGATTTAAAAGATTGGATAAAAACCAAACTATTGCTGCATCTTTATTGTATTTTTCATTAGGGGATATCACTTTCACAAATGAAATAGGTGATAATATCGGAACATTTAGACCCAATGAATATGCTGTAGATTTTACTTATACACGTAAGTTGTCAAAACATTTTTCTGGTGGCGTATCACTTCGTTATATCAATTCAAACCTGACAGGCAATCGTTTTGTAAGCGGCGCATCAACTCATCCCGGTAGAGCTGGAGCTGCTGATGTTTCAGGATATTACCGAAAAGATCTTTTTATAAATCATCGAAAAGCATTGTTTGCGTTTGGATTTAATTTTTCAAATATTGGGAATAAAATTTCTTATACAGAATCCACTCAACGTGATTTTTTACCGATGAATCTTCGTTTTGGACCATCATTGAAATTTGATCTGGATGATTATAATTCACTCGAAATTATGGTTGATGTAAACAAATTATTGGTGCCAACTCCTCCAACATACTATCAAGCTGGTGATATAACATCAAGCGGAGATACTGTCAAATCAGGACAGATTGTAATTAAAAAAGGGCATGACCCACGCACAACTTCCGTTGCTAATTCAATTTTTTCTTCATTTTATGATGCGCCAGGAGGATTTAAAGAAGAATTTCATGAATATAATTATTCATTTGGTGTTGAGTATTGGTATGCCAAACGTTTTGCTCTTAGAGGAGGTTATTTTTATGAAAATCCAACCAAGGGAAACAGAAGATATTTTACGCTTGGACTTGGATTAAAATACAATGTTTTCAATCTTGATTTTTCATATCTAATTGCTACGGATCCAAAAACAAATCCATTAACGAATACGTTGCGATTTACTATGATTTTCGACTTCGATTCTTTTAAAGATCAGAATAAAAAAGAAGCCAAAAATTAAATTATGCGAATTGGCTTTGGTTTAGATATTCACCAATTACAAGAAGGAAAAGAATTATTTATCGGTGGCGTAAAAATTCCTCACAATAAAGGAGCTGTTGGTCATTCAGATGCAGATGTTTTAATTCATGCTATTTGCGATGCATTGCTTGGCGCTGCAAATCTTGGTGACATCGGAAAACATTTTCCTGACACTTCAGCTGAATTCAAAGGCATTGACAGCAAAATATTATTAAAACGAGTTGTTCAACTTATTTCAGACAAAGGATATGTAATTGGTAATATTGATTCAACTGTTTGTTTACAAAAACCAAAGATTGCACCATATATTCAAGCAATGAAAGAAGTTCTTGCTTCTGCTGCAAACATTGATGTTGAAGCTATTTCAATAAAAGCTACAACCACCGAAAAATTAGGTTTTGAAGGTAGGGAAGAAGGAATTTCTGCTCATGCTGTTGCTCTCATTTTTAAGAAAAAATAATCTTAAATATTCTTCTAAATCGCTTTTGATTTTTGTATTATATATTTATAAAAATAATGTAATATTGTAATATGTTTTGGTAAAATAAGATGCAAAAAAAAATTACTAATAAAAGAAAAATTTTTAATGATCCGGTGTATGGATTCATATCTATTCCTGATGATTTGACATATGACATTATTGAACATCCCTATTTTCAGCGTTTAAGGAGAATCAAACAATTAGGACTTTCTTCATTGGTTTATCCGGGCGCATTGCATACACGCTTCCAACATGCGCTTGGATCAATGCATTTGATGACACAAGCTATTGACGTGCTGCGTTCAAAAGGATTTATAATTGACGATGAAGAAGCACAAGCCGCTAAAATAGCCATTTTGCTGCATGACATTGGTCATGGTCCATTTTCTCATTCCCTTGAAAATAGCATCATTTGTAACCTTACGCACGAAGATTTATCCGAATTATTTTTTTATAGATTAAATGAAGAGTTTGGAGGAAAACTTTCTTTAGCTATTGAAATTTTTAAAAATACGTATCATAAAAAATTCCTTCATCAGTTGGTTTCCAGTCAACTTGATATGGACAGGCTGGATTATCTTAAAAGAGACAGTTTTTACACTGGTGTTTCAGAAGGTGTGATCAGCACGGAGAGGATCATTAAAATGCTTTCTGTGGCAGATGACAAACTAGTTGTCGAATCGAAAGGAATTTATTCGATAGAAAATTTTATTATTGCCAGACGTTTGATGTATTGGCAGGTTTATTTGCATAAAACATCAATTTCTGCTGATAATTTACTTGATAATATTTTGAAACGTGTGAAGCAAAATATTTTGGGTGATAATTTTTTGAATATTTCACCGGCATTTCAACTTTTTTTGAAAAAACAATTTACCAAAAAAGATTTTATAAAAAAACCTGAATTGCTTCATACTTTCTCTGAATTGGATGATACAGACATCACTTATTCATTAAAAATTTGGGCGAAAAGTAATGACAAAATATTATCAACTCTTAGTAATAATCTCATTAACCGTAAACTTTTTGCAATAGAACTTCAGAATGAATTTTTTGATAAAAATTATGTGCAAACATTAAAAGATAAAGCGAAAAAGAAGCTAAATTTAAATGATGACGAAGTGGAGTATTTTGTTTTTACTGATAAAATAACAAGCAGTATTTACAATCCAAAACTTGATAAAATCAATATTTTATTTAGAAATAAAAAAATCCTTGATATTGCTGATGCTTCAGACCAATTAAATGTTTCAGTGTTATCAAAAATTATCACCAAACATTTTTTGTGTTATCCCAAGCAGATTAGATAATTGGGGTTTTCTTACCAATAGGTTGTTCCGTAGATATAGTCGTTCAAACTCTTGATCGTTGCATTCTGCTCACGGATCAACGTATTGATAATATCTGTGATTGAAATAATCCCAGCAACATTCTTGTTTTCGCAGACTAACAAATGTCTGATGTGTTTTTCGGAAATTATTTCCATTGCATCCTGAATGGTTTTGTCTATTCCAATGCCAAACAAAGAATGAGACATAAATTCTTCGATACATCTGGATAAAGCGGTTTCCTTGAAAGTCACAGACTTTCTGACAAAATCTCTTTCCGAAAACATGCCTACAGGATTTCCCAGATCATTTCGAACCAACAGTATTCCAATATGCTTTTCTGCCATGATTTCAAGGGCATTTAAAACATTGATTGAAGAATTGACAGAATAACACTCTCTGCCTTTTTGATCCAATATTTGTTTTATTGTAATCATGGATTTATGTATTAATTAACACAAATATAATAAACTGCAAAGTAAAAGTCAATAAAAAAAGGGTTGTCGAGAGACAACCCTTTTCCTTGAAGCAAAAAAGTGTAAAATTATTTTACAGCTTTTGCTAATTCAGCGCCAGCTTTGAATTTTGCAACTTTTTTTGCAGCAATTTTAATTTCTTTGCCAGTTTGTGGATTGCGGCCTTTTCTTGCAGCTCTTTTAGCTACTGAAAAAGAACCAAAACCTACTAATGCAACTCTTTCACCTTTTTTCAATGCTTTGGTGATTGAACCGATTGTAGCATCTAATGCTTTACCGGAGGCAGCTTTGCTTAATTTTGCATCTTTTGCAATTGCATCAATTAATTGTGCTTTGTTCATAGTGTTTGCTTTTTTTAGTTAATAATTAAATTAAATAAATTTTAAAATATCAAAACAAATATAAGCAAAATTAGGGCAAAAGCAAGTGTTTCTTCTCAAAAAGCCCGATTTTGTTAATAAAATAGGATGTTTGTTAATAATATGTCAATCATAGAAGTCCTCTTGAGAGAGATTGGAAAAATATTTTTTTAGGTATTGACAATAAATAACGAAAGCCTTGCATTGCAAGGCTTTCGTTGATGGGTGGAGGATGGGGCTCGAACCCACGACCCTCAGAACCACAATCTGATGCTCTAACCAACTGAGCTACATCCACCATTTATATAAGGGACTGCAAATATATTCATTATTAAATAATGATACAAAAAAAACTTTCTTTTATCATAAAACATAAAAATGGATTTTAAAAATTGACACAAAAAATCACTTTGAATATTCTTTTTCTGATTTAATTCTTTAAAAATTTTACATTTGTATATTCAAGTATAAACAGCAATGTCTACAAAAGTCGCTTTTGTCACAAGTTCTCATTCCCCGTATGATGATAGAATTTTTTATCATCAGGCAAAATCGCTTGTTGAGCAGAATTTTGATGTGCAAATTTTTTGCAGCACTAAAGAAATTTGCACAAAAGAAAATTCTATTTTTTTAAATGGATTTAATGCTTCCTCGATTTCAAAAAAAGAAAAGATTAAAAAATTTGCAGAATCACTAAAAGAATTTAATCCTGATGTTGCTATTTGTTCAGAACCACTGACAATACTTGCATCTGTGAGTTTTAAAAAACAATTTAAAAAAGGTGTAAAAATTATTTATGATGTTACCGAATGGTATCCATCTAAAAAAAATCTTCGAGATATATCTGGAATAAATAAAATTGTAGCATTTATTAAATTAACGTTTTTTAATATATATACTTCTTGTTTTGTTGATGGATTTATTTTTGGCGAGTATTATAAAGGCATTCCATTTAGATTTTTATTTCCATTTAAAAAAAATATTTTTATTGGCTATTATCCTTCGCTTAACTATATAAATTATACTGAATCTAAATTGCAAGAATCCTCAATTTGTCTGGGATATACAGGAACATTAAGTGAAGAAAAAGGAATTTTAAATTTTCTTCGAGTGTTAAAAGATTTCAATTTGAAGTATAAAGGAATTAAAGTTAAAGCAAAAGTTATTGGTAAGTTTTTATCAAAAGAAGAAAAAGAAAAATTTGATAAAATTGCTAATGAATTATCGGAAATAGAATTTGAAATTATTGATCCTGTTGAGTTCAAACGATTTTCGGATTCCCTTCAGGAAATAAATATTTTTTTCGATTTGCGAAAAACTGATTTTGAAAATCAACATTGTCTCCCAATAAAATTATTTTATTACATTGCTTGCGGCAGACCTGTGATATATTCAAAACTTAAAGCCATAACTAAAAAAGTTGATATTTCAACGTTTGGATATACTGTAAATCCAGCAGATTATAATTGTATTTCCGAAATCATAAATAATTATATTATTCATCCGTTTACATATTACGAACATAGCGCTAATGCTCGTAGTTTAGCTGAAAATAAATATAACTGGAACTCTATTGAGTCTAAATTTATAGAGTTTATAAATACTTTTTCCAAAAAATAAAAATTAAAAAAATATATGTTCTTTAAAGATATATTAAGAACGCTGGTTTCTAAGTTTTTTATTCTGATTATCAATTTTGCTTTAGTTGTTTTAACGACTAATTTATGGGGAGCTGAAGGAAGAGGAATAATTTCTATACTTGTAGCAAATATGGCTATTATAGCCATTCTTAATAATGTGCTTGGCGGTTATTGCATCACTTATTTTACACCAAAAATCGGATTTGAAAAACTTGTTTTGCCTGCTTATATATGGATAATAATTGTTTCAATTGTAAGTTCTGCAATTACAATTTATATTCAAGGGCATGATAATGCAGCTATTTTAATATTCTTGACTATTCTGAATTCATTATTTACTGTTCAACTTTTTTTATTTACAGCCAAAGGTAATTTTAAATTATTTAATATCTTTAGTCTGTTGCAACCTTTATTGCTATTGGTATTTGCTTTGTTCTTTGAATATATTTTAAAAGTAAAATCATTCAAATCATATTTGTATGGATATATTGTGGCATTAAGCATTTCATGGTTTTTTAGTCTTATTAAATCAAGGCAATATTTAAAAGGAAAACGATTGGAGGTTTCATTTAAGAGTTCAATTCAAGTGATGAAATATGGCTGGCAAACGGAATTAAGCTCTTTTTTGCAATTTTTAAGTTATCGATTATCATATTTTTTTATTTTATTTTATAAAGGATTTAGTTCTGTAGGTGTGTTTTCAGTTGGTATTGCGTTAACTGAAGCTATTTGGATGATTAGCCGAAGTATTTCTACGGTTCAATTTTCGCAAATTATAAATAATATTGAAGTCAGTGATGGAATAAAAATCACGAAACAATCTGCAAAACTTAGTTTCATTTCATCTTTATTTATTTTAATTATCATGATGCTTTTGCCGACAAGTGTATTCAAATTGGTTTTCGGTCATAGCTTTGAACAGGTAAAAGAAATAATGATTTTTTTATTCCCTGGGATTATTGCCATTGCGATATCAAATATTTACGGGCATTTTTTTTCTGCAACTGGAAAAACTGTAGTTCTAATTATTAAATCTGTAGTTGGACTATTTGTTACGGTAATAGTATCTGTTTTATTAATACCAAGGTTTGGCATTGTCGGTGCATGCCTTGCTGCTTCAGCATCTTATTTGGCTTCGTCAATTTATTTGTTTGTTGCTTTCTACAAAAACACAAAATTTCATTACAAAGATTTAATAATCTCGAAAAACGAAATAAAGGATAAAATAGTTCAACTTTTCATTAAATAATTTAAGAAGAAAAATTCATTTTGCCAATTAGATATAGTAGTATATTTTATTTTTAAAAAACATATCTATTTGAAATTCAGATTTTAATATTGTCATTTATACAATTTATTTTTTTTGGGAGTTGTAATAATTTTGCTAAATAATTTTTCAGCACTCATACAACCTGATACTTTTGTATGCCTTTTAAAATTTAATTCATTATAAAAAATTTAAACTAATGGCAAAAGCAAAAGGACATGTGATAATTAATATTGAAAATTGCAAAGGATGCGAACTATGTGCGGATGCTTGTCCACAGCAAGTTTTAGAAATGTCGAAAAATCTTAATGCAAAAGGATATCATTATTCGGAAGCAATAAATGATGGATGTACAGGCTGCGCTAATTGTGCAACTATTTGTCCTGACGGCGTAATTAGTGTTTATAAAGACAATCGTTAAATTTTCAACAACTATACGAAACAGATGAAAGAATTAAGACTCATGAAAGGGAACGAGGCGCTGGCAGAAGCAGCAATACGTTCAGGAGCTGATGGCTATTTCGGATATCCAATAACGCCACAATCAGAAGTTATGGAATATCTGATGAGCGAAAAAACTGAAGAAAGAACCGGAATGGTTGTTCTTCAAGCTGAAAGTGAAGTAGCAGCAATTAACATGGTTTACGGTGCAGCAGGTTGTGGGAAAAAAGTATTGACATCCTCGTCTGGGCCTGGAATTAGCCTTATGCAGGAAGCTCTTTCCTATATTGCTTGTGCTGAATTACCTTGTCTTATTGTGAATGTTTCTCGTGGTGGCCCTGGTCTTGGCAGTATACATCCTTCACAAGCTGATTATTTTCAGTCAGTGAAAGGTGGCGGACATGGCGATTACAAATTGATTGTTTTAGCACCGGATTCTGTTCAGGAAATGGCTGACTTTGTTTATTTAGGATTTGACCTTGCTTTCAAATATAGAAATCCAGTGATGATTCTTTCAGATGGAGCCATTGGGCAGATGATGGAAAAAGTTGAATTTGATGAACAAGTTCCAAGATTTTTGCCTGAAGAAATTTCGCAAAAATATCCATGGGCTACATCAGGCAAAAAGCCTGGAAGTAAAAAGAAAATTATTTCTTCGTTGTTGAGAGATGAAGATGAAAAAATAAATAATCATTTACAAGCAAAATATAAGTCGATTCAAGCAGCTGAGGTTAGGTGTGAAAAATATCTATGTGATGATGCAGAATATCTATTTATTGCTTTTGGGCTTAGTGCTCGCGTTTGTCATAAAGCCGTTCAGATAGCTAGAGAAAATGGTATTCGAGTTGGCTTGTTGAGACCCATTACTTTGTTCCCTTTTCCAACTGAAGAAATCAGAAAAGTTATGAAACAATTGAAAGGCATTTTAACAGTTGAAATCAACGCTGGACAGATGGTTGAAGATGTTAGATTAGCTGTCGAAGGTGGAACTAAAGTTGAATTTTATGGATGTTTCAGCGGTTCAATCCCTACGCCAGAAGGAATTGTAGAAGCATTAAAACAAAAGTTAATACAAAAATAATTATGGAAACAATTTCAGCAACAGATAAAGATCAAATTATTTTCAGCAGAAGTCCTATTCTTACTGATGTTCCTTTCCATTATTGCCCGGGTTGTGGACATTCAAAAGCACATCAACTAATTGCTGAAACCATTGAAGAATTAAATATTCAGTCAGAAGTTATTGGTGTAGCTCCTGTTGGATGTTCAGTTTTTATGAGCAATTATTTTGAAATAGATATGCACGAAGCTGCTCATGGACGCGCTCCAGCAGTAGCAACAGGAATAAAACGTGTGTTGCCTGAAAAATATGTTTTTACTTATCAGGGAGATGGCGATTTGGCTGCAATCGGCACAGGAGAAACAATACATGCGTGCAACAGAGGAGAAAATATTACCATCATTTTTATAAATAATGCAATTTACGGAATGACTGGCGGACAAATGGCTCCAACATCATTACCTAACATGAAAACAGCTACATCGCCATATGGACGTGATACTGCAACAATGGGATTTCCTATCAAACTGACTGAAATTGTTGCTCAATTACCGGGAACATATTTTGTGTCTAGACAATCTGTTCATACGCCAGCCAATGTAAGAAAAGCAAAAAAAGCAATTAAAAAAGCGTTTGAATTACAAAAGTTAAATAAAGGCACCACCTTTGTTGAGATTGTTTCAAATTGCCCTTCAAACTGGAAATTATCGCCGGTTGAATCCAATAAATGGTTGGAAGAAAATATGATTCCATATTATCCACTTGGAGATATTAAAGTTCCTAAATAAACATCTATTTTATTAAATATATGACAGAAGAAATTATTATTGCAGGATTTGGAGGTCAAGGAATTCTTTCCATGGGCAAGATATTGGCTTATTCAGCAGTGATGCAGAACAAAGAAGTGAGTTGGTTTCCATCATATGGACCTGAAATGCGTGGAGGAACGGCAAATGTAATAGTTATTATCAGTGATGAAAAAATCAGTTCACCGATGGTAAATAAATTTGACACTGCTATTTTATTAAATCAACAATCACTAACGAAATTTGAAAACAATATCAAACCAGGTGGTTTATTAATATTTGATCCAATTGGAATTAAAAATTTTCCTGTAAGAAATGATATTGAAATTTACAGTATTCGTGCTACTGATGAAGCTTCAAAAAAAGGAATTTCAAAAATATTTAATATGGTTGTTTTAGGCGGTTATTTAAAAATTAAACCTGTCATTCAACCTGAATTTATTAGGAAAGGATTAGAAAAATCACTTCCTTCAAGATATCATTCATTGATTCCCGATAATGAAAAAGCGATTCAAACTGGAAATGAAATTATTACTGTTTTTAATAAAAATGTTTTGCAAAATCCATCTTAAATCTTTTTATAAAAATTTTAATTTATATGATATCATATAAATAATAGACTATTTTATTTTATGTTAAATGTGATGAATTTTTAAAAAAATTACTATATCTATTGATTTAACGTAAAAAATTCATTAATTTTGGAATAAATTTTTATAAAATATTATAACTAGTTTTCTATAAGTGTTTTAATTTTAGATAATTATATATTTTAAAATAAAAATTTATTTTTAAAAGAGAGGATACTGTAATTTTTTTATTTAAATTTGTAGTCTAATAAATACGTTATGAAAAAAAGAATCATACAAATATTTATTTTTTGTTCAATTCTACTTGGAACTGTTTCAATAATAAACATCAGTTTTGCAGGAGATAAAAGTGGATCCACTTTTAATAAATCTACTTTTGACAATACATCTATTAGTAATAAAACATTCAGCAATGATAAAGTTCTTGGACCTCCAGGGGATCCAGGTTCAGATTTAGGAGATCCGATTAATACACCAGCAGAAGGAAATATCATTTTAGATAGTGTTTTTTTATTATGTTCAATGTTTCTTGTTTTTACAATTTATAGAAAATCACATTTAAAAAATAGAATTCAATAGATATAATACTTTTTGTATTTAAAGGAATAAGTTTTACGAGTCCTCTGCCTAAATATTTGCAGAGGATTTTTTGTTAATATGAAAACCTTAAAATTTTTTCAATTTTTTTTTCATAATTTTAATATTTTCTTTTTTAGAAAATATTCAGTCCATTCTCAAATTTTTAAACTAACTTTATCTTTAATAGTTGGATTCATCTTTTGGATTTCAATCAGAGAAATCAATGTATTTGAACAATTGCTTGATAAAACAATTTTCTCTGAAATAATGACGAATGGATTACTGAAAATATTGTCAATGTCATTATCTATATTCGGATTTAAAACAACAATAATTGGAGATACACTAGATATCAATCATGCTAGAGGAATACGAATAATTTTTACTTGTCTTGCCTTGAGCCACATGGGATTGATTACCGGACTGATTATTTCTTATCCGGGGAAATTTATAAATAAAATATGGTTTATTCCTGCATCCATTTTTATGGTTTATTTGTTAAATGCTTTTCGATTATTTCTCATCGCTTTAGTTTTAATTTTTTCTCCAAAATATGATGAATTTGCTCATTATTTTTTCACAAGAATCATTCTATACTTTGGTATTCTTCTTCTTTGGTTGATTTGGATTAAATATTTTTCCGAGAAAAAAATTAGTCAATAAATTATTTTTTCTATTTTAAGGTTACCTTCTACTTATTCTTTCAACTAATATTTAAATATTAGATTTAAATTTAATGAGAAGGAATATTCAAACATATCAACGCGGACATATGAAGCAGGAAATTCCTTTGCAATTTCTGTTGAAGATATTCAGAACTAAAAAACAGAGCAAACATCCTCATTTAAAAGGTTCTCTATTGATGAGCATTACCAATATTTTTCAGCATTCTCATCAAAATAAAAATCTCTGATTTTCTAAATACAAGGAACATACAGATCATCGCGCGAGTTGATACACATCACGGGAATGTTTTTATTTTCTTTGATGAATTTTTTTTCATACGGACCAAGAATATAATCAAACAAACCATAATGTCTTGTCATCATCATAATTAAAAGTCCTGCATCAAAATTTCTTGCAATTGCTAATGATTTGTCATGTATATCCCAGCTGCTGCCTTCCAATTCATGTATTCGATAATTGACATGAAAACTTTCAAACGTTTTTTTTGCATAAAAAATATTCTGCTGAAGATCACGATCAATAGGCTTATCGGGATGTTTTGCAAAAAATAAATGGATTACTGAATTGTAGTGTACACTGAAAAATATTGCCCAAAGCACTTTCTCTTTTGATTTTACAGATGGATCAACCGGAAACAAAATGTTTTTATATCCTCTTTCAGCTAACTTTTGCTTTATAATAATATAGGGCAATCGCGAAGAATGAATCATTTTAAGCGTTTTATTATCCATTTCCTGATGTTCGTCCATCTGGAAGAGAATAATGGCTACTCCGAGTTTTTCTGCAATCGTATTACTCAATTTATATTTATCGCCTTCTAGTACATAACCATTTATTGGTATATTAAATTTTATTGAAATCTCATTGAGGAGATTTTTCATTTTCAATTGCGTTGCATCAAGCAATTTTTTTTCTTTTTCTACTTTTTTTTTATCTAAAATATGAAGAAGAATCAATTCTTTTCTGGAAAAAGAACAGATTTCAAGTCCGTGTTCTACAGCAAAATCAATAGTTTCAAGAGAATCTATACAAACTAAAATTTTTTCATGAATGACTCGTGCCACAATTTTGATTTTATAAAATAATTTTATATTTGACGAATTCACAAAGATACTTAAAAATAAGTTTTATTAATTCTAACTCAACATGCAACCCTTCAACAAATTTTCGCAGAAGAATTTTTTTTTGATACTATTTTTATTTTTAGCAACTGCTCTCTATGCGCAATTTTCAGAAGATTTTAATGACGGTAAATTAAATTCTGGAACTGTTTGGCAAGGCGATACGTCACGATTTAAAATCAATGCTGATTTAATGTTGCAGCTTAATTCTGCAGGCTCTGATATTTCATATATTTCAACATCAATCACTCCTAAAGAGAGCATGGAATGGCAGTTTTGGGTGAAACTTTCTTTTAATACATCAGTAAATAATTTTGCAAGTTTTTATCTTTCATCTGATAAAAAAAATCTGAAAGATTCTTTAAATGGATATTTTGTTCAGATTGGTGGAAGCCTTGATAGTATTGCTTTATGCAGACAAAATGGGAAAATGATTTATAAGCTTATCAGCGGAACACGCGCTTTTACAGGAAACGCAACAAATATTCTGCGTATTAAAATAACAAAAGATAAAAATGGCAAATGGTCAATGTTTTCAGACTGTAAAGGAAATAAAGATTTTTTGCTTGAAGGTGTTGCAACTGATTCTTCTTTGCAAATAAATTCAACTATTGGAATCGTTTGTAAATATACAAGCAGCAACTCCACCCGTTTTTATTTTGATGATTTATATGTTGGAGCAATTATGATTGACAGCATTAAACCCTTTGTCAAACAAGTGAAAACGACATCAGATTCTACATTGGATATTCTTTTTTCTGAATCTGTCGAACAATATTCAGCAGAAAAGAGTTCTAATTTTTCTGTAAATGAAAATATACTTAATCCTGTGAAAGCCTTCTGCGATGGGCAAAACAAGTCTATCATTCATTTGATATTTAAAAATTATTTGATAAGTAGTAAAACATATTTTATAACTATTGATTCTGTAAAAGATGTTTCTGGCAATAGTTTAAATAAAGTTCAAATATCCTTTGCAATGCCCGAAAAGGCTGAAAAAAAAGATTTAATCATCAATGAAATTTTATTTAATCCAAAAGGTGATGGCGTTGATTTTGTTGAGATATTCAATCGTTCTGAAAAAGTAATTGATTTACAAACTTTAAAACTTGCTTCGTTTGATAATATTCAAAATGCAATCATTACACCGAAAGATATTTCTTTAGATATGTTTTTAATTTATCCCAATGAATACTATGTGTTGACAACGAATCCAGATAAAGTGAAACAACAATATTATACTTCAAATCCAAATGGATTTATCCAAATGAGTTCTTTGCCGCAATTCAATAATGATTCAGGAACTGCCGTTATTGCTAATGATGATGGCGTAATCATTGATAAATTCAGCTATTCAGAAACAATGCATTTTCCATTATTGAATTCAACTGAAGGCGTTTCGCTTGAACGAATTAGTCCTGATGGAGAAACGGAAGATCCTTCAAACTGGCATTCTGCCGCTGAAAGCGTTGGATTTGCAACGCCTGCTTATTGTAATTCTGAAGCAATAAATATTCACGAAAATGATAATGTAATAAGTATTTCTCCTGAAATTTTTTCACCAGATAATGATGGGAAAGATGATATTTTAAATATTGCTTATCATCTCGATCAGCCTGGTTTTGTTGCTAATGTAACTATTTTCAATTCGGCTGGAAGACAAATAAAATATCTTGTAAAAAATCAGTTGTGCGGCACCGAAGGAATTTTTAATTGGGATGGAATTAATGACAATAATTTGAAAGCAGATATTGGAATTTATATTATTTATATTGAACTATTCAATGCAAAAGGAAATGTGAAAAAATTCAAGAAAACAGCAGTGTTGGCGGGTAAAATTTAAACTTGTTCGAAAATTATTCTTCGGCATTTACCAAATGAAAATTTTCAAATTTGTAAATATTTACATGCGTATTTTCATACCCATTATTTTTTTCTTTTGTAAAATGAAATCCAAGCTGAATTCCATTACTTGCTGGTAGTTTCTGGATTTCTGTTAAGTTGTTGTCAAAGTCAGTTCCATATTTCCAGAGAGCTGTCAGAAAAAAATAAGCAATATCAAAGCTTTGAAAAGCATATTTATCAGGTTCGGTTTTAAAATTTGTTCTGAATTTTTGCACAAACTGTTTCACATCACTTCGTTCATAATTCACCAATGATGGTGAAAACAAGTGGAGATGCAGGTTTTGGAGATAGTCAATTTCAATATTATCAAAATTATTCCAACCGGGCATGCCGTAAACTGTCAAAGAATATTTGTCTGTAATATTGTTGAAATACCTAACATAATTAGAAATTACAGCTTCGCTGTTAATGATTGTAATCAGGACATTTTCTTTTTCTTTTGAAAACAATTGCTCAAGCCCTGCCAATCCATGGTTTTCCTCATAACTCAATTCAAATTCTCTGTAAACATTATTTTTTTTATTTGGAATGCTTAATGTTTTTGCGGCTTCTTTTTTAAATATATCAACGTGTTTTTTTTCAGAAACATTTTTCTGGTAAACAAGAATAATATTGCTGTTTGAATATTTTTCGGAAATAAAATCAGCCAATCTGGGCAGTTGAATATTCATGCAAGGCATGATTTTAAAGACATTTGGATTGTTGGATAAAATTTCATCATTTGATGAAAAAGGTGAAACCAGTTTTATTTCATGTGTTTTATTTGCTCTCGAATTGATTTGAGAAGCAACCATTTTTAAGCTATTCAAATTAAACGGACCGATTATTAAATCAAGTTCATTGAATTCCGGACGATGCAGTATTGATACAAGATTTGCGGAATCTTCATTTACATCATAAACATATAATCGTACTGAAAAACCTTGTTTTTTCAATGAATCAATGGCAAGCAAAGTGCCTTCAAGAAATTGAATAAATGTAAATGACCGATAATCGCAAGCATCTTTCACCTGATTATCATCAGAATTTACCTGTATGCTTTCTGCTTCATTTAAGTACAAAGGAAGCATTAATGCAACTTTATATTCTTTTGGTGAATCTGTTTGGCTTTTCAGGTAAACGGGTTGTATGTTATTGACCGCTGGAAAATCGCGTTTTTTTTCTTGAATTTTTACTATGGCAATTAATGAATTTTTTTTGTTTAAAGGAATTGTCAGAAACTGCCCAGAAACAAGGTTGTCAGCCAATCCTTGATTGATTGTTTTCAACTCATCAATTGAAACTTCATAAAATTTTGAAATGGAATATAATGTTTGTCCTTTTTGAACTTTGTGTATATAATATTTCTTCCCTTCTGATTTTACAATGCTGTCGCTCAATTGTATTTGAACTTGAGCCTTAACAAAATAAAGATTTACAAAAAGAAATAATATTAAAAATGATTTTTTAATCATCGTATGAAGTAAAAATGAATTTTATTCCCATTCAATAGTTGAAGGTGGTTTAGAGCTTATATCATAAACAACACGGTTCACGCCTCTCACATTATTAATGATTTCATTAGAAACGCTTGCTAAAAAATCAAACGGAAGATGCACCCAATCAGCCGTCATTCCATCAGTTGAAGTTACAGCTCTTAATGCGACAACATTTTCATACGTTCTTTCATCACCCATCACACCCACTGATTTTACTGGTAAAAGAATGGTAGCTGCCTGCCAAACATCATCATAAAGATTCCATTTTTTTAATCCTTCAATAAAAATAAAATCTGCTTCCTGCAATGTTTTTACTTTTTCTCTTGTCACATCTCCAAGAATTCTCACGCCCAAACCTGGTCCAGGGAAAGGATGTCTTTTTAATATATTTTCCGGCATATTCAATGCTTTTCCAACTCTTCGCACTTCGTCTTTAAATAGAGAATTCAGCGGTTCCACTACTTTTAATTTCATGAAATCCGGCAATCCGCCTACGTTGTGATGCGATTTTATTGTTGCCGAAGGTCCTTTCACAGAAACAGATTCAATAATATCAGGATAAATGGTTCCTTGTGCAAGCCATTTTACATCTTGTATTCTATGAGCTTCTTCATCAAAAACTTCAATGAATGTTTTACCGATTATTTTTCTTTTCTTTTCTGGTTCAGTAACGCCGGAAAGCGCATCCCAAAAGCGTTCGCTGGCATCAACACCTTTTACATTCAACCCAAGTTGATGATAGGATGTGAGCACTTCTTCAAATTCATTTTTTCGTAAAAGCCCATTATCAACAAAAATGCAATATAGATTTTCATGAATGGCTCTATTTAGTAGGACAGCAGCCACAGATGAATCCACACCACCAGATAAACCTAAAACAACTTTATCGCCGTTTAATTTATTTTTTAACTCTTGAACTGTCGTTTCGATGAATGATGAAGAAGTCCAGGAACCGGCGCATTTGCAAATATTTATAAGAAAATTTTTAAGCAAAACCGAACCGTCAGTTGTATGAAAAACTTCTGGATGGAATTGCAGACCAAATGTTTTTTCTCCTGAAATCTGAAATCCTGCATACTGAACATCCTTGGTACTAACAATGATTTTAAAATTTTCAGGTATTTGTGAAATCGTGTCTCCGTGCGACATCCAGACCTGACTGCCTTTGGTCATGTCTTTCATCAATTCATTTGATGAATCAAGTTCCGAAAGATTTGCCCTTCCATATTCCCTGATTTTTGAAGGCAAAACAACGCCTCCGCTTTGATGCACCAGCAATTGAGCGCCATAACAAATGCCCAACAACGGATATTTATTTCTGATTTGTGAAAGATCAGGATTAGGAGCCGATTCATCCCGCACGGATGAAGGACTTCCGGAGAGAATTACTCCTTTTATATTTTCACTTAATTTGGGAATTTTATTATACGGATGTATTTCGCAATACACGTTTTGTTCACGTATTCTACGGGCAATCAATTGTGTATATTGAGAGCCGAAATCTAATATCAATATGGTTTCCTGCATGATGCAAAGATAACACTATTTTTTTTTGAAAATAAAAATTTAGGTATCTGGTTTGTCTGGTTTAAAATATTCAAAATTAAAGTTAAAAAATTTAAAATAGTAGATTATTGGAAAATAATTTTAAATGAGAGTTTTAAGCTTTTAATTGTTAATAACAAATGAAAAGCATCTAAATAATTTTAATATAATCATCTTATATTTGAGATTAAGTTTTCTAAATTTTAATTATTAATTAAAACTAATTAACATGAAAAAACAATTATTTTTATTGTTAGTTGCTGGTTTCATTAGCATAAATTATGCTTTTGCGCAACTTTCAACAAGAGAAAATGCCGAAACAACTGAAAAACTCGGCGCCAGACCTGTAAAAGGTGATATGGCATTAACGTTTTGTGTGCCAATAGTAAAAAATCAAAATGCCAGTTTGTATGATGGCAATCTTTTGCAAAGTGGCGGTATTCTTACTTTTAAGAAATACAACTCTGATAATACAGCAATGAGATTGGGACTTAAACTGTACCAAGACAGCAAAAATTCAAATGGTGATATAGATGCAAATTCAGGAAGTCTTCTGTCATCAAAAAAATTAAAATCCAGTCAAAGAGAATACGACATTGTTCCCGGTATTGAAAGACATTATTCCAAATCAAATATTTTTGATGTTTATACTGGTGCAGATCTTTTTTTGGGATTAGGAAGAAATGTGTCAATTAATAATTTAGATTATAAAAGCGGTGATTACAATTATTCGACGGCTGTTGTAAACACAACTGTTGTTGGGTTTGGTGGTGTAGTTGGTGTAAATGTATTCATTGCTCATCTGCCAATATCCATCGGCATTGAATATGGATGGAATGCAAAATGGACTTTCGGAGGAAAAACAAAAGTTAAAGAAAAAACACAATTTGGTAGTTCTTCAACATCAACAAAAACATATACTCAAGATAGCGATCCATTTGGCAATCCCGATGCAGAAATTTATAGTAGTTTAAGTAAAAGCCAATTCAATATGAATACAAATCAAAATGTTAGGTTTGTATTAAATATATATTTTAGAAGATAATTTAATATTTAATTTAACGTAATATGAAAACAATATATTATTTGATATTTGTTTTTGCGGGGATGGTCATATTTTCTTCATGTACCATTACCAGGCAAAGTATTCCAACCGCTCCGGTTCATGTGCAGATTAATTTAAATATGGATAATCTTGAATATGTTGGAGATGTAGTTGGAACTTCTACTCAATCGTATGTGCTTAAAATTCCAATTGGAGGACGTAAATATACGGCAGGTGTTGCTGCTGCTCAATCTTCATTTATTAATATGTCTTTAATCCAATCTCGTGGAATGAATAATGCAATGTATGATGCAATGAAATCAAAACCAGATGCTGATTTTTTAATGCCTGTTTCTGTTGAGTCCAAGAAACAACAAATGTTTTTAGGATGTAGAGAAACAATTACAATTAAAGGGAAAGCATTTAAGATTAAAACCAAATAAATAGTTTTAGGAGATTTTAAAAGTCCTGTAAATTTTTACAGGACTTTTTTATATATTTGTGATATTAACCAATATAAATCAGTATGAAATATTTTTTTAACATTTCATTTATTTTTGTTTTATTACTTTCAATTGTTTGTTCATGTAAGAAAGATAAAAATAATCCACCAGTGATTTTCATCTCTCCTTCAGATATAAACATAACTGCAAAATCTTCTGATATACTTGAAATAAAAATTAATGTTTCATCTGATAAAAGTTTATCGCGATTTATTATTTATTCAAAACTTGAAAATTCCTATCAGCATAAAATATTTGATACTCTGATCAGCGGGAAATATTTAAATATATCATATTTTTATAAAGTTCCAGACACGCTTGCTACAGGCAGTTCAGTGATACTTACTTTTGATGCGTATGATCAGGATGGGAATATGGGAGAAACTGGTAAAAGAATAATTATCAATGGTTCCCCTTTGGTATTCACTGAAACCGCAGGTCATATAATATATTCAAAATTTTCAGGGAAAGCAGATGCTTTTAATATAGCAAGCGCTAATGCCGTATTTACTAAGATATCTAAGGATTCATTATTAGATATTGCTGATTATGATACAATCATTAAAGATTCATCGCTTTCAAAATCATGGTATTCGCCAGCAGGAGATAAGTTTGTTCGCTATAACAGTTTTGATTATGCCAATGCTACTGATATCAAAGCGAAAGAAGCCTATGATTCAGGAAATAAATTGGATATAATAACTGATTTGAAAGAGCAAGATATTCTGATTATTAAAAAATTCAATGCGGAGGTTTATTCAGTAATAAAAATTACAAAGATTAATGATATTGACGGAACGGGCAATGACTGGTACGAGTTTAATCTGAAAAAATAATTTCTTTATAAACATTCTCTTTATCCTTTTGAACTATGTTGATCAGACGATCAGTCATATTTGTTTTTTTGATATTTATTTTCTATTCATGTCGGACAACAAAAGAGTCCATCCCAACTCAACAGAAGGAAGTTTCAACTAAAAAGTTTTATAAAAAGTATTCTGAAAAATTAGGCGTTCCATTGACTGGTAACGAAAATAGACATTTAATAAAAGAACTTGCTTCATGGCTGGGTGTTCCATATCTAAATAAAGGAATAGACAAAAATGGAGTTGATTGTTCCGGATTGGTTTTTTCAGTATATAAAAATGTGTATTCAATTGAACTAAATCGTCGGGCTGATGATATGGTGAAAAACACCACACACATTGATAAAGGCGAATTAGAAGCAGGTGATCTTATTTTTTTTAAAATAAAAAGTGAAAAAATTTCACATGTTGGAATTTACATAGGAAGTAATAAATTTGCACACGCATCTGTTTCAAAAGGTGTGATCGTAAGTGATCTGAATGATGCGTATTATAAAAAATATTATTTCAAGTCAGGAAGGGTGAAGAAAAAATGAATGATCAGCTAAAGGCACATAGTGCGCTTGTTTCAGCCGGTTTAATATTTGGTGCAAATTATATTATTTCAAAAAATTTGATGCCACATTATTGTTCGCCTTATCAAATCATGTTTTTCAGAATGATTGGCGCTACAACAATTTTTTTTCTTTTACAAAAATTTTATACTCCTGAAAAAGTTGAAAAAAAAGACTTGCTGAAAATTGCTATTTGCAGTCTGTTTGGTATTGGCTTAAATCAAATGTTATTTTTTATTGGGTTGAATAAAACAACAGCAATCAATGCAGCGATTATTCATGCTTGCAGTCCGGTTGTAGTTTTATTATTTTCCTTTATAATTATAAAAGAAGTCATTTCTTTTCATAAGGTATTAGGCATCATTCTTGGTATTAGCGGGGCTTTCATCATGATACTTTACAAAAAAAATATGTCTTTTGCTTCCACCACAATGATTGGCGATTTATTGATTTTTGTGAATATTGTTTCTTACAGTTTGTATCTCGTGCTTGTCAAACCTTTGATGCATAAATACAAGCCGCTCACCGTGATGAAATGGATATTTGTTTTCGGTTCAATGTATGTTTTGCCCGTCACCAGCTATTCAATGATTCATATGAATTGGGCTGGAATGGACAGCTACGCATGGATTTCAATTTTTTATATTATCATTGCTACTACTGTAATTGCTTATCTGTTGACCATCTATTCTTTGCAACATGTTAATGCAACGGTTGTTGGTTTTTATATTTATTTGCAACCAATATTTGCTACGATTATCGCACTGATTATTGGAACAGAAATTTTAACTATAGAAAAAATTCTTTCTGCAACATTGATCTTTGTTGGTGTTTATCTTGTCAGCAAAAGAAATGGCAAATCAGAACAAATGCCTGAAAGGAATCAATAATCGTTCGAAAAATTTTTCAATTAATGGACGGGCAAGCCATTTGTTATAATCAAATTCTTCACTCTCTGAAATAGTTTCAGCAATATGTTCATCCAGTTTTTCAATGATTAACGGATTGTTTCCGATCAATGCAATTTCATATTGAAAGCGAAAACTGCGGTAATCAAAGTTTGCAGAGCTGATAGAAAAAATTCGGTTGTCCACCATCATCAATTTAGCATGAAGATTGCGTGGAACATACAGCATTATTTTAATATTATTTTTAAATAAATCGCCAACATATTTATTTCTTAAAAGGTCAATTGCTGTAACATCTGAATGTTTCGGAATGATAACCGTCACATCAACGCCGTTTTCTGCTGCATTGATCAGCGATCTTCTAAGCGAACGGCTGGGAAGAAAATAGGGTGTTTCAATGATGATTTGCTTCTTTGCATCTTTAATCAGTTCATTGTATCTTTTTTTGGTTGGCTGAACAACCGTAGATGGAATGTCGCTGATAATCTCGAAATCTTTATATCTGATGATTTCTCTATATTTTGATAAAAGTTTTTTGTACTTTTCGAATGGAATATTTTTTACAAAAGGTTTATTGGCAATATCAAAATTTTCTAAAAATATTTTCTTTAAAGGAAATGCAATTCCTCCGGAAAGTCTGAGATTTAATTCTCGCCAATTGATTGAATAGTCAGTGAAATTAGCTGATCCAATGTATGAAACGGCATCATCAATAATTAATATTTTTCTATGATCTCGTTTATGATTTTTATTAAAAAAACGCAATCCAAATTCCAGCTTTTGAAAAAATTTTACATCACCACCGGCTTTAATTAAATCCGGGAAAAAACTTTCGGTTACAGATGAACCCCATCCATCAATGAGCAATTTCACTTCAACGCCTTGCTGCTGTTTTTTTGTAAGAATATCTCTGAACTTAATGCCAATTGAGTCTTTGCCGAATTTATAGGTTTCTATATAGATGTATTTTTTTGCATCTGAAATATCATCATAGATTGAATTGAATAATCTCAGGTTGTCGCTGAATACTTCAAAATATGAATTGCCGGAATCATTCATAATGCAGAGATATGGTTATAACAAAAATAAAACAATTTAGAAAATATATAAGAAAAAACAATTAAAATATATATTTGTATTTTTGACTCAAAAATAAAATACTATCTTTTGGCAGATAGATCTCGAATTTGCTATTAAGCACACCAAATAATATTTAGTTATCATTAGAAAATATCAACAACGATAGACTTACGTTAACTATTTTTAATACTTTTGAACAAATAATTGATTGTATCATTTTACAAAATGGATAATTTTGGTAGAAAGAATTTATCAAATAGAATTCGCCTAATATTGAAAAACGAAATTTTTATTTATCGTTTTCTAAAATAAAACAATATGCAAACAAGACAATTAAATAGAGAACAATATTTTAATGAACAGTCTTATACAACTGAAAAATATGTAATTCCTTATATTAATGAAATAATGCAAATTACTCCTGATATTAAGATTGCAGAAATTGGTTGTGGTGAAGGTGGCAATTTAAAACCATTCCTTGACAAAGGCGCCCATGTTGTTGGCATTGATCTTTCGGATTGGAAAATAACGTATGCTGAAAAATTCTATGAAAATCATCCCTTTAAAAAGAATTTAACACTGATAAATAAAAACATATATGATATTCAAGAAGATGCAAAATTTAAATTTGATCTGATTTTTCTTCGAGATACATTGGAGCATATTCCTAATCAAAATTTGTTTTTAGAACATTTAAAACTTTTTTTAAACCCCAACGGAAAAGTATTTATTGCTTTCCCAGCATGGAGAATGCCATTTGGAGGACACCAGCAAATGTGTCATAGTAAATTTTTAAGTAATCTCCCTTACTTTCATATTTTCCCAAAAGCAATCTATCGCTTAATATTAAAATCTTTCGGTGAGTCGCAGGGTTCGATTAAAGGGCTAATGGAAGTAAAAGAAACAAGAATTTCAATACAAAAATTTCGGAAAATTCTTAAAAAACAAAATTTCAAAATAGAAAAGCAAACTTATTTTTTTATTAACCCAAATTATGAGATTAAATTTAAGTTAAAACCAAGAACGCTCCCTGTTTTATTGAACATTCCTTATTTTAGAGATTTTTTTGTAACTACGATGTATAGTATAGTTTCGATAAGAAAATAGATTTTTATATTTTCTGTATGATCAAATTGGAAAGGAAATCCCACCATCATTCACTTTGGTGCTGTTGATTTTATTAAGTACTTTTCTTGCAGCATTTGCTCCCATTTCAATAATTTCTGCGGATTTATGAAAATCATATATTCCAAAGGAATCTTTTGAAACATTAATCAGAATATCCGGTTTATAAAGTTCAATGGTTAATGCCGAAATCTGATGAATCATCAGGTTAAGGCTTTTTCTTGTAAGTTCAATATATCCTATATGTTCATGCTTATTTTTTTGAACGTGTGAATCATTTTTTTTATGATATGAATTGAAATATTTCATATATCTATTAAAAATTTCATTACCATTTTCATGATTTGATTTTTTATCACTTGCAACATTTTTTTCGTGGTTTAAACTTTCAACTGGTAATTTAGCATTCACATTCACCACCACCAACAAATCATGTTTTGTTCTTGCAATATGATTTATAGGCACAGGATTCATCACACCTCCATCCACCAACAATAATTCATTCAAAGAGAATGGTGTTACCAAAGTTGGGATTGATGAAGAAGCTTTAATTCCATCATAAAGACTGCCTTTTCTGAATACAACTTCTTCACTATTGATAATGTCTGTAGCAACTGCACAGTAAGGAATTGGTAATGATTCAATATTTCTGTCAACGATGATTTTTTTCAATGCATCAAAAACGCGTTCACCTTTTATCACACCGTTTGAACTTAAAGTAAAATCAAGTAATTCAAACATAATTTTTTTATCAAGCGAACAAACCCATTTTTTGAAAACCGCCAATTGATCGGCAGCATACATGCCTCCCACCAGCGCACCCATAGAACAACCTGCAATTGAAGTTATATTATATCCATGTTTTTCTAATTCTTCAATTGCGCCAATATGAGCAAAGCCACGTGCTCCACCACTTGAAAGCACTAATGCAATATTTTTCATTATTTATTTTTTAAAAAAACATTAAACACAAAAATACAATCATTAAATTATCAAGTCAATTTTTTTAAAATTCTTAAATTAAAAAAATGAATTTAGGTTTAATTGCAAAAATATTTACAAAGCAAATATTTTTTTAAAATAATAACTAATATGACAACTAATATTGGACGAAAGTAGTTATAAACACTATTGATTTTGAGAAAAATTTAAAAATAAAAGAATTGTCAAATTTCTTTATAAATGATATTACCTACATTCTGAATTTAGCTGTTCATTGCTTGAAACTAAAATATATGTAAATTGTACTCCGAAATTAACTAATTTAATAAATAGCTTATGAAATTCACAGCAAAACAAATATCCGATTTGGTGAACGGAATTATAGAAGGTAATCCGGATGCAACCATTCATAAAGTTTCAAAAATTGAAGAAGGTGATCCCGGTTCTATTTCTTTTCTTGCGAATCCACTTTATACGCATTACATATACAAAACAGAGGCATCTGTCGTCATTGTTAACAAATCTTTTATTCCTGAATATCCCATAAAAGCTACACTTATCAAGGTAGATAGCGCTGAAGTAGCTTTTGCTAAATTACTTGAGATTTACAATCAAATAAAAAATAATCAAATTGGTATTTCCAAACAATGCTTTATTGCTGAATCAGCCAAACTTGGAGACAATTTATATATAGGGGAATTTGCATATATTGGAGAAAACACATTGATTGGTAATAATGTTAAAATTCATCCACAGGCTTATATTGGCGCAAATACCACGATTGGCGATAATACAATACTCTTTCCAGGAGTTAAAATTTATTCAGATAATGTCATTGGGAAAAACTGTATCTTCCATGCTGGCGTTGTCATTGGAAGTGATGGATTCAGGTTTGTTCCACAAAATGAGGGTAATAAAAAAGTACCTCAAATCGGAAATGTGGTTATTGAAGATGATGTTGAAATGGGCGCCAATTGCGCTATTGACAGAGCAACATTAGGATCAACTTTCATTCGTAAAGGCGTTAAATTGGATAATCTCGTTCATATTGCCCACAATTGTGAAATTGGTGAAAACACGTATATTGCCGCTGCCACAGGCATTGCAGGCTCTACTAAGGTGGGTAAAAACTGTCTAATTAGTGGACATGTTGCCATGGCTCCACATCTCACAATTGCCGATAATACTTCAATGGGCGGCGCAACCGGTGTTTCAAAAAGTTTAACCAAGCCAGGATTAAGTTATCTTGGTAATCCCGCAATGGAAGTTTCAAAATATAGAAGATCTATCGTCCATTTCCGCAATTTACAAGGGATTGTGGAACGAATTGAAAAATTGGAAAAAGAAAAAAAGCAAGAAAGCGAAAGTAACAATTTTTAATTTCAATAGTAAAAATAAATTTTTTATTTTCCTTCCGACAAACAATTCGTAATCTCAATAAAATCAGCAATGCTGAGGTTTTCAGCGCGCAAGGTTAAATATTTTGGATTGATATTTTTAATGCCTTCGCCAAAACTACTCAATGCATTTCTCAACATTTTTCGTCTTTGATTAAATGCAGTTTTCACTACTTGAACAAACAATTTATCATCGCAACCGATTGATTTTCGCTCATTCCGTGTTAGTCGTATCACTGCAGACTGTACTTTTGGCGGCGGAAGAAACACTTGCGGACTAACCGTAAATAAATATTCAATGGAATAAAAGGATTGTAAAATCACACTTATAATTCCGTATTCCTTTGAATTCGGAGTTGATGCTAGGCGTAGAGCAACTTCTTTCTGAAACATACCAACCACTTCAGGTATCAAATCTTTATGTTCTAAAACCTTGAAAAGTATTTGACTTGAAATATTATAAGGGAAATTGCCAATTACATGAAAAGGGTTATCAAAAATTTTATTGATTTCACATTTCAAAAAATCAGCATGAATCATTTTATCTTTCAGCTGCGGATATTGTTTTTCCAAATAGTCCAGCGATTCAGTATCTACTTCAATAACCTTTAAATTTATTTTTTTCTCATTTAATAAATACTTTGTTAAAACGCCTGTGCCCGGCCCGATTTCAAGAACATTCGAAGTGTCATCAGTCAAAGTTAAACTTGAAACAATTTTTTTTGCAATATTTTCATCTTTCAAAAAATGCTGCCCAAGACGTTTTTTAGGAGTTACATACATAGCTTTAAGTTACGAGTTGCGAGTTACAAGTTAAAGGTTAAAAGTTAAAAGTAATTTAATTAATTGATATTATCTCCTCTGAGTTTTCGAAAACGTTTTCTCGCTTCAACAACATAAAGGCTTCCAGGATAATCAGTAATTATTTTTTCAAAAAGTTTCATTGCTTTTTCAGTATTTTTAAATTGCTGTTCATTCAATGCTGCCAGTCTGAACAAAGCTTTATCAGCGAGAATACTTTGCGGATAATTATCTGTAATACGCTGAAACAGGCTGTCAGCATGGGAAAACTTTCCCTGATCAATACTTATTTCCGCTTGATTAAATAAAACTCTGTCAACTAAAGCATGATCCGGAAAAAGCTTCAAAATTGAATCAAGCGTTTTCATTGCATCATCCAGATGATTTTGAAAAATGAGCAAATCAGCGCGAGCAAAGATTTTTAAGTCATCTGCAATTGAATCTTTATTAAAAACATCGCCAATAATCAATGAAAGTTCCATTGCATCATTGGCAATAAGCTTTGAAGTCGCTGCTTTCAGAACATCCAGCTGTGCTTTTGCCCATTTAAACTCGCCGATGTAATAAGACAGTTTAGCATTTTTAAATTTTGCCAAATGCCCAATTGGATCATCTTTAAAATCTTTTTCCACCTGTGAATACAGCAACGACGCTTCCCACACATCACCTGACATTAAATTTATATCTGCCAATTCTATTTTGCATTCAGCCAAATTTGCAGCATTTGCAGGTATTTGCAAGCATTCATTTAATAAGTTGATGGCTTCATCGCTTTTGTTTAAATAGAATGCTTTAAGATGTGCGAGATCTTTTATCAAAAAAATTGTTTCAACATTTTTGCCGTAATCATTCAGCAATGACAAATATTCTTTTTCAAGTTCAAGCAATTCATCTTTTTTATAATCAAATGAATTTGTGATTTTATAAAATCTAACATTCAGTAAACCGATTCGACTATTCAAATAATAAAAATTGTCTTTCCCTTTGCTGATAAGGTATTCATAAGCTTTCACCGCAACATCATAATTTTTATTTGAGATGCAAATATTGGCAAGATCAAACAATCTGTTGCCGGTTTCCTTAAATCTTAAATCCAAAGATTTTGCTTGCAAAAAAGCTGATTCAAAATCTTTCTGCTGAACATACAGCCAGAGTAGCATTTCAGAATATATAGTTTTTCCGGGCTTTTGCTGAATTCGTTTTAATAAACCATCCTTTAATAATTTTCCTGTCTGATTTTTTTCCGATTCATTGACAATTAATTGTTGCAAGCGTAACTGCATTTCTGTAACCATTGCCGGTCCTGCATCCAGCAAATCCAGGTAAACAGCTATCATTTGCTGATAATCGCCCATATTTGAATACACATCTGCAAGCTGCAAACTAAAAGCAAAAGGATTTTTTAAAATTTGATTTCCTTTTTTATATGTTTTAATTGCATATTCATTTAACTTTTTTTCAAGAAAAGCAGATGCCAGATTCAAAATTTGTTTTTCATCCGGTTGCATCGCATCAATGCATGATTCGTATTGTTTTTCAGCTTTTTTTTCATCGCCGGTTCGCATAAAAATCATTCCAAGATCAACCTGATACTTTAAAATAGAAGGATTTCGTTTGATTTGTTTTCTGACAATCTTCTCCGCTTTTTTATAATTATTCTGCGCTAAAAGACAGTTGTAATAATAATCATAAATAAAAATGCTTGGATTTTTTTCAAATAACTGGTCAAACAAAACTTCAGCTTTTTCATATTCTTTGTTCTGAAAGTATTGAACAGCGAGCTGTTCATCGGTTTCTATTTGAGCGGAAACACGATGAAATGCAAAAACAGATAATAGCAAAAATAATATTTTAAAAAAACGTTTAGCCATTATCCCAATGAATTAATAGTAAAATCAGGAGATATAATCAAATCCTGTAAAATTGACCAATGCTTTTGGAATTTTAATTCCTTTTTCTGTTTGATTATTTTCGAGCAAAGCAGCGACAATCCTTGGAAGCGCCAATGCACTGCCGTTCAGCGTGTGCACAAGTTTTGTTTTTCCATCTGTATCTTTAAATCTGCATCTTAAACGGTTTGACTGAAAAGCTTCAAAATTTGAAACTGAACTAACTTCAAGCCACATTTTCTGCGCAGCTGAGAATACTTCAAAATCAAACGTTAGAGCAGATGTAAAACTCATGTCTCCACCGCAAAGTCTGAGAATACGGAAAGGCAATTCAAGTTTCTGCAACAAACCTTTCACGTGATCCTTCATCTTTTCAAGCGTTTCATAAGATTTTTCAGGCAAATCAATATGCACAATCTCCACTTTATCAAATTGATGAAGACGATTCAATCCTCTCACATCCTTGCCATACGAGCCGGCTTCGCGCCTGAAACATGATGAATACGCAGTGATTTTAACAGGCAAATCTTCTTTTTTAATTATTGTGTCGCGATAAATATTTGTCAAAGGCACTTCTGCTGTAGGAATACAATACAGATTATCCAATTGCATGTGATACATTTGTCCTTCCTTGTCAGGCAACTGACCTGTGCCATAACCGGAATCTTCATTCACAAAAAGCGGCGTTTCATATTCTGTGTATCCCGCTTTCAATGCTTCATCCAGAAAGAAATTAATTAACGCTCTTTGCAAACGCGCTCCTTTGCCTTTATAGAAAGGAAATCCGGCGCCTGTCACTTTATTGCCAAGTTCAAAATTTATAATATCATATTTTGAAGCTAATTCCCAATGTGGTTGCGCATTTTCAGGTAGTTGAGGAATTGCACCTTCTGAATAATCAACAATGTTGTCTTGTGGCGTTTTTCCCGGAGGCACTGATTCGTGAGGAAGATTAGGGATTTTAAGTAATAAATCTTTCAATTCAGCTTCAGTTTCAGAAAGCAATGCGCCAAGATTTTTTGATTTTTCTTTCAGCTCATTTGTTTGTTGTTTGATAACATTGGCTTCGTCCATCAATTTCTTCTGCATCAGTTGTCCTATCTGCTTTGCAAGCTGATTGGATTCAGCTAGAATATCATCCATTGATTTCTGCGTTTCTCTTCTTTTATTATCCAGTTCAATCACCTGATTTATAATTTCAGCAGCATCAAAATTCTTTTTACTTAATCGTTGAATGACTTCATCCTTGTTTTGCTGAATAAAACTTAACTGTAGCATATTATTTAAAATTAGTTGTCGTTGTAAAATTACTAAAAAATACGGATTGTCTTTTAGGATTGAAGATGAAAAACTTTTTTTAGATTTTTCAAAACATTCATTTTGAATTCATCCATGTTTTGTTCTGAATTTTTTTCTGCACTCACGGAAGTCATCTGACTGGCTGAAAAACCGCATGGATTGATATATTTGAAATAATTCAAATTTGTATTTATATTCAATGCAAATCCATGCATTGTGATGCCGCGACTGACGCGAACTCCAAGAGAACATATTTTTTTTGCAAAACTATTATCCGCATTTTTAATCCAAACACCGGATGCGCCATTGATTCGCTCGCCTTTGATACCATAATCTAAAAGAGAAAGAATAACAGTTTCTTCAATGTTATCAATATATTGACGAATACCGATTTTCATTTCATCTAAATCAAAAATTGGATAACCGACAAGTTGTCCTGGACCATGAAATGTAATATCTCCGCCGCGATTGGTTCTGAACAAGCTGATTTTTCTGGTATTTAAATCTTTTTCAGAAACTAATAAATTTTTTTCTAAACCGGATTTGCCTAAAGTAAAAACAGGAAAATGTTCGCAAAAAAGTAAATGATGAGTGCTTTTAAATGAAGAATCTTGATTGTTTTTTTGTTCTATTTTAAATCTTATTTTTTCGTTAAATAAAGTTTCCTGAATTTGAAATGCTTGTTGATAGTCTATCAATCCTAAATCTTCAAAAACAAAAGGGAAAGCCATTAAAAAGAGAATATGATTTTAGAATTGAGAAATTGTTACAAATTTTGACCTCTTGGGATGATTGTGTCAAGCCAAATAGTTAATTCTACTGTTTTTCCAGCTTGTAATCGAAGAAGGTCTGTTCCGTAAAATTGGATATTTTTAGTGGTGTTATACAAAGGCGTTTCATTATTTTTAGCATTAGTATCTAATAAAACTTTAACATCAAGAATGGCTTCTAATTTTCTATTATAAACAAATTTGCCATCCAAACTGCTGAGTCCGGTATCCCTGATTCTACATTTAAGATCGGCTGTATTACCACATTTAATAATAACTTTGGCAAATGGCACACGTGAAGAATCATATTTATTTAAAATCAAAATATTTGCACTACAATTGGTATCTTTCTTGCATTTTGATAATGAAACAAATACAACAAATATGAATAAAATAGAAACAGGCAGAAAAAAATGTTTCAGTATATTGGTTTTCATAATTCTTAAGAATTTAGTAATATTGCAAATGTAAATCATTAGCAAATATAAAAATAATTTTTAAAATGAAAAAACGAACTCTTATCGCCTGCATTTTTTCTATCTTGTTTCTAGCAGTTTTTACAGTTTATTCTTTTAAGAAAGATTCATCAAAAAAAAATAATTTATCAGTAACAAAATTGGATTTAAAAAACATGAAAAAAGTATTAATTAGCACCAAATTTGGGGACATCAAGATCGCATTGTATAATGAAACACCTCAACACAGAGATAATTTTATTAAGCTTGTACAAAAAGGTTTCTACGACAGTCTCCTTTTTCATCGGGTAATTAATAACTTTATGATTCAAGGTGGTGATCCAAATTCAAAAAATGCAAAACCAGGACAACCGCTTGGCATAGGCGGTCCGGGATATACTATTCCTGCTGAGATTTTGCCACAGTTCATTCATAAAAAAGGCGCTTTAGCTGCTGCAAGACAGGGTGATGCAGTAAATCCTAAAAAAGAGTCATCAGGTTCGCAATTTTATATTGTTCAGGGAAACATATCAGATGATGAACAGTTGAACTATTTTGCTAGAATGACTGGAAAAACATATTCAGAAGAAGTTAAAAATATCTATAAAACCATTGGCGGAACACCTCATCTGGATGGTGAATATACTGTGTTTGGTGAGGTTTACGAAGGACTGGAAGTGATTGATAAAATTGCTTCTGTGCCGGTTGACGGACAAAGCAGACCAAAAGAAGATTTAATAATGACTATAAAAATTATTGAAAACGAATCAAATTAATTTCACTCTATCTCAATAAAAACAGGTCATGCAAGAAGTTTTAAAAAAAATATCAGACGAAATAAATCTTTTCTCTCCGAAAAATTCAAGTGAAGTTGAAGATTTTAGAATTAAGTATTTAGGGAAAAAAGGAATTGTAACCGGATTATTTGAAGATTTTAAAGCTCTTCCGCCGGAACAGAAAAAAAAAAACGGTTCGTTGCTGAATAATCTTAAAAAAAATATTCTTGAAAAAATAGAATCTTTTCGTTTGACTTTTGAGAAAAATGAACATCAAAATGAATCGCTTCCAGATTTAAGTCTGCCTACTGATTTCAGCAATTTGGGCGCTCGTCACCCGATTTCAATTGTAAGAAATGAAATCATCGAAATCTTCAGTCGCATTGGTTATACGGTTTCTGAAGGACCTGAGATTGAAGACGACTGGCATAATTTTACAGCATTAAATTTCCCACCTGAACATCCGGCACGCGATATGCAGGATACTTTCTTTATTGAAAAAAATCCGGATATTGCTTTGCGCACACACACGTCATCCGTGCAAGTGCGAGTGATGGAAAACACACAACCGCCCATTCGAACTATCTCTCCGGGAAGGGTGTATCGCAATGAAGCTATTTCTGCACGAGCGCATTGTTTCTTCCATCAGATTGAAGGGTTATCGGTAGATGAAAATATTTCGTTCAAAGATTTAAAACAAACATTACTTTATTTTGCAAAAGAAATGTTTGGCCCACAAACGAAAATAAGATTAAGACCTTCATTCTTCCCATTTACAGAACCTTCCGGAGAAGTTGATGTAACTTGTTTTTTATGCGGTGGCAAAGGGTGTAATATTTGCAAGCATTCCGGTTGGGTTGAAATTTTAGGTTGCGGCATGGTTGACCCCAGCGTGCTTGATAATTGCGGGATTGACAGCAAGAAATATACAGGTTTCGCTTTCGGTATGGGCATCGAACGAATTACAATGCTTAAATATCAAATCAATGATTTAAGATTATTTTCCGAAAATGATATTCGTTTTCTGAAGCAATTTAATTCTTCGCTCTACTAGATTATATCACGATTAATGGTGTCTTGTCCTGAAAAAGGGTACACCAAAAAGTGTAAAAAAAATTGGAAAAACAAGCAATTTTATTTTAAAAACTGTTTAAAATTTATTCAATAATAATTTTATAGAGGAATATAAATCATTGCCCGAGATAATTGTATTTATTATATATTTATAAACTTTTTAATTTTTCCAAGATAGAATAGATGTCATTTTTAACAGTTATATTAATAGCTATTGGACTTGCGATGGATTGCTTGGCAGTAACAATAACTATAGGGTTTACTGCTGAAAATTTATCACGAAAAATGGCATTCCGCATTGCCGGATTATTTGGGCTTTTTCATATTTTCATGCCTGCTTTTGGCTGGTTGATTGGACATCCGTTCAAACAGTTTATCGCTGCGGTGGATCATTGGATTGCCTTTGTTTTGCTTGCTGGCATTGGGATTAAAATGATTGTAGAAGCATTGAGAACACAAAACCTTGAAAAAAAAGACATCAATAAATTTATAATCTTACTTGGACTTGCTTTCGCCACTAGCATTGACGCATTGATTATTGGTGTTAGTTTTGCATTTCTTAATATATTATGGACAGATATTATTATTATTTCTGTCCTTTTCGGATTAATCAATTTTATTATTTCATTTCTTGGTTGTTCTCTCGGGAAAAGATTTGGTTTTATTTTTGGTGAACGAGCAGAAATACTTGGAGGGCTTGTGTTAATTGGTCTTGGCGTAAAAATTTTATTGGAACATACGTTATTAAAATCATGAAATTAATAATTGTTTATTTTTAATATTAAATTTTTCATCAAATGTCAATTTCAATCTATATGGAATAAAAGTAGTGATTGTGCGCTCAATCAATCATCTTTTCGGGTTTGCTTTATTTACAACTTGGTCTTTTATTTTAGCTGATATTCTTGTTTTTCTATAAGCATATAATTAAAGTATAAAAAAAGTTCTTCATCTTTCCATTTTGAAAAATAGTAATATTATTTAAATTTGAATTAAAATAATAAAAAAAATGAAATCTATATATCATAAAGCCAGTTCCCGCGGTCATGCGCATCATGGCTGGCTCGATACATATCATACTTTTAGTTTTGCAAATTATTATGATTCAGAACGAATTCATTTTGGAGCTTTAAGGGTATTGAATGATGATACTATTGCAGGTGGTGCTGGATTTGACATGCACCCGCATGATAATATGGAAATCATTACTATTCCTTTGAAAGGTGCTATAGAACACAAAGATAGTATGAAAAATTCATCTGTCATCAGCCAAGGCGAAGTACAAGTAATGAGCGCTGGCACAGGCATTCTCCACAGCGAATACAATTATGAACGAGAGCAAGATCTCCAATTACTACAAATTTGGGTTTTCACAAACAAAAAAAATGTAGAGCCAAGGTATCAGCAGATATCGCTTAAAAATATTGAAAAAGAAAATCAGTTGTTTCAAATACTTTC
>Ga0209697_10000748_pt1 | contig 53451 bp, 55 predicted proteins | sample AliMusrvi5mmetaG_FD_184115 | JGI IMG/M metagenome (GOLD analysis project Ga0209697, IMG submission 184115) | Freshwater lake bacterial and archeal communities from Alinen Mustajarvi, Finland, to study Microbial Dark Matter (Phase II) - Alinen... | ecosystem: Environmental > Aquatic > Freshwater...
CAAGCATTTTTCCAACCCAGATTTACTTTAAGGAAGTAGTGAACTTGGGACCTCCATAAAATTAAACCAGAACCTACATTAAAAATTATTCAAAAAATCAATTTTTAGAACCTCCCTTAAACAGTTTCAATTTTTTTCTAACATTTAACACTATCCAAGTAGTTAAATACCGAAAATGAAATAATGTCAAATTTGCAAAAGCAGCGTTGGAAGCTTCTCCAACCAATTCACATTTTGACATTATGTAATAATGCGTGATTAGGCGTTTACCGAACATGATATAGGGAAGGTATAGGGAAGATATGGAGGAAACCATGCAGAGATTGGTCATTATTATATCAAATATGTGACATTTATTGAATCACTTGACTGATCAATTATAAATACAGAACTCTTTTTTACCAACCAATTATTGGTTTCAATATATCATCATAAAAAAAGGGAAACCGAAGTCTCCCTTTCAAATACATTAGTGATAATAAAGTCTTATCTTGTTGGTCGTTCCAATAATTTAAAGAACTGATCAAGCTGTGGAAGGATCACGATGCGTGTTCTCCTGTTTGCTGCCTTACCCTCTGCTGAATCGTTCGGGTTGATAGGCTGGTATTCGCTGCGACCTGCGGCTGTCATCTTGGCAGGATTTAAACCATATTTGTCCTGAAGTACGCGGATAACTGCAGTTGCCCTCTTGACGCTCAAATCCCAGTTGTCGACAAGATCGCCCCTTTTGAATGGAACATTGTCGGTATGCCCTTCAACCATGAATTCAATGTCTTTTTGATTTTTCAGCACAGTTGCAACTTTACCCAACACGACGCTTGCCCTGTCTGTAATATTATAGCTCCCGCTTTTGAAAAGCATCTTATCGGAGATGTCGATGTAAACCACACCTTTATCCACCTTGATATTGATGTCCTTATCGTCAAGATTGCCTATTGCACCTTTCAGGTTCATTACAAGCGCCATATTTAAAGAGTCGCGTTGTGCGAGCGATGTTTGGAGGCTGAAGATCATATTATCCTTCATTCCCATATTTTCCATCGACTTTTTGATGCTCTCGGCTTGAGAACTCGAGATTACTGACAGATTTTCAAGCTGTTTCAAAGCCTGGGTGTTGTTCTGTTTCAAATAAGTGTTCTGATCCTGTGCAATTGTCAATTCTGCCTGAAGATCGGCAATTTTTTTCTGGTCATTGATCACAGTATTAGAACATTTGTCCAGATCCTGCTTTGTAGCGGAATGCGCTGACTTCTCCTGAGCAACCTGACCAACCTGCTCTTTATATTTACGGGAGCTGACGCACGATTCAATCATGATAAATGCAAGCAAGCAAACTAATAATTTTGTTTTCATATTCTCTATTCTTTAATTTTAAATAGTAATAACAATTGCAAAATTAAACAATCTATGTGCCAAATGGATAAAAATGGCATATAATTAACAAAGTATAACTTTTTAAACCAACATTTTATTCAATTTCTTTGACTAATTTTCTTAAATCAGATTTCGATCCTCATAAATTATTTCGAAACAATCCTTGTAATGAAATTGTCTTATTAGTCAGTGTTTAAATAATTAACAAACTCATTCTGTAATGGAAAAACGAAAATATATGAATCCCTATCTGGCAGGTGTACTTCTTGGATTAGTGCTGTTATCTGCAATGTTCCTTTCGGGTCGCGGACTTGGCGCCAGCGGAGGCATTAAATATGCGATGGTTGCCATTGTTGGTGCCGTTGATAAAGATCATGCAATGGAATCGTCTTATTACAGTAAGTATTTCGAGAATGGAGAAAGTCCTCTTAAGAACTGGCTGGCACTCGAAGTATTCGGAATGGTATTAGGTGGTTTTATTTCGGGGGCAATCTCGCATCGTTTAAAATTCAAAGTTGAGAAATCACCCAAAATCACCAATAAGAAAAGATTGCTTTTTGCTTTTCTTGGAGGTATGTTTTTTGTTTACGGAGCTCAGCTTGCGCGTGGATGTACAAGCGGAGCCGCACTTTCGGGGATGGCTGTTCTTTCGGTTGCAGGTTTTGTAACTATGATTGCTATTTTCGGATCAGCTTATCTTTTCGCCTGGTTTTTTCGAAGTCTCTGGATTTGAAAATCTGCTAGTTTATTATCATTCATCACTCAATCTTTCAAACAATGGGTCCACTTTCAATACTTTCACAATTTCCGGAATGGATAAACCTTCTGATCGCTCTTTTCATCGGCGTTGGGTTTGGTTTTGCCCTTGAGCAAGCAGGGTTTTCTTCAAGCCGCCGGTTAGCCGGCATGTTTTATGGATATGACACAACAGTGTTAAAGGTGTTTTTTACGGCAGCTATTGTTGCTTTGGTTGGCTCGCAATTGCTTAGTTTCTTTGGTTTGTTAAACCTTAAACTTGTATTTGTGAATTCGTATTATATGAATGCTACGATCATTGGGGGCGTTATCATGGGTGCCGGATTTATCATGGGTGGCTATTGTCCCGGAACTGGAATCAGCGCACTATCAATCGGGAAAATCGATGCAATGATCTTTCTTTTGGGTGGATTGGTTGGCGCTTTTCTTTTTGCAGAGACCTACTCATCTATCCAAATGATATTCCTTGGAAATTACAAAGGCGAGATGCGTATCGATGAATGGATGGGGGTTTCGCCAGGCGTTTTCACTTTCATCTTGATTGTTGCTGCAGTTTTATTATTCTGGCTGGCAGAACTTTCGGAGAAAAGATTCAGTCGCCCTGATATTACCTCTGAAATTTAAACCTGATAGAACATGAATGCACGAATAAAATTTTCAGTACTGTTAATTGGGCTCGGAGTTATACTGGCCTTCTTACCTTTCAGTACTGCCAAATCATTTCAACTTAAACCTGACGAATTACTTTTAAAATCGGTATCCGACAGTATTTACTTTTCGGTTGATCAGGTTGCCCGTTTTATCAATAACGAAGACACAACTTTTCAATTGATTGATGTACGAAGTACAGAACAATTCAAATCATGTAATATTCCCGGCTCCATCAATATCCCTTTTAATGATTTCTCAAATCCCAAATGGGAAGTTTATTTGAATCAGAAGGGATTAAAGAACATTTATTACGGGAATGGAGAGCAAACTGCCAGCTATGCGTGGACAATCAGTACGGGGCTGAATTACGGTGATAATTTCATCATGAAAGGTGGTCTCAACGAATGGTACAATACCATCATGTTGAGCCAGTTTGAAGGCGAGAATATAACGCCGCGTGAGAATGCGTTGTTCGAAAACCGCTTCAATGCACGTAAGGTATTCACTCAGATCAACAGTTTACCCGACAACTTGAAGAAGAACTATTTTAAAGCGAAACATCTCCTGGCATCTAAACTTGACGGAGGCTGCGAATAAACCTGAAAATCAAATATAATGGAACAATTAAAAAGTCTTGGATATATATTCCTTTTTTTAGTCATCATAATGGTTTTGGTTATTGTCCGAAGCATTAATCCTAACCTTTTTAAGCAGGATCCGGGGAAAGCTATTGAAGCCACTCAGAATAATAGCAATTCGATTACCTGGGCTCAGTTGAAAGCGCTGAACGATCATTACCTACTTATTAATTTAGGAAGTGGCGGGAAGTTCGATTCTGTGAAGGTTAAGAATTCAATGAATATTTCAATTGAGAATCTTTTGGATAAGATTAACCGTACTATTTTGAATGAATCGAAGGATGAAATCATTCTTTATTCAGGCGATGAATCAACAACTGCCAAGGCTTGGGTGATATTGAATCAGCTTGGGTATAAGAAACTCTTTATTCTCGCTCCTGAAGAGAATCCTGAAGCATTTATATACATTTTCCAGCCTGACACAACTGCCCGGCTGGAAAATGATTCATTGTAGAATTATTCTGTAACTAATTTTTCACATACGGAAGATTGTCAATTTCGGCCTCTGTAAAAGGAAGCCATGATAGTTTTTCCTTTTTCTCTACCATTGTTTTGTGCATAAAGGCATTGTTTCCGTAAGGTATCGTCTTTGCATTATACCCGAAAAGCCGGAGATAAGCAGTTACAAAGCCTGAATTATGCCCTGTTCCGCAATAAACAGCCACTTCTTTGTCTGAAGGAATTGTCTCCATTTCGGAAACTATCCCAAGTGTGCCATTTGGTTTGTAACGGATAGCTCCAGGAATATGTCCCGCATCATATTTATCTTTCCGCTCATAATTAATCGTATAGAAGTTCTTCGGTTGTTCAAAAACCTTTTCTGCAGAGGTGAATGCATCGGCATATCCGGCGGCAAACATACTTTTAAATCGTGCAGACATAATCTCTTCGCCTGTCGTTTTACCCGTATTCATCAGCGGAAAATCGGTGGCTTCAGCTCTTTGGTTCTCGGTCAGTTCCAACTTGTCTTCATACTTATCCGATACAGCCGATAACCATGCATCTTTGGCAAAATCTTTGTTCCAGCCGCTCATTCCCCAACGCATCGCATATACGTTTCCATAACCCATTAAGCGCAACAGCGATGTAGTGTAGCTCGCAATTTGCCCCGCATAACATACCATTACAATCTTGCTGTATCCGAAAGGTTTTATTGTGTTTGTGAAATAGTCAGGGATTTTAGTGAATTCGACATTTACAGCACCCTTAATATGCCCTTTTGCAAAAGCTTTTGAGTCTCTTAAATCGATAATATGAATATTCGATCCCAATTCTTTATTGACTGCCGAAGCTTTAATTAAGGATGGGAAATTTCGTCCGTTTACGTAATCTCCTGTTGACTCCAGGTATTTAAGCAACTTCTGTGATTCGTCGTTTACCTTAACAACATCGTTTTTGGCTTGAACAGGAGCCGCTGCTTCCGGATGTTTCTTCTGGTTTCCTCCGCCTGAACAGGATCCCAGGAACAATGCAATGATTAATACAATTGCCTGACTAAATAGTCTAAAATATTTGATCATGATTTTTTAAGTTTTAAAAAGACTAACCTTTAGTTACAACTAATACATCATTCTTATCATATTTCAATGTCTCTGTCCTGCGCCCGTCCTTATCGTATTTATAGATCGTAGTGGCTACACCATTAGCAGGGTTATTGATCACAGCTTTGTTTTTATCCATCGAAATCTGTTTAATCACTGCACCATGTTCGTCATATAATGATGTAGTGATCGGAACATTTTTACCGCCAAGGTATTCATTATCCTGGTCGAACTGTGTTGCTTCCAATACGTAACCATTCTGATCAACCACACTGGTACGTTTTGCCCATCCCCAATATAAATTAGAAAGTTGTCCGAATGTGTTATGCACCGAAAAGGTTACGACATCGCCATGTTCATTGTTGTCTAATTGGAAATACGAAACACCAATATCGCCGCAGTTTTCGGCTGTGCAATTGGTGAGGGTGTCTGCCGAGTAATTGGCAACACGGGTTGCATATCCATTTGCATCATACGAAAAGCGAAGTTCATGAAATGGGCAGAACTCATTCATCACCACATCAGCGCCAGCGAGGTTGAACCTGACTTCCTGAATCATTCCATCCTCCATCTTTTTCCACTTGTAGTTGTGAATTTTGTTCCTGTTTTCAATGGGAGCCCCTTTTTCATCCAGGTAACGCATCGCAATCCTCATCCCAGTTTCGTTAAGTGTATATTCAAAAACCGATGCTCCGCCATTCTTTATAGCAACACCCTTATCATCAAAGAAGTGTTTAAGCTGTTTGTCACCTTCATAGGTATAAGTAATTTTTGCTGCTCCAAATGATGAATAATCAAGCAATACATCATTCCTGTTGAATTCAACTGAAACAAGCTGACTCTTTTCATTCAATGTAAACTTGTAATTGTTAATGGTTTTAGCCTCTTCGGGAGTAAGCGGATAGGTTCCTTTTTCTGTATCCCATGGCGTTTCGCTGAATTGAATGTTCCTGTAATACTTTGCATTCGCATCAGCTTCTTTTTTTGCCGGCTTCTGGTTACAAGCATTGAATGCCATTGCAACGAAAGCAAATAAAATAAATTTGTAATATTTCATATCTGAATGATTTGTAGTTATATATTTTAAATGTAATAACCACTTGGGGGCCTGTATTGTTTAAACTTATAAATTTAGTTTGCCATGATACAGTTGCCAGATTTGTTGGTTAATCGTGTTCTGATGGCAGATGGCCTCATTCGTACCGGGGAAACTATGTAATACGTTAATCTTCTCATTTAATAGGTAATTTCCTTGTTGCCTGAACCCCTGCTTAGTTTATCGCAATTATTCTAATATTCACTATATCTGTTTCCTGATGAAACCGATATAGAAAGTAATCAAAAACAATCCGAAATGTATGAAGCCCCGAATGCTTAAGAATTCTGGCGACATCGTAGTCCCCATAAATGGTATTGTAATATGATACCACGACAGATAGTAGCTTGCTCCTGCGGTTACAAAAAACGCACCTGACAGAAATTTGCAAGCCTCCTTCCAATTAATATGCTTCATAGTTTTTGATTTTATTCGTTATTTACACTATTCTGTTTCAAACATCATGCTGTTTTTTAGTTTGTCAGTGTAAAATTAGGTTGCATAATTAGTTTGCAACTCTTATTCAGATTTCCATTATAATATTTGTCATTCCTTTAGATACTGCTTCTCATTTTGATGTCATGAGATGTTTTGCATTATTGACGACTCATAACCTATCCAATCTTACAAATTGGGGAATTGCTGGGCAGCCGATGTATTTGCCCCTTAATTTTGCTCATGATCATTTTTCTTACTCTACTGCTTTTACATCATTTTCCGTGAGTGCAGACTGGAATTCTTTTAAACTGTACCGATCGAAATTCAACTCCCCATTATAATCGAGAATAAAATACCGTTTTTTTGAATTCTTCATTATAATATCTGCTTTTAGGATGGTCTCTAATATGTCTTTTTTTATTGTCACCTTCTCAATGTCAGTATATGAAATCCGCTGATCCGTCTGCTTAAAGTATTTAATGATTATACCTATGATCCATAAATTGATGATGATGATCCCTGACCAAAGTAGAAACTGATCTCCTGTTTTATGATATCTCAATAAACTTAGAATACCATATATAATCCAGCAAACTCCCATAATGATGTAAATCCTTTTTGACCTCTTTCCATGATCATTAATCTCAAGTCCGTTCTCCAGGAACGATATTTCGCCTTTATGGATGGTAAATTTTTTTTGCATGGTTTGATTTTAAAGCCCGGCCAGGGTTTTCAATCCCGACCGGGCAACTGATTCTCTGCAACCTTATTATTAAGCATTTGCCATAGCTACCTTCAGTTTGGTTGTTTCGCCATGGTTTACTACAACATTGATCGTTTGGTCGGCAAATCCTCCCTTTTTAAATGTAAACTGGTAAATTCCTTCAGCCATTGATTTAAGATAAAATCCACCTTTTTTTGATGACTTTTTAACCAATACAACTTCTCCATTTAACGTTGCTGTAATTGTCACACCTGGTAATGGTTCACCGTTGTTATCGACTGTTTGTCCTTTTACCAAAAGCTTTACCCTGCCTCTGATCGTTATTTTTTGTGCTGTTTTGAATCCAAGATAGAAGATAGATTCTTTGAGCTTCAAAATATCAACCGCTGCAGCCATATTGGCAACATAGCCATCGGCTTCGATGAACAACCGCACAAGTTTTATGGTCGCCTGTTTTTTGATCGTTTCTGCAAGATCGGGCGAAACCAAAACTTCGTTATAATCATTTATCGCACCTTCAAATGCATCGAGCGAATCTGCGGTAATATCGTAATTTTCAAGTTGCGAAATCAAAGGTATCGCACAGTTATAAATTACCTGCGAATAATTCTTTATCGCTTCATCCGAAAACCGTTTAAAATCACTGTCAGTAAAATTTACCTTGCTCAGCAATATAGGATCATTCGTGAGTTTTGCAAATGAAGTTAGTTTACGCGCGTTATCGGCGCCGAGCATAATCAATTGATTCTTTAATTGAATCTTATACTTTGTAATACCTTTAATATCGGTTTTTTGCTCTTCTGCTGCAACTTCTATGGCAATTACCGTGGCTTTAAGTTTGCCCAAATTAACATTGTAATTGGGCAGATTTCCGGTGAGTGCAGTATTTTCATCGCTGTAACTTATCACTGTGCGATACATTCGGTAGTGTGCTTCCTGATAGTTTCTCATTTGGATAAAAATTTAGTTGGTTTAATTTTAAATTCAGATGAATTTAAGCCAAAGTTAAAAGTTATAATCTGAATAAACAATTTATTTTTCATTATTATGAATTTTATTCTTAATTCTTGTGGATTCTTTCAGATGATGATCAACTATCCGGAAATCAAACACTATTCATGCGTTTGTTATTATTCATTTTTGAACATTTAATGGATGTAATTTCATAATAAGGTTATAGATTATTTTGACTCACTCTATCAATGAAAGTCTTATTGTTATTAATGAATGCTTCATCGTCATCAATGAACGCCTCACTGTTATCAATGAACGTCACGCATTTGTTAATGAACATTACACTGTTGTTAATGAATGCTTTACTGTTATTAATGAATGCATCATTGTTATTAATGAACACTTCACTGTTATCAATGAACGGCTCACTGTTGTTAATGAACGCTTCACTGTTATCAATGAACACCTCATTGTTGTTATTGAATGCTTCACTGTTATCAATGAACGCCTCACTGATAGCATTGAATGCTTCATTGTTATTATTGAACACCTCACTGTTATCAATGAATGCATCACTGATAGCATTGAACGCTTTATTGTTGTTATTGAAGATCTCTTCCGTGAGTTTCAGGGAAGTTATAAATGATTAAATTGAGGAGTAATGCCAACTGTTAATTCGTTCCATTAAAATAGGAATACGGCAATGATGAAAGAATTGCGAAGGCTTTGAGTTGATGTGCTGAAACAGGATGGAATACCTGTCCGCTTAGTGGTCCTGATCTTCCCAGTACAGTTATGACCGGTTGATTGTTGATATAAAATTCTTTGATTCTTATTCCTTTCCAGGTTATCATTGTAAAAGCATCTTTACCCAACTTGCCCGAAATGATCATATCCCTTTCTGGAATCTTGTTGTTCCATTCTGACGGCAGCGGTATAATCGATGTACTGTCTTTTCCGTCCCACATATGGTCATAATTCGTGAGTGAAAAAGGGTCTGTTTTATTTGCTATTTTGAATGTTGCCAATGTATCTCCGTTGATTGTTATAACATTCTGAACATGTGCGTCCATGTATCGCGCAGATAAACTATAATCAGAACTCTGCATCGAATACGATCCGGATTCGTTTTTTACCCTTTCGCGGTTAGCTGTTTCTTCTTCCACATAGCCAATTCCACAAAGCCATGTAGTGTCTTTATCTTTATACGAATAGTCTGCTTTGTAGTAATAATACTTTGTCTTACTGCTTCCTAATCCTGTCAGCAATGTAAATGCGCCTCCAATCGATCTTCCGCCTGCATTTCGCTTGATCCCTGTTTTTTCATATTTTGGCGTTGAGGGTTCTAATGTAAATGAAGGTGCTGAAAGCTGATGAATACCGATTACATCTCTTTCAAAAGTTAGATTGCTGATAGGTTTATCAGGTGCAGCTGATGCCTGAAATATACAGGCGGGTTTTAAGTCTAATGTTTTCTGACTGACAGGTTCCCGTTGGAAGAGCCATGTAGCAATGCTATCGAATCCTTGTACAAATGAGTTGGGATATGCAGGCAATCTTTTAAGTGGCACCTGATCGGGTGGGAGTGAACGCTCAAGTATGTTGACGGTTAAAGTTTTGTCTGTAATCACCGAATCATTGGCGCCGCTGATGATCCTGCACCTTACGTCAAGTATTGTTGAAATCTGATCTCCGTCAGATTGATTCTCTGCGCCATTATCTTTTTCGTATACCTGTAAAAATAAGTACCATTTACTGGGTTCTTTTTCCTTTAGCGGTGTTTTAAACTTAGGATTATATACTAAAAATGGCAAAGGCTTAGCCGAAAATGAAGCTTGCGGGAATGTTATATTCCAGCGCCCTTTAATTGCTTTGGCAAAACTATTTTTAATACGAAGTTTTACCGAGTCATTTACTGCAAGAATGATGTGTGACGAACCGTTGCCACCTATCCAAGTATATTCTAAGCTTTTTACTTCAAGAACCGGTTGCTGGCTATGACTGGCCAGTGATAGAAATAGAATAACGACAACTAACTGAACAGATAATGTTTGACGCATGGTAAAGGTTCCTCCTGTATGATCAAAGGCTGTTTATTCAAATTAATTAGGGAAGCTATTATAACCCAAAGTTAATAATTTGAATCGTTATTACAATTATTTCTTCTTCGCCTTTTTCGTGTTTTCCTCTATACGAAACTTTACAATTTTAGTGATCAATTCCAATGGCATGGGTTTATCGAGCGGAAACTGAACCGACCCTTTTGCCCCTTTATAAACAGATAAATCTTTTTTGAATGCTTCTATGCCTGAAGGAACCGGATAGAACCCAATATGATGTTTAAATGCTGCAAAATGAACAAGGTTTCCGTTTAGAACGAATGTCGGCATGGCATATTTAATCGCTTCTACCGCTTCGGGTGCAGCCTCTTTAATTGTTGCCCGAACCTGTTGCAGCAATTTTTGAATTTCCTCCGGAAAACTGCTGATGTATTCATCAATACTATTGTTCCATGTGTCCATAGCTTATAAATGTTTGGTATAAGTTGATTTTGTTTCCGATTGAATGGTACGCTTTTTTAGTTGTACTTCTTTTGGTTTTAAATGGTTTCGTTCTTTGGATGATGGTTGAAATTTATATCCATCCGGATTCATTTCTTCTAAAAACAGGGCGTTATTAATCAGAGATTTATTGGCTAGCAATTTTCAGTATTTCAATTCTTTTATTCGGACAATCCATCTTATCCGATAATTTCCAGTCGAGTTTTACAAATATAGGAAATGAATCCTTCTGAAGATTAATATTCGAATTGTTTGGAATTGAATCGAATTCATAGGTTAAACTATCAATCTCGATGAACCAGCCACCACAGCAAGGTGATGGACACATTCTCGAATCTGCTCCGGTTATTTTCCCGTTCGACTTATAGTTGTAATTATCTTCCTTATGGCAACAGATGATGCCAAGCATAATCATGCAAATAACCAATATCCTTTTGGTTTTCATTTCACTTTCGTTGATGATCTTTAGATGATTGTTCTATGAGTTTGGTTGTTTATGATTTCTGATTCCATTTCTGTCATGTGATATCTATTAAAAAGAGGATGCCCCATTAAATGCGACATCCTCTTTGATTAATTCGGAGCAAGAAACTAAATCAGTTTCCAGCCTGCACGATATTGGTAATGCATTTTCTTCGTTGCAGCACCATCTTTATCATCGATAAATGTCTCTGTCTTTGGATTCCATTTGATCGTTTGTTTAGATCTCATGCAATATGTTCAAATTCTAAATAATGGATTACTTTCTTACTTGTCATTTTTCCAAACTGAATTTGGATGCAAAGTTTCCTTTTTATTTAAATAGTCTTTCAACTGTTCTGAAGTCATATCTTTTATATCAAGACTTACTTTGTCGCGAATTTCTCTCAACTGATCGATGAGCGACTTCTCTGATTTGATTTTATCTTTAGTCTTCATATTCTAAAATTTCTCTGGGCGTCCGTATTTCCAAAATTTTGTGCCCCAATTTATAGTTAACCGAGTTATAACCACGAATTCTGTTAATATTTACAATATGTTTAAAATTCCAACTTACTAAAATATCTGCATTATGAAGTGTTGCCAATGCAATATGAATGCAATCGCCTCGACTTGTTTTGCCAACAACATTTTCTTTTAAATATTGCTCTGCAAGTTCCAAAGCTTGATCAGAGATTCCAATGAATTCCATAATGTTTTCGGATAAACTTAAGGCAAGATTTCTAACTCTTTCGGGAGCAGGATTCAACTCAATGTCTGTCAGACGCGAATAGATTACCTTATATTCGCCTTTTTTAATCTTTGCAAATAATATTTTAGTCCAAAGCTCAAACTCTGAGTCAAAGTAACCACCAAAAACTGAAGTATCAAGGTAAATTCTCATTTCCAATGCTGATTTACTTTGTTCTTATAAATGCAAAGATATCAAATAAAAAAAGATGCCTCAAAACATGCGACATCCTCTTTGATTAATTCGGAGCAAGAAACTAAATCAGTTTCCAGCCTGCACGATATTGGTAATGCATTTTCTTCGTTGCAGCACCATCTTTATCATCGATAAATGTCTCAGTCTTTGGATTCCATTTGATCGTCCGTTTCAGATCGCAGGCAATGTTACCCAAATTACATACACAACAGCTGCTATGTCCGATTTCAACCGGAACTGTAGGATCTTTATGTGCCCTTACAGATTCGATGAAATTGACCTGGTGAGGAATCTTAGTTTCGTAAGGTCCATCGCTTGTTACCTTTTCCTTTGAATCGTATTTAGGATCGGAACCTTTGAAATAGCCACGTGCAACTTCAATCCATCCTTTTTCTCCGATAAATTTAACTCCCTTTGTTTTCTTTTCGTCGAATGGTTCAGATGTCATCACTACGCCATCGGCATATTTAAACGACATATATTCTGATCCGTCTCCGATTGGAGAGATTTCGACAGGACCGTTTTTGTCCATGCCAAGTCCCCATTGAGCGATGTCAAACATATGAGCGCCCCAGTCGGTTGTAAAACCTCCGCCCATCTCTTTATACCAACGCCATCCGCCCCAGAATTTTTCGTTCTCTTCGGGATCGATTGAAATAGGTGGATCTAATTCTTTGTTGTAATGAATTGTTGCAGGAAGTGGCCCTAACCAGAGATCCCAATTGAGATCTGTAGGGATTGGTTCTTCAGGAAGTGTGTAAGGTTTTGGTGGTGCTCCAACGTAGGCATTTACCTTTGTTATTTTTCCAAGAGCGCCTGTCTGTACAAGTTTAACTGCATGCTGGAAGTTTGGATCAGAACGTTGTTGGCTTCCAAGACCGAAGATGCGTCCTGTTTCGCGAACGACTTTCTTCAATTCCTGTCCTTCTTTGATTGTAAAGGTCATCGGTTTTTCGAGGTATACATCTTTACCTGCCTTTAACGCTGCAATAGCAATATAAGCATGTGAATGGTCAGGAATAGCAATAACAACTGCATTAATATCTTTCCTGTTCAGTAGGTCACCATACTTTTCGTAAGTTTCAACTTTAAGGGTTTTGCCTTTTTTTGTGTTAAAAGCATCCACCTTTTTTTGAAATCTTTTACGTTTGATGCCATAAACATCGCATCCTGCAACAACATTAACGCCAGGGATTTCGAGGAATCCGTTCAACAGGAAATTTGCCTGTTGTCCTAATCCGATAAATCCCAATGCGATTTCTTTTTCAGCTGCCGGCATTGCAAAACCTGTCATTCCTGGCAATACTGCAAGCCCGGCAACTCCAAGTGCCGAAGCTCCAAGAAACTGGCGCCTTGACCATCCTTTTTTTTGTTCTTCCATTACTCTTGTTTTATTGGTTCTTTTTGGTGAATATATTTAATCCTCTTATTTTGTGTATTTTGCTTGTAGTTAAAGCTATTTAATTAGTGATGCAATTTAGGAATATTTTTTGGCCCGTTAAAACGTATAAGAGAGAAATTTCACCGATGAATATAACAATCGTCATCTCTTATTTTATTCCCGGGATAATTTAATTTTTCAACTAAATATCAGAGCTTTAATTCCTCATTGTACTTACTACTCTCTTTTTTTCTTCATTGTGACAATCAGCGCAGGCTACAAAATGGATATTATTCGGACTCTTTGCATCGGCATAACTTGTGTTCATCTTCGTCACATCTATCTTGCAGTTTGAAATGGCCGGATGGCAGGATGCACAACTGTTTCTGGCATCGTTGCTGTGATGATCGTGACACGCTGTACAACTTAATCCTTCGTGAACACCACGTGGTGTCCGGTCATCAGCTGTTCCTGCCTGGTGTTTGGCGTTAGGGGCATGGCACTGTATGCAATTGCGCATGATTAGATCATCCGAAACTCTCACTCTTCGCCCACTCGCCCACAGGTTTAGCTGAGGTAATTGTGTGACGGGGTAAAAAACTTTTTCATGTCTGTCATAAAACCCAAGTTTCGAAACCATGTTTGTCTTTTGATAATAGATAGTTTTAGGATTGGAATAATCGGGCCTCACTTTGGGCGTACCATCCTGGTGAATCTGATGACATGCCATGCAGGGGATCGCTGAATTTGCCGACATCTTCCCGTCTTTCAGTTTCCATGGTCCTTTGATATCCATTGGCTCAACCACTTCGCTTACATTTCCTGCAAAAAACATTCCGTGACAACGTAGGCAATCGTAATTGATTTGCTCCGTCGAATTGTGTTTTGTATTTAAAAAGATGTGTTCATAATCTACCGAATGGCCACCTGATGTCCACTTTGCATATTCGGAAGAATGACATCGTTTGCAATTAATAAGTACTTCAAGCAGTTGTTCCTCGTCCAGTTTAATATTTTCAACCTTCTTGTTTTTAAGGTGGTTGACAACCATCATCCCTTTCTCTTTCATGCTATGAAGGCCATTACTCATTGCGGTTCCATGGCACTCTTTGCAATGAAAGTTGCGATGCGATGATTGTGCCTGTGAGTTGACTGACTTCCCGATTTCGTGGCAGGAAGAGCATGTTTTGTCAGGTGAAGCGGTGTTCCAATAGGTATAAAATGAGCCAAAAGCGATTGTGCATACGATCAGAATTATCGGAATCGTCAGCAGTGCTATTCTAAGTTTTCTGTTCATTGTTGCTGGGTTATTTAAATCGGTTTCCTTTTGACCATTCACTTGCAATGTATCCTCCTACCCGGAAGCCTAAAGCCATGATTGTTAATGCAGGATTGAAACCTCCGTTGTTGACATTGAGGCTGCCATCGGCCACAAAGAGATTGGGAACCGCATGAATTCTTCCGTATTTGTCGGTTACTGAAGTTTTGGGATCGTTACCCATTCTGCAGGTACCCGCCTGGTGCTGACCACCGCTGATCCCTTTGCCTCCGCCAAGAGATTGCCAGGTTTGAATTGCCCCGGCTTCCTTGAGCCATAATTCTGCTTTTTCAGAAATTAAACGGCATCCTTCGATATCCTTTTCATGCCGTGAACCCGAAAGCCTGACGACAGGGATTCCCCAGAAATCTTTTACAACCGGATCAACTTCAACTCTGGCGTCAAAGCTTGGAATCTCCTGGTAAGGTCCAACAGCCTGTGCTACACGCTTGTAGTTAAGTCGCTGAAATGTTTTATGCTCCTTGCCCCAGCTGGCTGAACCCGGTGGCCGGATTCCTGTAAATGAATAGGGCATCCGTATAAATTCATTACAGAGTACTCCGCCACCCATGATTCCCGGGTTATGATGATTGAAATCGCTGATAGCTACAGAAGCTCCGGGACCAAGATCATCATAAACTTCATCTTCAAATATCCCATAAGCACCTGTGTATGCGTGCCCCTGCAGGTTACGTCCCACCCAGTCATTCTCATTCCCTATTCCTTTTGGAAAGAATTTTGATTTGGAATTAAGAAGCAACCTTGCTGTTTCTGTTGCTGAACATGAGATCACCACGAGGTCTGCAGTTTGGGTCTGTTTCCCGTTTTTCTCATCAAAATAGGTGACTCCGGTGATCATACCCTGTTCGTTTACAATTATTTCACTCACAACCGAATTAGTTCGCAATTCGCAATTTCCTGTTGCGATTGCAACGGGTATCACTGTATTTTGCGTGCCGCACTTGGCATTTACAGGGCAGGCATAACCGCAGCACGTGCGCATCCTGATACATGCCGGGCGACCACCATATGGGATTGAATTACGCAGCATTGGAATAGGGAAGGGGTGATATCCCAATCTTTTGGCCGCATCGTACAACAACTGCGCCTCCTTGTTATGCGAAAAAGGTGGCATTGGGTATGGTTTGTTACGTGGTGCACCAAACGGATTCTGAGTAGCATCGCCTGCTACACCAATTTCCCATTCTGCCTTTTCATAACATGGTTCCAGATCTTCGTATGTGAAAGGCCAATCGGCAAGTGTCGAACCTTCAATAGCTCCGTAAGTAGTCTTCAGTTTGAAATCTTCCTGCATAAAACGCCAGGCCATTGCTCCATAACTAACGGTACCTGACCCAACACATGCTGCGTTGTTGTTGTAACTACCTTCACTTGGTAAAACGGTGTAGGTGCTTCCATCCGCATTTTGTATTACACGTTTATAACGCGCATCATCTGGTCCATAGGCATTGCCAAGTGGGGTTGTACGTTGAGATTTCAATTCATCGGTATCGGTATCATCGTAAGTCGCCCACCCCCCGCGTTCGAGGAGAACAACCGAAAGTCCGGCAACACTTAACTCTTTGGCGACTATTCCACCTCCGGCTCCTGCACCGACCACGATGGCATTAACATGTTTATTTCCCATAAGTTAGTTGTTGTAGCGGTTTTGACCGATGATAACAGGGTAATCGAGTCTCATCATTTTATAACTGCAATTGTTTTTGTTTCCCCCATGGCGTGGACTGCCGTAAAAGCCTTGAAGTGAGTGATCGCGGATTAATCTGAAAAACTGTCGGTCAAGTCCTTTCTCCCAAAGCTTCCCTTCCATTTTTCCAGCTTCCATTGTTTCAAGGAATCTCGTCTGCTTTTCGAATGTAAGTTCTTCAAATCTCATTTGAAATTTGTCTTTACACGTTTCCCGAATTGCCTGTAAACCTTTCCTGTAGGTTTCCTGGTAACGGGTGTAGGGCCCAGTCAATTGCATGTCGATGAAATTGGTGACGCCTGCGTCGCGTCCTCCGGGCCATTCATCCGTTGGAATGATCTGCTCCACCAAAGCATCGAGTAAATTAGATTCCTCCGTGGTAATAAATCGCCATGGCGATAGGGTAGGATTGGTGCAACGGCTTAATAGGCACATTCCGCCCACTCCCAATACGGAAAGTGCGATAAAACGACGTCTCGTTAGTTTAGTCTGCTTTTCCATTAGAAAAGATGTATTAATCGTTTGATAGTCTGAATTTATGGCAATTATGTTTTTTTAGTTGGAAGCAGATCATATTTGGTCTGTTTCATCATGATTGATCACCATTTTTTCCTCTCCGAAATTACAAATTTTCAATTAAATGGTGATCATTTTGAATGAAAACTAAAGAAATTATGATACTATGAATTTTAGGGCTGGTGTATATTAATAAAAAATTCAAAATCTATTAAGTAATTAGAATATAAAGCTGTCGCATTTTCAAACACAAAATTCATCGATCAATTGCAAATAATTTCACGACAATTTACATTTCGTCGCGCCAGGTGCCGGATTACCCCCCTACCTAAAATTTATTTTCACCATACCAACTTCGGTCTTTGTGTAATGTTTCTGTAATCTATGTGTAATGTATCCGTAATGAAAGTTACAGAATACTTACAGCAAAGTATTACAAACCTTATTTAAACTACGAAGAAGATACGACGAATATAAATTCTTCGTTATATTTTAGCAATTATTAAATCAAATATGTGTTGATAGTTTTACCTGATATTTTTCCAGAAATCTACGGCAATTTCTTTTTCATTGATTGAGATAAAAGCCTTTATCGGACGTTGTGTGTTTTCTGGTGGAGTCATAACGGGTTCAATCTTTGCCAGTTCCGGATTAAGATAGGCCTCAACCAGTGCAAGATCCCACATCACACGTGATTCGTCCTGTGGATTTTGTTCGCGCCACCGGTTTTCAAGGATTTTCTCTACTTCCAGCTTTTCATCGAGACGACTGTAAGCATCTTCCCGTTTGAATTGGAGAGGTTTAGCAGCTTCCAGGCTCATCACTGTGAAATCAAAACCTTCAAGATTCAACAAATAGTCGAAGGCATTCAGGTCATTACGGATATTGAACTCGTTTTTATTCCACACTTTGGTCTTGGGATTGTATTGTGCCCCAAGCGAAAAACAACGAATCCGGGATTTGATTTCGGGCGCAATTATTAATGCGGTGGCCATATTGGTCATTGCACCTATGGTCAGGATATCTAGCTTTTCATTTGCAGGAAGTTTTTTAACAGCTGCAATAATCGCCTGCGCGGCAGGTGAATCACGTGGATCTTGTTCGCCCCATGATCGTCCGATCTGTCGGTCAGCACCCAACGGATGGGAAACATCCATTCTCCCTAAAGCGTTTAAAATTTGTTCGTTAAGCCGCTGGCTATCGGCCACGGTATTCAATCCTTTTGTATCATAAGCATTCCATTTTTCAAAAACCAATAAATCGGGATTGTTGTAATGTGCCGAACTTAAGCCAATCAGGTCAATATGAGAGGCTTTGACAAGCCGTACAATCGCATACAAGTCATCCATTTCGTTACCGGTATCGGCATCGAGCCATACTTTTTGTTTCTGGGCTACCGATGATAAAATAATGCAAAAGCACGCGATAAAACAGATCAGGTATTTCATTGATTGGTTGATTTATAGTATGTTTAATATTTCCGAGATATCCGAAACGCTAATAAAGGTTTCAGTGTCTGGTATTGAGTGGTTGCTTTCGTGCTGCCAGGTTACTTCGAAAGGAACGTGAACGGCTTTTGCTCCAATGTTAATCACCGGCAAGATATCAGATTTAATAGAATTCCCTATCATCAGAAATTCGCATGGTAAAATGTCGAGACGTGATAAGAGTTTTTTGTAGTTGTTCTCGTGTTTGTCACTCATTATTTCAATATGATGGAAATATTCAATAAGCCCCGATTTCAGCAACTTCCGTTCCTGATCGAGAAGATCACCTTTGGTAACCAGAATTAGTTTGTATTTTTCCTGAAGTTTTTGCAATGCATTTTCAACGCCGTCCAGCAATTGAATGGGCATTGCAAGAAGCGTTTTCCCGATTTCAAGTATCCGGTTAATTTCTTGAGAGGTTATTTTCCTTTCGGTAGCCCTGATAGCGGTTTCGATCATCGCCAAAATAAATCCTTTGGCGCCGTATCCGTAAATCTCCAGGTTTTGCATTTCGGTCCTAAAAAGTTCTTCAGAAGTCTCCTTTTCAATTAAATATGGTTTCATGACCTGGCAAAACTCTTTCTCTACATCCTGGTAAAAAGGTTCATTTACCCAGAGTGTGTCATCGGCATCGAAACCAATAACTTTAATTTGGCTCATCATATTGTTTGGTTAAGAGTAATTGATATATGCAAACGTAGTCAATTTTTAATTTGATGACGTATGGTTGCGAGAAATGGAACCCAGATAATTTGGGTGCCAATTCTTTTCCAATTTGATAATGATTAACACCTGAATGAGGAGCCTCTCCATAACAAGATGCACAATGAAAGAGCATGGCCGGTGAATGGAAAAATTGCACTAACTTTCTTTAGTGATTGATCATCAGTCGGACACTTCAAGGTCTCATTATGACTAACTATTCGTTTCCGAACCGTCTGATTGCCTCTTCCATCATAGCAACGGTGGCAGTGGCTCCGCTGCGTGAACATCCAGCCTCTTTTACCGCAATCAATTGATCGAGTGTACGAACGCCACCAGCAGCTTTGATTTTTACTTTTGGTCCCGAATATTGGCGCATTAGCTGCAGGTTTGGAATAGTGGCTCCGACATAGTCGTATTTTCCATCTGCACCTTTTACAAACCCAAAACCTGTAGAAGTCTTTACATAGTCGGCATTGACCTTTGTACAGATTTCGCAAAGTTTAATAATATCCTCTTTCTTTGTGACATAGTCGGTCTCGAAAATTACCTTCACAATGGCACCATTTCGATGGCTTGCTTCGGTTACTGCCTTGATCTCCTCTTCGATGTAATCCCATTCGCCCTGAAGTGCTTTGCCGATGTTGATCACCATGTCGATTTCGACAGCTCCATCCTTGCAAGCTGATTCGGCTTCGAAAACTTTAACCGGAATCGTTGAATTCCCGGCAGGAAAACCAATTACACAACCCACAAAAACGGATGTATCTTTAAGAAGCTCTTTAGCTTGTTTTACCATGTATGGTTTTACGCAAACCGAAGCCACGTCATACTTTTTTGCAATGGCACACTCTTTTATTAGATCTACATCGGTCATAGTTGGATGAAGAATCGAGTGGTCAATCATCTTTGCAAGTTCTTTTACTTTTGTCATTATATTAATAATTAGGGTTTTCAATTTAAAAGTGTAAATTGTTGATCTATTAAGATGCAGGCCGACATCCGCCTAACGTTGTTAAAGATGGTAGGTGTTTCCGATTGGATAATTGGCTGTATTGCAATATAATTCACTGAATATATAGAAATTATTTTTGCTGGTGTGGAACTTTACCGAAATATGTAGTACAGGGAAACCAAGCGGTATTTTAAGCATAACAGCAATATTTTTGTTGGCATTTTCTGCACGAAGTTCCTGTTCCGAACCGGTGATCTCGATTCGGTAGTGCTGACTTAGCGTTTTAAAGAATGAATCATCAATAAATTTAAGACCAACAATTCCTTCAAGGTTGTTGCCAGCCAACCAGTTGTATTCGATCATAACCGGAATTTCTCCTACGCATCGGAGTCGTGCAAAATGAATGCAAGGTTCTTTGATCTCGGATTCACTGATTGAAAAATGTATTTCGGGACTCCAAAAACCTGATTGGGGATGCTGAAGAAAAGCTGTGGATACATCCTTGCCAACTGCTTCTGAAAATCCTTTTACATTTAATAATCCAAGTGATTGCCTGCGTTCGCGTACAATGCTCCCTTTGCCGTGCTGTCGTTCAATAAATCCCTCTTTCATTAGTTCTTCCAATGCTTTTCGGGCAGTAGTCCTTGTAATACTGAAAGTTGAACACAATTCGTTTTCAGAAGGGAGATAATCACCAACGAGGTAATCGCCTTTCTGAATCTGAAGTTTCAGAAAACTTTGTACCTGCTTATACCTTTTTTCCTCCATACGAAACGAATTTCCACAAATATACCTCTTTTACTTGTACGTACAAGTAAAAGAGGTATATTTTATTTTTAAGCGGATCGATTATTTATAAATCACGCTTTTCCGTTCAATTGAATAAGCAGTAAAAACTCCAACTGCATCATCCAACGGTTTGATGTTTGTCGGTATATTGGCAGATGGCCCACTGAAAATCGGGACTTTAGGATAATAGTCTGTAATATAGCTGTATATAAATGAGTAATAATCTTCTGTAATCCCAAACATCTCTACAGTAACTGTGTCTCCTGGTGTTAGTTTTTCATCTTTCCGCTCTTCCCTTAAATTATATACAGGAAAACCATTGTAATACTTTCCTTCAAAGCTATTATTATCACCTATCGAATATTTAAAGATACTGTCCGTCAATAACACATTATTTTTAAGAACTTTAATCAGGTAAAAATTACGTCCCTGCCCTGGATCCATTGTATAAAGGTTAATACTCCATCCTTTTTGGTTACGCTCTAAATTAGTACGTACCAAATGTATTGAATCGATAGGATTCAACTTTTTAAGCAACGACTGGGCTGTGTACTCTTCCATCACCTTGTCATTGTTGATATCTACATTCTTTATCAAAAGGGTATAGGTCCGGCCGGGAACTCCATAAACATCAGGAGAAGTGAAATATGTGCCTTTCATGATTTGGTCTTCGGTGAGTCCGAATGTTGTTATTCCATCTGAAATAGTAATCTCAGCATTCGTAATAACCTGAATCGGCTCTGTATTGAGTGCGTCACCCAACTTTGATAGCTTAACCATCTGACGAGTGGTATCTGTTGAAATATAACCTTCGACAACCAGACGAGGCCTTGTGGAATCGAGCTGAATATTGTCAATATTTTCGCGGCATCCGGCAGCGATCAATGTAAGGATGAAGATCGTCAGTGTAAATATTTGAATTCTAATATTCTTCATCATGATTAAAATTTAAAATTGTAAGTGATTCCGGGAAAGTAAACGAAAGGCAGATACCATCGTTCGGCAACAACCTTTTCTGCATTCTTTGAGTCTTGTACAAAGTTGATCATCCAGTCGTTGTGTCTGCCATAGGCGTTGTACACAGAGAAAACCCATTCACCTTGCCATTTATTACCGGGGTGTGCTTTCCCTTTAAGCGTCAACGAAAGATCCAACCGGTGATAGTCGCGCATTCTGTAGCCATTGCGGGCTGAATAATATTTTCCATAAGTGTTATCAATTATAAACGATCCGACTGGGAAAGTGACTGGAGCACCGGTTGCATAAACCCAATTTCCCGATAGAATCACCCTATCGGAGAACTCATAATTCACGATTACGTTGATATTATTAGGCTTATCGTAAGTGGTTGGGTAAGGGTTTCCATTATTGATTTCGGCAATCGTGCGTGTAACTTTCGACAATGTATAACTTATCCAACCATTTAACTTACCGCTGTTCTTTTTGACGAATAGTTCGAGTCCATAAGCTTTTGCAATTCCCGACCGGATATCACCTTCCATGCGCGGATTCATTAGCAACTGCGCATTATCTTTAAAATCAATTACATCATACATTTGTTTATAATAACTTTCGATGGATGTTTCGATTGTGTTATTCGCGAAATTTCTGAAATATCCAATTGCATACTGGTTTGCTTTTTGTGGCTTGATATTGGGACTTGAAGGAAACCATACATCAAGTGGCATCCCGCCCGAGGAGTTAGATGCAAGTTGCATATACTGGATTGTGCGCGAATAACTGGCTTTTAAAGACGATTGCTCATTGAAAGTGTAATTTATCCCAAGTCGTGGCTCAAGTCCCATGTAGGTATGAAAGATCTTGCCATTTTGGTAATATGTGGTATCGGTTACCGTATAATTGGGATATCCCTTTGCAAAGGTATAGATGGTTGCACTGCCAATATTCTGGAAAATAGTATAACGCAATCCGTATTTGATGGTCAGTTTTTCTCCTATTTTCTGTTCATTTGAAATATAGAGGCCATGCTCGAGGGCATAGTTTTTTGGAACAGGAGCACCAAGTTTTGTTCCTTCTCCTTCGATATAGGCATCGGCAGGATTGAAATTGTGGAAAGTAGTTGAGAGACCAAACTTAATTTCATTTTGAGGATTTGGGAAGTAATTGAAGTCGAGCTTAAGTGAGTAATCTAACATGTCCGAATTCCACACATAGTTTGATCCGCCCTGTTTCATTTTTAATGAATAATCGTATTTGGCAATTATAGCTGACAGATTCGAAAATAGCTTATTAGTTATGAGGTGATTCCATCGCAATGTACCGGTTAGGTTTCCAAATCCTGCATCCGAACTTCCTTTTTGGCCAAAGCGGTCGCGCCCGGTATAGGCGGAAAGATACAACCGGTTACGGTCGTTTATCTGGTGATTGACTTTTAAGTTAAGGTCGTAGAAATACAATTTGCTTTTTCTGAGACTCGAATCAGACATCAATGGGAAAAACAGATCAGCATAAGTTCGTCTTCCCGCAATAAGAAAGGAGGTTTTATCATTGCCAATGGGACCTTCGAGTGTCAACCTGCTCGATATTAAACCGATGCCTCCCGTGGCAGCAAATTTCTTGTTGTTCCCTTCTTTCATTCTCACATCAAGAACAGACGAGAGTCGTCCACCATAATTTGCCGGAATATCTCCTTTATAAAGCTTCACATCGCGGACGGCATCATTGTTAAAAACTGAAAAGAATCCCATTAAGTGGGAGGCATTGTAAACGGTTGCCTCATCCAACAGGATCAAATTCTGATCATTACCTCCACCTCTCACACTAAAACCAGAGGTTCCCTCGGCCGTTGATTGCACTCCCGGGAGCATCTGGATCACCTTCAGAACGTCGACCTCACCCATGAGTGCTGGTACTTGTTTGATGGTTTTCATTTCCAGTTTTGAAATGCTCATCTCTGCTTTTTTAACATTCGCTTCAGGACGATCGGCTGTAACAACTACTTCTGCAATTTTGTGTTCTTCAGGTATAAGTTCTATGTTTAAAGCAATATCTTTGCTGAGTGTGATTGCCTTATCAACGGTTTGATATCCAATGTACCTGAACTCAATCACATAATTCGCAGGTTTCATACTTATTGAATAAAAACCATATTGATTTACTGCCGTACCACGATTCAATTCCTTGATCGTTACAGTTGCACCTATCAACGACTCTCCGCTTTCAGCATCTTTTACATATCCGCTTATTGTCAATAAGCTTGCTGCAGGATATTCACTAATGGCTGAAGCAGATAATGCTGAGATCACAAATAACAGACTTGTAATAAATAATTTAGTTTTAGAAATCATTTTCTTGACTAAAAGTTGATTTAAGTTTCTCAAATATTTCATACAAAATTAAGCAATGTTATGTCACCTACGAGGATAAAATCGATGAATGATTTATATAAGTCGGTGAATTGATGTTTAAATAACATCAATGTATATTTTTAAAGTGTCGCAACACTTTAAATTAAAGACACTAAATCTTTCAAAATGGTTGTATTCTTTTGAAAATTGGTTTGAATTATTGCGACAAAGTTGATCTTTTTGATAAAAGGGCATACAATCATAATAAGGATTGGAAATAAAGTTAGGGCGCATTAGTAAAAGTAGAAATGGAAACCTCCCAAACGAATCTTCGATCAAGTATTATGTAAAAATAAAAGATCAGCATATCCCGAACATGATATAGCGAAGATACGAGGAAGGTAAGGGGAAAACCCTATAGAATTGTTATCGGTATTATGTTTTTAAAGAATATGAATTCTCTTGATCAGCATTATTTAATCGCTTGCAGGTATACAAATCTTTAATTACCTTTTCAATCTAAGGATGACCGAAATAAGGATAAAACAAATTATTGCGGCAGCAATGCCATAAATATTGAACGCCAATATAAGTCCGGCAGAAATTGCCAAGAATGTAAATCTCACCTTATTGTCCTTCCATGACAGGTTCTTCAGCTTTAGCGAAAACATTGGAAGTTCTGAAACCAAAAGGAGTGACATTACGATGGTAATCAGAAGCAAAACAATTGGTTGCAATATAAATGCATCGAGAACATCGTAACGGCCATGTTCTGTAATAAGCGCCAATGAAGCAATTAATAGTGCATTTGCAGGAGTTGGCAAACCGATAAACGACTCTGTCTGTCTTGTATCGATGTTAAATTTGGCTAAACGAAGCGCTGAAAAAACAGGGATCAATAAAGATGTTGAAATACATGCTAATTCCCAGATTGATAAACCTGAAAAATTTTCTGCGCGAACATTTAATCCGAACAGCGAATATTCTATCATGACCATCATAAGGGTACCTGGTGCGAGACCAAATGATATCATATCAGCCAATGAATCGAGTTCTTTTCCCATCGGTGAATAGGCTTTGAGCCAACGTGCGGCCATTCCATCAAAAAAGTCGAAGATGGCTGCTGCGATGATTAATATCACCGAAACTGTAAGTTGTCCTTTGATTGCGAAAAGCACGGCAAGACTCCCCGATACGACATTCAAACAGGTTATAAAATTGGGAATATTTTTGCGGATCATTTTTGGATAATTACAGGTCGGCGATAACTGTTTGGCTTCCGGTTACGAGCTGACCCAATTCCACATAAACCTTTGTGCCTACAGGGAGGAAAAGATCAACACGTGAGCCAAACCGGATGAAACCAAGTTCATTTCGTTGATTTACAGCTACACCCTCCTTTGAGTAAGTAATGATCCTTTTTGCAACAGCTCCTGCAATTTGTCTTGCAAGAATCTCTGTACCATCAGCCATTTGGATGACCGTTGTTGCTCTTTCGTTATCGGTTGATGATTTAGGCAGATAAGCAGCCATAAACCGACCATTATGGTGTTTAAAATATTTTATAATCCCAGGTACTGGTATCCAGTTCACGTGAACATTGTAAACTGACATAAAAACAGAAACCTGAAGTCGCCTGTCACCAAAGTATTCAGATTCAATAGTTTCTTCGATGGCCACAATCTGCCCATCAGCTGGTGATAAAACACTATTTGGTTTCAATTCAATAGAACGTCTGGGGTGCCGGAAAAAGCGAATAACCAATACTAAAACCGGAGTAGATGCAAGGAATGTAAAGCAACGGAAATATAGTTCACCGGTCAATCCTACAATGATATTGAGCGCTAACCAAATTAAAAATGCAACCACGATAACCAGAAAACCTTCTTTGTGAACTCTCATAAGTTTAAACTATTGTGGCGCAAAATTAAGCAAATAATTCTCAGCTAAAAAATTGGAATACAAAATAAATGACAGGAGAGGCAAGAAGAATGCTGTCGAAGCGATCAAGCAACCCACCATGGCCAGGCATAAATCGCCCCGAATCTTTTACACCAATACTTCGTTTTAGCATCGATTCAACTAAATCGCCAAGGGTTCCCGAAATAACTACGACGATAGCCATAACTATCAGTAGGATAATGTTGTATTGGGGAAATATATAATTTAGGATCCAAGCTACGGCAATTGCCGTAATAATCCCTCCAAATAAACCTTCCCACGATTTTTTTGGAGAGATTCTTTCGAACAAACGGTGCCGGCCAAAACGGACCCCAAAAATATAAGCTCCAGAATCGCCTGCCCAAACTAATAAGAAAAGACTTATCAGCAATCCATGGTTATAAACTTTGAATCCTTCAAATTCAGGAAATGCCAGAAAGTTAAGCATCGAAAAAGGGATTGAAACAAATGTAATCCCGAATCCGGTGAGAGCAATATTAGCCATTGTGTTTTCCTTTTTACGAAAAAGCTCGTAAACAGGGATGGCATAAATCAGAGGTAGCAGAAAGTAAAATGCTGCATAAGTAAGCGATTGATTTGCTACGAAAAATGACAGACAAAAGATGACCGCTCCTGTAATTAGTCCTGGATTAACTTGTGGCGAGAAACCAGCAATTTTACACAAAGTATAAAACTCGCGAAGGGCTAATACCGAAAGGATTAAAAATAGTATTGCAAACGTAAAAGGTCCGAGAAGGATCGCTCCCAAAAGAACTATTACATAAAGGAATCCCCACAAGGTACGGGTACGGAACTCGTTCAATTTCAACCTATTTTTAATTGTTCAAGGATTAATCCTTGGTTATTTCTGAATCTAAACTTGCTGGCTGCGTGTCATCATCCTTTAAAGGATTTTCGTCATCTTTTTTCTTTCCCCATGGTCGTGGCCCAAAAATATTTTCCATGTCCTCTGTGAAGATCACTTCGCGTTCGAGAAGCAATTCTGCAAGTTGTTTATGTCCAGCAGCATTTTTGATAAGAATATCTTTGGCTCTGATAAAAGCGGTGTCAATCAATTCTTTGATTTCAGCATCAATGAGCTCAGCTGTTTTTTCACTATATGGCTTATTAAAACTATAATCGCTTTGTCCCGATGAATCGTAGTAACTGACATTTCCAACTTTTTCGCTCATCCCAAAATAGCAGATCATCGAATAAGCTGTTTTAGTTACCTTTTCAAGGTCGTTTTGAGCGCCCGAAGAGATTTTTGAAAAGACAACAGTTTCTGCTGCTCTTCCACCCAATGTGGCACAAACATCATCGAGCATTTGTTCACGTGTTGTAATTTGACGCTCCTCCGGTAAATACCATGCAGCTCCCAATGCTTTACCGCGGGGTACAATCGTGACTTTTACCAGTGGATGAGCATATTCGAGTAACCAACTTACTGTTGCATGACCAGCTTCATGGTACGCAATAATTGATTTTTCATCAGCAGTAATGATTTTATTCTTTTTTTCGAGGCCTCCGACAATACGGTCGACAGCATCCAGAAAATCTTGTTTTTCAACCTTTGTCTTTTTCTTACGTGCAGCAATAAGCGCAGCTTCGTTACAAACATTGGCAATATCAGCGCCCGAAAATCCTGGTGTTTGTTTGGCAAGGAAGTTGACATTTACGTCCTCCGACAAGGTAAGCGGCCTGAGGTGTACCATAAATATCTCTTTACGATCAATCACATCAGGCAATTCAACATGAATCTGACGGTCGAACCTACCAGCGCGCATCAAAGCCCTGTCAAGAATATCGGCACGGTTGGTTGCACCCAATATAATTACTCCGGAATTGGTGTCGAAACCATCCATTTCGGTGAGTAGTTGATTCAACGTGTTTTCGCGCTCGTCATTCGAACCCATATTAGGATTGCGACCCCTGGCGCGACCAATTGCATCAATCTCATCAATAAAGACGATACATGGAGCTTTTTCCTTTGCTTGTTTAAACAAATCGCGGACGCGTGATGCACCAACTCCGACAAACATCTCCACAAAATCAGAGCCAGACATTGAGAAGAACGGAACATCTGCTTCGCCAGCAACGGCTTTGGCTAATAGTGTTTTACCTGTGCCAGGAGGACCAACAAGTAAAGCTCCCTTTGGGATCTTTCCTCCAAGTTTGGTGTATCGGTCAGGATTTTTAAGGAATTCTACAATCTCTTCAATCTCTTGTTTTGCTTCGGCAAGGCCAGCTACCTCTTTAAAAGAAGTATTCACCCTTGATTCTTTATCGAAAACTTTAGCTTGTGATTTGCCAACATTAAAAATGTTGCCACCACCTCCGCCACCTTTGCTCATGCGACGGAAGACCCAGAACCATACTGCAAGAAGTACCAATGGGAGGAATAACCAGCTTAAAATTTCGCTGAAATAATCATGACGAATTTCGTAGGTTAAAGTAACCTTTGCATTATCTCCAAATTCCGCTTGCGCACTTTCGAGGTTTTTTTCAAAAACATCAACCGATCCGATTGTAAAGAAAAAATGTGGACCTGCTTTTGTCGGCGACCCAAAACCTTGGCTAAGTTTGCTTTTGTATTTATCGTAGGCGCTTTCCTTTAGATAAATATCTGATTGGGATTTATTTACGACAACTATTTTTTCTACGTCGCCATTTTTAAGCATTGTATTTTTTACTTCCTGCCAACTGGTTTCAACCGGTGAGCCACCTGAAGTATAGTATTGTATTGCAAAAAATGCAATCAATAAAATCCCATAAATGTAAATCGGGTTAAACTTCGGCGAAAACTTTGCGCCACCCGTGGGTTTTTTGTTTCCCTTGGGGATATTATTCCCCAGGTTATTTTTTGTCTCTTTCTCAGCCATAATCAATTAAATGTCAGCATCAATATTTAAAATTTTTCCGTCAGCCCACAAACTTTCAAGATCGTACAACCTACGTATTGGTTCCTGAAATATATGAACCATTATGTTAGCGTAATCGATTAATATCCACTGTGCATGGTTATAACCATCTCGATGCCATGCAGGTTCATTCTGTAGTTCTTCAACTGTCTCCTCTACCGAATGGGCAATAGCATCTACATGGGTATTTGATGTCCCATGGCAAATGATGTAATGGTCACATTCGGTATTATTAATTGTCTGAAGATCAATATCTACAATTTCAAGTCCTTTTTTGCGTTGAATACCTTCGATAATCGCCTCAATTAAATCGATTGAGCCATCTTGAATGGCATGATTAACCATATGGAAAATTTAAAGTACAAAGATAATTTTTTTGTCCGATAGAAAAATAAAGAAATGTGAAGGTAATCTTCTGAAATAATAGTTTTTACTTTGACCTCTCATTTATACCAGGCAAAAATGTACGAAATTATCGGATCGAAAATTGAACGAATCGACGAATTAGGGTCATCCAATAACTATGCCGCATCGCAACTACTGACAAAACGTCTGCCAGAAGGAATTGTTTTCGTTGCGGGCAGCCAGTTTGACGGACGGGGGCAAGTTTCGAACAAATGGGAAAGCGAACCAAATAAGAATTTGACGTTTAGCATTATTCTCTATCCTGATTTTATTGAAATTAGCAGGCAATTCGAAATTTCGAAATCAATTTCGCTGGGCGTTGTCGATTTTTTGAACGAACTTACCGATCGTGTCTCAATTAAATGGCCGAATGACATTTATATTGGAAATAAGAAAGTTGCAGGAATTCTTATTGAAAACTCAATCCGAATAGACAAAATCTCATCGTGTATTGTTGGAATCGGATTGAATATCAATCAGCAAAAATTCATAAGTGATGCACCAAACCCAGTATCTCTGAGCCAGATAACCGGAGAAATGTATGGTCTCGAAGAAATGCTTTCCGATTTATGTGTTAAAATTGATGCCCGATATCACCAGCTTCGCCAGGGAAAAATACAGCAAATAGATGATGATTACTCCGAAATGCTTTATCAGCGTGGTATCTGGTCATCTTATTCGGATGAAAATGGCGATTTTGAAGGACAGATACTAGGCGTCGATCAAATAGGCAGGTTAATGATCGAAACCAGAGCCGGAAATATTAACAAATACCATTTTAAAGAAGTGGTTTTTAAATAAAAGCTAATGGGATTTAGTCTGAGAACGCAACAGGTTCAGTTCCCTTGGATTTTGAATATTAATCTGAATTAACGCTTGTATTTTTTGCAAACAAATCTGGTATGCCTGTAATGCATATTCCACTATATCTCTAAAGTCTAATCGTTTAATGCCTTATGGTCTATTCATAAGGTATTTTTGTGAGTGCTTCTGCAATTTGATCAACTCCTTTCTTTAAATGTTTGCCTACAAGCATTTTAATCATTGGATTTAATTCCGCATGTATGGTAATTTTTACTTTACAGCTTTCTTCATCTACTGTGACAAGCTGAATCCAGATATTAAACTGAAAAGGTACAGACTTACTTCCTGAAAGTTTAATCATTTTAGAGGGTTCGCGTTCGATAATATGCACTCCTACAGTGCCAATCGGACTTACCGAAAAACTACATTCATCGGCTGTTGCCTGAAAATTGTCAAGTTTAATATCAGGAATGTCAGGATTTAGTTTTTTCATCTCCTCTAATTTCTTAGGATCAAAAAGCTGCTCAAGATTTTTGAGGTTAGAAAGTCGGTTATAGACTGCCTCCTGCGGGGCGGCAATAATCTTTACTTCACTGATATATTTTTCGGTTCCCATTTTCTTGAAAAAAAAATTACAAAATTGACTGAATACCCATTTGATTCACTAAAAAATTCGATATAAAATGAGAAAGAGAGGTTGAGAAAGGGACAAAATATCATCTTCTATCTCCTTTCTCCTACCTTGTTTTTTTACCCTTTCAACTCCTGTCCCCAGGTTTCAGGATTTTTTCGCCATTTATTGAGGCTTTCAAGTTGTTCGTCAGTGATTTCGCCCGAATTGTAAGCCAGCTTAAGCAATAGATTGTAATTACTAAGTGTTGTGAGTTCGATATGAGCTTCTTCAAAGTTCTTTGCTGCAAGCGAAAAATTGTAGGTGAAAATGGCAAGCATTCCCAATACTTCGGCTCCATAATTGCGCACTGCCTCGGCGGCACTTAAGGAACTTCCCCCCGTCGAAATAAGATCTTCGATGATTACTACTTTTGTACCAGGCTTTATATCACCCTCAATAAGATTTTCAAGACCGTGTCCTTTTGGTTTCGATCTGACGTATATAAACGGAAGTTGCAATTCATTTGCAATTAAAACCCCTATTGCAATGGCACCAGTTGCTACTCCGGCTATTGCTTCGGCGTTGGGATATTTTTCGCGTACAAGTTGTACAAACTGATTGCAAATGAAGGTCCTTGTTTCGGGATACGAAAGCACCTTACGATTGTCGCAATAAATTGGAGCTTTCCATCCGGAGGCCCATGTAAATGGGGTATCGGGTTGTATTTTGATTGTATCAATAGCCAATAATCGTTTTGTGACTTCTATTTGTGTGTTTTCCATGATTTTTACAACATTATATTTTATGCAAAAATACGAAGAATTTTTGCTCTGCTTTGAATCAATTTATTTTCAATTCTTAAAAAAACGTTAATTTCGTTGTCGCTTGAAATTGTAGTCCCTGAACATTTTTAGAAACATCGGTTCGAAACCATGGGAAGGTGATGGAGCCTGCGAAAGTTTAAGCAAGCCTTCAGGGTCTATCAGGTAAAATGCCGGTGTGATCGATGCATTGTAGTTAATAATCAATTGTTTTTGTTTTGAGCCGTTTAGTAACTCCCAGGAATAGCCTTTTGTTTTCCAAAGTTTTTCAGCGGAATCGATATCGTCATCAAGCGAAACCGACACGATGGTAAGAATTTGCCTTAATTTTTTTTCGATCGAAACAATCGAGTCCAGCTCTGCCCGGCAATCGGAACTTTTGCTGTTGAAAAAGGTGAGATATACAAACTTTCCACGGAATTGATCGAGTGTAATCGTTTGTTTTTTAATGTTGTTTAGCTTTAAAGCAGGCGCTTTTCCGCCCACTGCCAAAATTGACAGTTTTCGTATAATCTGATGGGCAATGGATTGCAGCATAACCGAGGTTATGGATGTTTGTGCCATTTCAATCGCTTTCATTACTCCTTCTTTAGAGAAAGTATTCGTGTAATACCCGTCGTTTAAGCCTTTTAGAACAACAAGTTCAGCAAACGCTTTTTTGTATCCTTTTTTTTCAAAAAAGCTTACCAGTTTTAGATAATTACCAGAATTAGTGATTGCAACGATCTCCCGATTATGAATATCCAGTGATTGCTTCCGAAGGAAATCGCTGAAAATGCTTTCAAAAGCCCTTTGATAAACCGGATGGTGAAGCTGAACAGGCTCATTTGCAAAATATTTTTTGATTACAAGTTCGGTTGTATGTTGATTAACCGCAAATTCTAACTCGGCAAAATAATATTTCTTTAATGTTTTGAAGTATTCACTCTGATTTGTTGAATATTTGGTTTCAAGGCGTTCAATTATATCGTTTACAACTTCTTTTGATTGCGTTTGATAGATGGAAACAGTGTTTTTAACTGTTTCAGAATTAAAATCTACCACAAATGAGCGTACAGCAAAATTCAGGTCACTGTTGTCTTTCGCGGGTAATCCAAACCAGTAGGGGGTAGGTTTAAAGTAAGAACTATGTGCCTCGTTACTTGTTCGGAGTGAAAAAGGAGGGAGAGTCACCGTATAATTTTTCCCGGGTTCAACAACCATTGTCCCGCAATACTTTTCGAGGTCGGCATAAATTTCGATTGTTTGGCTTATTGGCAGCTTCACCGAAAAATTTCCGTCGATTCCAACTTTAGTCGTAGCCAATTCTAACTTTTGGTGGAGAATTGGATCTGGTATTGTGTAAAATGTAATTTCCTTCGTACTGTAATCGATTGCTTTTCCTGAAAGAATTGATTTTTGAGCATTGAGCTGAAATGAAATCAGCAAAAGCAGAATAGTAATTTTAAAATAGCGCATATTTATTCTTCGTAGAACTCCGAAATATTAAGACATGAAGGAAGAAAAAGACTCGCATCACCTTTGTGCCTGAGGATATCCCGTACAATTGTCGAGGAGATTGCTGTGGTTTCAGGAGTTGTCAGTAAAAATATGGTCTCAATTTCGGGGTGCATCATTTTATTGATTTGAGCAATTGCTCTTTCGTATTCGAAATCGGAAGCGGTTCGTAATCCTCTTAAAATATATTGGGCATGAACTCTTTTGCAGTAATCAACAGTTAGCCCTTCAAATTTTCCAACTTTAATTTTTGGCTCATTTTCGAATACGCGTTTGATCCATTCTTTCCTTTTTGCCAAAGGGTAGTAGGGCTCTTTATTCGAGTTGTATCCAATCATAATGATAATCTGATCAAACAATGGCAAGGCACGCCTGACAATCGATTCATGTCCTAACGTAAAAGGATCAAAAGACCCTGGAAATATTGCAATTCTCTCCATTCGGAAAATTTTATTGTACAAAACTAATAAGAAAAATGTCACAATTCGTTAATGTTTCAATTGACTTCATCTAACTTTGTTTCAACAAATTTTGTTTTCTTTACACGACTAGTAATTAGGAATATGACAGAACGCGATATCATAGGAATTTTCGGTAAGATGAATTCAGGAAAGAGTTCTTTGATGAATCTTCTTACTCAACAGGAAACGTCCATTGTTGACCCAACTCCCGGAACTACAGCCGATACAAAAATAACATTGACAGAAATTCATGGACTTGGTCCCGTGAAATTATTAGATACTGCAGGGTTTGATGAGCAGCAAGAGCTTGGTCTTAAAAAAAGGAATAAGGCGATAGCCGCATTAAAAGAGTGTGACCTTGTATTGTTCGTTATTGATCCGTCGACATTCGATTATGAGACTGATAAATATATCCTCGAACAGGCTCGATCGCTTGATAAACAGGTTATTGTTATTTATAATATCTTCCAAAATGCAGACAAAAACCGTATCGATAATGTAGAAGAGACACTTCCGCGATTACGAGTTTATCACAGAATCGTGCTAACTGCAGTAGATATCAATTACCGGCAGCGATTACTTGAAGCCATTCTTGCCAATTATATCCCCAAAAATGTAACAATCGAGTTATTGCCTTTTGTCGCAAAGGGGGAATTTTATATCCTGAATATTCCGATGGATGAAGAAACACCACCTGGAAGATACCTGCGACCTCAGGCGATGGCAGAGGAATATATCACCCGAAAATGGGCTTTCCCGGTTTCATACCGGATGAATTTAGCAAAAGCGAGGGCAGGTGATCCGTCAGAAAAAGAGAGGTGGTATTCATTTATCAACAATTTTGCCCATAAGCCGAAAGCCATAATTACCGATTCGCAAGCTATGGATATCATGAAAGATTGGGCGCCTGACGATATGGCGCTAACAACTTTTTCTGTTATGATGATCAATTACATGAGCAGGGGAAGGCTGAATGAGTTTGTGAGTGGAATTAAAGCACTGAATGCGCTTGTTGCCGGAGACTTTATTCTGATTGCGGAGGCATGTAACCACTCCCGAATCAGGGAAGATATCGGAACAGTACAGATTCCAAATCTGATTCGGAAATTCTATCCAGGTGTAATTGTGGACTATACTTTTGGACGCGAATTTGTCGATGATCTGGATATGAAAAAGTACAAACTGGTGATCCATTGTGGCGGATGTATGATCTCGAATCAACGGATGGCAGCACGACTGCGTGATTTGAATGCGAGTGGTATACCTATTACCAATTACGGGATTTTTCTATCCTATATTCATGGTGAAAAAATTCTGGACAGGGTGATTGCACCGTGGGAAGCAAGAATAGGCTGAAGGTTTTTAGGCTTTAGGCTGTTGGCGATAGACTAAAGCCGAAATAACTACTGCCTAATTCTTCAAACAGCAATTCTTATATTTTTTACCCGATCCGCAAGGGCAAAGATCATTTCGGCCCACATTGTTGAAAATATTGGCAAGCATTGGATTTTCGTCTGCGAATATTTCTTCAGCGCTTGCGTAATGTGCTTTCCAATCACCCCGTTGATGAAAATAGCATCCTGGAGTATGGGTTTTATCATCAAATAATTCAAGTGCATACTTCAGCTCTTCCCGAATCAGGTTTTCATTTGTTCCTTGTTGGGTAAAGGGAATAAATGTTTCATGAAGTTTTATCACTTCGGCGCGGCACGACATTAAATGTGTTTCAGCCACATGCACAGCCAGCAACGGTTTCCAGCCGGTGTCGGGATTGCTTAGAAGTCTGGAAATTATCTCTCCATGAATTTCATCATTTGCGAAGTAGATGCAATCGTAAAGAAATAAATAGGGGGCATTGCTTTTCTTCGATACTTGTTTTTCGATCGCATCCAGAAAAGAAGTAATCGTTTCAGGATATCGCTCTGAAAGCATCCCAACAAGAAACAATCCTTGTTCATCTAAAAGATCCCAGTCGGGTGAATCGGGAGTTGCAAACAGGTTGATAACCGAAGGAATAGTTTTCAGTGAAGAATGCACCTCAGCAAGAATGGCATACCACAATGGCAGATTCGACAAGCTTTTGTTAAGCATCGAAACACGTTCGTCATAAGCATTATCAAGATGAAAGATGATTTTATTTTCAATATCCTCGTCGTAAGGAAGGTTCATTAAAAACTCAAGCGCTTCGAACGGTACTCCATTGTTTTGCGAATGCAGAACTGCTATTGCTTCTTTTTTTGTCATTGCGATTTTTATTTTCGGCGCAAAGATAGAGTTTCACATCCATGAAACAAATCACCTGAATTTTCCAGATCGCTTAAATTGCTTAAATATGTTTTGACCTTGACGGTGGAAAAATTCATCAAGGAGATGGGACATTTCATCAATTTAGTCCGTTATCCCATCGTGATGGTGAAACATTTCACTGTGGCGGTGCGTCATCCCATTGTGGAGATGAAACATTTCACTGTGGAGGTGAAATATCCTACCGTGGTAGTGAAACATTTCACTGTGGCGGTGAAATATCTGTTCTTTAAGTGCCTTGACATTGTAATATCGATTAGCATTGTAGCCGAAGGGCTGGAATGGGCGAAACCATTTTTTGTCTTCAAATTTAAATAACTAACTTTGAATAAAATTGGATAAGGCTTTATTATGAGGCGTTTTGCTATTTTTGCAGGTATTCTTTCAGGTTTTCTTTTTGGCATTGCAACACCGTTTAGCAAGCTGCTTTTGGCGGATCTGAACTCTTTTCAGTTGGCAGGTCTGCTTTATTTGGGAGCAGCCCTGGCAATGTTGCCAACCATATTCAGAAATAACAGCCATTTGAAATTGCTGTTTCAGCCGGCAAACCGGGTAAAAACCATTGGAATCATTTTCTTTGGCGGATTTGCGGGGCCGTTGCTTTTGTTGGCAGGCCTAAAATCAGCCAATGCAGCTTCAGTTTCAATCTGGTTAAATATGGAACTCTTGGCAACGGCTATTTTAGGCGTTTTAATTTTTAAGGATGCACTCGACAGAAATACCTGGATTGGCATTATTTTAACGATTACTGCAGGAATAATAACCTCATTTGGTGAAGGTTCAAGCGGGGTATCTTCTGGCTTGCTTATTACGGCAGCCTGTATTTGCTGGGGAATCGATAATCACTTAACAGCATTAACCGATGGGGCTTCACCACAAACAGTTACTTTTATCAAAGGAATAGTGCCGGGTTCAGTCTATTTAATGATCGGATGTCTTATTGCAGGTCAAATAACGACGTTTGTTCATGTTTTTCCGGCAATCATTGTTGGAATATTTGCTTATGGGTTTAGCATTGTGCTTTACGTCACCTCGGCACAAAATATCGGGGCAACCCGAAGCCAGATTTTATTTTCTACCGCACCTGTTTGGGGTGTGCTTTTATCTTATTTGTTTGTGCACGAACCTTTCCAATGGGTTCATCTCTTTTCGATAGGTCTCTTAGCACTTGCAGTTGTCATTACGAATCTGTATTCTCATCGGCATGTGCATGCGCATGTTGTGATGGAGCATATCCATTATCATCAACATACCGATGGGCATCATACCCATTTGCGCGATGGTGAAACTATTTCCGGGAACAAATGGCATTCTCATCTGCATAAACATGAACCTATTACACATGAACATCCTCACGATCCTGACTTGCACCACAGACACGATCATAAGTAAAAAATAGCTAATTTAGATTTATGAAGATGTCACGTTCATCTTTTACAGGTAGCTATATTATCCACTAATAAATGATCTGTTATGAAAGTACCATTTACAACCGAACAGTTTTTTAATGTTTTTGAGAAGTATAATTCGACGATGTTTCCCGTTCAGATTGTCATTCTGGTATTGGCACTAACTGGGATATTTTTGCTTCATTCAAAAAAAGTATATAAGCATAAGTTCATTGGAGCTTTTCTTGGCTTATTGTGGATTTGGACTGGTTTGGTATACCATTTCGCTTTTTTCACAGAAATCAATAAAGTAGCATTTGCATTCGGAGGTATTTTTATCCTGCAAGGAGTTTTAATTTTGATCAATTCATTCAAAGAAAAGCTTGTTTTTACATTCCAACCTCAGGCTAAGGATTATATTGGATACTTCTTTATCCTGTTCGGATTAATTATCTATCCATTAATAGGCTATCTAACCGGAGGATCAATGGTCAAAGCAATTTCATTAGGACTTCCATGTCCTTCAACGATATTAACTTTCGGATTTTTGATGCTGACAAACAGTAAATTTCCAAAGTATCTTTTAATCATTCCATCACTTTGGGCAATCATGGGGACGTCTGCAGCGATTAATTTTGGCGTTTACCAGGATTATATGATGATTTTGGCAGCTGTAATAGCCAACTTCTATTTGTTAAGGCGAAAGTAGGAAATAAATAAAGCCGGTCTCTTTAAGGGGCCGGCTTTAATATCGAGGTTTATGGAAATCTATATCGTTACTTTTTCAAGTCTTTTTTATATCAGGATATCCATTGAAAAGAGTTTATTGATTTCCTGTAGCTGCTTCAAGACGTTTCAAAATACTGAAGATAAAAGTTGCAGACAACAAACACATCACCACTAAAATAGTGAAGAACTGCCAAAGTTCAATTTTGTCCCAAAGGATGCCTATTAAACCAGCCGCGAGGTTACCAAAAGCGGTTGCACCAAGCCAACCTCCCTGTGCCAAACCTTTGTATTTAGGAGGAGCAACTTTCGAAACAAACGAAATACCGATAGGACTCAGGAACAATTCAGCTACAGTCAAAACCAAATAGGTATTGATCAGCCAGAATGGCGAAACAAGGTTTTCAGATGTGCCTCCATTTAATTGTCCAGGGGATGTAAGTCCCATCGAAGCAGCAATCAAAAGACCAAATCCGACAGCTGTAAAGAGCATACCAAAACCGATTTTCTTCGGGGCAGAAGGTTCTTTCCCTTTGTTCCTCAGCCAGGTAAAAAATCCGATAATTACGGGAGTGAGGAATACAATAAATATTGGGTTGAATTGTTGAAATTTCTGGGGAGTGATGGTGTAATCGCCGGTGAACGAATTAATCATATAATATGCAAGTGCAACACCTGCAACAAAAACACCCCCTCCAATTAATTTTTGGTTACGTCCTTTTCCAATGAAAATCAGGATTGAACCGATGATAGCAAACAGAACCGGCAACAACTGGCTTAAATCGAAAAGCACATATGTACTTGGTTTAACGTGTCCCAACTGTGTGTAGTCGCGGGCAAAGATGGTCATTGTGAAACCATTTTGATGGAAGGCCATCCAGAAAAACATGACAACAAAGAAAACCAAACCCAAAGCAATCAACCGTTCACGGGTTTGCTGAGGTGTTAGAATGATAGTCTTATTTTTTAGGTCTTTCGATTTCAATTTTTGTTTTTCAGTAACATCCGCTTGTTGGTAGTATTTCTTAAATCCGATAAAAATCAAAAAGGAAACAACCATACTGGCAGCAGCTACTGCAAAACCGGCATTGTACGAACTGGCTAATGTATCGATGTAGGTTTTCGAAAACGTTGTCAGATCGGTGAAATTAGCACCCATTTGCTCATGTGCCGCCTGGGTTAATTTAGTTACATCAGCAAGTTTACCATTCAGGAATTGATGTGCCATGTGTGGAATAGCAGAATCGTAGGTAAACCCTTTACCTTTGAGTACCCAGTTTCCGATTGCTCCGGCTGCCGATGGCGCAAAGAATGCCCCAATATTAATTCCCATATAGAAAATGTTGAAGGCATTGTCGCGGTTTGCGCTGTATTTTGGATCATCGTACATATTCCCGACAAGTGCCTGCAAATTCCCTTTAAAGAATCCTGTTCCGAGTGAGATGACAGCTAGGGCAGAATATACCATTGCGATTCCCAATCCGGGCATAGCCAACAGCGTATATCCCAAAAACATGATAACAAGTCCTATCGATATTGTTTTCCCATAGCCAAGCAGGTTATCAGCCACATATCCTCCGAGCAAAGGCAAAAAATAAATTCCAAACAGGAAACTACCGTATATTCCACCTGCTTCAGCAGTCGAAAAACCGAACTTCGCCTGAAGATAAAGTACAAAAATGGCAAGCATGGTGTAATATCCGAACCGTTCGCCCATATTGGCAAAAAAGGCCACTATGAGCCCTTTGGGATGTCCTTTAAGCATAAAATTTTTAGTTTAAGGAGTTTAAAAAATGATTATTTGCAGCAAATATAGCGATCTTTTTTGGTGTCGTAATACTACTAAAAATCATGTTTCGACTTTGTTCGGTGTATTTACTGAACTTCATTCAATCTTTGTTTGCCTCTAAACGATTTCTTTATAAATTTGAATGAAGTAAAATAGTTAATAATGAAATTTTTTACCACATCCCAGATTTCAGAAATCGACCAGTATACGATAGAAAATGAGCCAATTGAAGCCATTGACCTAATGGAACGTGCTTCTGAACAACTCGACAGATGGATCGAAAGACATTTTGATATCACACATCGTATTGCGGTTTTTGCAGGTCCAGGTAATAACGGAGGTGATGCACTGGCAGTTTCACGCATGTTAATTGAGGAGAACTACAAGGTCGATGTTTTTATTCCCGATGCCAGTAAAAAATTCACAGATTCATTTTTAATCAATCTCAATAGGCTAAAAAAGCAGGTAGTGATAAAGGCCATTAATTGGATAATTGATGAGCTGCTTCCTGAACTTGACGGTTATGATTTAATCATTGATGGGCTGTATGGCTCTGGCTTGTCACGACCGCTCTCTGGCTTTCCTGCCCAATTGGTACAGCATTTGAATCTTTCCGGCTTACCGATTATCGCAATCGATATGCCATCGGGGTTAATGGGCGAGGACAATAGTGGAAATGATCCTAAGACAATAATTAATGCATCGTATACGCTGGCATTCCAGTTTCCAAAATTAAGCTTCTTCTTTAAGGAAAATGAAAGATTTACCGGCCAGTGGGAAGTACTTCCCATCGGATTGCATCCTGATGCCATTGACAAAACTGAAACGTCAAGGTATTGCTCCGATCTAAAAACAATGGTTTCAATACTGAAACCGAGGGAAATTTTTTCGCATAAAGGGACTTATGGACATGCACTTTTGGTGGCAGGAAGCTATGGGAAAATTGGTGCAGCTGTGCTTGCCGCAAAAGGATGTCTTCGTTCAGGAGTGGGTTTACTCACAATTCATATTCCTAAATCGGGAAATCAGATTGTACAAATTGCTGTTCCAGAAGCAATGGTGAGTATGGATGAATCTGAATTAGTGATTTCAGACATTCCACTCTCATCAAAATATAAGGCAATTGGAATAGGTCCGGGTATTGGAAAAGCAGGCGTGACAGAAAATGCTTTACGTTTCCTTTTAGAAAATTATCGCAATCCAGTGGTACTCGATGCAGATGCGCTTAATCTTCTTTCCGGTCAACCGGATATGATTAAATTGCTTCCAGAAGGATCAATACTAACACCTCATCCGCTCGAATTTGAACGTTTGGCAGGACATGTTGAATCCGATAGTGAGAGGCTAACACTTGCTTTGAATTTTGCCAGAATTAACCGTATTGTCCTGGTTCTGAAAGGAGCCTATACTACTATCGTTTTGCCTGACGGCAATTGCTGGTTCAACTGTACAGGTAATCCGGGTATGGCAACAGGCGGAAGTGGTGATGTCTTAACGGGGATTCTCACAGGATTACTTGCACAAGGTTATACCTCTGGTGAAGCTGCAATTTTGGGAGTTTATCTTCATGGTCTTTCAGGTGATTTAGCAGTTTTGAATTCTGGTATGTCTGAAGAATCATTGCTTGCAAGTGACATTGCTGATCAACTTGGCGGTGCTTTTACACGTCTTAAATGTGATTCCAATTTTGGGAAAGCCAAAAAAAAGAATCAATTTTGAAGAATTAAAAGATTATGAGTTGAATATGTTTAATTAAAAATATAAAGATGAGACGAATCGCATTTTTGTTATTACTCGCTTTTTTTGTTGCCGGAACTGTTGCTGGACAAAAGAACGACAAAAAAAAATCGGCTGAATTAGGTGTTTTTAATGGTGGAGTACTCTATAGTTTACCCAGAACGGGAATCCGTGTTGTAGTTGAGGTGTCGCAGGAGAAATTTTTCCATGGACCCTACAGTGAATATGCTCAGAAATATCTTGGAATAAAAAGTGCTCAGACTTCGGATGCTGAGTTTTGGAAGATCAATGATTTGAAAATTGAAACTTTTGGCGAGCCAGATCCCGCAGAAATGCATAAAGCAACAGGTGCAGTTGCATCAATGCTTAGTTTGTCTGAAAATGGTATATTAATTGGTATTAATAGTTCTGCAAAAGGTGAACCATCGAAAACTTATACCTCTGTATTTACCTCTGATATAGAGATTCCTCGCGAAATCTGGCCCGATGTGACGATGCATTCGTTTTTTACGGGGAAAGACAGTTTAAATCAGGCAGGGAGCAGAATGAAATCATTAGAGCAAAAAGCGGCTGAAGCGGCTTCTGATATTATTAATTTGCGTGAGCGGAAGGCTGTTATTTTGGAAGCAGACGATAAACCACTTCCTCCTGATGGAAAAGCATATCAGGTGATGGTGGAAGAGCTTAATAAAATAGTTGGCAATTACGAAAGTCTTTTTGTCGGAAAGTCATATAAAACAAATCACAAATATGTTTTCGAAGTTGTTCCGGATGCCAAAGGGAGTAAAGCTATCGTGGCATTCAGATTTTCTGGGTCTGCAGGAATTTTACCTGAGAGTAATGTCTCGGGGAAACCAATAATGCTTGAATTGGATCCAAATTCAGATTTAATACGCAACGGTGAACAGAAAGCTTTGCCAGGTGGTGGTGAAACATCATCTAATGGTTTATTTTACAGAACTCCTGGAATTGTAGTTGCACGGTTACTCAATGGAGGTGATGTTCTTGCACAGGCTCGTCTCTCAATGGCTCAGTTTGGCGTGGTTGCCCCAATTCCCGACGGATTAATAAATGGAGAATATTCGATTGAATTTCATCCTGTTACTGGTGCAATACAACGAATAGGAAATTGAAATGGCAGAAACGGTGCAGTAATTAGGGGGTAGTAAAAGGTTTAAGGTTAATTTACCTTTGTCCTTTTACTATTATCCTTTAGATTAATGATTTTTGACCTCTTTTAAATCATCCGTTTTTAGCTATATTGCGCCGCTTAAATCAAAAACAATTTATCCATTTATACATTCTTACCCATTAAAAATGCAAGAACTTAAAAAATCCCTTCGCGACTCGAAGTCAGCACGATGGTTGATGCTTGGACTGGTGTCATTTACCATGATGTGTATGTATTACCTCACTGATGCAATGGCTCCTTTACAGGAAAGATTACAGGCCAGTTTATCATGGTCGGCTTCAGACTATGGTTTATTTACCAGCGGTTATGGTTGGTTCAACGTGTTTTTGCTGATGCTTGTTTTCAGCGGAATGATTCTTGATAAAATGGGAGTTCGGTTCACCGGAATTCTTGCTATCGGGATCATGTTGATCGGCGGATTTATTAAATACCTTGCAATTTCCGGACATTTTCATGGCATGTTCGAGTTAACGATAGGTTCATGGCAGATGATTTCCCCAACTACAAAATCTGCAGTAGTTGCCGGATTTGGATTTGCCATCTTTGGTGTAGGATGCGAAATGTTTGGTATTGCCGCCAACAAAGCCGTTGTGCGTTGGTTTCGTGGGAAAGAAATGGCATTAGCAATTGGACTAAACACATCTACTGGTCGAATAGGAACAGCTTTAGCAATGTTCACACCTATTCCTTTAATAAAGATGACTGGCGATATCAGCATGCCTGTTATCATTTCCCTTTTCTTATTGGGTATTGGTATGTTGGTGTTTGTCCTCTTTACATTTATGGATCGCAAATTGGATCAGGAAGAAGCTGATGCAGGGGTTCCGGCCGAAGAAGAGTTTAAATTCTCTGATATTATCGAAATTGGCAAAAATCGTGCGTTTTGGTACATCACCATCTTATGTGTCTTGTTTTATTCGGCAGTTTTTCCATTTATTAAATATGCCACGAACATGATTGTGCAGAAATTTGGAATTACAGATTCATTTGCAGGCTATATTCCCGCCTTATTACCTTTCAGTGCACTATTGCTCACACCAGTTTTTGGCAGCATGTTCGACAAAAAAGGGAGAGGTGCTACGATTATGATTATCGGTTCTATCCTCCTGGTTTGCGTTCATTTATTATTTTCGATACCTTCCTTAAACAGCTTCCCGATAGCCATTGGATTAGTGATGGTGTTAGGTATTGCCTTTTCAATGGTGCCTTCAGCAATGTGGCCATCAATTGCCAAGATTATTCCTGAAAGTAAACTGGGAACTGCTTACGCTATGACATTCTGGGTTCAGAACTGGGGTCTTATGGGTGTACCTTTGCTTATTGGCGTCGTGTTGGATAAATATTGCATAACCGGTACTATAAATAAACTTGTCGATGGCAAGGAACAAGTTATCACGCAATACAATTATACAATCCCGATGTTGATATTTGCCTGTTTCGGGATGCTTGCTATCGTTTTCTCGTTTTTGTTGAAAACTGAAGACCGCAAAAAAGGATATGGCCTTGAGAAGCCAAATATCCAAAAATAAGAGTAATTGATTAAGAATTTAATTCATAACTATTATGAGCAACGAGATTATTAAACTCGAACCCAAGGCGGTTTGGGAAAACTTTTATAAACTGACACAAGTTCCGCGTCCTTCGAAAAAGGAGGAGAAAATTCAGGCTTTTATGGTTGATTTCGGTAAAAGTCTTGGACTTGTAACTGAGAAAGACAGTGTAGGGAATGTTTTAATCCGTAAACCTGCTACTGCTGGTATGGAAAATCGTAAAGGGATGATTCTTCAGGGACATCTTGATATGGTTCCTCAGAAAAATAGCGGAACCGCTCACGACTTCGAGAAAGACGCGATTGATGCTTTTATCGATGGTGATTGGGTTCGTGCACGTGGTACGACACTTGGAGCCGATAACGGAATTGGTGTTGCGAGTTCAATGGCCGTTCTTGCAGCGAAAGATCTTGTTCATGGTCCGATTGAAGCCATCTTCACATGCGATGAGGAAACTGGCATGACAGGTGCAGTTGGTTTAAAAGCCAATTGGCTGAAAGGTGATATCCTGCTTAATATGGATTCTGAAGAAGAGGGCGAACTCTACGTAGGTTGTGCCGGGGGAATTAATGCAAATATCGAATTCGAGTACGATGAGGTGATTGTTCCTGAAGGAATTAAACCATTTAAACTGACTATTTCCGGATTAAAGGGTGGACATTCAGGGCTTGATATCAATCTTGGACGGGGTAATGCCAATAAGTTACTCATCCGGTTCCTGAAATACGCTACTCGCGAACTTGACGTTCGTCTCGCTGACATAAATGGGGGAGGAATGCGCAATGCGATTCCCCGCGAAGGTTATGCAATCCTTCTTGTGCCTGCGGAAAATGTTGATCAGCTAAAAAAAGCCGTAAAGCGTTACGAATCGATTTATCAGTTAGAATTAGGAGCTGTTGAACCAACACTTAGTTTTAAATTAGAGGATACTGAAATGCCGGCTTCAATGATCGAAGAACGTGTTCAGGACGATTTAATTGATGCAGTTTATGGTTGTCCCAACGGTGTTATCCGGATGTCGGACGGAATGGCAGGAATGGTCGAGACTTCGACGAACCTTTCAACCGTTAAATCGAAAAATGGGGTCATTTTTGTAAAATGCCTGTTGCGCAGCTCTGTGGAATCTGCAAAAGATGACCTTGTTGAGCAGGTTGATAGTGTTTTTGCATTGGGTGGTGCGATGGTGTCTTTCGATGGTGGATACCCTGGCTGGAAACCAAATATGGATTCGGAGATACTAAAACAGATGAAGGAGATCTATGAAAATAAATTCGGTAAAACTCCGGCGGTTTTAGGGATACATGCCGGACTTGAATGCGGAATTCTTGGTGCTGTCTATCCCAACTGGGATATGATCTCATTTGGACCCACTATGCGTTCTCCACATTCACCCGATGAACGCGTTAATGTCCCTTCAGTTCAGAAATTTTGGGATTTCCTTGTTGAGGTCTTAAAGAATGCTCCTGTGAAATAATTTTGTTTTTCTGATTGAAAAGAAATAATATAAAACCCTGAAGATTTCAAACACTTCAGGGTTTTTTCGTTACTCACAGGCATCTGTTCAGAATAACTTCCAATATAAACGACCTGATAATTAATGAGATGCTAAAATATTTATATTTTTTTCACCTTCAATCTCATATAAAAGATCCAAAGTATTTAATCCGGTACTGAGAAGCTTGGGTCCCCTGATTTGCAATTGCGATAATGAATTAAGCCATAAGGAAATTGATTGATCCTAACTTCTATATTTTCCCCATCATCTTTAATTCCAAATATTGATTGATCAGATTCGCCGAAAGGTCTTCGGGTTTGGTAAGGATCGACAGAATTCCATGCTTCTTCAGTTCACGAATGATCAGCTTCTTTTCGAAAACAAATTTCTCGGCAATTGTTTTTACATAGACCGCTTCGATCGTATGTGCATTGGCTTTTGCGAACGTTTTCACTTCTGTATTTTCGAAAATTACCACCACAAGCAGGTGGTTCTTTGACAAGAGCTTTAAATAAGTCAATTGCCGGTGAAGTGAAGTGATGGTTTCGAAGTTTGTGTAAAGGATCATCAGACTTCGGTGTGTTACATTGCGGCGAACAAAAGCACTTAAAAAAGCATAATCCGACTCTATGTGTTCGGTCTTCTGGTTGTACAACAACTCCAGAATTTTAGCGATCGTTTTATTCCCGCGCTCAGCCCTTAAAAAAGTATCTACTTTCTGATTAAAGGTGATCAATCCTGCTTTATCATACTTTAACAAAGCAGTATTCGAAAGTATCAACGAACTGTTAATCGCATAATCGAGCAAAGTCATCCCGTTGAATGGCATATGCATCGATCTTCCCATGTCGATCACATTAAAAATCTGTTGTGAACGTTCTTCCTGGTATTGATCAACCATGAGTTTTGATCGTCGTGCAGTAGCGTTCCAGTTGATCGTACGATAGTTATCGCCCACCACGTAATCTTTGATCTGATCGAACTCCGAAAAGGAACCTACATGCCGAATACGTTTAATTCCGGCATCAATTAACTGATTTGAAATGGCCAGAAACTCATACTTGCGCATTTGAAGGAATGAAGGATACACCGAAACTTTCGTCTCCCGACTTCCGAACCGAATACGTCTGCTCCACAATCCTATTTGCGTTGAAACATATGCGTTAGTATAGCCAAAGACATACTCGCCCCGCTCTTTGGGTGTTAAAACATATTGAATGATTTGCTCCTCATTGGGTTTTAAAACCATCTTAACAACAAAGTCACGCATCTGAAACTGTGGCGGAAGCTCATCAATTACCTCTATCCAAAGTTTTAAGAAATGATTGCTTGTGATATAAATGGCGATCTTGTTTTCATCACCATTCGAAAGCTTTTCGGGCATTTTGCGGCGTAAGAGAAGCAATTGCCGATGGGTGAGAAATAATAAAACAGCATCGAAAATCTGCAACAGGATAAAGAACAACAGCGAAATCTTAGCAACAAGAAATAGGGGATCAAAGAACTGACCAAACACAAACAACACGATAATTGTACTGCTGATGACGTACAACCGAAACTGCGTATATATTTCTTTGATGAATCTCACGGCAATAGTTTATCGGGGAATAGAAACAGAATTGATGATATCCGAAATGATTTGTGCTTCCGAAATTCCCTCCATCTCCTTCTCCGGTGTCAGGTAAATGCGATGAATTAAAACAGGAACCATCACCGCTTTAATGTCTTCGGGAATCACAAAATCTCTACCCTGGATAGCTGCGAAAGCTTTACTTGCCTTTAAAATATTGATTGAAGCACGAGGTGAAGCGCCCAGGTATAGCGAAGCATGATTACGCGTCTTGTTCACAATTTCGGCAATGTATTGCAGCAAATGATCCTCAACATGAACCATTTGTATTACTTTCTGAAAGTCGACCAATTGCTGCGCAGCAATTACAGGTGTAACACCTTCCATCTCTTTCTCACCCTTCCGAAGATGGGCATTTTTCAAAATCAGGAACTCATCTCCCACAGAAGGATAATCGACAACCAGTTTAAATAGAAAACGATCCAGTTGCGCTTCGGGTAAACGATAAGTCCCTTCGTGTTCGAGTGGATTTTGTGTAGCAAAAATCAGGAAAGGAGCTTCCATAAGGTAAGTTGTACCGTCGACAGTTACCTGTTTCTCTTCCATCACTTCGAATAAAGCCGATTGTGTCTTTGCAGGAGCGCGGTTGATTTCATCAATGAGAATAATATTCGAAAAGATAGGACCTGCATTGAACTCAAATTTAGAATTGCCTGCATTGAAAACAGTTGTTCCTGTAACATCCGAAGGCATTAAATCGGGAGTAAATTGGATGCGCGAAAAGTTGGTCGTTATTAGTTTAGAAAGCATTTTGGCAGTCAGTGTCTTTGCAATTCCGGGAACGCCTTCGAGCAGAACATGGCCATCAGCAAGTAATGCAACAATCATCAGTTCGATCATCTTATCCTGACCAATGATCACTTTAGCCATTTCACTTTTGATCGCTTCAACTTTCTCCTGCAATAATTTAAGACCAATGCGATCTTCAAAATATTCCTGATTTTCCATTCTGTCAATTTATAAACATTGTTTGTAAAATAGTTCGATATTGCGATTAAACCCAATCAGACTAACATCTGACACCTTTTGTTCAGTTTCGTAAAAGTTGATTGAATCTAAAAGCTCTTTGACCAAATCGATTGATACACCTGATTTTAATGAAACGATTGCTACACATTCACCCGTGGCGGTGATCTTCGTTAGGAAATAGTGCTCGCGCAGGTATTCCTTAAAGAATATGGTCTTCTTATGAGCGAGATCGGCGTTATTTCTTTGTTTGAAATATAAACTTCCAATCGTTTTAACAAATTGTAATGACTTATTTTCAGGCGGTTTCATAACCGGGATCACCCGTTGCCTGCGCTTCGATTCAACAAGCAGATAGAGCAATAAGGTTAATAGCAACAGATAATAAGCAGACTGTAAAGGAGGTTGCGAAAGAATGTATCGCACAGGAGAGGTGTTAACCAGGCGGTCGGGTTTGTAATAATTGTCCAAAACGGTTTTCCTGATGGGAAGATAGGATAACACTTTCGAAGCATATTCTATATTTCCATGCATAAGATGATAGTTCGTAAATACGAGAGGCTGCGTATGGATATAGATCTTACCCAAACCAAATTTGGTACAGATATAGTTTAATTTTCCATCACGATTTGTTCCTAACTGAGTGGTGTTTAAAGTATCGAATGAGGAAATAGAAACAAGGGGCATTTTTTTGTCGTAGTGGTATCCCGAATCATTGCGAAGTTCAGTATTAAGCAGGTATAAAACTTCCTTACCTTTACTATAAACAGATGTATCGATAACTGAAGATTTGAGTTTAATCTTCAGGCTATCCAAAAACAACTTATCAAAGCCTGATGATGAAATAAAAACATCGTTCCCTTTGCCCACAAACTTCAGTAACGCATCAAAATCGTATTTGTCGGGTTCGAAATCGTCGGTTATAACAATGATATTCATCTTCTCTGAGTCTGGGATAATTATTTTGTTGGTATCTGGTTGAATAGTAAGAACGACAAGTTTCTTCTTCTCTGCATTTGTAGAATCTAATGCAACGTAAAACCCATCGTAACTGTTTTCAATTGCTTGTCCCGGGAAAAGTGAACCAAGCATATCATTCAAAATATAACAACTATAGGGCGTCTTCCCTTTATTGTTGTAGGTTGTATTCCAGTCAATTGGTTTGGGCGCATAGTGATGGATGGCAATAAGGGCCACAAAAAGCGTAACGACAATCACGAGGTATTTTCGGTTATTCTTTAACATCGATTACCGTATAAAATGACTGGAAACGCTCTTCGAATTTCACAAACTGATCCTCTGCAATTTCAACATCGCCATACCAAACATGATTGTAAATAGAAGTGATTGTAGTGAATCGCAATTTTAAATCATCGTTCTGCAAATCGGACAAATAATCGACATTGGTTTTTTCTTTCGAATAATGGATCAATTCTTTTACACGAAGAATATCAATAACTTTTAGATAAAGCAGCCGGATGGCCAGGCGATACTGTTTCTGCTCCATTTGCAGCCGAATGGCTTCATCAAAATCGATTGATTGATCATCTTTACCTGAAAATTCATAATTGGGAGATTCGATCTCCCTGTCGGAATAAAATAGTTTATAAAGTTTCGTCCGTGTAACGACAATAAACAATGTGAAAATAACGCATCCCCACATCAGTATTTTAAATATCAACGGCATTGCAGCTGATATATCAAGCAGAATTTTAAATCGCCTGAGTAAATAGTTCCACAGCTGTTTAAAAACGTTGGTCTCCAAAGGTGGAAGTGCGTAGTTAAACTCCTTTTGAGAACGGTATGAATCAATAAATTTCGAATCCGGTTGTCGGACAATCACATGTGAAGTGTCGGGTGACGAAAAACCGGATGCAAAAAGAGTTATCCCGGAGAATCCCGGGATAACCAATATTATAAGGATGATGATATGTCGAATAAATCGGCTATTCATTCTCATTTATTTGGCCAATCTTATCTATCAGCGAAGGTTTCTCAGCTTTTTCGACTGTACTATAATAGATAAAGGCAGTGATAACAACAAGAATGACCGATAATAACTGGGTAAATAAGGATGTAATTGCACTTACAATATAAAATCCTAACGATAGGTTCATCAATGGCATTTCTCCGGCTTTCATATTTGCAAACAATGACTTAAAGCCCATTATGATGCTTGGAATTGAAAATAAAACCGATATAATGTAAATGATAATGGAGGTAATAATAAATACACCAAATGTACCCCACCAGTTTGTATTTATTAACTTCATGCTCCTGCTAAAAGCTACCGAAAAACTCTTTTCTTCGAATATTATAATGCAAAAAACAAGGCATAAGGCAATGCCAAAATAGATACCAGGTAAAACACAAAATACAAATCCAAAACAAACAACCAATCCAACCACAATCAGGGCTCCTAAAACAGACCAGAAATGCCTTGTTACTTCAATCCAGACATCGTTGACCGAAAATCCATCGGGACCTTGCTGAATGTAAAGCTTTATGTAAGAGTACACTGTGCTTAACAACATCGTTGTTGCGATCAATGACATCACCATCACGAAACCAACGTAACCTAAGATAGATCCCACAATGCTAAAGATTGCAAACGGATCGGGTTTATCGCCATGCGCAATTGTTTGCATCATTTCCTGTACTTTAACTGAATAGAGCGTAATAGCAATGGCTGATAAAAGGAGAAAAGGGACTACAAAATAAAGAATTGCAGTTCCCAACTTTTTAAATTCCTGCGAAATAAAACCAAATGTAGCATTAAAAAGATCGCCAAAGTCGCGTTCTTGCTTGAAATTAATCTTGTTGCTTGTCATAATTCTGATTTTTTATTAGGGAAATTGGATATAGATAAAAATAAAAGACAATTGACAAAAGAGAAAAGATAATAATACCAAAACGAACGATATAAGGAGCATGTGTATAGCGTGTAACAAAACCTTCGAGAAAACCTGCAATCACAAATACAGGGATTAGGCCGATTACCATTTTCGAACCACGTACCGCACCCCGCCGGAATGACTCGATGCGTGAATAGGTTTTGGGGAAGACGATACTATTGCCAATGACGATACCTGCTCCACCAGCAACTGTTATTGCAAATATTTCGTAAGTTCCATGAACCCATATAGTGGCGATAGAAGGAAGTAAAAAACCCTGTTCAGCCAAAAAAGAATGAAATGTACCCATCATCACCCCATTTTGAAGTATAATATAACCGGTTCCAATAGGAGTTAAGATGCCCAAAGCAAAAGCGAGAAAAGAAACTTTGATGTTGTTTAAGGTAATTCCCAGGAACATATCCACCTGATTCATGCTTTTATAAACTGCCAAAGGATCACTCTTATGAATGTTCGAAAGCGTCATGTTCACATAACCATCACCTAAAATAATACGGGCAAACCCACTGTCATATTTGTTTGAGAGTATACCAATTAACGTGGAAATTACAAGTATAATAAACGAAACAAAAATCTCTTTGCGTGAAGCATAAACCAATAAAGGAAATTCTGAGGCCCAAAAGGCTTTTATCCTGTTCTGATTGATAGGGGGATTCTGATAGATGATGCGATGCGCTTTCTGAGTTAGCTGGTTCAGAAATTGTGTAGCTTTTGCGTCAGGAAAATAAGTGCGCGAATAAGCTAAATCGTCGGTCAGATTGATAAATAAATCGGATACCTCATCCGGATGAAAGTGATTCTTTTTATCAAGAAGCGCTTCGAATGCTTCCCATTTCTTAATGTTTTTATGTAAGAATTGAATCTCGTTCATTTGTCAATTACAAATGTTAGTAATTTAGCGCAAGATAATTAATAAATGAAAAAATAACACTTATTTTACAAAGATTACAAATATTAATTAATGGATACAATAAAAATTGATACTTCGCAAAATATTGACATCGAACAACCTATTGCAAGTATCGGGGAGCGCTTCGCTGCCACATTGCTCGACATGCTTTTTATTATGAGCTATCTGATAGTTCTGGGAATTATTTACGGTGGTTCGCAGTCGAATGTTTTAATGTTTTTTGGATTAATCCCTGTTGCAATATACAGCATTGCAAGCGAATTGATGATGAACGGACAAAGCTGGGGCAAAAAGATACTTAAAATTAAGGTTGTAAAATTGGATGGAACATCTAATACATTTTCGGGTTACTTTCTACGGTGGATAATCAGGCTTGTCGAAATCATTGCATTGTTTGGCACAGTGGCAACAATTACTATTATTTTGAACCGCAAAGGTCAGCGTTTAGGCGATATCGCGGCCAATACATCAGTGATACGTATTCGAAATGAAAGCTTAAAAGAGACAATTTACACACAGGTTCCCGATAATTACATTGTTGGTTATCCCGAAGTTTCAAAATTATCGACTAACGATATTTATACGATTAAAGAGGTGCTCGAAGTATTAAAATCGCGACAGAATACTTTGCAGACATATACGATCGCACAAAAAGCCCGCGAAGCCATCGAACATAAATTAAACATGAAAGCCAATCAGGATACGGTAGCATTTTTTCAGACCATCTTGCGTGATTACAATTTTATTAATAGCAGGTTTTGAGGTGAAGTTAATATGGAAGTCTGTAAATTTACTGAATGTAAGTCTACAGTCATTTATAGTTATTTGGTGGGCATTAATTGGTCATTGAGTAGGCCTGAAATAACTTCGGAATGACTATTTATGACTAAATTGACAATAATTGGCAGCCGTAAAAGGCTTATTAAGTAATTGCAAGGATATAATGTCGTACTTATAGAGACTGTTCACGCAACTGTGTCTGCAAGGAATAAAAATTAAATTTGCAGACCATGATAGAAACGAAAGAAAAGGAAGAATTCAGTTTTGAAGCATTCGAGAAAGAAGCGATCAAAGGACTTTATGA
>Ga0209697_10000750_pt1 | contig 53379 bp, 53 predicted proteins | sample AliMusrvi5mmetaG_FD_184115 | JGI IMG/M metagenome (GOLD analysis project Ga0209697, IMG submission 184115) | Freshwater lake bacterial and archeal communities from Alinen Mustajarvi, Finland, to study Microbial Dark Matter (Phase II) - Alinen... | ecosystem: Environmental > Aquatic > Freshwater...
TGGCGGAGCAAGATGGCGGGACGAGAATTTCTATTTGGGACGATATCAATGTGCATGGAATTAATATATTGATTAATTCCTTATAAAACAAATGCTTTGACGTAATTTACATGGGTACAAAACACACAAAATCGCTGTATTTTATCACAAATCAATAGATTATGTGGTTTTTGGCTGGGGAACTTCGGTTTAACTGGCCGTTCAGCACCGCTACCAATCATGACCATTTCGGTGACATCAACGAAATGGTCATCGACAGGATGGGCACTATTGAAGCAGGCTATCTTGGCTTTTTCAACGACTGCCTCAAAATTACGGTAGTCACCGTAACCCAACACTTCGGCAAACTCACGGCTTGACCAAAATTCCTGACCGGCATCATTTACCCTCTTGATCTGCTCGAATGGAGAGGTATGTTCATTGTCCGTTTTTCTGATGTTTCTGCTCATAATGCTTATCCTTGTCGGGCATTTGGCTGTTTGAAAATGATAGTTACAACTTGCTCTGTCTGAAATTCTTAAAGTGTGTACCTACACTATGGAGGCTGGTCAGCGATTCTTTGCATCCTGATATTTTTTGAAGTTTTCTGCTTGTTCAAATATCTCTTTGTAGACTTCGTCTCTGTCTACTGGTGGATAGCCGTGATCGGAGAGGAGAATGATGAGGTCGACTTTCAGTTCGGCTTTGATATCGTTGCGGTGGCTCCAGTCGATGTATTTGGTTTTATCATCCACTATGTCTTTGACTTTTTTTGAGAGTGGGATGAGTTTTTCGTCCGGGTATTCGAAATCGTACTTTTTGGCAAGAGCTTTCAGGATGTCGTAGAAGGCTTTTTCTTCAAAGTTGATGCCAAGGTCAGCGAAGGATTCTTTTTCTTTTTTGAGTGCATGGTAGAGGTTGAGGATCTCATCGGTGAAATCTTCGAGCACATTGCTTACCAGAATATCTTGCTCTTTTCGATCGTTGTATTTTTCCACCAATGTTTTGAACATGATGGAGAAGTCGGCGGCTTTTGATTTGTTGACTTGCCGGTACTCATCAATTGCTCGTTTCAGGAGTTGTTGCAGAAGTTTGATCTTGGTATTCGGCATCTTGATTTTTTCAAGCTTGGCCAGATAGTCGTCATCAAACAGATCGACTTCTTTGGTATGGTCATTTCCGAGTTTGAAGAGTTCTTCGACGCCGTCGCTTTGTAATGCGCCCTGGATCATTTGCTGAACCCTGGCGTTCATCTGTGCGATATCCGGTGCATCGCCTTTGGTTAGTTTGAATACTATTGACCGCACTGCCATGTAGAAATGGATATGATCGCGCTCGTCCTGGGTGAATGCGTCGCGTCCACAACTGATGTCGTAGGCGGCTTTCATGCGCTTGACAAGCGCCATGAAGCGTTTTTCGGTTTTCTCTGTCACCTGCACGTATTCGGCGGCCATGTTGAGGCAATGGAGTTGTTCCAAAGGTTTGCCGGAAAAGTATGGGCTGAGATCAAAGTGGTGAAACAATCGTGCCAGAAGATCGAGATGGTCTTTTACGGCTACAATCGAGACTTGAATTTCTTCGATGTTTGTTCTGTCCGCTTTTGAGTATTGAGCAAGTGCAAGGTTCATCTGTTTTTTGATACCGATATAGTCAACGATGAGCCCTTTTTCCTTGCTGCCGTATTTCCGATTGACTCTTGAGATGATCTGGATCAGATTGTGCATCTGAACGTACTTGTCGATATAAAGCGTATCAAGGCATGGTATATCGAAACCTGTGAGCCACATGTCAACTATTATGGCGATTTTGAAATTGGATTTTTCGTTCTTGAACTGCCGATCCAATTCTTTGCGGTAGTCTTTGTTGCCGAGCAGGTCGAAAAGGATTTTCGGGTCATCCGGGTCACGTGTCATCACCATCTTGATGCGTTCCATTGGCTTGATTTCACGGCGTTCCTTATCCGTCAGAACAGCACCATCTTCGCAGATTTTTGCTTCTGCCCATTCCGGGCGCAGCGCAATGATCTCCTTATAGAGCTCGAACGCAATTGGGCGGCTATTGCAGACGAACATGGCCTTGCCTTTTACCGTCGCGCCTTCACTGACACGCTTTTCATAGTGGTTGACAAAATCTTTGGCAATCGCCTTCAGACGATCCGGGTTGCCAAGGATAGAGTTCATCTGTGCGTTGGCTTTCTTGCTCTCTTCGATGGCGTATTCACTGGAGCCTTCTTCGAGGCACTGCGCATAATAGGTTTCAATTTCTTGCAGCTTACTGTTGTTGAGGAGTACTTTGGCGGCACGTCCTTCGTAGACAATTCTGACGGTGATTTCGTCCTTTACGGACTCGGTCATGGTATACGCATCTATAACATCACCAAAGACATCGAGCGTTGCGTCAATGGGTGTGCCGGTGAAACCGACATAGGTGGCGTTGGGCAGTGAGTCGTGCAGATATTTGGCAAACCCGTAGGTACGCTGCACGCCGCTCTCCGTAATGCGTAACTTCTGATCAAGATTAACCTGACTGCGGTGCGCTTCATCGGATATGCAGATTACATTGGCACGATCTGTAAGCAAGCTGGTGCTTTCGGTGAATTTATGAACGGTGGTCAAAAAGACTCCTCCGCTCTGCCTCCCTTTGAGCAACTGCCGCAAGTGTTCCCTGTCTTCCACGCTGACAACTGCATCATCGCCAATAAAGCCTTTGGCATTGATGAATTGCGCGGTGAGTTGATCGTCAAGGTCGGTACGGTCTGTAATTAACACCAAGGTGGGGTTTGAAAAATCGAGACTTTTCATCAGAAGCCTGGCCAGGAAGAGCATGGTGTAGCTTTTTCCGCAACCGGTCGCACCAAAATAGGTTCCGCCTTTGCCGTCGCCGTCGGGGCGACGATGGATTTTGATATTGTCGTAGAGTTTGCGAGCCGCGTAATATTGCGGATAGCGGCAGAGAAGCTTTACATCATGACTGGAGGTGTCGGGGAAATAGATAAAATTTTTGATGATGTCGCGCAGGCGGTTCTGGTTGAACAGACCTGCAATCATGGTGTAGAGCGAATCGATTCCATCCTTTTCAATCAGGTCGTTGCCATCAATTTTCCGCCAGGCATAGTAGAATTCGTAGGCAGCAAAGAGTGAGCCTGACTTATTGTTTACGCCGTCGCTGATGATGCATAGGGCGTTGTATTTGAAAAGCTCCGGTATGTCGCGCCTGTAGCGGATTGTGAGTTGCCGATAGGCGTCGTGGATGGTTGCATCTTCACGAATGGCGCTTTTGAATTCAAATACCACGAGCGGCAGGCCGTTGATATAGACAATACAATCAGGGATTCGCTTTTCCGCGCCGGTGATTTCGAGCTGGTTGACGGCCTTGAAAATGTTGCATGAAGCATTGTACGGTTCAGAGTCTTCAGTTAACACCAAGGGCCATTGTCCGGTTATAGAGCACTGCTGCGCATCAATGCCGCGATAGTCTATCAACTCAACATAGAGGTCTTTTTGGCTACGATCTTCACGTTTCAGCAAAAAACCGTCCGAAACCATCTCCATGATGGCTTTGTTCGACACATAAAGATCAGCCGCTGAGTAGGCATCGAGCCTGCGGAAAATGTGGTCTATTTCACTTTCGGCAATACCATCACAGGCATAGCGACGGGAAAGATAGTTGCGAAGGTCGTCCCTGATCAGCACATCAGACGTTGCCCGAAGAATGGTTTCCCCAAGGACATGAGGATAGTTCTCCTTGCCCAGGAGTTCCAGAATTGCGTGTTCGAGGCGGCCTTCTGTAAATGTGCTCATGCCATATTCTCCACTACGCCACGCATCAGGATGGGGCAGAGTTTTTGGATTTGTGATTTCAATTGAATATTCAGGCGTTTGCGGGTTTCCAGCGTATGATGGATAGCAACAATGCTTTCCTGAATCTCGATACTGGGGATGGGGAGCATTACGTTGCACATGTTATCCCAATCAAAAAACTCATGCGCACTACCCTCTGATTTAAACCGTGCATATCTGTCGAACTCGCTCCGAGTAAACCACAATAAAAGATATTCCGGTAAAAGCGAATCAGGCTTTGAAATCTCAAACACCTGATAAGCAGCTGAAACTGCACAAGTGTCACCCGTACGGTAAGCAATCGATATTTTATCTCCATTGCGCGTCGTAGCTCTGTTATACGCAAACTGCCCTTTTTGGACTACTTTCGCCGCTATTATATTGACACCAATTTGTTTAGGTGTCATAAAATGCTTGTTGTTACTTATGCCTTGAAATAAACTCACATTGCCTTCTATATTCCTAACTTCGATTGGTCGGATGTATGTACCTAAATATTGAAGGGTTAGTCGTTTTTTTAAATCATCAATAAACGAGTCACAAATCAGTTGGAGATCATCAATGGTCTTTTCGTAAACCTGCTGATTCTTCTGCAATGCCTTGTACAAGGCTACATATTTCCGCTGTTCGTCGATATCTGGGATGGGCATTTCAATGTCACAGAATCGTTCCCATTCGAGCCCACCCCTGATACTACTATCACAGATATAACCAGCATATCGGTCAAATTCAGGGCGATGGAAGTGCATCATCAGGAATTCTGGCAACAACTCATCACCCTTTATGGCAAACATGACATAGGCAGGTGAAATGATGGATGGTTCGTCGTCAATATAAAATGCTATCGGAATTCTTTCGTCACGACCAACATGCATCACGTTACAGGCAAATAATCCTTTCTTTATCACCTTGTAGCGTGACAAGTCAGTTTCAGAAACATTGGCTACCGATGGCATAAACTCCTTGTTGATGTTTATGCCAAAAAGACGGGTAACTGCCATATCCTTGTTGCGCACATCAACCAGTTGTATGTAGTCGCCAAGGCGCTTGTAGTCAGATTTCATAGCCGAGTCCTTTGAATGCTTGCTTGAGTTCTGACTGTGATTCAGCCTCTTCGGCGAGAATAGCTTTAAAGGTGTGCTGGATGCGTTTCATCTCTGTGTCGAAATCTATACCGCTGTCGCGATCAACAAACCGGATGTACTTGCTGGGCACAAGCGAGTAGTTGTTGGCCTCGATTTCTGCGGCGTTGGCGGCGTAGCAATATTCGGGAATATCCTTGTATGTTTTGTCGCAATCAACCTGTTGCCAGTTGTGGAGGTTTGCGGCAATGGGGCCGACCTCTTCAGTGGTAAGCTCAATGAACATCTTTTCATACTCAGAGCCGCGTTGACGAAGATCGACAAAGAGAGTTTCCCCGCTTCTGTCGCGATACTCTTTGGTGATACCGTTGAGCCTTGCTGTTCGTCTCTTTTTGTTCTTGTTGAGAATCCAGAGCGTTACGCTGATGTCGGTGGTGTAGAACATATTCCTCGGCAGAACGATGATGGCTTCGACCAGGTCATTCTGGATCATCTTGCGACGAATTTTGTATTCTTCTCCCCCGCCGGAGAGTGCACCGTTGGCAAGGATAAACCCGGCAACACCGTTATCGGAGAGCTTGGAGATCATGTGCAGAATCCAGCCATAGTTGGCGTTGCTGACTGGTGGCACGTCGTACCCTGACCAGCGGTGGTCGTTGGTCAATTCATCTGCCGCCCGCCAGTCTTTGAGGTTGAATGGCGGGTTGGCCATGATGTAGTCGGCCTTGAGGTCGGGATGCTGATCGCGCGAAAAGGTGTCAGCGGCGACATCGCCCAAATTGCAGGAGATACCCCGGATGGCGAGGTTCATTTTCCCCAGTTTGTAGGTTGTAGATGTGGCTTCCTGACCGTAGATGGAGATGTTTTTGGTATTGCCCTGATGTGACGAAACAAACTTCATGGATTGAACAAACATTCCGCCTGACCCGCAACATGGATCGTAGATGATGCCCTGGTATGGCTCAATCACTTCGGCAATGAGATTAACGATGCTCTTTGGTGTATAGAATTCGCCTTTTCCTTTGCCTTCCTTGATCGCAAATTTCCGCAAGAAATATTCGTAGATGCGGCCAATGATATCCTGCTCTTTGTCTTTTAGGGTATGGATATTGTTGATGGTGTCGAGCAGTGCTGCAAGTTTGCTGACATCAAGATTAAGGCGGGAGAAGTAATTGTCGGGGAGTGCGCCTTGCAGGGCTTTATTGGTTTTTTCTGCCGTGTGCAGGGCGGTGTCGATTTTGACGGCTATATCGTTTTGTTTGGCATTTTTGATGAGGTAGGTCCAACGGGATTCTTCCGGCAGGAAAAAGACGTTTTTCATGGTGTAGAATTCTACCATGTCGATATACTTTTCTTTGCCTTCTTCGATCAATTCTGCCCGGCGGTGTTCAAAACAGTCGCTGGCGAATTTGAGAAAGATGAGCGCCAGAACGACGTGTTTGTATTCAGATGATTCAACGCTGCCGCGCAGTTTGTCGGCGGAATCCCACAGGGTTTCTTCTATGCTTTTCGAGTTCTTCTTTACCGCTTTTTTCTTGAGCATGTTGGACTGATTGTTGTTTGATTGTGTTTTAATGGGCGGTTACTGCCAGTCGGTTGGCTTTTGCAGAAGCAAACCAACATCTATCAAGGCATTCTTGAAACAATGTTTATATTGAAACCATAGCATCACCAGAGATAGCATCTCCGGCCTGACGCCTTCAACTTGGTTGGGGGCGTTTCTTTTTTATACCCTGCCTTTATCGATATCCTTTTCTGCAATGCTTGAGTTCATCTCCCTTCAGTGCTTATTATTCTTGAAAGGGCTCTTGGTCGATCGGCTCGTATGCATCGGGGTTATGAACGGGCGGTGAAGTTCAGCCTTACGGACAAAGAGCTTTCGCTGTCGCGAGAGAACCTTATTGCCGACCTTTTTGCTCCGGTCTTTTATGCCATTGCTGATGATATCGACCAGAATTTAACGCTGCGGGCCAATGATATCCCCTATTTTTATTTTTTTTTGCCATAAAACGAACATAAAAAAAGGGCGACCAAGATCACCCTTTTTTGTTACAGAGCGCCCGTGCGGTCAGCTACTCGGTTTGCACCTTTGCAAGGCGGGCTTTTTCAATGTAAGTCTTCTGAATATCCCGCGACACATTGTATGCCTTCGAGAGACTGTCAGAACTCCAAAGCCTTGCATCAAAAGCCATACAGATATTTCTGAGGAACGGTATACCGACCTCAGTGACACGAACACTCTTGTCGCCCAAAACAACCAGCCCATCGTTCTCCATGTCTTCAAGGCGATAAAGAGCGATATCAAGTTCTTCTGTATAGAGCTTCGGGTCTGCCCAGGAGGTCTCCTGTTTGCACATCAGGTTGAGAATGTGGCGGCGGAGCACAAGATCTTCATCAGTCAAGAGGTGACCGCGGTGCAGCGGAAAACGGCCTTCGTTCACCACTCTGATATAGTCTGCATCATCGCGTTCATTCTGTGCAAAAGCGTACCAGGTATCGCTGATGGACGATGAACCAAGCGCGAGCATCATCTGTGTGGTATTTTCGGTATAACCCATGAAGTTGCGATGCAGTGTCCCGTTTTTGGCGGCAATATAGAGTGCGTCCCCTTCGATGGCGAAATGGTCCATGCCAATTTCGTGATAGCCGATAGATTCAAGCATCGCACTGCCTTTGTCGTACAGCTCCTGTTTGACGTCTCCGACCGGCAGATCTTCCTCTTTAAACTTCCGCTGCCCTTCGTACATGTGAGGGTTGTGGCCATAAGCATAAAAGGCGAGGCGATCGGGCTTCAGCTCCATCACTTTCTGAATGGTATCGGTAATCGTGGCCATTGTCTGTTTCGGAAGACCGTAGACAAGGTCGAAATTGATTGAAGTAAAGCCGATTTCACGGGCAAGATCAATCTTCTCCTTGACCAGCTCAAATGACTGGAGGCGATTAATCTCCTGCTGAACCACCGGGTCAAAATCCTGGATTCCGAAACTCATTCGGCGAAAGCCGACACTGTAGAGCGCTTCAAGGTGCTCTTTTGAGGTTGACTTGGGATTCGTCTCAAAGCTGAACATGTAATTGTCCATCTTGTTGACATTCTTGCAGATGCCCTCAATAAGCCTGACAAGATTTTCAGGACTGAAAAAAGTTGGTGTACCGCCACCAATGTGCAACTCCTTGACATTCAGCCTGCCCGGAAAAACATCGGTGTACATCTTCCACTCTTTGAGCAGAGCCTCAAGGTAGGGTGTCTCAAAAGAGTGATCCAGAGTACGGTGAGCGTTACAACCGCAGAAGTAACAGTGGTTCTCACAGTAGGGAATATGAATGTACAGACTGATACCGGTGGTCTCGTTGCTGTCGTTAAAGCCTTTAACCATCGCCTCTTTCCACTGCTCCTGGGTAACACCATCGGTACTCCATGATGGAATGGTAGGATAACTGGTATAACGGGGGCCGGGATTGCTGTACTTTACTGCGAGATTGGTTGCCATTGTTCTCTTCCTCAACAAGGATAATTTTTTTAAATTGGTTCTCGTGAAAATACATAAAACTCGGCAATTTCATAAATCATTAGCCCATAACCGGCTTGAATTCATTGTTTCTCTGGGTTACCAACAGGTCGCCCCTACGAGGCTTGCCAGGAGCGACATCGTTTCGGGTTTCCCTGCAAATTGAGATCTCAATCATTTATGCTCAACTCGCTCACGAATAATTCATCAGAAGTGCCTTTGTATGAGACAAAAAACAGATAATAACAGACCGATTGTCGGCATCATCATGGGTTCAGACTCTGATTTTGATATCATGAAGGAGGCTGCGGAGGCTCTTGATGATTTTAATATCGTTTCAGAGATCTCGGTTATTTCAGCGCACCGCACACCGCAAGACCTTGAACACTATGCCTCTTCGGCCATTGAACGCGGCCTGAAGGTCATTATTGCAGGAGCTGGCGGAGCTGCGCACCTTCCCGGTGTTACGGCTGCCATGACGGTACTGCCGGTTATAGGTGTACCGATTTTCAGCAAGAAACTCAACGGGCAGGACTCGCTGTACTCTATTGTGCAAATGCCTGCAGGTATTCCGGTGGCTACCGTCGGAATTGACAATGCCCGTAATGCGGCGCTGCTTGCGGTTCAAATACTTGCACTGTCCGATGAAGTTCTGATGGCAGCCCTGCTTGAGTTCCGCAAGAAACTTGCCGAGGCATCGCGCCAGAAAACCGGAAAAATCAGGGAAAAGCTCCATGCAAAAAGCTGAATTCTGGATAGAGAGTCTGAAGCTTTCACCCCATCCTGAAGGTGGCTTTTATCGTGAAACTTATCGGAGCGGAGGATCGTATGCCTTTACCAAAAGCAGCCGTTTCAACGGCATGCGCTCTTATGCTACAGCCATCCATTACTTGCTGAAAGGCGCGGAGCACTCCAAGCTGCATAAGATTAATTCCGATGAACTCTGGTTTTTCCATGCAGGTGATCCCCTGACTGTGCATGTATTTCCCGAAACAGGTGACCCCATTTCATTTATACTTGGCCATTCACCTGACAAACATCAGGTACTCCAGGCATGGGTTCCCGCTGGAACCTGGTTTGGTGCCTGCCTGGATTATGCAACTGATACAGACCAGTACGCTCTGGTCAGTTGTGTTGTGGCGCCAGGATTTGATTTCCGTGACTTTACTTTTGCCGACAGAGGCTCGCTGCAACAAAAATTTCCGCTGCAGGCTGACATCATAGAACGCCTCACCTGATTCCTATCAGTAAATCCCGAACAGATTCGGAAATTTCTACTATCCAGTTATCTTGCGGAACAAAGAATGCGGAAATAGTTCAAGTATTTTATTAATGGTGATACTGGAAATGAAAAAGAGGGTTGTAATTGTAGGCGGCGGATTTGCAGGGCTCAATGCCGCCAGGGTTCTTGGAAACAAACCCGATATCGAGGTTACCCTCATCGACAGAAAAAACTACCACCTGTTTCAGCCACTCCTTTATCAGGTGGCTATGGCGGCTCTGGGAGAGGGCGATATTGCCGCGCCACTGAGAAATATGCTGGCCAACGACCAGAACATCACCGTCTTCAAGGGCACCGTAGAACGCATTGATATTGAAAACAGAATTGTTGTTACCGATTTCAGCGATATTCCTTACGATTATCTGATTCTGGCCTGCGGAGTTCAACACCACTATTTCGGCCACAACGAGTGGGAAGAGTTTGCTCCAGGCCTTAAAACTCTTGCCCAGGCAAAAGAGATACGCCGCCGGGTTATGGAGGCTTATGAATGTGCCGAAAGAACAAACGATTTTGTTGAACGTAAGAAACTCCTTACTTTTGTCATTGTAGGCGGGGGGCCGACCGGTGTGGAGCTTGCTGGATCAATTGGTGAAATGAGCCGGTACACGCTTTCAAAATTTTACCGGAATATCGACCCGAAACTGACCAGAATTTTTATTGTTGAAGCTGCGCCGCGAATTCTCGGCTCTTTTTCTCCAGATTTGGCAAGCAAGGCAACACGTTCGCTTGAGAAGCTCGGTGTGCAAGTCTGGACAAACAGCATGGTCAGCGATGTTGATGCTGATGGAGTGCAAATCGGCAATGAACGCATCGAGGCTGCAACGGTGCTATGGGCTGCTGGTGTTACCGCTATTGGAATTGGCAAAACCATGACCGGAGTGGAGACCGACCAGATCGGCCGGATCATTGTCTGCGAAGATCTCAGTATTCCAGGACATCCCGAAATATTTGTCGGAGGCGACCTTGCTCACTTTGTTTCTCAAAACGGAAGCATCTTGCCTGGACTTGCTCCGGTTGCTTTGCAGCAGGGTAGATTCATTGGTAAAAATATTATGCTTGACCTCAAAACCAAGGCAAGAAAAGCATTCCGATACAGGGATAAAGGACAAATGGCAACCATCGGAAAAAACAAGGCCATTGTTGAGTTCGGCAGTCTGAAATTTGATGGTATATTCGCATGGTTTACCTGGCTGCTGGTGCATATTTATTTTCTCACCAGCTTCCGCCACAAGGTTTTTGTGCTGTTGCAGTGGGGATGGTCATATTTCACTTTCAGTTATGGCGCTCGCCTGATTGTCAACCGGGAATGGAGATTCTATCCTGATGCTGAACGTTTTGCACATCGAACTGAAAAAAAGGAGAAGAGGTGCTGAAAAAATTTTCTGCAGCAAAGATCACTGGTCTGTTACTTGGAATAACGTTTATCGGTATAGCTCTTTATCTGCTTTTGTTCCCTGATGCCGCACCTGCTGTAGCCAGAAAAGATCTTAACCATTATGTACTCCTGACAGGTTCTTATGGGATATGGAGAATCATTCGCGTCTCCATGACCTGGAAAAATGCACAATCATTATAATCAATCATGTTACTAACGGTTAGAACACAGCATGAAACCACTACCCGTAACACAGGAAACCGAACAGAGGCTTTTTTTTCATAATTATGCGCGTCTCCCCATTGCCTTGACGCATGGCGAAGGAATCTGGCTCATCAGCGATAATGGCACCCGCTATCTCGACATGATTGCTGGCATTGGTGTCAATGCCCTCGGTTATGGCGACCAGCGCCTTATACAGGCAATAAGCGATCAGGCGACAAAGCTCATTCACGCATCAAACCTCTTCATGATGCAGCCCCAGTTTGAACTGGCGGAAAAACTGCTCGCTCTCTCCGGCTTGTCAAAGGTATTTTTCGCCAACAGCGGCACGGAGGCGATTGAAGCTGCCATCAAAATCGCAAGAAAATGGGCGGGTCAATTCGGCGTACCAGATAAAAAAGAGGTGCTGTCACTGAGTAACTGCTTCCATGGCAGAACGTATGGCGCCATGTCGCTGACCGCAAAAGCGAAATATGTCGACGGATTTGAGCCGTTGCTGCCGGAAACAGGCATGGTTGCCTTTAATGATATTGGTGACCTTGAAGCAAAGGTGTCCAACAAAACTGCTGCTGTTTTTGTTGAAGTGGTGCAGGGCGAAGGGGGCATTCACCGGATATCACAGCAATTTATCGATCGATTGAAGGAGCTGCGGCAACAATACAATTTTCTGATTGTTGCCGACGACATCCAGGCTGGCTGCGGACGAACCGGGACGTTTTTCAGCTATACGCCGCTCAAAGCCGAACCTGATCTGGTTTGCCTTGCAAAACCGCTTGGCGGCGGCCTGCCCTTGTCAGCCGTTATCGGCAGTGAGAAAGTGGCGGATGTGCTGAGCTATGGCAACCATGGCACCACGTTCGGCGGCAACCCTGTTGCCTGTGCGGCAGGTATTGCCATGATCAACGCCATCGACGAAGACAACCTGATGGAAAATGCTGAAGCCATTGGCAAATACATTTATGATGAGCTGCAGAAACTGGCAGCGAAGCACTCCTGCATTCTTGAAATCCGTCAGTATGGCCTGATGATCGGTATCGCGGTCAACAAAGAGGCAAAATATTATGTCGGCAAAGCACTTGAAAAACAGGTGCTTATCAACGCCACCAGCGTTAACATTATCAGACTTCTTCCTCCCCTGACCATCAGCCGGGAAGAGGCGCAACACTGTATCACAATACTCGATGAAATCTTTACCGAAGAAGAAGCAGAAGGCGCCTGCTGAAAAACAAGCAACCGCTATGCCCCTTGAAGCCATCAACTATCTCATGATTGCTCTTGGGGTACTGGTCATAGCCGGAAGCTACCTGGGAATGTACCTGGAAAAATCAGTTGACGGCGTGTTCGCCCTTTTTATCAGCCCAGTCACCCTTATCGGGGCTTATGTCTGGATTATCTTTGCAGTGCTCTATCGGCCAAAGACCAAAAAAACGCAGACAGATTAATCGAGCTGGAACCGGATCGGAACGGTGAACCAAACTTTTATGGGGCTGCCGTTCTGTATCCCTGGATAGTATTTCGATTCCATCACAGACTTGATGGCAACGGCATCAAACACTTCACAATCTGCCGGGATGCGTTTCATGACCTTTGCCTTGAGTGGACGACCATCTTCAGCTATGAGAACGCTCACAAAAACCTTTCCTGTAATGCCAGCAATTCTTGCCATCTCGGGGTAAACCGGTTTTTTCTGCTCCAGAAAGCCCGGCATTTTTTCGCAGGGAACAAACATCGGCACTTCATCGCCTGAAGCCGCGCTACCAGATCCAGCTCCCTGGGTCTGGATAGCCTGTTTCAGCTCTTTCTGCGTCGCAATGGTCTGTTCAGGAGGCACCTCATCCTGACTGACCTTTTTAATTTTGCCAACACTTGGCGGTACCGGAACTGCCGGAGATGAAGGAGTCACAGGAACGGGATCAGGTGCATTGATCGGCGGTGGGGGGGGAAGCTGCGTCACACTGGTAACCACTTCATAACACTCAACCATGGGTTTATCAGCCTTGCCAAACAGTCCGGTCAATGAGACAAGGCTCTGCCAATTGGCGGTAATCAGCCAGAAAACTCCAAGAATGGCGATGGCGACAAGAACTCCGTGAGTGAGAAAAAGATGGGCCTGACGCCTCAACACAAGGTTGCCATAAGCCAACTTTCGCAAACGGTCGGTATCAAGAAACTGCTCACCGAATGACCATGACGACAGGGCTTTTTTGCGAAATGTATCCTGATGTATTTTTTTTAATGTGGAAGACACCTTATGGAACTCCTTTGCTGATTGCAGCCTTAAATAGCTCTTTTGATTTCGAGTGCATCCTGCTCAGTATAATCGTCAAGGCTGAATCGGTCTATTTTCATGAGGTTCAACTCATCAATAATATCGACAAGATGACGGTACTTTGCTTTTTCACTTATTTTAACAACAATCACCAATTTTTCGTTGGACTTTGTCTGCTGCCTCAAAAGCTGGCGCAGCTCACCACTCAAGGCCAACCTGCGGGTATCGCGGGTATCGTAGAGGGGAATTCTTCTTGGAGCATTCTCTCCTATAGAGTAATAGGCCATAGCATCATCGGCAATCCTCAGGGTCATAACATTGTTTTCCGCAACCCTCACTTCGGTTTTTTCGGGCGGAATATTAATCTCCATGGTGTTGGATTTTGAAAAGGTCGTCGTGAGCATAAAAAAGGTCAGGAGGAGAAATGCCACATCAACCATGGGGGTCATGTCAAGATGAAACCCGATCCTTTTTGACTGCCGTCTTCCTTTTTTTTTATGGCCTCGGCCGTTGGGAGAATCAACAATACCCATAATCAGCGAACCTCCTTTTCAAGAACGGTAATCAGGTTGAAGGTGAGCAGGTTTGCCTTTTTATAGATCTTGATGACCTGGTTCACTGCGTCAAAACCGGCATCAGCATCAGCCCTGATAACTGGCCGGAGCTTCTGATTGGCAAAGCGTGCCATAACGACAAATTTGTCGAGTTCACCTAGCTCAACCCGAAAATTTTCTGCCAGTTTAAAGTTCTTCAGGGAATCAGCGATCGCAACTGCAGAAAACCCTGCTGTCTGAAGTTTCGACTTTACAACGGCGTTGAATATTTTCTCTCGTGATTGCTGCGAGGACACACCCATAAAAAAAGTATTGTCGCGACTCACCGTCACGGTCAGAACATCCGACTCAGGAAGCTTGAGCAGCGAATGAGATGAAGGAAGATCAATCTTCACAACTTCAGGCGGACGAAACTTGGTGGTCAGCATGAAAAAGGTCAAAAGAAGAAATGCCACATCCACCATCGGCGTCATATCAATCCGGAAGCCTACCCGTTTAGCCTTGATTCTCGACATCAGCGATCCGATTTACCGGTTCCAAGTGTCTGTATGATGTAGAACGCAGCCTCATCAATCATATAGCTGAAGCGGTCGACCCTGCTGGTAAATACGTTATAGGCAATGATACCCGTAATACCACCAAAAATACCAAGAGCTGTGTTAAACAGTGCTTCAGAGATACCAAGTGAAAGCTGAACTGCATCTGGCGCGCCGCTTGTCGCCATTGCGGCAAAGGCACGAATCATGCCGAGTGTTGTTCCAAGAAGTCCAACCATCGTTGAAATTGATGCAATGGTAGAAATTGCCACCAGATTATTTTCCAGCAGTGGCATTTCCATGACTGTGGCCTCCTCAACTGCCTTTTCCATCTCGCTGACCTTTTTCTCCCGATCGGTGACATTATAATCAGAGAGTTTTTTATACCGGTCAAGAACCGCACGAAGCACTGCGGCAAGGGAGCTTTGATGGTCATCACATTTAGCAATAGCCTGATCGATTGATCCATTATCGATATCCTGCTTGAGGCTATGAACGAATTCGGGAATATTGCCCTTTCCCGAAGCTTTGTTCAGGGCAATGATACGTTCGACGGTGTATGCAATCACCATCAGGATCAGCGACATGAGGACGGAGACAACCGGCCCTCCCTTCCAGATGGCATGAAAGATTGACTCCGGAGGAGTACTACCCATCCATACATAAAAACCCAAAGAAACCGCATAGGTTACAACAATGAGCATACCGGTAAAAAAACCCTGTTTCATAGACTCTTGATTGTTTTGACTATCCTGAAGGTAAACGAAGGATTATGAACCACGATGTAATTTGCTATACTATAGCACATCGTTGAAAGTCACCCCGAACCACTCTGCCTTAACCCGGCAGAGTCGTAAAAAAGAGCTGATCGCCAACTGTGGCAACAACAACGATACTATCTGGTTGCTAATTTAGTAAATATGCTTGTTATTTTTTAACCGTATTCATTGATCAAAAGAAAAAAACACGTGTTCAGGCAACAACTTCAGAGACACAGAAGATGCGCATGATCCCTCCTGCAACCATCGATGAAGTCCGGCAAGCGGCAGATATTGTTGATATTATCTCTGATTATGTGACGCTTCAGCCTGCAGGACGCAACTATAAAGCGCTTTCTCCTTTTACGGTAGAGAAAACCCCTTCTTTTATTGTTTCGCCTGACAAGCAGCTCTACAAATGTTTTTCAACGGGCAAGGGTGGCAATGTTTTTTCCTTTGTCATGGAGATGGAAAAGGTACCTTTTCTTGAAGCACTCGAACTGGTGGCAAAGCGAACGGGTATCGATATCAGCCAATTCACTAAAAAAAAGGAGCCACAATCACCTCATGAAGAGAGCCTGACCGAAATCCTCCGCTGGGCTGCCAGATTTTATCATGAAACGCTGCAGCGCAAAGCGGGAAATTCAGGGCACACCTATCTTGCCACTGAACGGGCTCTTTCAGAAAAAACCATCCAGACTTTTGGTCTCGGCTATGCTCCCGATGCATGGGACGATCTCTTCAGTGCAGCAAAACGGGCAGGAATTGCACAGGAGCACCTGCTTGATCTAGGCCTAATAACTGCCAATAAGCAGAAAAACTCTTGCTATGACACTTTTCGCAACAGGGTGATCTTTCCAATTTTTTCCGTCGGAGGACAGGTAGTCGGTTTTGGAGGACGCACCCTGCTGAGTGACCCGCAAACGCCGAAATACCTGAATTCCTCAGAGAGCAAGCTGTTTGAAAAATCAAAACTTCTTTACGGACTTCATGCCGCCAAAAATGAAATCCGGCGGTCGGAAACCGCAATACTCGTTGAAGGGTACATGGACGTTCTTGCGCTGCACCAGGCAGGTATGACCAACGCGGTAGCCTCATGCGGCACATCGCTGACTCGCTATCAGGCAAAGGTGCTTCATCATTACACAAAACGGGTCTTATTCATGTACGATGCCGACAGGGCCGGTCAAAAATCAATGATGAGCGGTATTGACACATTGCTTTCCGAAAACATCAGCCCCTCTGTGCTGATTCTTCCTGAAGGTGACGACCCTGACAGTTTTGTTCGTCGTGAAGGGAGAGACAATTTTGTGCAGTTTGCCGAAAAAAACATGCTTTCGTTTCAGGATTTTCAAATCCGATTTTTCATGGAATCGGGTAATTTCGCACAGCCTGATTTGAAATCGAGAGCGATACGGGCAATGGCGCACACCATTTCTCTGATCCCTGACCGTATCCGGCGGGAACTGTATCTTCAGGATCTCTCAAAAAAACTTGCGCTCAGCCTGCAAGCTCTCCAGGAACAGCTCGACAGAGAAGAGAGTGCGACCGATAAAAAAAGAGTGTCGTTTGAAAAACGTCAGGAGGTTCAGCCGCCTCGCAAGGCTGCGACGAAGATTTCAGTGCTGGAAAAAACTTTTTTAAAGGCCCTGCTGGAAAGCACCAGCTACGGCAATGCTGTGCTGGAATTTGCCGCATCACATGAAGAGATGCTGGAGTTGCCGCACAAAGAGGCTCAAGAAATATTTACCCATCTGATCCGCCGCTACCACGAGATTGCTGATCATCCAGAAGAACGGATTGACATTACCTCTGAAATAAGCTCATTCTACAATCCTGAATCGCGGGATCTTGCATCCGGCCTGCTTATTGACCCACCGGTCAGCAATAAATGGCACGAGCAATCCGACGTCCACGCCGATAACGCAAAACGGTGCCTTTCGATGTTCCTTGACGCATTCAAAAATCTTATTCTTGAACCCCTTGTCCATCAGAAAAACGCACTCACCGAAAAGATACGTCTTGAAAACAATACTGATCGTGAGATTGAGCTGTCAAGGGAAAAGATCAGCCTTGATAAAAAAATCAGGAAAACCTCTCATGAGCTCAAAAGCATGATCACCAGCATTCTCGAAAACGGTTAACCTCCCCTCCCCGGACAGGGGAGGATTTTAAACCCTGTGAGTCTCTTACACGCTGTATCCCTCAATAGGATGACTCAGGCAAAGTACCCTGATTTCCTGTCTGACTGTGCGACAGATATCAGCGATATCCAGCTTTTCAGCAGAAGAGATCACTCTGTCGATCAGGCTGGCAATCGACTTGCACTCCTCCTCCTTCATTCCCCTTGTAGTCATGGCTGGAGTGCCGATGCGGATGCCGCTGGTGACAAAGGGTGACTTGTCGTCAAAAGGAACCATGTTCTTGTTAACAGTAATACCTGCTTCATGCAGAAGGTGTTCGGCAACCTTGCCTGTAACATTCTTGTTGCGCAGGTCAAGCAGCATAAGATGGTTTTTGGTTCCACCGCTGACGATGTTGTAACCGAGATCGAGAAACTTGTCAGCCATCACTGAGGCGTTTTTGATGACCTGTGCGGCATATTCCCTGAAGGCTGGCTGCAATGCCTCACCAAAAGCAACGGCCTTGCCTGCTATAATATGCATCAGTGGCCCGCCCTGAATACCCGGCATCACCTCAGCATCCATAACCTCGGACATCATTTTCAGGCGTGAGCCGCTCTTGGTCTTTATGGTTATGCCCATAGGGTTCTCGAAATCGCTGCCCATCATGATCATGCCACCCCTCGGACCGCGAAGAGTCTTGTGCGTGGTGGTGGTCACAAAATGACAATGCGGCATTGGGTCGCCCAGAAGACCGGCCGCAATAAGGCCAGCAGGATGAGCGATATCGGCCATCAAAAAAGCACCTATCTTGTCTGCAATAGCTCTGAACGCCTTCACATCAAAACCCTGAGAATAGGCGCTTGCGCCACAGATAATCAGTTTCGGACGAACCTGCAAGGCAAGCTCCTCAACTTTATTCATGTCAATGACGCCAGTCTCGGGATCAACACCGTAAGAGTGCGCGTCAAACATCTGGCCAGAGAAATTAACTGAACTGCCGTGGGTCAAATGCCCGCCATGGGAGAGATCAAGCCCCATGATCCGGTCACCGGGTTTTAAAACCGAAAACAGAACAGCCATGTTGGCGCTCGAACCAGAGTGAGGCTGCACATTGACATAGGAACAGCCAAAAAGCTTTTTAGCACGATCACGAGCAAGATTTTCTGCTATATCGACATATTCACAGCCACCGTAATAGCGCTTGCCGGGATAGCCCTCGGCATATTTATTGGTCATCACTGACCCACAGGCCTGCATCACAGCACGGCTTGTGAAGTTTTCCGAAGCTATAAGCTCAAGCGTCTCAGTCTGCCGCGTCATCTCACTGGCAATCGCGTCAAAGAGCTCTTTATCCTGCTTTTGAAGGATATCGGTATCCATCGTTTCTCAGTCCTTTTCCTGACGGAAGTTTACGTGTTGGGATTTATTTTTTCAAACTAACGACTTTCTGTTCCACATGCACAACCAATCATATGGCCAAGTTTATCACGTTTTGTGTCCAGATAGCTTTGATTCATGGGATTTGGAGCAATTTCAAGCGAAATCCGTTCAACAATCTCAAGACCATAGCCCTCAAGACCGACCACTTTTTTCGGATTATTGGTCATGAGCTTCATTTTTCTGACTCCGAGATCCTTGAGAATCTGGGCGCCGATACCGTAGTCGCGAAGATCAGCCTTGAAGCCGAGCTTTTCATTGGCCTCAACAGTATCGAAACCCTCATCCTGAAGGTTATAAGCTTTGAGTTTATTGATCAGTCCAATGCCACGACCCTCCTGCATGAGGTAGATCAACACACCACGACACTCCTTTTCTATCATGCTGAGCGCTGACGCAAGCTGGTTGCCACAATCGCAACGCAGAGATGCGAAGGTATCGCCAGTGGCACATTGCGAGTGAACCCTGACAAGAACCGGCTCATCAGTTGTAACATCACCCTTGACAAACGCAATATGGTTCTGCTGGTCGGTAAAAGATTCATAAGCAATAAGCCTGAACTCTCCATAAGCAGTCGGTAATCTCGATTCAACTGCCCGATTCACGAGTTTGTTGCGCTTCATCTGGTAGGCAACAAGTTCCTTGATCGTGACAAGCTTCAGTCCGAATTTCGCCTTAAGCTTGATCAGTTCGGGAAGTCTGGCCATACTGCCATCGTCATTCAGGATTTCGCAGAGCAGTCCGACCGGACTGCAACCGGCAAGACGGGCAAGATCAACCGCTGCTTCCGTATGCCCCACACGCCTGAGCACACCGCCATCCATAGCACGGAGAGGAAAAATATGACCCGGACGGGAAAAATCGTCAGCTTTCGACAACGGATCTCCAAGCATTTTGATCGTCATGGTGCGGTCATAGACTGAAATTCCTGTGGTGATACCTTCAGCAATCGCGTCCACAGAAACCGTAAAGTTCGTTTCATGCTGGGATGTATTCCTCTGCACCATCGGATCGAGCTGCAACTCTTTTGCTCTTTCCATGGTAACAGCCACACAAAGAAGCCCTCGAGCCTCCCTGGTAATAAAATTGATCATTTCATTGGTCACCAGTTCTGCAGCACCAATAAAATCACCCTCATCCTCACGGTCCTCATCATCGATGACAATGACAAGCTTCCCCTGCCGAATATCTTCGAGAGCAGCATCTATTGAGTCAAAAATATTTTTATACATACACGTTATTAGACTTTTTTTCATACTTGACCGCACTCGATTGAATCATAATGTAAAAAAATCCTGCACCATTTTCAGAGAGTGAAAAAAGAAGATCGGGAACGGCGAACCGGCAACTTTGAGAAGGATATGCATTTTTGTATAATGCACCGGCTTTTATATCAAGAGGTGAATTATTACTTTAACACAGCTCTTTCCCGAAGCATCTTAAAACTATCGAGATTGCATGACCATTCAAGCTTCCGACCTGACACAGGATGTTATTGACCTTTGCCGGAAATTTCCTGAAGAGTGGCTTCTGAAAGCCAAACAAAACGGATTTTCTGATTTTCAGCTTGCCAATATTTTCAATACGACTGAACCCTCCATACGGGCGCTCAGAAAGCATTATGGAGTTGAATCCGTCTTCAAGACAGTCGACACCTGTGCAGCGGAATTTGAAGCCACAACGCCATACCACTACTCTTCCTACGAAGAAGAAAACGAATCATTTTCATCTGATCGAAAAAAAGTGATAATTCTTGGCGGTGGCCCTAACCGCATCGGTCAGGGTATTGAGTTTGATTACTGTTGTGTCCAAGCGGTTTTTGCTCTTAGAGAGGCTGGTTATGAGACCATTATGGTCAACTGTAATCCTGAAACCGTCTCTACAGACTACGATATTGCAGACAAGCTCTACTTCGAGCCTCTTACTTTTGAAGACACCATCCGTATCATTGAACACGAAAAGCCTCTCGGTGTTATCGTCAGCTTTGGAGGTCAGACGCCTCTGAAGCTCTCGACCAAACTTCATGAGGCAGGTGTCACTATTCTCGGCACTTCGTCAAAAGGCATTGACCTTGCCGAAGACCGTAAAAAATTTGGCGCGCTTCTTGAGCAGCTTGCTATTCCCCACCCCGAATACGGAACCGCCGTCAGCTTTGAAGAGGCCAAGGAGATCACCCGGCGAATCGGCTACCCTGCACTAGTCAGGCCAAGTTACGTTTTGGGTGGACGAGCCATGAAAATTGTCTACAATGATGACTCACTCAAAGAGTATGTCGATCAGGCGCTTTTCATTACCGAAAAATATCCTCTGCTGGTCGACCGTTTTCTTGAAACCGCTGTTGAATTTGATATTGATGCCATTGCCGATACCACGGACTGCGTCATCAGCGGTATCATGCAGCATGTTGAGGCAGCAGGCATACACAGCGGTGACTCAACCTCCATTCTGCCCTATCACAACATCAGCCAGAACGTTATTGCCACAATGAAGGCATATACCAAAACCCTTGCAGAAAATCTTAAGGTTGTAGGGCTGATGAATGTTCAGTATGCCGTCCAGAACGAAAGTGTTTATGTGATTGAGGTCAATCCAAGAGCGAGCCGGACGGTTCCTTTTGTCGGCAAGGCAACCGCCATCCCTGTCGTCAAAATAGCCACACGCGTCATGCTTGGCGAAAAGCTCAGCGATCTGCGCAAAGAGTATGACCTGAAAGATTGTGATGAGCTCGGAATGAAGCATCTGGCCATTAAGGAACCGGTCTTCCCTTTCTCCAAATTTGTCAAATCGGGTGTCTATCTTGGTCCTGAAATGCGCTCGACCGGTGAAGCAATGAGCCTTGCTGAAGAGTTTCCAGAGGCCTTTGCCAAAGCCTATCAGGCGGCCAACATGCAGCTTCCTCTCTCCGGCGCAGTCTTCATCAGTGTAAACGATCAGGACAAAAACCCGCGCATTATAGCCATAGCAAAGGCTCTTTTCCGCATGGACTTCGATCTGGTAGCTACTGCAGGCACTCACCATTTCCTGACTGAAAACGGTATTGAATGCAAGAAAGTTTTCAAGGTTGGAGAGGAAGGACGACCCAACATTTTTGATATCATCAAACACGGAAAAATCAACTTTGTCATCAATACACCAAGAGGCGAAAAAGCCCTGCACGACGAAGAGGCTATCGGCGCTGCGTCAGTATTGAGCAATGTGCCGTTTGTAACTACCATCGAAGCCGCAGAGGCATCAGTGCAGGCAATTGACTGTATCCGCCACCAGGAGTTCGGTGTTAAAAGTCTTCAGGAATACGCATCCTATCGAAACAACGCCTAACATTCTATGACCATGCCCGAACAAATCCAGAAACATCTTGACGAATCAATACAACTGGAATTGAACCTCGCAAAACTCTACACCATCTTTAATGACTGTTTGTCGGATGATGAGGATTTCTGGTGGGATCTTGCAATGGAGGAACAAGGCCACGCCACCCTTCTTCAGCAGGAGAAAAAGCAACCTCAGCAAAAAGAGTTTTTTCCTGAAAATCTTCTGGCCAAAGATCTGCAATCCCTTATTGATACCAACACAAGAATTGCTGAACTGATCTCAGCCTGGTCGACCACGCCACCCTCACGAGCAGAAGCATTCAAAACTGCATACGATCTTGAAATGGCAGCAGGAGAATCACATTTTCAGCAATTTCTCGACAGCCCTACAAACTCTTATTCTGCTAATATTTTCAAACAACTGAATCAGGAAGACCGCGATCATGCCGCAAGAATCCTTCAATACATGAAAGAAAATCACATTAAACAACAGTAAACCATCCTTTCAGGGAAGCAGAACAAACTTCTGTTTGCAGCTCCCCTGCCCATCGACAATCAGTTCACTATAGCACAGTGGATTGTAGCGAAAACTTCCCCCATTGATAAAGGTTATTCCATCGACAGTGTAGCTTTGAAAGCGGTGAAAATGGCCATGCAACACCAATTTTGCATGCATAACTTTCATAAGACCGAGAAACTCTTCACGGTTTTTCAGCTCCATAGTCCAGTCAAAAGCCTGATCGATCAACGAATCGGTTCCATAAACTCTATACGCATGATGGCAAAGCCCAATCACAAAACACTCTTTTACAGAGAAAAGGACACGTTCCTTACTCAAAGCATGCAACTGCCCCGGACTAATTGATCCTCTGGCTCCGAGAGGATTATCGGCAGGATACCATGGATAAACCGAGTTAAGAACGGCGAAGGCAATCTTCACCGATGGATAGTTTATGATCTTGATAAAAGGATAAGCGTTATCACCCCGTTCTTCCCCCGTTATAAGCTCCTGAAAAAACACACAAAACGCTTTCAATTTGCGGTCAAAAGCTCTTTTTCTGGCCAAAGGAAGAGGATTCAGTGCATTATAAAATCGCATCTCTTCTTCAAGATGGATCAAATCATGATTACCGGCAATAACAGTCGTTTTGTCCCAGTGGTAAAAACCATGACTTACCAGTTTTTCCCTGACAAGATTCCAGTCATCCGGATCAGCGCTATTGCTCAGATCACCTGAAATGACAAGATGATCAAAACCTTCGGTATTGAAATGATCAAACAGGCGATCAAGGCAACCAAGTTGACGACGATCCTGAGTACCGGAAATATGAAGATCCGATATATGCGCTATTTTTGCTGTCTCTGAAATCAATTTAAATAAGACTTGCGGTTTTCAATTCTAAAACTGTAAATTGAGCACTATTTTATTCATCAGGCATTAACCAAAAGCCGAAAAAGCTACAATGCTGTAAGATACCGACTTTCTTTCAACAGCGGCTTAAATGCAATTATTATACAGATCAATTATGCAAAAAAAAATCATTGCGCTTCAAGAACTGTCAAAAAACCTCTGGTGGTCATGGGATACAGAAGCAAAACAGATTTTCGAAGAACTCTCCCCTCTCCTCTGGGAGCGAAACAATCATAATCCAATTGAACTTTTACGGCAGATATCTGATGATGAACTGGTAGCCCGCTGCAATTTCATATTTGGCGAAAAAATAGACAGTGTCTATTCCCGCTTTACCGCCTACCTCAACGAGAAAAATACCTGGGTTGCAAACAACACTCCTGAACTTGTCAAGAATCCGGTTGCCTATTTCAGTGCGGAATTCGGTATTCATGAAAGCGTGAGAATATATTCCGGCGGACTCGGCGTCCTTGCCGGAGACCACCTGAAATCAGCCAGCGATCTGGGTATCAACTTTGTAGGTATCACCCTCTTTTACAGAGAAGGATACTTCCGCCAGCATCTTAATCACGAAGGGTGGCAAATTGAAGACTATCCCCTGCAGCACCCTGAAAACCTTCCTCTGGAAAAAGTTACCCGCGCTGACGGCAAGGATGTGATTATCTCCGTAAATATCGCGCAAAGTGAAGTTTTTGCACAAATTTGGAAGCTGAAGGTAGGCCGGGCAACACTCTACCTCCTTGACACCAATATTAATGCCAATGAATCGCACTATCGCGACATCTGTTGCCGAGTGTATGGCGGTGACCAGAATATGCGTATCAATCAGGAGATACTCCTTGGTATAGGAGGGGTAAAACTGCTTGACCAGCTTAAGATAGAGCCTGCGGTCTATCACATGAACGAAGGACATTCAGCATTTCTCACCCTTGAGCTGCTCGCCCAGGAACATTCCAAAGGAGTCGCCAAAGAAGAGGCAATAGACAACGTAAAGTCACGCTGCGTCTTCACAACGCACACACCGGTTCCTGCAGGTCATGACCGCTTCTCAAGAGACATGATGCACTACACCTTTGACAAGTACCTTGCCAAAATAGACATGAGCTTCAATGACATGATGTTGCTCGGAAGCGAAGACAAGGAGGATACACATGGATTGTTCACCATGACCGTCCTTGCGCTTAACCTGTCACGATCGGCCAACGGCGTCTCAAAACTGCACGGAGAAGTATCCCGCAATATGTGGCAGCATCTCTATCCGGAAAAAACTGTTGCAGAGGTACCCATCGGACATATCACTAACGGTGTGCACGGCAGTACCTGGGCATGCGGATATACTGAACAGTTCTGGAAAAACTTCACCGATGACATTGATGAAATGACTTTTTCGCGCGAAGCCACTGAAGCTGTTCTTGCAACAATCACCGATGAAGAGCTCTGGGCGCTACGTTACAACCTGAAGCGTAATCTTATCGACTTCATCGACCGGTATCTCGCCAACCAGCTTTTTCACCAGCACCAGCATGTCGGGTTTCTCCAGAACGATTATTATGCCATGCAATCAGGAACAAACACACTCTCACCTGACGTGCTGACCATAGGGTTTGCCAGACGTTTCGCTACCTACAAGCGTGCTCCGCTGATTTTCAGAGATCTTGACCGTCTTGACAGAATCATCAATCATCCGATCAGGCCGATGCAGCTCGTTTTTGCCGGAAAAGCCCATCCTCATGATGATGCAGGAAAAGACTATATCCGTCAAATCATTGACCACTCCCGCAGGCCCCAATTTGCCGGAAAGGTTATTTTCCTTGAAAACTACAACCTCGGCGTCGCAAAACGGATGGTCTCTGGCGTTGACGTCTGGCTGAACACCCCCGTAAGACCAATGGAAGCAAGCGGAACATCAGGCGAAAAAACCGTCTTGCATGGTGGACTGAATTTCAGTGTTCTTGACGGCTGGTGGCCGGAAGCGTATAACGGCGAAAACGGTTTTTCTATAGGCAACGGTGAGTCTTTTGAAAACCATGAGGAGCAGGATAGTTTCGATGCCGAAAAAATGTACACGACACTGGAAAACCAGATCGTTCCATCATTCTACGATCGCAACGAGAACAACATTCCTGTTAAATGGATAAAAAAAATCCGGAACGCCATTGCAACCATAGCGCCGGAATACAACACCCATCGCATGGTACGCGACTATGCAACACGCTACTATCTGAACAGGAAAGAGAACTAAACTGAACAGCAACGCTGTGTGTTATTATTCCTGACTGAACATAACCAGTCAGGAATATTTGTTGCTTTCACCTCTGTCAACGCCACAAGAACATGAGTCTCCACGAAACCGCCAAATCAACAACCAGCGCGGCAGTATCTCTCGGCCGTGGACTTGATTTAAAATCACCAGTACTCCTTGCATCAGGCACTGTCTCTTTTGGAGAAGAACTGAGTCAACTCTGCGATCTATCAAAAATAGGTGGTCTGGTAACCAAAGCAATTTCCCTTGAGCCAAGGATCGGTAATCCACCCCAGCGAATCGCTGAAACGCCCTCAGGAGTGCTCAACGCTATCGGGCTTGCCAATATAGGACTGGATCGGTTCATAACAGAAAAAGTCCCATTTCTTTGCCATCTTGATACAGCAGTCATTGTAAATATTGCGGGCCGTTCAATCGATGACTATTGCGAGGTTGTGTCAAGACTTGATGGCGTCGAAGGACTCAATGGTTACGAAATCAACCTATCCTGCCCGAATGTCAAGGATGAGTGCATGATTATGGGTGTAAGCAGGGAGGCGACCTTTGAAATTGTTTCGGAGTTGCGCAAAATAACTGCCCGACACCTCATGATCAAACTGACACCAAACGTCACCTCTATCAGCTCAATTGCCCTTGCAGCCGAAGAGGCCGGGGCAGATTCTATTTCCCTCATCAACACCCTGGTTGGCATGGCAATTAACTATAAAACACGCAGACCTCTGTTGAAAAATATTACCGGAGGATTGTCAGGGCCTGCCATCAAGCCGATTGCCCTGGCAAAAGTTTGGGAAGTGTACAATGCCGTAAAAATTCCGGTTGTCGGCATGGGTGGTATTACCGGATTTGAGGACGCAATGGAGTTTTTCCTTGCTGGATCACAAGCAATACAGATCGGCACAATGAACTTTATCTATCCAGATATCGGTGAAAAAGTTGCCTCAGCCGTTGAACAGTTCTTCTCGGCTCCCGAAGCGCCCCTCCTCAGTGAATACTGCGGAAGTCTGGTAACTGGCTAACACTACCGACCACCTGTCCTTTTGTTCGAAAGATATTTCCTTTCGCTGCGTCCCCCAATTTTAACACCGGGACGGCGATATTCACGTATAAGACGGTTGCGTGACAAAAACGATGTATTGGTCAGATAAGAAAATATTCGGGATTCGGACTCCCTGATATCAACATCGGAAGGCCCAATATCGGAAAGCAGCTTTACAATGAGCGGAGCACATTCAAATGCAATAAAAAGCAGGGTAATAAAATAGACGGCATTCGCAGAAGAGCGGCTGATATCATTTTGTGAATGAGTCAGTTCTCCCAATGCCCAGTTCCTGTCGGCAAAACCTGCATGTGCCGCCTTTTGGTCAAGCATTTCATCGGCCAGCATCATTTGATTGTTAATCCCTTCCGTAGCTTTCTGCCGATTCATATACTCCTGCTGCCCAGCGAGTTGAGCCGCCAGAAATTCAAGCCGTGTCTGCTTGGCCGAAACAACAAGTTCCTTGTTCCTTGCATAAAGACCATATCCCTGTACTCCGGACGTCGTTGCTGTACGGGAACCAAACACTTCTGCTTTCAGCTCTTCGCGCAACCGGTTCACCTCATTGCTCAAAGCATCATACTCTTTCTGATACGTCGCAATCTGGCCAAGCTCCAAGGCATATTTCTCTTTGAATGACGCTTGTACCTTGACGATACGTTGCTGCTGGTCCGACAAATAGCGAGTCCTGAGCTGTTCACGGATCTCCTTGTCAAATATTTTCAGTTCAAGAGGACGGGCAATAACAACTGCAATCAAAACTGCAAAAATAAGCCTAGGAGAGGCTTGGTAGAACTGTTTCAGTCCTTTAGAACTCTTTTTGATGCTTGAAACAATATAACGGTCAAGATTGAAAATCGCGACACCCCAGATCAACCCAAAAAGCAATGCCCATAATTCTGCAAAAGCACTCCCTGAAAAAACAAAATAAAGCGCATAGCCTCCAGACAAGCCTGCAAAAAGCGCCGTAAAAAAAATTGTCGCCCCGATACCAAGATATTTGCTATGCTCTGTAGGATATTTTTCAATCACTGACACTGGTGTGCCAGCACAAATCCAAAAAAAACGCTGTACTTGAGAAAAGGTCATAAGACTACCCATTACTCACTGTTATTATGATCCAACAGACACTCACTCGTGTGTTTTTGGTAAAGTTAGCGTTTTTTTCATAATTTTTCACCAGCCGACAAATCCGCAAATTCTGAATATTCACAATTTATTTTATCTTTGTTGCCTGCGGTTATAACCCTTAAACCTCTTTTCTCATGCGTATTGGAATTGGTATTGATGTACATCCTTTTGCAGAAGGCCGGAAGCTTGTGATCGGTGGCGTTTATATCCCCGAACACAATGGACTTGATGGCCACAGCGATGCCGACGTCCTGCTTCATGCCATCAGTGACGCTCTTCTCGGTGCAGCAGCACTTGGGGACATTGGTTTGCACTTTCCGAATACAAACCAGGAATTCAAGGATATCGACAGCATGATCCTGCTCAAACAGGTCAGAAAACTGCTTGAAAAACACGGCTACGAAACCGTAAATGTCGACGCCATGCTTCTTCTTGAAGCGCCTAAAATCGCCACATACATTACCGGGATGCGCAAAAATATTGCACACTGCCTTGGCATTGAGATCGGGGCCGTCTCGGTCAAAGCAACAACCAACGAAAAACTTGGTTACATAGGTCGGGAAGAGGGCGCCGCAGCCCATGCGGTCTGCATTATCCGGCAAACCTAAGCTCCGACTTCACCCCTTAGAATACTGACTGGCACATAGCGTGTCGCCTTTCTTGCCGGGCTCCAGGATGAGAGGACGGCAATCAGGATGCCGAAAACAATTACAATCAGATGAGCGTCCGGCAGTTCAATGATGTTGATCCGGTCGCTCTTCAGCACTCCTGCGGTACTTGCCTCGAAACGGATAGATGCTACTAAATGACAAATCAGATGTCCCAACGGGCTGCCAATAAGCACCCCGAGAATACCGATCATCAGGCCTTCAAGCATAAAAATATTGCTGATGTTTCTCGCCAGCATCCCCATTGATCGCATGATGGCGATATCTTTGACCTTTTGCAGAATCACCGTGGTCATGACCGATGAAACACCGAGACCGGCCACGACAAAAACAAACCCCACCAGCACAAGCGTAATAAGTGCATTACGGTTATAAAACTCAATGATATTGCGGTTAGTTTCATCCCAGCTTTCACTTTTATAGCCACTGAGTGCTTCCACCTGACCAGCAGTCTGGCGAGCACGCTCAACATGTGCTGTTCTCAAACCAATACCGCTCACTGAATTCGAAGCAATTCCCTCCATTCTCTGGGCAAGAGAAAGATTAACATAGGCCTCTCGCTCGTCCTTTGCATTAAAGCCGCTGCTGAAACGCCCTACCACTGTTACAGGAAACTCTTCGCTTTTTTTGGTCACCAGTACGATCCTGCCGCGGTAACTGACGTTAAGTTTTTTTGCCAGAAGATCACCAACAAGAATGCCATTCGGAGTTGCGGCCAACTCCTCTATAGCATTTTTTTCAATCAGGTTCTTTTTTAACCCGGCAATATCTGCTTCAAGATGAGGAATAATACCACGAGCCACGCAGGGTGTAAAGCGAGTTTTATTGCGTGCAATTAGTTTACTCAACACAAAGGGGGAAATACTGCGAAGTTCATCCACAGGCCGAATACTCTGGATAACCTCGGAATAGTTTTTAATAACCTCTTGCTCATCCAGATTAATGTTTTTGGTCACCATCGCAACCCTCCCCCCGATTGGCACCACAATATTATCGGGCACCAGAGGAACAACCCTTTCTGCGCTGATCATCACATGGGGAGCCGTGTCAATCACCTTGGCGATAACATTTGATGATGAACCACGAGAAACAGAGATGGTCGTCACCAGCATTGCCGAGCCGACAGCCACACCCAGTGCGGTCAGGAAAGTTTGGCGTTTTCTCTCCCTGAGATGCACAAAAGCGATCCTCGCCTGATCTCTGTAGTTCATGAAAAAATCTGTAGTTCGATCATCTTCTGATGCGTGAGCAGTTATTTAAATTTTGAGACTTATCGTTGAAAAATCACACAAATAATCTATCTTAATTGCCAGAAGCTGGAAATATTATTTCCTGACAAATAAATAAATTCGACCATTAAATACTAACCTTGGCATTGAAAGGAGAGCATAACTGTGAAAAAAATTGGTATCCTTACCAGCGGCGGGGATTGTGGAGGACTTAATGCGGTACTGAAAGGCGCTGCAATGATGGCCCTATCAAAAGAACTTGAACTTTATATCATTCCCAACGGCTACGCCGGATTATACAACCTTGTGGATCAGGAACATATTGTCCGGCTTGATCTGGTTCGCCTTGACCGGTTTGACGCAAGTTTTGCCGGCTCCGAAGCTGGCCATTCAAGAGTTAAAATCAAGGCTATAAGCAATCCTGATAAATACAACCGCATCAAGGCCGGAATGAAAAAATTCGGCATTGATGCACTCATTATCAGCGGAGGTGACGATTCTGGAAGCGTTATGGTTGATCTGAACCAGCAAGGGATTCAGTGCATCCATGCGCCAAAAACCATGGATCTTGATCTACAGACTTACTCGGTCGGCGGCGACTCGACCATCAACCGCATCGCTCAGTTTGTGCACGACCTTAAAACAACTGGTAAAACCCACAACAGGGTGCTCGTCACCGAAGTATTCGGGCGTTATGCTGGCCATACAGCTTTCCGCAGTGGCATTGCCGCAGAGGCAGATTGTATACTGATCCCGGAAATTCCGGCGAACTGGGATATTGTGTACGAACATCTGGCTGAACGTTTTACCCGCAGAATCAGGGAGAGCGACGTGCATAGCGGTACCTATACCATTGTTGTTGCCGAAGGGCTGAAAAATGCCGATGGCAGCGATATTGTTGATGAATCGGCAGGCATTGACGCCTTCGGTCATAAAAAGCTTGCCGGCGCAGGAAAATTCACCTGCCAGCAGATTCAGAAGAGAATGAAAGCCGACCCTGCAATGCCGTTATTTATGAAAGAGACTGGCATGTTCGTTGAAGGGGTCTATGAAATTCCTGAGGTGCGCGAAATCCATCCTGGTCATCTTGTCCGTTCAGGCAACTCTTCAGCTTATGACATCAACTTCGGCTTTGAAGCCGGAGCCGCCGCAGTATTACTTCTTGTCGACGGCAAAACAGGCGTCACAATCTCCAAAGTCAAGGGACGCAAGATAGAGTTCATTGAATCAGGCAAGGCAATTGTACAACGTCATGTCGATCTTGACCATGTCGCCATGTATGAGTCTCTCGGCATCTGCTTCGGTCGCAAGCCCAGTGTTTATGAGCCGATTCTACGCGAAGTAGACGGCGTTTACGAACGGATTTACTGACGTTTTCAATATTTGGACATAAAAACCCCGCAAGAGAACATGGGGTTTTTATATCTTGGAGCTTACGACTGATAATGTTTTAACACCCAAAGCCTGCATCATGAACAAGTCTGCTAAAATCTGGATGAATGGTGAACTGATTGACTGGATTGACGCAAAAATCCACATTCTATCACATGTTATCCACTATGGCTCATCTATTTTTGAAGGAATACGCTGCTATGAAACCCTCAAGGGCTCGGCCGTGCTCTTTCTGGACGAACACATCAAACGCCTCAGGGACTCATCAAAAATATACCGTATCGAAATTCCTTACTCAGAAAAAGAGCTGAAAGAGGCAATCATCAGTACGATCAAGGCTAATGATCACAAATCCTGCTATATCCGTCCTCTGGTTTATCGCGGACAGGGAGCCTTGGGAGTTAACCCGCACAGGGCATCCGTCGAAGTTGCGATTGCGACCTGGGAATGGGGCTCTTATCTGGGTGAAGATGTTCTGGAAACCGGTGTTGACGTCCGCATCTCCTCATGGAACAGGCCCGCGCCCAATACTCTTCCAACTTTGGCAAAAGCCGGTGGGAACTACCTTAACTCACAGCTTATTAAAATGGAAGCCTTGATGGACGACTATGCAGAAGGCCTTGCGCTTGATGTCAATGGTTATGTTTCGGAAGGAAGCGGTGAAAATATTTTTGTTATCCGAGATGGTGTTATCTACACACCCATGTCGGCGCAGTCAATACTGCCTGGCTTTACTCGATACGCTATTATGCACATTGCCAAACTGCATGGCTATGATGTCCGTGAAGCACTGATTCCACGCGAAGCGCTCTATATTGCTGACGAAGTCTTCCTGACCGGCACTGCCGCTGAGGTCACTCCGGTAAGAAGCATTGACAAATATCCGATCGGCAATGAAAAACGCGGCCCGATTACTGAAGTACTGCAACACGAATACCTGAAAATAGTCCAGACCGGTGAAAACCCATACAACTGGCTAACATTTATCTGAGCACAGTAAGGCAGGCATGAGCTGGAAAAACATTATCGGCCAAAAACAGCAGATCCGCGTGTTACAGAACGCTCTTGAAACAGAGCGTTTTGCACATGCCTACCTCTTCACCGGGCCTGATGGATCAGGAAAAGAATCTGTGGCCTTTGAAATCGCATCGATTCTCAACTGCCGTACTACGCCAACCAACCATCAGACAGGATCATGCGAGTCATGTCCTGACTGTCTGCAAGTCCACTCGTTCATGCACCCGAACGTAGAGTATATTTTTCCTGTTGAATCAGCCTTGCTTGATGCGGGCGACACCTCCAAAAAGGAGAACAAGCGCTTTACCGAAGCCAAAGAACGCTACAATGCGCTGCTTGAGCAAAAAAAACAGAACCCCTATTTTGCCCCTGCCATGGAACGATCTATGGGCATTCTGACTGAACAGATCGTCACCCTTCAGCATAAAGCAATGTTTATGCCGAACGAGGGAAGCAAAAAAATTTTCATTATTTCACAGGCCGAACGGCTACACCCTTCGGCAGCAAACAAGTTGCTGAAACTGCTCGAAGAACCGCCACCGCATGTGCTGTTTATTCTTGTTTCATCAAGACCTGAAGCACTACTGCCGACCATTCGTTCTCGATGCCAGGCGGTCAGGTTTTCACGAGTACCTGCACAAGAACTACAATTGTGGCTAAAAGAAAATCGCCCTGAAATCATAGACAACGAGCGAAGCTTAATTGCAAGTTTTTCAAGAGGTAACCTCCGAATGGCCTGGGAGCTTATCAACAATCGCGACAGCAACCCATCAGAAACAGCCACTATTGTGCTCCGTGATAAAGCACTGGACTACTTGCGTAAAGTGCTCTCACCAAGCCGCTTCCATGAAGCTATAAGCTCAGGCGAGCAAAACGCAAAAAACCTTTCACGCGGCGACCTCACACTTTTTCTTGCCTCACTCCTTCTCTTTTTTCAGGACGCCAACCATCGCAACATCAATCCGGATTTTCAGGAGTTGAATAATCCAGACATTACCAATGCAATAGACCGTTTCACAAAAAACTTCCCCAACCCGGATTTTTTCAAGATCTCAACAGTCACTGAAGATGCTATCCGTGCCATTGATCGCAACGCCAATCCACTCCTTGTCATGGCCTCCTTCACGGCCAACATCAAGGCTTTACTTCTGAACAGCTCGACACAGCTTATGACAGGTTAGGAAATACATCCCCGGTTCTCTTCAGACATTACATGGAAGTGTACTTTATTAATAGTACTATAGATTTCAATTTGGAATAAGAAAAAAGAAATGATAAGTTTTTTAAGTATATCACGCTCAAAATATACTTACTGATTTTGATGATGTACTTTTAATGAATGATGCTGATAATGGTGAAGAAAAACAGTCGGTTGCAAATACACTAAATGTTATCAAAACATGAATTCGTATAGTAACTGACCATAAATCCACGACAAAGCAGCTCATAGCATCCATTATAACAAGCTCAAAAGATGTTTATTAATAAAGATTTGCTCGAATTTTTCGGCTCCATGATGGAGATAAAAAAACAGAAGCGTGATATTTTCAATTCTCTTGCGGCTGATGTTGATGATTCAGACATAAAAAAGACTTTGCTTCGCATAGGTATGGATGAGCAACGACACGTTGATCACCTTCAGCAAAGTATTGATCTTGTTAACGGTGTGGAATTCCTCGAACCCACCAGTTCTGCTCAACAGGCCATCCTGCAAACTACTTTGCGACCCTTAGACAAAGAAGCACAGCAAACTGTAGAACAAGTTCACGAAAATCTTCAGCTTGTTAAGGAAATCCCGACTCAGGATACAATCGCTCATTTCCAACCTGTTATTGCGCCCACTATTTTACCACGCAAAGACATGGATGAGCTGCAACACATTGATAAAATTCAGCCGATTATTACGCTTGTTAACGATGTTCAGACTCCCGATTCGAACACTCATCTTCAATCTACCACTTCGCAAACTGTTCACAGTATGAATACGTTTAAGCATCCATTAGGGGAGGTCTTTGGTTTTACGGCAACAGACCAATCACCGAAAGCACAACGGTACCGTTCGCACCGCCATTGTCCTTTCAATAACAAGGTTCCAAACTGCACCAACGATCAGTTGAAGAATCCTCTCGGAGTATGCAGTGTTTTACACAACGACAAACCAGTCATTACCTGCCCTGTCCGGTTTCGTGAAGACTGGATGATTACCGACGATGCCGCCGACTTCTTTTTTGAAGAGGGCACGCGCTGGAGTTCATTAACAGAGGTTCACCTGAATGATGCCAATGGAAAATCAGCAGGAAATATTGATGTAATGCTCGTCGCCTACGATGAACAAGGCAAAATCATTGACTTTGGGGCTATGGAGGTTCATGCCGCATACATTTCCGGAAATTTACGTGAACCCTTTGAATATTACATGCAGGATCCAAGGTCTAATGCGTCAATGGACTGGACAGCACAACCGAACTATCCGCAACCAGATTTTCTTTCAGCGGCAAGGAAAAGTCTTGTTCCTCAGCTCTTGTTTAAAGGCGGAATTTTGCATTCATGGAACAAGAAAATGGCAGTAGCCATTGATAAAAGCTTGTTCGACACTCTCCCTCCCATGAGTCGCGTTAAAAAAGAAGATGCTGATATCGCCTGGTTTATTTACAATCTTGAACCGATAACTGACGGAGATAAAGAACGTTATCAACTTAAAAAAATTGATGTGGTCTATACAGAATTCCAATCAACGCTGTCGTCCATCACAACCATATCGGCAGGCAATGTCGGCGATTTTGTGAAATTTATTCCCGAACTGGCCAGTTAATAATACTGGTTTTTCGCAGAACCATCATCACCACGATTACCACGTAAAACTTCCACAAAGTGTTTTACGTGGTAATTGTGGTGATGCGATTGGCACCTCCCTCCCCAAGCTGATGATACCAACACTTTTTTTCGGAATAAAATAGTTAGTGTCACCGGATAATGAACTTTTATCGAGAAAAGATAGTTTACAACGTGTCGTGTTGTTCTATATAACGTAAAGCAATTGCAAAGCTAAACGCAAGTATACTGAGCGAATCAAAACATTAACAAGTTGTTTTATTACGATAATATAATAAAAGGAGCTTCTTATGTCAGAAGAGCAAGCAAAAAAGTTTCTCGAAAAGCTGAAATCAGATGTTGAGCTTAGGGCGCGCTTAAGTAAATTAATTACGGAAGCGGGGTTTTCATGTACGCTAAGCGAGGTCAGAAAGGTGGAATGGGATTTGATGATGAGTCATTATATAGCTGGTCTCCCTGCATCTGAGCACTGGGAAAGATAAACAGACTTTATCCTTGACTTAGTTCATTTTACTATCTCGCAGTCACAGGAGATCTTACAAGCAGAGTCGTGCAGGAGCCACATGAGGTTTGCTTGTCACTTCTGCACAGCTCTTATTTGGTTCAATATGCCAATTTTAACCGGCTAATTCCGGAATGAATCTCACAAAATCGCCAACTTTTCCAGGGGCAATCGCCGTTAAAGCCGAAAGTGTTGGCTGGAATTGCGTGTAAACCACGTCGGTCTTTTTAAGCTGATAACGCTCTTTCCCTCCATCATTTACCAGTTCCAGATCGTAAATGAGCCATGCTATGTCAGCCTCTTCCTTTTTAACTCGATTCAAGGAAGGAAGAGTGTCGAACAAGCTTTGATTAATCGCCACCGCCATTTTCTTGTTCCATGAATGCAAAATCCTGCCTTTAAACAAGAGCTGTGGAACAAGACTGTTCCTTGCCGCTGAAAGAAAATCTGGTTGTGGATAGTTCGGTTGCGCTGTCCAGTCCATTAAAAAATTAGATGATGAATCTTGCATATAATATTCAAAGGGTTCACGTAAATTGCCGATTATGTATGCAGCATGAACCTCCAGAGCCCCAAAGTCAATCATTTTGCCTCGCTCATCATAAGCAACAAGCATTACATCAATATTTCCTGCTGATGTCCCGGCAGCATCATTCAGATGAACCTCTGTTAATGAGCTCCAGCGAACGCCATCTTCAAAAAAGAAGGCGGCAGCATCGTCAGTAATCATCCAGTCTTCACGAAAACGGACAGGACAGGTGATGACCGGTTTATTATTGTATAAAACACTGCATACTCCGAGAGGATTTTTGCTCTGGTCATTGGTGCAGTTAGGTACCTTGTTATTGAATGGACAATGGCGATGCGAACGGTACCGTTGTGCCTTCGGTGACTGGTCAGTTGTAGTAAAACCAAAAACCTCCCCTAATGGATGCTTAAGCATATTCATACTGTGAACAGTTTGCAAAGTGGTAGATTGAAAATGAGTGGTAGCTTCATGAGCTGGAAAGTTTTTAACAAGCTCGGGGCTTTGCTGAATCTGATCAACGTGTGGCTCGACACTCAAGCCTGTGATCGGCAAAGTTTCAATGCCCGTAGCAGTAACATCAGGAACGAGAGTAGTGAGAATATCACGCTTCTGTTTTTTAGTTTCTGTCATGGATCCAAAGAATCCAAGGAACTCTTTATTAAAAAACATTTTTTCCGCTCTTTACAATGGAGTCAATGAGTTGCTTAGTCGTGGATTTATGGTCTTGCAGATCCGAATTCAATTTTTGAAGCATGTCCAGTATCTTAACCTGAACGTCCTTTCCAAGTGTTGAATATCTCAGAACATGCTGAATATGGTTCGAGTAAATAGCGATAACAGACTCTTCGCTTTGCTCGATAGCACTGATTTTTTTTAATAATTCTTTTTTTTCAATCATTGTTGCATTTTTTTTGCAAGAGCGTATGGCTCAATAAAAGCAAGTGTCTTTCCCAGCAGGATACGAAAAATCTATCATTTCTTTTTCCTTATTCCAAATAGCAATGGATAATTCCTGTAAAATCCCATCCGATTAAAGAGACAGGAAATACGGAATCGAGCTCCTTTGCCCGATTCCTTCTTACTGCCAGTGTTTATCTGACTTATCACTGTTGATGGCAATACTGAGTGCATCTGACTCATGAGTTATTTAATGGTCAGCAACATGGAGAAGAACCTGAAGAAAAAGGGCCGGTTGTTGAATCAAGCCAGTCAAGGTAACTGGGCAATCCGGCAGTTACAGGCAATTTAATGATTTCGGGAACATCGTAAGGGTGATACTCTGCAAGATAGGCTTCAAGGTCGCTGTAACGGGCCTCTGTGGTTTTAATATACAGGGCAACTTCATCCTCTTTCAGCAATGACCCTTCCCAGAGAAAAAAGCTCCGTATATCGGCCATCTGGATACAGGCTGCAAGCTTATTGTTGAGAATGCTTTCCGCAAGCTTTTCAGCTACCTTCCGATCGGGAGCAGTAGTAATAACCATGCAATAGCTGCTGTTCATAGGCTCATTCCGGTAATGTTATAACTCAAGAAGCTCTTTGCTGAACTGCTGCAGGGGAGTAGCACCATGAGGGCCCATCACTACAGTATCCTCAATGCGAACCCCGAATTTACCTTGCAGGTAAATGCCTGGCTCAATAGTAAATACCATGTTTTCCTGCAGCTCGTGCTCTCCTTTAGGGCTGATCCGGGGCTCCTCATGCACATCAAGACCAACACCGTGCCCGAGACCATGACCAAACTCATCTGCATAGCCATGAGCGGCAATGAAGCGGCGAACCTCGGCATCAAGTTCTTTTGCCATCATACCACACCTCGCCGAAGCAATCCCAAGCTGTTGCGCCTCTTGCACAATTCGGTAGACCTCCCGTGCTTCTCTTGAAACATGACCAAGTGCGACAGTTCGCGTCTGGTCGGACGCATACCCTTCATAGACACACCCGATATCGATAACAATCAGCTCACCAGCCTTGAAATGTGCTTTTGACGGAGCTGCATGAGGCATGGCGGAACGTACTCCTCCAGCCACAATGGGATCAAATGAGTCTTTTTCTGCACCAAGCTTTTTTTGCTGGTAAGTAATCTCAGCAGCAATATCAAGCTCTGAGACTGATGGCGAAATCATAGGGAGCACTTTTTCAAGCGCAAGTTCGCTTATTTCTGCTGCACGACGCATCTTTATGTGCTCGATATCATTCTTCAGCATCCTGAATTCATCGAAAAATGAATCTACGGGTATCACTCGCTGTTTACCAAGAATCTGTTCGATAAGCCGGGTTGCTTCGTACCAGGTGACATTATCGGACTGAAGTGCAACTGTTTCTCCGAGAGGATAACGACCAGATCCAAGCTCAGCAGCAAACCCGTCAGTGGCAATAACCGTTTCAGCCACTGACACCTCTGCAGCGGCCTGATCCTTGTAGCGAAAATCGGTAAACAGCCAGCTTTTTTCCCTGGTAATGAGTAATCGAGCACTTGATCCGCTGAAACCTGTCAGCCAACGAATAACAGAAAGATCGGTCACAATAGTTGCATCTATAGCCAGACACATCATTTTTCGCAAAACTATCCTCAAAGACTCTTCTCTCCACAACGTTATCTGCATTTTATCCATAAAAAATACCCTTTGATTGATAAAATTATCTTCATCGCTCCATGCTGCCACGCTCAAGACAATCAATTCCCATTAGTATTTCATGTACATCAAATGTTTAATATTATTTACATTTACACAATTTGTAATCATTTGTCAACCAGTCAGCTTCATGCCACAAAAAAAATTACTTCAAAAACTTCTTGCAGGAGAACATTTTTCACAGGAAGAGATGACGTTCTGCATGAACAGCATTATGGATGGTCTTTTTTTCGAGATTGTCATAGCAGCAATACTTGCCCTCCTGCAAAAAAAAGGAGTTACTTCAGCAGAAGCCGCAGGAGCATATTACAGCCTGATGGAAAAAGCCAACACTATCGCGCTTGATGATGACGCCGTTGATACCTGCGGTACTGGCGGGGATCATGCCGGGACTTTTAATATTTCAACAACCGCATCAATTATTGCAAACAGTGCAGGCGTCCTTATTGCTAAACATGGAAACCGTTCGGTAACAAGCAGTTGCGGAAGTGCCGATGTTCTTGAAGCCCTCGGCTTTGCTATCGATCTTCCGCCGGAAGCAACAAAAGAGCTGTTTCAGCAGACAGGATTTGCCTTTCTGTTTGCTCCACGGTACCATCCGTCCATGAAGAGAGTTGCCCATATCCGCAGGGAACTGGGCATCAGAACAATATTCAACATTCTCGGCCCTCTGATCAATCCTGCACGAGCAAAACGGCAGATTGTGGGTGTTTTCAACCAGGAACTGATGGATCTCTATACAGAGGTGCTACTACAGACAGGAACCCGCCATGCACTGATTGTTCATTCTATGACTGAAGAGGGCATAGCTCTTGACGAGCCGAGCCTCAACGGCCCAACACATATTATAGAAATTTTGAATGGGTGTGCGGCACATCATACCCTGTATCCTGAAGAGTTTGGACTGACAAGGCATGCCCTGTCGGAAATCCAGGGGGGCGGAAAAGATGAAAACGCACTCATTATCCGCAGAATCCTTGACGGAAGCGCTCCCGAAGCACACCTTGATGCCGCCCTGTTTACCACAGCCATGGCATGCTACGTGTCGGGAAAAGCTGTCTGTATCAATGACGGCTTTATTATGGCAAAAAGTGCTCTGGAAAGCGGCCATTCGGAGAAAAAATTTAATGAGATACTGAAAATCAACGCGGAACTCTCTGCGAAGTACAGACAGGTCATCAACTAATAATTCCTTAACTTTTTACCAAAAAACTTGTATACTATCTGCCTTGCTTTAAGCCGAAAGGAGAATAATTATACCCATGAACGGACGCGACACTCTAACCACTGAAAAGCACCAAGGCCTTGCCGACAAGCTTCTCCAGTCAGGAGTCAGCGATGCAAGACGCAAAATCATTGAACAGGCTCTTGAAAATGTCAATAAGCCTGGATTCAGGATTGAGCCGTCTGCTATTCTTCCACTCATGAAACCGGTCACCTGGTTTCCGCCCATGTGGGCCTTTGCCTGTGGAGTTGTATCAACTGGCGAAAATATTGCTGACAACTGGTCAATTCTCTTGCGCGGCGTTCTTCTTGCAGGGCCGCTCATGTGCGCCATGTCGCAAACCATGAACGACTACTTTGATCGGGAAGTTGATGCCATCAATGAGCCTGACCGCCCGATTCCTGCAGGCAAAATATCAAAATCGGCGAGTTGGCTTATTACCTTCGGCCTTATCGTTACAGGATTTCTCGTAGCACTCTCCATTCACCCATACGTCGTTATCATTGCTTTTGTCGGAGTGCTGATGTCACATGCCTATTCCGGCCCACCAATCAGAGCGAAAAGAAACGGCTGGTTCGGTAATCTTATTGTAGGACTTGCCTACGAAGGAGTCGCCTGGCTGACAGGCAGTTTTTCAATAACTCAGGGCATTCCTTCGGGGAAGACTATTGCCTTGGCCATTATTTTTTCACTTGGTGCGCATGGCATCATGACGCTGAACGACTTCAAATCAATTGTTGGCGATAATATCCGCAAGGTAGCGTCAATCCCGGTACAACTCGGTGAAAAGAGGGCCGCTATTCTAGCCACTATTATCATGGATGTCGCGCAGCTTGCCGCAATTACCATTCTGGTGGTCAACGGTTCAATAACAACGACTGTAATCGCAACTCTGCTGCTGGCAGCCCAACTTCCCATGCAAAATATTCTGATTGCTCATCCAGAGGAAAAAGCAGTGTGGTACAACTCATTCGGCACCCTCCTCTATGTTTTATCAATGATGGTCTGCGCTATAGGGATACGACCCTGAAACAATACGTTTCCGGTTTACAAAACTATTATTATATTACGGTTCATTTTTTAACACAATTGATCGCACCATGTCCAAAGTTTGTTTACTGACTGGCAAAAGACCCATTTACGGCAATACGGTATCACATGCAAATAACCATGTCCGCACCCGTTTTGAGCCAAACCTCCACACAAAAAGAATCTGGATTGAAGAGGAAAAGCGGTTTGTAAAGGTGAAGCTTTCTGCAAAAGCCATGAAAATTATTGCTAAAACCGGCACCGCCGAGCTCGCCAAGCTGGTGAAGTAACGCCGGACTGCACGGTTATAAAAAAGTTTTCAATATCTTGTAAAAGCTCAACCCTTGCATGGTTGAGCTTTTTTTGTCGATGGAAAAAAAAGTGATCATTTACACCGACGGGGCATGCAGCGGCAATCCTGGCCCAGGCGGCTGGGGTGCATTATTGATGTACGGTTCTTCGATCCGTGAAATTTCAGGATATTCGCCAGCCACGACCAATAACCGCATGGAGCTCAATGCTGCAATAGAGGCGCTCGAAGCACTCAAGGAGAGGTGCAAGGTGGACCTTTACAGCGACTCCAGCTACCTCGTCAACGCCATCAACAATGGATGGCTGAAACGCTGGACGGTCAATAACTGGCAAACCGCTGCAAAAAAAAGTGTCGAAAATATCGATCTTTGGCAAAAAATCCTGACGTTGGTTAAATTGCACGATATCAAGTTTCACAAGGTAAAGGGCCACAGCGACAACCCCTACAACAACCGCTGCGACACACTGGCCCGTGAAGCCATCAAAAGAAAATCATAATCCTTTGCTGTATGGAGAAGAATCCGGGAGCTGACACAACATCCGCAACACCTGAAAAACGCTCCCTTTTAAAAGGAGCCGGACTTCTCCTCTCTATCAGTGCCATCAGCACGGTTTGTTTCCTTGTTATGGTACTCTGGGTTAACTGGTCGAAACCACGGCTTCAACCAGAACCGTTGAGCCCTGAGCTTAAAGCGATAGTTGATCGCATTCCCGGCAAATCCGACGCCCTTATCTACATTGGTCTTAAAGATATCCGCGAAAGCAGGCTCTGGAAGGAAATCATTCCGGACTCACTGAAAAAAGCACCACTTTTTCAGCCAACAGGCCAGCTTAACTCCCTCATAAAAGCCGCGCACATCAATCCCTCTCTCGACATTGACACCCTTTTGGTCAGCTTCAAACGCCATGGCTACAAAGAGCAGAACTACCTTGCTCTTGTATCGGGGCCCTTGTCACAAAAACTTCCGGCGTCGTTTCTCAGAACACACAGCACGACTACAGAGATAATCGGTGGTCATCAATGCTACAGCCTCAATGACTCACTCTGGCTCTCTTCGCTCAGCCCAAGAAAGTTGGCCCTGACCAACAACAAAAAAATGCTTGCAGAGTTTCTTGTTCCGACTGGAAGCTTTTTCAAGAGGGACACACTCTCTGTGGAACTCATCAACAAGGCGATCTATAAATCGCACCTCTGGTTCGCTCTACCCTCCGCCGCATGGACCTCTGGTGCCCTGCAAAGCCTTACCTCAACCAACGAGGGAATAAAAACAATGGGTAACCTGAACCGGATACAGAGCCTTGCACTCTCGTTAAAATTCAAGGATGGCATTGAGGGACAAAGCGAATGGGTCTATAACACTAATCAGGCGGCTTATTTCGCATCAACGTTCCTCTGGGGCGCCGTCAAGCTTTCCGAATACACCGGAACAAAGACAACCGAACAGACAAAAGAGCTGCTCGACAGAATACAAATCCAGCAGAACCTCAGATCAGTTATTATTCATACTGACCTACCCATAGAACTTTTTGTGGCAGCCAAACAGAAAAAGTAGCCTCGAATCAAGGCTCTCGCAAAAAACAAAGCGAGTTTCCTTTCCAAAGTATACGCATTTGTCGGCCAGCCATAACCATTTTGCCCGGTTGAGAAGCTAACAGATCGACAAGCTTCTGAAGCACCTGAGCATCAACCGGCGCCTCCATATCCCGTAAAGCCCTCTTGAACAGCTCTTTCTGTTCAAAAACCGTAAGCCGCTGCAGAGCACGTGCATCAAGCTTGCCTTCAGAAAGAGAGAGTCCCGGCTCCTGTTCACAGAGATTTTCAAAATAGAGTTCAAGAAACTCCTCAAGCTCTCCGGCCTGTTCCGACAATCTCCGGAGCGACGGCAACAGTTTATGTGGAAAGCGCTCCTCAATCAGCGGAATAACACGGTTTCTGATAAAATTCCTGTCGTAATCGTTCGCAACATTACTGGCATCCGTACGGCTGGCAATCCCCTTTTCCATCAGATAGAGAGCGATTTCAGCCTTATGGAACAGGAGCATAGGACGAATGATTTTGCCATTACGTGCCCGAATACCTCTCAGTCCAGGAAGTGAAACACCTCTGAAAAGATTGAAAAGAATTGTCTCAGCATTATCGTTGACATGATGGCCAGTAGCAATTCTCGTGAATCCCCTCTCCTGCATCACCTGCTCAAAAAAAGTGTAGCGCAATATCCTCGCAGTTTCCTCGACGGATTTTCTCCACTCTCCAGAAAACCGCAAGGTATCAAACCGCTCCACAAAACACTCCAGTCCCTGGTCAAGAGAGTGATCACGCACAAAACACTCGTCTGCTTCACTCTCAACGCCGCGAAGCCGAAAGTTGCAGTGAGCCACTGCAAGATCACAATGCAGGAGAGGCTTGACAGCACAGAAGAGCGTCAGCATGGCCATTGAATCCGGCCCCCCGGAAACAGCAACAAGAACCCTGTCACCATGTTCAACCAGTTGCCTTAACCTTACCTGTTCGAGAAACTTCTTTTCCAACACATTCATAGAAACCGCATATAACAACTCAGCCCTTGGTAAAAATCCAAAAAATCAGGAAAAATATTTCCCACGTATCCCAAGTACAAAGATAAATAATTATTATGTGGTGAACTTATCATTACGTAACCAAATAGAGACAAAAAAAGATGTTGACTTCCTATGGCTACAGCACCATGATAAAAGTCTTTCTTCTCTGCACAATAGTCAGCGCTACCACAATGATTTTTCCTGCCGGGACACAACTTCCTATTCTCCTGACGGTCAGCATTGCACTCCTGTTCACGCTCTATTTTTTCCGTGACCCAAATCGAACAACACCTGACGAAAAACGGGTTATTCTCGCGCCTGCTGACGGTAAAATAATCCTTGTTCAACCGCATGGCCAAAGCACTTCCGCCGACCATCAAACACTTGTAAGCATCTTCATGTCTCCTTTCAACGTTCACGTCAACCGCATCCCTCTCAGTGGAAAAGTGACCCATTTGCGCTACTGCCCCGGAAAATTTCTTATGGCGTTCGACAACCAGAGCATGGAGAGCAACGAACGAATGGAAATTGGTATCGATAACGGAGAGATCGAGGTACTGTTCAGCCAGGTATCCGGCTTTCTGGCCAGAAGAATCGTCTGCACCCTCCAGTGCAGCGAAATGGTCAAAATCGGCAAAAGGTTCGGCATGATCAAATTTGGCTCAAGAGTCGATCTCATCCTGCCCCCTTCAGCCATAGTTGCCGTTAAGCCCGGCCAGAAAACCCGTGCAGGTGAAACAATCATTGCCCGCTATTGAAGAACCCCTTTGCGAGTTAAAAGAGTTGTTTCAGGAAGGCATATTGCTTATATAATAAGCATGATATCATAATAATTACTAATCGGAGGAACACCGATGTTCGGATTAGGTGGACAGGAACTGATTCTTATTCTCCTTATCATTCTTCTGCTGTTCGGCGCCAAAAAGCTTCCCGAACTTGCAAGGGGTCTGGGGAAGGGAATGAAGGAATTTAAAAAGGCCCAGACAGAAATAGAGGAAGAGTTCAGCAAGGCTGCCGATGAAACTCCAAAAAAGGAAAAATCCTCCTCTTCGAATCAAGCATAACGTGTGTAATACCCGGCCATGCTTTTCAGTCTCTACATTAAAAATTTTGCACTGATCCAGGAGTTGACGGTTGAATTCAACCCTGGGTTGACCATTATCACAGGAGAGACTGGCGCTGGCAAGTCCATTCTTATCGGAGCATTGAGCCTTGTTCTTGGCGAACGGGCCAGCAGCGATCTGGTACGATCAGGTACAAACAAAGCTGTAATTGAAGTCGTCCTTAAAGAGGTTCACTCTGAAAAAATCGAAAGCCTGCTGCAAGCGGCAAACATTGACATCGCACCCGAACTTATTCTCCGCAGAGAGCTCTCATCGGGCGGCCAATCCCGCTGCTTCATCAACGACACACCCTGCACTGCCACCCTGCTCAAACAGGCAGGAGAAGAGCTGATTGACCTTCACGGACAGCACGAGCACCAACTGCTGCTGCACCAAGACACTCACGAGACACTGCTTGATGATTATGCTCTGACGACAGCGGAAGTGACCGTCTACAAAAATACCCGTTCATCGCTTCAGGGACTCCAGCAACAGTTGAGAAAGCTCAAAAAAGATGCTGCCGCCATCCTCGACAAAAAAGAGATCATCGATTTTCAGTTGAAGGAGCTCAACAGCATCGAGCTGAAAAGTGGAGAAGAAGAATCCATCGAGACAGAAATTACCCTCCTTGAAAATGCTGAAACCCTTTTCACACTCAGCAGCACACTGAACGAACTGCTCTACGATAGCGAGCATTCTCTCTATTCCGCCATCACTGCTGCGCTGCATACCATCGAAAAACTTGCCGCCATTGACAAGCGCTTTGATATGCACATCGAAGAGACCCAAACCGCAAAAAGTATTGTCGATGAACTCTCTCGCTTCACGCGCAGCTACACTTCGGGTATTGATTTCAATCCTGATCGACTTGAGACCTTACGCGAGCGCCAGCTCCTGCTCCATCGCCTCTGTAAAAAATATGGCCGCACACATACTGAACTGATCGACCTGAAAAACGAGCTTGAGGCAAAAAGCGCGCTTGAAGAGAACCTTGAAGATGAGGTCAGCCGCATTGAGCAGGAAATAACGCTCCGAAAAACAGAACTCTCTCTTCATGCCGAAACACTCAGCAACAAGCGGCAGAACGCTGCGAGCCGCCTTGAAACTGCCATTCAGGATCAGTTGGCAGAACTTGGTATACCAAACGCGACGTTCATTGTCAGCATCACCCACGAAGAAGATCCTGATGGTGAAATTTTCAGTGACAGCAAAACATATACTGCATTCCCCTTTGGGTATGACAACATTGAGTTTCTGATTTCCACCAACCCCGGCGAAAAACCAAGACCACTCATTAAGGTGGCATCCGGCGGAGAAATTTCACGAGTGATGCTCGCCATGAAGAGCGCTCTGGCAGAGTCAGCCAAGCTGCCGATTCTTATTTTCGATGAAATCGACAGCGGCATCAGTGGCCGGGTCGCCGAATCCGTCGGCAAAAGCCTGAAAAAACTCTCTCGCCTGCACCAGATCATAGCCATTACCCACCTGCCGCAGATTGCCGCAATGGGCGACCTGCACCTCAGCGTCAAAAAATCTGTCCAGCAGGAGAGAACCGTGACAGAGGTCACCCCGCTCGATGACGAAAGCCGCCTGCAGGCCATTGCCAGCCTCATCAGCGGAGAACAAATTTCAGCCTCATCACTCACTCTGGCTGCTGAGCTGGTCGAGGCCGCCCGGGACTGACCGTTGCGTTTTCTACGGAATCAACGATGATGGAAATCTCCGGAAAACTCGGCATAGCATCTCCGGGTGATGCTGCCTACCGGAATAACTAAAGGATGAATCTGTTTTTCGGGGCTCTTCAAGTCCTGATATTGATGATTACTGAAAAAGCTGCTGTAAATTAAATTACTGAGAGTTGACGAAAGCGGCCGATACTTGATGAACCTTGATGCACTCGGGTGATCCGTCGCTTCGGCTTCGTTCATCAAAAATACCGAACTGGCCTTACACGACCGGTGTTTGTCTTATTGCCATCGAGCTGTTCCCCGGTAGTGAAATCCTGTGCCCATGCTTTACTCGCATCGCTCTCAGAGGAGCTCCAGTAATAAGTGCTTTCAATACCACCAAGAGCAAAGCGATGATTATAGATCTGATGCAACTGCTCCTTGTTCGGCAAAAACCAGTCGCTGTAACCATCAACAAAAGCGTTGGCAGCAACTATAGCGCTATACCAGGTAAAGAATGCTTTCTCTTTACCTGAAATGTTCACCGACACATCCGTTTTGGCGGCAATAAGACCATGCTGACCGGTACCATCGACATAAAAAACAACTCCTCCGCCGTAGCTGTCACCAATCTGTGGCGTCGCCGCCGAAGAGAGCGCTGAAACGGTAAACATACTCAGACCGGCAAGCAGCAGCATAACCAATAGCCGGTTGAAGGGCACTTTTAAATGGAGTTTCATGGTAGTTATCGTTTTTGGAATTGAGAAGGCAATTGAGCAAAAACTGCAAAGCGCAGATTGCTTCATCTAAAAAGTCCGCATAGCACGAACACGATTATTGTTCGTCTTAAAGTTTTGAACCTGGAAACCACCACCAAAACCCTGCACCCAGACATGTCCCGCACTGTCTACTGATGAACTCCAGTAGTGGTTGTAGGAAACCGTAAAAGGGCCAAGGCCACTGTTATTGAGATAGAGCTTGTTTAACTGATCCTTGCTTGGCAAAAACCAGTCATGATAATCACAGCTTACATAATTCCTGCATGCCAATTGAGCATCGTCCCAAGTAAAAAAACCTTCCGGCGACCCCGGAGAGTGCCCCTTCATATCCCATCTGGAGACAATAAGGCCATGCTTCCCCGAAGCATTGACATAACAGACGACGCCTCCTCCACTCTCTTCACCGATGGTTAGCGCCATACTGCGAGCCGTAAGCAAAACCAGCATCAGAGCCGTCAACAGGAAGAGTAACCATAACCGAGCTTTTGCATGAAGTGTTAATGGCATGGTCATCTATCCTGCATAGTATTTCAAAGTTTCAAAACAACACACTCAGTAATAATCCTCTTCCCGCTGGTGCCGTACCGCCAGAATGGTGACGCTCTTCTCATTGTCTATTTCGGACAGCGCCACGTAGCCGCTGGTTCCACATGAGATGAGCAGTTCACGCAAAAATGGATTATCCACTGTGGCTTTCCTGCAACTGAAAGGGAATTTCTGCAAAAAGAGCACTCCCTGGTTTATGGCATCAAAAGCCTTTTCAGCAGCAACAAGATCCTTTTCAAGCTGAAAGTCATACAGTCGGCACAAATCCTCTTTCGCTTCCGGGGTGAAGCGGATAGTTAAGTTCACCGCTTCTTCTTTTTCGCTTTAAGAAGAGAGTTGTTAAGCGCACTCAACACCTCATCTGCTGCAATATACTCGCCGGTAGCGAGGGAATTATCCCGAGAAGCCAATCCTCTGGAAATAAATTCATTCTGAGCGAGTCGTCTTTCAATATTGTTGCGAAGAGAGCTTTCGATAAAAGAAGAAAGCGTCTCACCTTCCCGCAGTACCAGTTCGGCAGAGTGGCGAAGTTCCGGCTCCACACGGAGCGATGGTAACGATGCGCTTTTCATGAACAAATGGGTTGTAAGTGTTATCAGTATGCGTTGTAAATGCAATGCAATTTACAATACTTTCAGTTTACTTGCAAGCCGAGATACAATATTTTGCACAAATCATCAAAAGACTGAACAGCGATTATTGCACGGAATCTGTGTTTTTCAGCTCGCTGGAGATTTCGCCAATCTTGTACTGGATGGTGGCGGAGCTCTTGGCAGGCTATTTGATTGTTACCCCGACTTGATTTATATTTTTGGAGGTGCATGAAGGGCACCATGCGGGGCGTTCCGCAATTGAACGAGTACGACACGGCTTCATCTTTTCAACGGAGTTTTTTTATGAGACCACAAACACCACAGGCCGTCTATCAGTTGAAAGTTACGTTGATTGGGTCAAAGCCTCCGATATGGCGGCGCATTCTGGTGCCCGACACGATCACCCTCGGAAAGCTACACACGGTCATGCAGGCGGTGATGGGGTGGTTCGACGAACACCTCCATCAATTTATTCTTGGAAGGGAGCTGTACGGTGTGCCTGACAAGGAAGAAAAGAACTTCTTTTTCGGCATGTCAGTCAAGAATGAAAACAAGGAGATTCTGTCAAGCCTGTTATGGAAAGAGAAGAGTTCCCTGACCTATGAGTATGATTTTGGCGATGGATGGCAGCACAAGGTGACACTTGAAAAAATCCTTCCTTTTGACAGCGCCATAACACTGCCTTGCTGCATCAAGGGCAAAGGGGCCTGCCCGCCGGAGGATTGTGGCGGTATCTGGGGATACGTTGATTTGGTTGAGGTTATGAGCGACAAATCAAATCCCGATTACGCAGACAGAGCGGAGTGGCTGGCGGATCATTTTGGTATCACTGATTTTAATCCGGAACTGTTTGATCTGGAAATGGTGAATTCAAGGCTCAGGAGAGCATGCAAATAATTGATGGGGACGCCGCATTCGTGTCGCTGAATACGGAGAAGAATTGGATTACCACTTTACTGACATTCTGGATGATCCGAAGGAACGATGATGTTTACCATGGCTTCCGACATCAATTCGTGACATTCGCGCTTTCCGTGTCGAACAATGGTCAGATTTTACCAATCTGATAAAGTCGTAGATACGCTACAAGATGCTGATAATCCCTAATAAATACATTGTTCTCCCAAAAACCGGCCGCCACAAGGCGGCCTTTCTGTGGTTCGTGCCAACCTGCTCGGTTGAGGTGTGCGGCGCTGCGTCCCTTGCTGCCGCTCTCCTCAACCTTGTTCTTTGCTCCGCTTGGCTCAAAGCAAAGTCGGAAGAGCTGCCAACTGACTACGGGACGAAGACCAGGCGGAAGCCAACACCGCCGCTGCGGTAGCCAGGGGAGCCGAAGTCGCGATTAGCCGACCGGCAGTAACTCGCAAAGCTGCGCCAGTAGCCACCACGCAGGACACGGTCCGAAACAGTTTCCGGCGCAGGCCCGGAAGGGTTTTCAACAAGACCTTTCGCTTTGCACTCATCATAATATTTCTCTCCATAGACATCATCACACCACTCCCACACATTGCCATGCATGTTATATAATCCCAATCTATTCGGAGCAAAACTGTCAACAGCAACGGTCTTCGCCCGATACTGACCTTTCCGGTTATTATTGTATGGATAGTTGCCGTCGTAGTTCGCCTGCGCTGTCGTCAGGTTATCCCCCGTGTTGAACGGTGTACGGCTGCCAGCCCGGCAGGCATACTCCCACTCCGCTTCGGTCGGCAGACGGTACCACTTTCCGGTTTTTTCCGACAGCCACTGGCAATAGGCTATAGCATCATTCCAACTCACATGCACCACCGGATGATTTGCCTCAGCCTGCGTCCGCTCTTTGCCAGAAACTCCGTGACGCCAGTTGACGCCCTCCACATATTTCAATTCATTACCATTCAAAATCAGGCTTCCGCCACCTTTACTTTTTTCAGCATCTGTCAGATAGTGTGACTCTGCAATAAAGCGCTTGAACTCAGCAAAAGTCACCTCATATTTGCTCATATAATAATCACTTACTTTCACCTGATGCTGTGTCTCATCAGGCCCTCGGCCCACTTCATTCTCAGGGCTTCCCATAGTAAATTCGCTACCTTTTATGAAAACAAAGTTTTGAGGAGCCTGATTTGGCAGTATCGTTGGGAAGGCATTGCTGAAAACAGTGAGCCCTGCGAAACAAACGCCAATAAAACAGAAGATGCTGGAGCCAATGAGCATGCGCCGTTTGTAACGAATGATTGCCTGATAGAGCGCTTCAACGCTGACCGATTTTTCTCTGCCGCCAGCATTCTGCTTCCCTTTTCCGGAAATGAGGCCAAACAAGCTCAACAACAGCGACACAAACCAGCTTGCGAATGCCAAAACAATAAACCATAGGCCGCTTGGCGCTGATTCAGAATCCGAAAAAAACTTTAACCCAATAGCATAGAGCACTGGCACCACAAAACTGAGGATGAGCACCAGTCTGGCAAGTTTATCGAGCTGTTTTGGCTGCTCAATGAGGTCTGCAACAAAGGCTTTGTCAAGTTCGTCAACCCGTGCTGATTGATAAGGTGTAGATTGCTGTGGGGTATGTTCATCCATTGTCACGCTCTTTTTGAAGATTGCAAAATACTTCGATTGAGACACAAATTAACGTTTCTTTTTTCAAAAAAATGCCCGTCATCTTCGAAACGGCTATCCGGCTCGTCCTACCAATGCCGGGCATCGTGTGTGGCACTCTTTGCCCTATAACAATATAGGGGCGGGGTCATCAATCTGTTCAGAGGCAGTCATCCGACTTTGCTTTTGAGCTACGGGACGAAGACCAGGCGAAAGCCAACATTGTTGTTCCTGTTGTCGGGGGGGTTGTTGTTGCGATTAGCCGACCGACAGTTCTCGGCGTTGTTGTTCCAGCTCCCGCCACGAATTACACGGTTCGAACCCACGACTGATGCCCTTATTCCTCACTGGCCACAAATGTACGGTACACATTTTTTCTGAATTCTCTTGCATTGGCGTATTCTGTAAAGGCAACCAACGGCATGACATGGTTTGCGAACTCCTTTTGTGACCACAGCCCCGTTTGCAGGTGGGCGTCATAAAGCAGCGATGTGGCGATAAAGCGTTTTTTGCTTCGCGGGGCAAGCCGCACTTGATCGTTGTAGAGCAGATAGCCCAAAAACGGCAACCCTTTTCTGGTTTTGTTCAAGCAAAAAGGCTTCAGTTCAAGCCGCAGATCTCTTGCAATAAATTCCTGAAACCTGTAGCCCATCGCCAGCAACTTCTCTTTATCGTGATGCCACAACACCATGTCGTCCATATACCGAACGTAGGCAGGAACTTGTAATACCTTTATGACATAATGGTCAGCCACCGACAGATAGTGGTTTGCAAAGTACTGGCTTGTCAGGTTGCCAATCGGAACGCTTTTCTGCTCGGCGGTGGAGTAGCTGTCAATAATCTGCTCAAAAAGCCGCAGCAGTGGCGGGTCTTTGAAAAGACGGTGAAGTTGCTGTTTCAGGATTGCCTGGTCAATGCTCTCAAAATATTTGCGGACATCAAGTTTTAAAAACCACCGGTACCGCTGATTATACTGCCTTGCCTTGTCAAGAGCTGCATAAGTGCCTTTTCCGGATCGACTGGCAAAGCTGCTTGCAATCTGATGTTTCTCAAAAGAGGCATGGCAGACATTCATGAGCGCATGATGCAGGACTCGTTGCGCAAAAGGGGTGGCACAAATCAAGCGTTTTTTGGGGTCGTAAATGGTGAAGGTGTGATAGTTGCCCGTCTCCACCGCGCCTGAAATAATTTGATGCTGCAACCTCTGCAAGTTTTCCTGCAACTGCTCTCTGTAGGCAGAGACATAAGGCTTGGAATGCTTGCCTTTTTGTGCCTTGTAAAATGCTTGGTAGAGGTTATTCAGATCAGCAATCTGTTCAAGCAACTGCCCCTGGCGCTTCATTGGTTTCTGGTTTTGCCATAAAATAGTGAGCAAAACGCTCGGCTTTCTTCTCGCCAATTCCTTTTATCCCCAACATGCTCTTGACGGTGATCTCTTCCAGTTTTGCAAGCTCGGCAAGCTCTTCGTCAGTGAACACAATAAATGCCGATAACCCTTCGGCTGCGGCCACCTGTTTGCGTATGGCACGCAGGTTCGAGAACTTCTGAAAGGTTGGCTCATCCAGCACCTGGCGATAATCGACCTTGGCCTTGCTCTCTGATGCTGCGCTGAAGGCTGTTTCAAGGTAACGCACGCAAAAGCACCAGCAGGCTCCGTTGTTGTTGCTGATGAGCTGTTGTTCGACCTCCTGAATTTTATGCCCCTTCAGAAAGGTGTTCATCTCCTGCTGGGCCGCGCCACCGTCACTGATGGGTATGGAAAACAGTTTTATCTGCATAAGTGCCTCCAGGCAGTAAGCTTGGATTATAATCCTGAAACATTCATCGTCACCTTTTCAAAAAATCGGTCGGCCGCCCCAAGGCGGCCTTTCTGTTGTCGCTCCGTTACGCAAAATTATGGCGTGCGGCTGCTCGTCCCTCACTGCCGCTCTCCACAATTTTGTAACTTCACTCTCGCTTTCCATGAACAAGTATAGTAATTTCCTTTATTTCAAACTGTTACAGGTATAGGAGAAACGGTTTGACCAAGCTCTCTGGCTAACCTGCGAAGGCTTCTTTTCTTGC